>JACCDU010701350.1_pt1 | contig 39751 bp, 50 predicted proteins | sample 7446081 | NCBI WGS metagenome assembly JACCDU01 (sample SAMN15323447, study PRJNA562643) | freshwater metagenome | isolation source: river surface water | place: USA:Blue River Watershed | collected 2017-08-17
ACGGTAACGAGCACACCTAACCCTGACCAAGGGAAACCGATTACGGTCAATGAGAAGGGTGAGGTCTTCCAGGGGAAAACCAAGATTGCAACCTACACCAAACGGGATGCCAACGGTAGGTTTATCAAGGATAGTTACACCCCTACCCCACCAAAGGAAATCCCCAAGACCCCTACCCTTGCCAAGAAACCATAGCACTAGGGTGTGTGACAGTAATGTTGCCACCCCCCAGGCAGAACCCTATCTAACTCGTACCTTCACAGAGCAAAACCCATGCAACAATCCAGACCGCCACTACCGGTAGTACCGCCACAGGTACCGGCACACTCCCCAGATTTCAGGACATGGGGGAATTCCGTAGGTGCATTCGACCTACTGCAATCCCGATCATCTGGCAATGACCCTGAGCAGGCTGATCCATTCTTCGTGGTCAATCGTGACAATAGTGTGGACACGGTGACTGAGATCCTACCGAGACCACGGATCAGCCGAGTTGGTACTAAGTCACGCCCATTCCGCCTACTGTCCGGTAGGGAGATCCAACTATCAGAGGATGACCTGAGAGTGACCGGTATCAGCAAGAGATACTCACCGGGGGATATCTACCGCATTGGGACCTTCTACCGCATTGGAGACCCGCAGATCGGTCAGTCCGATTATGAGCTAGTTTTCCTTGATGACTCAGATCCGGTTAGCTACTCCCTGACTATCCGGCAAAGAAGCGATGACCGTTACCAAGGGTACGATCTATTACCATGAACCTAGACCAGAGAATTTCCAAGTGTGAAGAGTTGCGGGATTATCACCTAGACCAGATCATAAAAGGGCAATACCTCGCTGATCAGGTGGAGTCAGGCGATCGGGTACATGCGGTCCTGTGGCACCACCAGATCCTGTCAGAGGTTCGTGGGCAATTGACCCAGCTATACCAACTGAAGAAGGCAGAGCAGGGGGGCACCGTCGGCAAGGTTCGGGAATTGAGACCGCTAGGATTGTCAGCTAAGAGATTTTTAGATGAGGTAGATAATGGTTAGTTTTAGAGATGGATTCGAGATAATGCCAGACCCTAACACCCCAATACGTGGGATGGGGGCTGGGTTGGTACACCCGATCGCGGCGCAAGTGTGTGATCAGATCTCACAAGACATGATCACCTCCCTATCCCCATCCGGTGAATCAGGAGAATTAGATGAGTTATCTACCCCGATCCAATATCTCTTAGCTTGGGTTCAGGAAGCACTCTATCAAGCACTGGTCAATGGGCGATCATATTTGGTACTTGACTTTGGGGGTGACATGGATCAGTGGGGTGATCCTGTTACCCCTACCCAATTCCCGAGTGGGTCAAGGGTCGATATTTCCCCCCCACGGGTAAAAGGGGAGGGGGTTAATCAGAACCAACTGATCCACCCCAGCAGGTACCTGATGATCACCTCACCCTACCGATTCCCCATTTCGAGGGTAGTCACGGAAGAACTCACCCGTCATGACCGGATCACTGATGGTATCACCCGATCGATTGAGAACCCGGCGATCGTACTGTTCCGGATCCAGGGTCTATGGGAACGGTTGAAGAAGGGCGGGAATGTGATCGCCCAATTGACCGAGCGCTTGTCACGGGTTAAGAGTGGCATCCAATCCGGAGGGGTAATAGCCTACAGTGCCCCTGAGGAAACAATGGAGATCCTAGACCGCAAGTACTCCCGTGAGCATGAGTCACTGGCAATCATTGAACGGCGGGTAGCAGCGATTACCGGGCTACCAAACTTCCTAATCTGGGGCACCCTAGATGGTGATAGCTATGGGGTTAACTCATCTCTTAGTCTCTATGAGCAGCGTGTGATCAGTATGGTGAACCGTTACCTACTCCCGATCCTAAACCAACTCATGGATCAGGTTACAGAGACGATCCGTTTCACATCCGGGTCAGTTTTCCCAGAGCCAAAACTTGAGACCTCTGAACGCCTTGCTAAAGTGTCCACTGCTCTAGGCGATTTGGTCCAACTGAGATCCATCACTGCTATCGAGGCAAGGAACACGATCGCCAGTCAGTTCGATTTAGTCTTAGATAGCAACATCCAGACCACCACTACCACAGAAGACCCCAATGTCTAGAACCAACTTCGGACATGGAACCCCGATCACCCCTGAGTTCCTAAATAACATCGCACGACCACGGATCGATGGACTGGATGAGGATGGATCTTTGCCACTGATTACCAATGCCAACTTCCAGAATGCGCCGGGTAATGTGGTCTATGATTTCTACAATTATGTCGATCGGGGCGGGGTGATCCGTGATGTGTCCGGCGGGCTAAACGTCTATGTTAATAGCTCAGTGGTGTTGGCCCCAGATAACCAGGTGATCACCATCCCTGCTCGGGTATTCAACCTGCCAGACAACACCGTGACCTGGGTATCGGCAGTCCGATCTTCGGGTGGTCTTGAATATATCACCACCCCAACGGCACCACCCACAGGGGTTAGATTAGCGCGGGTCACAACGGGTTCTGGCCAGGTGATCAGTATCCAAGATATGAGGTATGACTTCCCCTGGCTCCCCACTGTCAGCGCGATCGCAACTTTCGGAGGTTCTTCCCCAGTTGATTACACGGTACCATCCGGGCAAACCCAGATCCTTTCCGGTGTGATCGAGTGCCGCAACTTCCTACTACCGGTAAACTCAACGATCCAAGTGCGCGGCTCCCTGACCATCCGGGCATCGGGTACTGTCCAGTTATTCGGGCAAGTCACAACCGCTAGCAGCCCTCTTCAGTGGCAGTCAAAATACTATGAGACGGTAGGGGGCGGGAATACAGCAGGGTCCTATACCCTATCCTCAGAGTTCCCAGACCCGAGTGGTGTCGGTAACAGATGGCGTGAACCGAGACCCCAGGCATACGGCGGTGCTTTTAACGTTGATTGGCAGTGCTACAGTCAGGGCGATCGTGCGGCTTTTCTCAAGTTCAACGGTGATTTGTTTGGGGTGGTTGGTAACACGAGCGGGGCGATCTTCCGTGTCAATGCCGCCGGTGATATCACCGTGTCAGGGTCTATCAATTGCAGTGTCCAAGGTACTAGCTCGATCAACCATTCCGCCGGGTGCATTACCGGATCTGCGCACCCCGCTACTGGTCTCGGCCCCCAGACCTACAACTTCTCGATCGATGTCCTACCTCCTCAGGGTGCAGCGGGGGCGATCATCCTACAAAGTTTGACCCGTGTGCAAGTTGATTCTACCGCAGTTCTATCAGCCCGCGGCGCAGACTCGGTACCCGGTCGTCGTTGGCAATATAGCCAGGTGAATGTGAGCGGCATCATCCTACCTACCCGATCCGTTGGGGCAGGCGGCGGCGGTAGCATTCACTTCCAGGCACCCACCTTGGCAGTATCCCCCAGTGCTACGGTAACCGCGTCCCCTGGTACCCAAGCACCTCTACCCGTCCTAGAGCGGTATAACGGCGTGGGTTCATCTGGCGATGGATACCGGGCTGATACTAATACAGCACCTCAACCCGGATCAATTACATCTAGCACTGAAGTCCCACAGGAGACCTAATCACCATGGCAACTACTAAACCTGAAATCGTCACTGAACAACCCTACACCGCCGGGTACCTACGGGGGCTACTCCCTAGTGAGGTGACAATTGAGATCATCTACCAACGGATGCAAGACCCTGAATATAATCCATTGGCGGGTATTGAGCCAGAGGATAGGACTGGGGGTGCCAATGCCTAAGTCTAACTCACATCTCTTAGCTCAGACTCAGCAACCCGATCGCCAGAATACCCCTGACTATGGAGACCTGTATGGAGCCGTTAACCAGGGTGCATTTGCTGCTTTGATCGTACTGGTTGGTATCGCCGTAATTGGGGGAAGATTCCTCAATAAGCTGGTAGACCGGTTGATCCAAGCACCGTGGCTAGCCTCCATCCCAGATCGTCTTGAGGATGTGAAGGCACTACCGGATCAGGTGAATGCAATCGCGACCCAGCTACAGGATATCGAGAGACAGATCGATGATTTGGTAGAGTCGGATAGGGAGAAGGCAGAACACATGCGCGCTGCACTAACCCAAGTCCTAAGTGCGATCGAACAAATCCGTAGGGAGGTATCCGACAAATGACCCTCTTAGCATTCCGATCGCGGTTTCCCCAATTCGCATCTACCCCTGATCAGCAGGTTGATGAACTCCTACTCGCTGCTCAGATAGAATGGTCCCCTGCAATCGACAACTATCAGGAGGTCTGTCTCTATACCGTGGCTCACTGGCTGCACATTGAGACCCTCGATTTGTCTGAGCAGGTAGCTGTATCCCGATCGCCGCAACGTTCACAAGGGTTCGGTACCAGTAACCAAGACCCGCACCGATCCTCCGACTGGTCACTATCAGGGTATGGCAAGCAGGTAATCCGCATGACCAATAATCCAAGCCCACCTCCCCTAGTTTAGGGTGTACTTCTAACACACATAAAACCTATGGCACGCGCAATCAGTGAAAACCAATTCCTTGTCACCATCTCAGGGTTTGGCAAACCGATTTATTTTGCAGAGACGGATGGTGGGGAGGAAAAGGCTAACTCCTCATCGTACAATGATGGGTTAGCCCGCAAGAACAAAAAGATTAAGGGGAATGTGGAGATCTCGGATCTCACCCTTACCCGTGCGTATGACCCTGAGATTGACCCGGAGTTCATGCGCTTCTGCCGTGATTACTGTAGCCAAGCGGACGGTGATCTCGTAATCACCATCCAGCCCATTGAGGCATGTACGGAGGCAAACCCACTCGGACCGGCGTTCACCTACACCGGTGTTCAGTTCCTAGGCGTCACCGTCCCCAATGTCAAACGTGCTGGGGACGGTGCAGCGATGGTCAAATATGCCTTTGCTGCTGATGACATGACCATCTAAGCCCAGATATCTGAAAACTCCTCTACTGTGATCTGACCGGTTAGCCCCATTGCATCGATCTGTGACTGAATTAGCGGGCGCATCTCATCCAAGGTAGGCAACCCACCTAACTTACTGATCATGGTCTCACGCGTACTGCTGGCCTCAACTGCATCAATACCACATTCCCCCCCATCATCAGATGTACCTTCGTCCTCTGGGTGCTCATCTTGATGGGGGATTTTCAGTGATGGTACCAGCGTCATGATCATCTGCAAATCACGCTCGTCACAGTCAGCGATCGCCACATCCCGATCCTCATGCAGGCAACGTAGGTACATACTCACCCGGTCTACCGCTCCATGGCTGGAGAAACCGCAGTAGAACTGAACCATTGCCCGTAGTAATTCCAGATCGGTAGCATCAATGGGGAGTTGCAACATCCCGATCATGTAGCTCCGAGCTTTCCCTAGGAGTGTGCCTGCCTTACCTAACATGCTGGTAGGGATATGCCCTTGCTCGGATGTGATCAACGCGATCGCCCGCTTGATATCGATTGCCCGGACTTTGATGCTTTTCATAGTGAGTACCTGTGGGGTAGTTAAATCTCTTAGCTCAACTATAGTACCCGGTGAAAAAATTGTCAATAAAAAAACCCACCCCATGTAGAGGCAGGTTCGTGTGGGTTACTCAGTCAATGATTAGACTAAGCGGATCCGGTAGCACTGTCCACCCGGTACACCGATATCCTCAGTGACGATCGGGAGAAGTCCACCGGCGATCGTAGCAGTGGATGCGCGGTAGGTGCCAGTGGGTGCAACCGTACCAGTTACGGCACCGTGAGTGAATTGACCTTGGATGTCAGCACCTCCGACGAGGGTACCAGCTAACCCAACGGTGTAGGTACCTGCCACTGCAGATGCCCCTACGTTGTGTACCCAGACATCCCCACGAGTCAAGACATCTAACTGGTAGGTACGGGGCTGGGATTGGTTCGTGTTAAATGGTGCCGTGGTCGAGTTAGCTAACACGATGCCAATCTCAGCTTGGGAGTTGTTCGTGAATGGGCTAACAATCAAGTCATTACCCAGACGATTAACGTACACCAGACGACCCGGTTGTATCACTGTGCTGATAGTTGCGGGCGTGTTAACAGCAGGGGTAGCAGTCCAGGGGGAAGAGCCGACGGGCACTAACACTGCATTGTACCCGATCGGGGAAGTCAGCGTGATGTCAGCACCAGAAGCGGTGGACCGGACTTCAGAGTACAGAGCAACGGTGCGAGCTAGGATGGTAACAAAATCGTTGACGCTGGGGGTAGGGCGTCGGAGGTAGGAAACCGTGATCGGGTAGCTCCCCATCACTAGTCCGGTAACGGCATGGGTTAATCGGACTTGCCAGAAGCTCACACCCTGGGTGACAGTACCGGCGATCGTGAATGACTGTACACCGGCAGTTGCATTACGGTATGTGGCGCTGATCACGCGATTACCAGCGGTGTTGACCACGGTACCGGGTGCAGCCTGTTGAGACTTGAAACTCATAATAGTAGTTTTAGGTAAACGTTCACACTATACTATCATGCCCAGAATCCTAATCGCAACGGATCAACCTAACCCATACCCGCAAGGTCTGCTAGCAAAATCCCGAGAGTCATTGCGTGAGATTGCCCGGTCGGTAAAACAGATCCCAGTGGTCTGGGGTTCCCATTCCGGTAGACAGTATGGGGTAGCATCGGGGTTAGAATTCCGCGATGACCGTGGCGTGGGTAAACTGTACGCGATAGTTTCTAGCAAGGTACCTGAGGGGTGGGGTGCATCCTTGCAGTACTCAGGAGAAGTGATCAATAGTGTCATTAGGATGGCAGTGGATCGGAGCCTACACCTTGCCATTGTCCCTAACCCTAGGGATGTCCGTACCGTCTACTCTGATAGTGAGTGTAATATGATTTTCCGAGACTCAGCAGAACCTGTAATTGAGAGTACCAACGCCGGTCCCGTCACAGTTGAGGTGCCTGACACTGAAGAATCCCAGGCAGTGGATGCGGAACCTAAATCCGATAGTGGTGACAATACTGTAGAAGTCCCTCCCGAGATGGTGACAGCTATCCTTAGTAACAGTCAGTTTATCGAGAAGATCGTAGCAGGGTTGGCTGCTCACCTGGCACCACAACCCACGGAGGCACCACAACCCACGGAGGCACCGCAACCCACTGGTACCACGAAAGCACAAACACCCAAGATCACATATCGGGTACCAGCCCCAACACCCGCACCCGCACCTCGATCGATCCGCCCCGTCCAACAGAAACCTAAGGCACTGAACTAATGTCTAGTAAAACAAAGATCCCTACCGTTGATCAGTTCCTCTATTGCCTCGTCGGTAGGGGAGGGAACCTAAATGAGATCTTGGCAACCTATGCTGCTCTGGGTTTTCACTATGATGGTAAAGATCGTTCCGCTGATACTGTGCGATCGATCAAACGGTTTGTAGAGAAGATTGACAGTGAGGCAGGGGCGGTGATCGATGAAGCAGGTGGGGTGCATGTGGTTGATGAAACCGGATCCGATGATGTTTCTGTGGTGTACGGTGGGGAGTCATACAAGTTCCGAGCCGCTACACTAAAGGACAAGATCAGCACCCCTGATTCTAATCTCGGGGCATGGATCCGTGAGATGATCGAGACCCTGGGTGACCCTCGCCTGCTCTCACTACCCTACCCTGCCACGGCATCTATCAACGAAGCTGCTTCTAAGGTTGCGGGTTTTTTGTAAAGCCCGGATCCAAGGAAGAGAGGGACATTTACCAACTGATCTACCGGTTGTGTGGTGATACCTTCTCTGACCTAGGCTACTGGGAATCGCAGCCCATTAGTAAAATTCTGTGGCTTGCACGGATCCGATCTGATCTTGTACGGGTTGATAGTAGTATTGATCGTTAGTCCTTATATCACAAAAAAGAGACCCTATGCAATTTGCAACTTCTAACGATGCGTGGACCGCTGACCAATTAAATCAACGGTTAGCAGCGATCGCGGATCGCCCCTATCAGGGTGCAGCACGGGCACTGTTCCCGATCGATACGGAGGTCCAACCCTGGGCGGATTCCTACACCAGCACGGTACAAACCCAGGTACCGGAGACCGCAGAGATCATTAACTACCGATCGGTGTTGCCAGTCATCGGTCAATTCAACGCCCGATCCATGTCCAGCCCAGTTGTGGCTCTAGGCGGGGCGGCAGATTACACCGTGCAAGAGGTGAATGTAGCTCGTCAGATGGGTATGGATCTGAGTGGGGCTAAACTTGAGCGTGCGGTCAGCGCAATCTATCGTGCGGAAGATCGTCTCGTGTTTGAAGGCAGTGCAAACCAGTCCGTCTATGGTCTTGGTAATCACCCCCAGATTGGACACTACCCCTTGGCTGCTACCGGTAACTCGAACGGTTTCACTAACTCTACCTTGTGGGCATCCAAAACGATCGATCAAATCCTGCGTGAGGTTGCTGAATTGCGTACCTCTCAGATGGAACTCGCTGAACAGTTGAACGCCCCGATCGCTGATACTCTGATCCTCCCATCCCTGGTAGTTGCTGATCTTCGTAGCCGCTTGCGTGGTAATGAGGGTTCGGTCACTCTCTGGGATATACTGGTGAGTAACCTATCCGGTGTGACCCTGTTAGAGTCCAGCCGCATGAACAGCCTGCCGATCGCGTCTCTCGGGGGTAACTTCTCTTGTGCCCTATTCTATAACTGGGCTGAATCACTCTCGGTGGTCATCCCTCAGGACACCACGATCGAGTCTCCCCAGCAAGTCGATCTGCTAATCAAAACCCCAGTGCATAGCCGCTTTGGTGGATTGAAACTGGCTCACCCTGAATCAACTACCCTCATCGTCGGTATCTAGTTTAGACTGAGCTACCCATTGGCACCCCGATCGTGTGGGTGCCTGACCAAAATACCCAATGGAAATAACCCCGTATGGACACTGAAGAACTGAAGCCCGCTACCCCCACTACACCCAAAGGGAAAAAACAGGCAACCGTTACCGAGACTGTTGAAGATACCCGTGTTTTCTACAAGGTGTCCGCTCGGGAGTACCTGACCATGCTACCCCCCTTCAACGTTACACTCTACCCTGGCTCGTCAGCGGTGATCGCGGTGAATTCCTCGGAGGAAATCCCCGCTAGCTACCACACCCTGCTCGATATCAAAGAGATCAGCAAAGACCAGTACGAATTGGAGTCTAAGGATCAGGGGATTCTCGGCAAACCCTAGCATTAACCCCTGGCAGGATTGACACCGGGGGGATAAGCCCGCTATGAACTGGCAATGGTCAAGGATGGCGGGCTTTGTCATGCCACAAATTCTAGCGTGACCTCATCTCGATCCACTGACTGCTCACTCACCCTCACCGGGCGTACTGACTTAGGGGCTAACCCGATAGGTCTGATCTGAGAGATTGCCACAGAACTTACCCGTTGGATCGCTTCCCCCGAATCCAGTTCCCGATCATTAACCCTCTGACGGAACCCTAGTGACTGTGTAGAGCCGAGTTCAGAAAGGAGTGAGTTTGCATAGCTGATCAGATCAGGCACTACCCTTTCGACGTAGGATCGCGGTCTCATCCGGCGGGTACCATACTCGACAAACCCGGCGTACTTGATGTTTGATGTAACAGCCACCCCCGCATCATCCAATAGAAGCTCTACCCTAAGTGATCGCCTTAGTGCCCCAGTGTCTACCGGCGCTGACTTCTGTACGATAGGGGTAAACTTCGACGCAACCTTGATCAGCGCATCACGGATCGACTGGTCATCCACCCCCTGGTCTCTCAACTGGGGGATAGCATCAAAGGTGATCGGCACATATAGCATTTGTACTATTCCTCAACTAAGAGATATGGGCTAGGGATGGGTATAGGAAAGTATGGGGATCCCCATAGTTTGGGCTGCCCGTAACTCCGACGTAATAGATAGGGTTCCGCCTGGGTGGTGGCAACATTACTGTCACATATACTAGCCACTGTACCCACGTTGGGATCCATAGTTACCATACCGCTCTTGATAGTTCCTACGAAGCTCATCAACCGGGTCCACATACCCGGGTTGTCCTAGGTTGAAAGGAGTACCCGTGGAAATTGAGCGGGACATCTCACCCTCGACAATTGGGATAAGCGGTTCGATCATGGGTTGCGATCGTTGCTTGCTGGTCCCATACTCCACAAACTGAGCATAGTAGGCGGTGTTCCTCACGGTCCCTTTGAACGTGGAAGATCGACCGCGCCACGATGATCGGAGGTGGCCAGTCCTAACCGGTGACCTAGCTTGTGCAGCCGATCGAGTTTGGCTTACCACAGCAAGCATGAGATCCCGCATCTCCTTTTTTAGCTGTCCTACGATCTGTTCCCTTGCCTCGCTGAAGTCACTCATGGTACCCACCCTCCACTAGTTTAGCCAATCGATCTTCACACCGGCGGACTTTGCCACGGACTGTACCTGGCTGTAATACTGCATTGCCTGATCACCGATCGCCCCGATCTGTTTCTGCCAGTTTTTGATCTCCCCTTGGATCTGACCTTCAATTTTCCCGATGGAGTCAATCACCGCGCGGGTATCGAATGGGCTAATCCCGAACTTGTCAGACACCTCACGGAATCCGGTAGCATACCCGGTTAACTGGGTGGCGATCTGCTGAGTGGACTTGCCAACAGTGGACAAACCCTGATCCGCTTGCTTTACTAGTTCTGGGATTTTCATGTTAGTTAGAATGCGCTAATGGTTTGCAATCGTGGGACAGTATCGAGAACCTGAGATACCCGGTTCATGATCTGATCTTTGGTATCGGCATTGATGGTGAAGCTAAGGTTAAGGGGTTGTGCCATATCACCGATCCGATCGCGCGGGATGATCAACTCTGAGGAGTTGGCCACTACCAGGGATGCTCCCGGCGGCATACGGTTCTTCTCGGTACGGATCGCATCTAAGAGATTACCTGAGTAGGCATTACCAACCCTGCCGAGATCCAACCCACCCATCGATTGGCGTTGCATGAGGTGAAGATTGTTCCCAGAGTAGGACGCTTTCCCCGCCACCATGCCACCAATCACAGGGATACTTTGTACCATCGCCCGCACCCTGGATGAGATATCACTAAGTGCGGAACCGACGGCAGAGATCATGGATTCAAAATGCCCTTTCAATCCACCCACGATGAACCCAGGTAGCCCGGATAGTGCGGCACCGATCGCTGTGACCGCTGATGAAAATGCAGGTCCAATGCCTCCCAGGAAGGTTAGGGTTAGTTCAGTAAACCCAGACCCTAACCCACCTACCGCAACCATTACTGCCTCACCGAGAGACATGACCCATGATGGGAGTGCTGCACCCACTTGTGTGGTGAATGTGCCAAGTGCTACTAGTGCAATTGTCCCCACCTGACCCAGGATGTTGACGAACCCAAAGGCGATCGCGGGTAGGTTAGTCATGATCAGGTTTGCCAGGTTGAATAACCCATTACCGATGGATTGCCCGAAGTCAGCACCGAAAGAGATAAATTCCCCCCCGCCTGCCAGGGATTTGAACCAACCGGTTAGATTCTCAATCCAACCCCTCACCGATCGGACCCCGTTGATTAGTCCAACCAGTGGGTCTGTATTCCCCAAACCAATCGCGCTCACCAAAGCGGAACCCATCTCACCGATCGATCGAATCGTCTTCCCAAGCTCATTCCATACTGTGGAAACTCCCTTCTCACCGGGCATCTTTACCTTACGCAGGAAACCGAATACCCCTGACACAGGGTCTGTTAGCTGGGAAACCATCGTGTCTAGCTGGGAGTCAGCAGCATCGGACATTGCTGAAATATACTCTTTGGAGAATAGTTTCTGTTTCACCGATACCAGTGCATTCTGTTTATCCGCTGCACTCATCTTGAAGAAGTCGCCTAGGGTTTTTCCAGCTTTCTCCATGTCCTTTTCTAGGATCGCCTTAAACGCGGGTACCTTCTCGAATGCATCGATCCTAAACAGTGACTCGCTAGCCGTATCCCCCAGCATCTTACCGATCACTGTGGATGTGGTACCACTGCCAGACCCACTGGCTTTCCCCAGCATCGCCACTAGCTCCACCATCTCGTTACCCGCTTTTGTTAGCCCATCCTTGGTTAGACCGCCGGATAGTGCTAATGTGTCAGATACCCCATTGAATGCGTCGAGGTAGTCTTTAGTTGCACCTGGGAGTTTTAGGGCGGACTTCGCAAGATCTGCACTAATACCCTCAGTTAGTTTGGTTGACTCTTGCCATGAGATCCCGAGCAGTGCAGCATTAGCGGATGTAGCACCCATCTGGCCGCGTGCCATTTCCGCAGATGATTTGAACTGCTCTTGAAATGTACCTACTAGTTTTTGCCCGGCATCAATAATCCCGCTTGCAACTGAGGATAGGGCATTGGCGATCACGTTTGCCTTCACCATATCCCCTACCCCAAAGGCAGAACCTACACCCTGATTAGCGGGCTGGGTTGGTATCGATGGGGATTTCTGGTTTTGGAATTTCCCCATCTCAGCACGCGCCTTAGCGAATGCCGCTGAGACTGCACTGGTGAAGTTATCTTTTAGGTCTATCTGTACACCGATCGTCCTCATCCTGTTCACCATCTAGTTGAGTTTTACACGGAGCAAAGTCAACTCCCCTGGGTTTGCCGTTCGGGCATACATGAAATTTGACCAGCTAAGAGATGTGGAATGGACACTGGTACCCACCCCAAATGCGCCACACGGGAGAGAGGGTGTACCCGCAGTCCGGTTAGAGAGTGGTACAGTTTGTCGGGTCACGGTACTGTTACCATAATTGCGAACCCAGATGTGACCTTGTCGCAACACCTGTACCACATCCCCCTGGCTAGAATCCAAGGTCTTGTAGTTGTCATACGTGCGAACCAACACCCCAGCGATATCACGGGACGCGTCGAACCCGATCGCAGTGGATGCGATATCAAAAGTGGCCACCCGATCTTGACCACTGTCCGCGATGAAGTACAGGAGGCAACCCGGTACCGGAGGCTCTGTTACCGTGGCAGTTTGGGTTTGGGTTAGGGTAGCTCCGGTTAACCCGGATCCAAGGGTGATTGGCTGGGTAACGCCGGGTGTGCGTGCGGTTAGGCGGATCAGACCAGAGCTTACAATCACAGCCCAGTAATACCCGTACTGTGACACTAGGCTAGACAGTTGCGCGGCGAGGTTTTGTACCAGTGACCCACCCCCATCTCGGAACGTGAGGGTGATCGGTTGTCCATCAATACCTAGGGTGTATTGCCCTTGGTTCTGGATTGCTCCGGCGATGGGGTTTAAGTTCAGTTCATAGATCGCGGGGCGGGATGTGGTAGCAAGCCGATATGTCTCGATTAGGGTAGGGGCGGTATCGGCAACCTGACCGGCCAGACCCTGGGGAGTTAGGGAGGTGAGTATAGGCATAGTTACGTGTTAATGATCATCTAACTGATACTAATGAGCTAAGAGATTTCAGGTAGGGGTAGGCATATAGTGGTTAGCTCAGGGTCACATCACTATCATCATCAATACCACCCACCATGGCAAACCGGGTCAGGTTAGACCATGGTCTGTCAAACTGGAGATCACCAGTTGGTTCGAGGGTGAGGGAACTAACACCATTGGCCAGTACAATCCTCCCGTCAGGGTATAGCTCAATCTTGGATCTACCACATTCCAGGATCACCCTAGTCCGCGATCGCAACCGGATCAGCCCATCTGCAAACCAGTCGATCAAACCGGTCATCACTGAAAACCAATCCTGCAATAGAGCCTTCTCTTTGACTGGTCGGTTACTCCTGCCAGTCTGTAGCACCCCTAAGATCACCTCATCCGTGGACCCGTCTTCCAGGTTTGCCACAATGACCGTACTACCGATTGGCGGTACCGGTAGGTCTTCATCAGCAAACGCAGTCACCCTTGGTACCCAGTCGCTTTGCCCCACGCCCCGATCGCTTGTAGTGACCTTGACCCGCCGCAACCCCTCCGGATCATTGCAGTCCGTGACAATCCCTAATCTGATCACAACTGTATCCCTATCATGAAACGCCACTGAAAACTACCCATATGCCTACCCTGATCTAAAATCTCTTAGCTGGGTGTTGACATGTTCAGATCTGATCAGTTATGGTAGTTGCATAAACCAAGCAAAGGAACCCGACCATGGAAACCAAAATGAGTTTTGCAGAAACGTCCATCACTGAAACGTTGTTTGATGAGTACGGTTCGGAGATGATAGAGGTGCTCATTAGAATGGCAGAGCGTCGTATCCCTGAGTCGGAGAGAGGGTCACTAAATAAGTACCACTGGCAGACAGTAAAGGGGGCATTATCCAACGCCGTGACCCAGATCAGGGAGATCGAGACTAGGATGGGGGTAGTGGGGCAGAAGTAGAATAGACAGTAGTATCTGGTAGAACCCGTCATGAACGGTAAGCCGTCTATGCGATCGATCGCAACTTATAACTATGCCTATTACCCCTCTGAACATGGTACCGTCAGCACCCGGCGTCTACCCGATCTTGAATTTGCAAGGGACTTTCTCTACTGAGATTTTATCCCCCGCCCGTTGCTACCTGATCCTGAGTTCTACCAAAGGACCGGTCAACATGCCAACGCGTGTGACCTCCCTGGAAGATCTACTGAATCAGTTTGACAACACCCCGCTCACCCCTACTGTGAACCGGGTCACGGTGGATGCAGTGGCGATGTATTTCGAGTTGGTTGGCAACCTGAGTGAGATGTATGTAGTCCGGGCATCGGCTGCTACTCTCGTCGGGTACACCGCCGCGCTCAATGCATTTGACCCTGAGGTCCATAGCCACGGCTTCATCTGTGCCCCCGAAGTCTACGCAACGTTGTCCCCTGCAAACCGGGTATCCTACCAGGGTGCAGCCGATAACCTCTGTGCACAGTTCGATTATCAGTGGGTGAACCTGGTAGACGCAACCCTCCCTACTGAGGCTTACGGGTCTGCTAACGTGACTTTACCCGACGGTCGAGTTATTGCACCGAGCCTTGCCGCTTCTGTCGCTACCACTGTCACCCCTGTAGTCACCCTCGCAACCCAAACCCAAACCCAAAGTGCAAACGCTTGGATCACGGAATCCGCAACCTACGCTAGCCCCGCCGGTCACAGTTGGTACTATTGTAACGCCGTGTTAAATCCCTCTCAACGTTTGGTGCCCCTGAGCTTGCCAGTAGTAGCGATCGCCACTCTCCGGTATTTCTCCGAAGGGTTCCGTGCCAACCCCGCCGGTCAGAAGTTCCCGCTCCGGACTGCGATTGATACCGCTCTTCGTCTGAACCCTGCTAATATCGCCGCTCTGAATGCTGCTCACTGTAACGTGGCACGCCGGGTCAGCGGATCCGGTGTCTGCATCATGGGCGCGCGGACACTGTACAAGTTGGATAGTGCGTGGCGATTCTGCCATGTGCGGATCATCTTCAATGTACTGTCAGCATACCTACGCCGGGCATATCAATCGACTGTCTTTGATCCGATTGATGGGCAGGGTATCGCGTTCATCAAGGCACGTCAGGTGGCGATCCAAGTCTGTACCCGGTTATGGCAAGCGGGGGCATTGTACGGTCAGTCCCCGCAAGATGCATTCCTAGTCCAGTGTGATGCATTCAATAACCCCGCAGTTGACCTTGAACTCGGGAACCTCAGGGTTGATGTCTGGGCTGCACCTTGTGGAGTAGCAGAGCGGATCCTAGTCGGAGTATACCGCGTGCCGATCGGTCAAGTGCCACAGTAACTCATCCCTCATAACTCAAGTGAAGTATTGCCCGTGGTCTCAGGATCGCGGGCTTTCTATTTCTCCGATTTCAAATCGGGAAAATACCTATCTACCTACCCTGATCTAAAATCTCTTAGCTGGGTGTTGACATGTTCAGATCTGATCAGTTATGGTGGTTACATACACAAGCCAAGGAGGCAAACATGACCACGAACCCGACCGGACTACCACTTGTCAGCGATAAAGAGTTCGAGCAAGAGCAGCAAGATTCAGACCTCGCCTTTGATGCAGAGTTCGGTAATGACAAGCCTGGCACTGATACGGTAGTTGTGACAACCGGGAATGATGACCAGTACATAGTTACCGGCACCCCAGAGGAAATCCAACAAATCGAGGATCACCTATCCGATAAAGATTCCCTTGATTCCCTGTTCAACCCATAAGTAAAACCTATGGCTAGGGACACCCCTAGCCTTCACTGTAGAAAATGAATCCCTTCACTTACTCCAAGACCGCGATCCACCCTGAATGGCATACACCCCCCGAACTGCTCGATCGGTTCACTGATTTTCTAGGGCGTGACGGGAGACCCGTGGTTGATTATGCCTCATCAGTAGAAGCTGACCATCACGGGTTTGATTTCGTCAACACCCCAGAGGTTTGCTACAGAAGGTCTGATGATGGCTTACTAACGCCTTATCACGATTTTGATCTGGCTGATAAGTCGTTCTTCCTAAACCCGCCCGGATCACGCGATGATGCTAAGTTAAAATATAGCATGTTCAAAACCCTAGTTAACCAAGTGTTCCGTGACCCTGACTCAGAGTTGATCCTGCTGGTATACTCCATTAACTCACTACCAATCTACACCGATCTACTCCCAATGCTAATCCCAGGTGGGTGGGGTGCATCGGTATGCATGGTGAGGAAACGGATTCAATTTATCCCGAGCAGTAATAACCCATCTAAGGGGAAGTCCGCACTAGCTCAGAATGCACTGCTCTATTTAGGTCAGCGTCCGTGTGATTTTCGGGGTACCTTTAGTGATCTCGGTATGGTGTTCTCGAACCCATAGCCCTACTTAATACCAAACTGAGCAGGGTCAATTGTCCCGCCAAACCCGTATAGGGTATCAGGCGATCGGATCTCAAAATGTAGGTGTTCACCGAAACTGAAACCCGTGTTACCGCTGATGGCGATCTGCTGACCTTGCTGCACCCGATCGCCCGTCTTCACTGAGATAGAGGTGTTATGAGCATACCGGTGTAGGTAACGTTTACCACCCACCTCTGAGACGATATCAATCAGGTTCCCATACCCCCCGCCGCAAGAGGTATCACCCACCCCGCAACCTGACTGGTGATCGGTCACGATACCGGAAGCCGCAGCATAGATCGGGCTGTTGGTACCGGTAGAGAAATCCTGCCCCCCATGCCGACGATCGCCGCGTGGCTGTCCCCAAGGTGCCGTCATGATCGAGCCTGGGTACGGATGCCTCCACCCTGCGCTCGGGGTGATTGGCCCTGTGTTGCCTGTACCATTCCCCCCTGACATCGCCTGAGCTACTGGCACTTCTGCACCTGGTTTGTATGCGTCGATGGATTGACCGAGCTTGCCCTGTGAATAGTGCCAGTGAACACCGGCCACCCAGAACCGCGTATCCGATAGTACTGAGCTATAGATGATTGCCGTCGGGATGTTTAGGATGTTACCCGGTCGGATGGATTGGTAGCTCATGTTGGGGGCCAGGTCAATCTTCACAGGGAGATCCATTACCCGCGACACTTCCGCCTTCATTGCACTCTCGGTGAGTACCTTCACCTCACCATCCTTACCCTCTACCTTCACCTCACCCGTTGTCTTGGCATCGGACTTGAGCGGATCCTTTGGCTTGTTCTCCACTGCTACCGGATCAACCATGCCAGATTTGATCGGCGGCTTCTCCTGCTGAATGGTACCACTACCGGCAAGACCTTTGATCGTGCTGTCTCGATCCCATGCCCCTGTAATCCCACCAGTATTACCAGGAGTTGCACCGCCTGGCTTAGACTCAATTGATAGGGAGAGAATGTCAGAGATTTGGATCAGGTGCTCTATCTCTCCCTGTGGGTTTGCAGTAGGGGCGATCGGGAAACAGCGCAACAAAGTCCCTTCACAGTAGCAAGTGTAACCAGCGCGGGCACACTCACGCAATAGTAACTGGTACTGTGTTAGACCCTTGTTCTCTAGTTGCATGATATTGGTACCCTCGCCTTTGAACTCAAGAGTAAGACCACGCGATCGCGCAACCTCGTCGGCTAGCTGCTTAAGGGTAATATTGGTTTTGGTGCCAGTCAGTTTATACTGATTCACTGACCATGATGCGCTGATACCGGATAGTGTTAGGGTGCCGCCGGATTCTGCCTTGACCTCTAACCGGGCATTGCTGAGCAGGTAGAGTGCCTCGTAGATTAGCCCCCCAAATTCCCCCCAACGGATGATTAAGTGGCCGCCCGCTGGTACACTTGGTGGGGTCACAGGGGCGATCGCCACAGGCTCCGTTTTCCCTTGGGTGGGTGGAGTCGGGTTAGGTACAGGTGTTGGGGCACCATCTTTTAGATCGCCACTTGCCAGTCTCTGCTCATAGGTCCGAGCGTACCCCGCGATCTTGTCGGCTTTGTCGGTACCATTGACAGTGCGCCGGGCATTGTGATAATCTACATCCCCGTTTGAGGAGGTGTACTCCGAGAGACCCACACCGGTAAATGTCCCGTTCTTCATCCCATTGACCAGGATGAATCGAGCCGTCTGTTGGTCTTCTGCTAGTTCGGGTTTGCCAATGAGATCCTTTCCGGTGATTTTGGAATACTTCTCATAGTTCCCGCGTCCTGTGATCTGCACATACCCACGACCACGGAACCGCTTACCATCGCCCGGCTGGGTGTTCCCTAGTACCGGATCACCCTCGTAGTCGGATCCGTCATGGTACTCCCGCATGGTTTGGAATTGATCCGCTTCATGTTGCGCGGTTGCCAGGATGTAGGCGATCTGCTTAGGGTTGGTTACACCCTGCCTCTTACACTCTTCAATGATTAACTTTTCCTGAGTGAGTCGATCCTTGGCATTAGCAGGATTACCGCCCGGATCAGATGGGCCAGTAGTTGCACCACCCGGTGTAGCAGGTGGCTGGGGATTGTACGGCTTCAAGTTCAGTACCAGGTCATTTAGTGCCAGGTCATCGCCCGGCAATTGGATCTCACACTGACTGGTGTCCGTCCCATGCTGTACTGACCATGATGCACTGATGATCGGGTAGTCCGCAGAGTACCCAGCCTTTAGGATCGACTTCTGGTCTTCTGCTGAAAATAACTCGATCTGGATTACGGGGTTAAGCATATTGACAGACTAAGAGATTTGCGGTAGGGGTAGGTATATGGGTTTACTGGGGTGATTGGATATTACTGGCCTTCAGTTGCTCAAGATCTACAGCCCATTGGATCACACCCGAGCCATTGCCGTAACTGATCTGTAGTTGGATTACACCCTCCTCAGGATCGATCGGGATGTTCTCTACCGTGATACCATCTCCGATCCAATAGTCCAAGGCGATCTGATATGCTAGGACGATCTGACCAACATCAGCGGATCCGATCGGCTCGAATAGGAAGTCAGGCACACCAAACCCAGGTACCAGGCAACGTTCCCAGAATCGACACTTGAGTAATGCCAGAATCTTGTCACGCTCTGGGTCATCTGAAATAGTGATGCCTCCGTTGGGGGATGGGGTGATAGGGTATCCGATCATGGGTTGCCTCTTTACCAGAAACTAGGTATGGGTATGTACTTGACAAATCTCTTAGATTGGGTTTTACTGGTGGGGTAGTTAAGCAGTCAATGCGGTTATGAGCCTAATAGACTTTGAAAAGAAAAACATCCTGATCCTGACCGGTGATTCTGGTTCAGGAAAGAGTACGGTTGCGGAACATCTAGAGAGTCATGAACGGTTTGGGCATCTCGTCTCCGTGGTCAGCTTCGGGCACTACCTACGCTCGATCGTCGATCAGTGGATGCGTGAGAAAGGTGAACCGGTACCTTGGGATCTGTCTCGTCTTAATCGGGTTAACCGTGACACCTGGGAACGCAGATCAGGGTACAAAGATATCATGATCCATGTGGGTGATCAGGTAATCGCGCGCCACCCACAAGCATTCATCAACCCGGCGATCGCAGAGATCCTAGACAAGACCACGCAACAATTGATTGTGGTGCCTGACTGCCGATCGCCGATGGAGTTGTGCGCGCTTAAATCTGTGGGTAACGTCTGGGGTGTGCGACTAGTACGTGGCACCTCTGAGGTTAAAAAGTATGATGGTATGCTCAAGTATCTTAATCTTCCACTCGTAGATAATAACGGTGAGTTAGATGACACGGTTACTAAGATCGCTGCGGTATTGCGCATGATGCCGAATACCTGATCTATCTACCCCTACCCAAAATCTCTTAGCTCGGGTCTACCATGATCCGGGCTTTCTAGTTTTAGGTAAAACGAGCAACACCATGATCGGAGCAATCCAAAGAAGTCTGCGGCATTTGTTCGGGGTAGTGATTGCCCCAGAGCAGTGGGGTTTGGATCAGCCATTACCGCACGCCAATTCCCCACGATGGAGTCGGACGATGGTAGAAATCCCCGTGCTCAAAAACCAACTGAAACGGGGCAGCAATCACACGGAACTCGAAGCTAGTTACATCTTCCAGTATCGCGCTCAGTTCCGGTTTCCTGCCACGATGAAATATGATGACCTACCTTTCTTCGATCTGTACAATATCCTGGAATACCTGAACCTGCTGATCACCACGCATCCAGGTCTGCTGAGTATGTCCCCACAGGAGATCAACGCGATGATCGGCTGGGCGCGGGAGACAGTAGATCCATGTCTGTATGAGGGCACTACCCCGCCCGTGACAGTTCAGTCTGAGCTATCCGTCAAAGTCGTGTCGATCAACGGGTTCATACCGGTAGTAGAGGTTGATGGCAATGATTGGTTAGTGACTATGGTCTGGTCGATCGAGGCGTCGGTCACAGGTACGATCGCTGCATTCAAACAATATTTCCGTGAGGTATTACCAGGGGCACAGGTCGGTGAGCAAGACAATCTGTTAGGCGGCACCCCTGACGGTAGACCACCGTACAATGTTGGCATCCACTTATACCGGGCCCCGATAAAATGATCACCATCCACCCAAACCCGCTACCGATATGGGATGAGATCCCAGAGAACACAGTACAAAAAGCGATCTACAAAACCTTATCGGCAGATTGGATCCGTGAGTTCCCTGTGGGTAACGGGTTGATAGATTTGTACTCACAGGATCACATCGTTGAAGTGAAGCGTGCCACGAGCAGTAACCCCGCCTACTCGACTGTGGGGCAAGTGGCTTACTATAGGCAGGCACTTAGGTTACGTGGGCAAGACCCGATCGCTTCAATATTGCTGTATGGTAGCAGCCTAGGTAAATATACTGACCATGCTCTGACATCTCTTAGGTTGTCTCTAGGGGTGCGGTTGTTCTTGATTGTGAGCCTGAGGGATACCGCGATCCTCGATCTGGACAGTGGCGATCTAGTTTCCCTTGAATAGTAGATCACACGCACATGCTAAAAACCCAAGGGTCAAAACTGGTAACGGTCCTGAGAGTACCGCCCCCTCCACCCCCAGTCGTGCCAGTACCGACGATCCGAATTAACTACAGAAACAGGGGGAATTATGTCCAGTAGAGTATATTGGTTTTCAGGTCAAGAGCCACCATGTGAATCGGGGTTAAATCCTAATTGCCCGCTACCACCGCTGACGAATGCATTGACCGATGGGGCTGTACGTCTGGTAGGGTCTATCCGTACGTCAACAGGGGCACCATACACAGGATGGCTACGAATGACTGCGCAGGATACGATCGTAACCTATGGCAGATCCCCCCGTGCTGTGATCTCCCAACGACCAGACAAGATCACAATTACTAACGGGGTATTAGACACATTCATCTACCCGAGCCAGGGATCCGGATCAGTATACCTGTTTGAGCTTGGGTATACCCGATCGGTGCCAGGGGCTGAACCGGGTGATCCACCAATTGAAGCGGACATCGTGACAGATAGCTTCATCGCTCGGGTGCCCCTGGCAACGTCGGAGGGTCAGATGTTAGAACTGAACAGCCTAGTCCCCACAGGTATCACCCAGGATCGATATGACACCAGTGCCCGCCGAGTAGCGCAGGAGATCCTAGGTGACCCTAGCCTACTATCACAGGTTCGCCCGGCACTCACGATTAAGGGTCCATTCCAAGTCGGGACTGTGTACCAGTATGGGGATCTAGTGACAGTCGCAGGGGTCCCCAGACAGACCTGGGTGTACCAAGCATCGTCACCATCTGTCCTCACCGGCACACCATCTGCACCAAACTGGTTGCAACTACTGTAGGGGGAAAGCATGACCTGGGAATTTGACCGCCCGATCTACCACAAGTTACCAACCGATTCTGGGGACTGGCAAGGTAATCCAGTAGTAGATCATCTTACCTCATTTTGGGATTCCCTACTAGTGGAAACCAAACGCATGATCGACAACCCGGAACAGTGGATCGGGTCAGCGTCCCAAGGCAAGATTGACCCATACTTCCTTGACTGGGTTGGTATCGGCTTGTGTGGGTACTCGGCTTTCTGGCACCCTGACTTGCCAACTGATGTGAAGCTCAGACTGATCAGTAAGCAACCAGAGATTGCAGACCGTACCAGCCTATCAGCAGCACTGGCGATCGTCAAGGCATTGGATCCCGATATCGAGATTGAGCGGATCAAGTTAGCACGGGCTGGGGTTGCGCGGGCTGGTCTGAGCTATACCTATCAGCCAAGGGATAATCGGTATTGGGTGACAGTACCACACACAATCCAGCGCGGATCCCTACTATGGTCGGTTCTTGAGCGGGTGATCTGGAATTGGCTACCCATCGGTTTGGGGAGAGTCCAGTTTGCCCCTACCGCCGCCGGTCTTACTGTTGCTGGGGATTCAGTATTTAATGATAACACGAGGGTTCAGTATGAGTTTTGATCTACCAGAAATCCAGCTTGATCCACGGAATGAGTATGAGCTATGGGAACAAGCTTGTGACCATGCCTACAATGTTAGCGGGGGGATGCTGCGTAATTTCTCCCCAGGTGATCCGTTAGCATTTCTTATTGAAGCTCAGGTGTATGCAGGCGCTGAGCTATTGTGGTATGTAAACAAACTCCCCTCCAAGCTTCTCTTAGTCTGGCTATCTCAGTGGGGTGTGTCGGTCAATGAAGGGTCCACTGCTACCGGTCAGCTAGTGATCAACTTCTCTGGGCCATTACCCGGTCCATCCTCTATCCCCGCCGGTAGCCTCTTCTCTAATGGTGAGGTACAGTACAGATCCACCCAGACCACGATCGCCCCATCAGGATCCGAGACGGTGACGATCAATGTTGAGGCAGTGGAGCAGGGTAGTGCTGGCAACTCTCAGGCATTCACTGTCACCCTGATTAACTCACCGATCGCCTTTACCCGCAACTGCTATAACCCGGCGGCGATCGCTGGTGGCACTGACCCTGTAACACCGGAGGATGCGATCCGGGAATTTGTTCGCACCCCTCTTGACAAACAGATCATCTCACTCGCTGATCTTGAGCGGGCATCAACTGAGTACTTGGGGCAAGGGTGGATCAGCCGCGCTATCCCTAACTTCAACCCCGTGCTAGGGTCATCGGAACTTGGGTCAATCGCGCTCATGGTGGATAACCTAGGGTATGAGCAGATCCCGGTATCGATCCTAGATGGACTGCAAAATCACCTCGCTAATATCGCCCCGCTAAATGTGTCCCCATGGGTGTCACCATTTCTGCGGGTTAAGGTGCGGGTGAAGATCGAGGTGACGGTCCCCACAGGCATTGAACCCGGTCTGGTTGCTGAGAACCTGTACACTGAGATCCTAAGAGATCTACCAGATCTACAGGCGATCGATCAAGAGCGGGTCCACCCAATGGTGTACAGATCCGGGGGGGGATTGCGGTCTCTTGCCATCAACGGACAGCCAGCAATGGTGATCAACCGGAACCAAATCATCGCCCCTGAGTACTTAGAGATCACCGTGGTGAGGGATGGGATTAGCCAGGTGTTCATCTATGGTAACGGTGATCCGGACTAATCATCACTGTTCATGGCATCCAGTGGGGTGCTATTCAGAACCATGTGCTTGTTCGCTGCCCACCATCCCTGAGCTTTCCACCCGAGACGGAGCCAGGCATAATTCCTCAGTGGGCATCTCTTGCCATTGGGTCTCTCAGGTTTCCAGTTAGTGATTGCCTCATATACCGCCCAGTACACAAGATCCTCCCACACGTCTGGGGGGATTAGCTTGCGTTTGGGCGATCGCAACATCTGGTCTAGAATGGAAACGCCTTTCGTTCCCTCCTCAGTAAGGGTTTGCCAACGTGCGGCAAAATCCCTATCACTAATATTGGCTCGGATCGCTGTTGACCCGAGCCTACTTTTTGTGCTAGTGATCTGGTATCGCATCTTCTGGGAATGTGGTAGTACAGGTGGATGCTCGGGATGATGGCGATTTCCGGTATCGGTTGCCAACGTCTACACCCTGGAAGTGCATCCACGGATCAGGGGCGTCTTCATGGATCCCGAGTATATCTAGTATAGCACGTCTACAATGATAGTGTGCATACTGTAGCGCTTTTGTCAACTCATCCACCCGATCTTCCTTGCAGTGAAATACTAGTTCATCATGTCGAGTTAGTACGAGGTACAGGCTACCGTCAAACCCACCGATCTGATCTTCCACGATCGCGGTGATCACATTCAGCATATCCTCCCCGAGGGCTTGAATATTATGATTTGCTCGGGAGGTTAATCCCTCATCGCCGGAATCACGATAGGCAAGTGGCACTTTTTTCCCTAGCAGGAGTGTGGGCATTCTGTGATCTGTGATCAGCCTTACTCCCTGGAAATAGTTACCCGCAAGACCCTTGATGAACTGCTCGGTGAACATGCGCGCTTTTTCCGTGGCATCCCTCCGGCTCAAACCCGCACGCTCTAATAGTGCAATCCGGCTGGACATCCCCTGCAGATATGTGGCACCGTACCCGAGATTTTTAGCAATCCCTCGATCAATCCCACAAGCACGGGCGTTTAGGGTATGTGTGTCTGTCCCATCCTCTTTGTTACCGAGCAGGTTAGCTTTGCAGAATGGCTCATCTAGCTCAGCGCTCACCCCAGCGAACCATGCTCCGACCAAACCTGCTAGCACAAGTTCCGCTGAGTCAAGGTCAGCTTGCACGATCCGGTACCCAGGTCTTGCCTCGATCATGCTCATGAATTCAGAGCCTCCGTAATCCTGTTTGGGTGAGCCGATCAACAGGGTAACACGATCGACCGCACGACCGGTTAGCGTACCGTTGGGAGAGTAGTTAGGTACCAGTTGTAAGCCATTGTCCGTCCGTCTGGGGTGCAATGCGGAGACTCGCGATCGGAATGACTTCCAGCGCTGACTATTCTTAAAGACCGATCGCACGCTGGGGTCAGCTAGCACAAGTTTCCCGCTCTTTATTTCATCATCGTAATCCTTGCACAATGGCGTGGCTAGCCCTTTCTTAGGGTCACCCTTGTTCTCCAACACACGCCGCTCTTCACCGATCATGTAGTACCACTGCTTCCCCTGCCGGTCATAGAGGATCGGGTAGATCTGATCTGGGGCATTAATGGGATCCTCACACCATGATAGCTGCATCGCGAGGGCATATACCGCACTAGCAGCCCCCACATCATCCCACTGTTTTTTGTAGAGTGGTAGGGGTTGATCCGGGTAGCGTTCCAAGATCAGTTCTGCTAACTTTGCATTTTCCTTGATCGCCTTCACCCCTGGCTTGGAGTAGGATTCTGGGTACTGCTCACGAAAGCACCGAGACCACGGATCATCATCGATGTGGAACCCGGCGAACGCCGACTTTACCTTAGATGCCAAAATCTCTTCTTGCTCTTGGAACCAAGTCTCAGCGCGGGATTTGTACCCTACCCATGATTCAGAGATAGGGAGCACAAATCGGTGACGGGTGATATGTCCATAGAGGGTGATCGGGTTCGGGCATTGGCACAGGTATTCACAGATCACCCGAGCACCCACCATTGAAGTTACCCGCGAGTCCTGATAGCAGTACTCTAGGGTCTCGGTGATTGGGACATCTACACCAGCAACTAAGCGATCACGGACTCCCTTGTCAAGATCGATACCCAACATTTCCCAGGCTGCGGTCTTGAGTTTTGAGTCAGTGTGGGTGATCCAGTGCCAGTCAGCATAGAAATCTTGTTTCCACTTCTCAGGCTTACCACGGACCATGAGATCCATACCCATGATATCTAAGTGGATGTTGGGGTCAGTAAGATCATCATTCATCCGGTAGAACTGTCGGTCGAATGGTTGATTCCAGTTTGCTATCACCGAATTGATCACATCCAGATCCTCATACTCGTCACCTGGCATCGGGAGGTAGACCACGATTATATCACCACAGAAGAGGGGTAGAGTACCCACGCCTACCGCACATAGGATTCCATCACATGACTCTAGCCCGCCGGTCTCCAAGTCAATGTAGCCAACAAACCCATTCAACTGATCACCGATCGATTGCCAGTATGCCCCATCCCAACATGACCAGCCGTACGGGATCTGGTCTGCGAGTGGGAGGTGATCGGGCAAATGGTACCCACGGGTTAGCTCTCCGATGAATGGGGAATAGCGATCGAATAAGCTCTTACCGATCGACTCAATTAGCTCTAGTGATGGGGTCATATTGGTTACCTACCTTAGTTGGTTTGATCCTAGATCAATACCCCTATAAATGTCAATCCCCAGCTAAGAGATTTTAGCCAGGGATAGATAGTTATGTGGTTAGCCAGATCCCAAGGGTGGCCATCATCGGGATGGTCATTAGGAGTAGGAAGAAATACCAGATTGTGAGGATCACTTTACCCATGAGAACACCCGATCGCCTACAGTAATCTGTGTTGTGTCTGCGGAACGGGTGATCACTGCATCCTCCCCGCGGTAGTAGGTGTAGGCTGGGTCAGTGATCAGTCCTGTGCAGTCGATGCCCTTGACCTGCCCATCTGCCTTACCACCCTTGATGATCCACGTCCATTCCTGGGAAGCGGTCAGGAGAGGATCACCCGGTTTGCAATCCCATTTCTTGAAGTACCGGATCTTGGTATTGGTTGGGTCATCTTGTATGAGGGTGCCGATCTTTGCACCTTCTTCACCGTAGATCACCACGTTGCTGGTGTTTCCCACTGGGGATGTGATCGCATTCGCCGGTTGATTCCGATCGATAGAATCCTGAATCCCAGGTACGCAGGCACGGGATACCACGGCGAGGGATGTGAAGATCAGGAGGTTGCGGATTGTCTTATTCATGTGTATTGCCGGTTTGGGTTATCTCTTGTGTGGTAGTCTGATACCCCATCTCGTGAAATCTGTCAAGGTGATCTTGAGATGGGAAACGGATCGTGAAAGTAGTGATGTGGCGGTTAGGTTTGCTAGGGGGAAAACCGTTGGACTCTACGAACATCCCAGTGATCACCCCGTTGCATCGGATCAGGTCATGCACCAGACAGCCTATCAGTACTCCACTCGATCGCAGAAATTCAATCTGCCGGTATCTCTCATTCATCACGGTACCTGTTATATTTGGTCAGTTTCGATATCAGCATAGCCCGGTCTGTCCCCCCTACTACCATATCATAGATATTCTCAGCTACAGACAGGCAAGCAATTTCCTGGGGGTGCAGTCTAGCTCTGTCTGGATTTCATCGTTCTGTTTGGGTGGGGGAGTGAGTAGTAGATGCAGTTACCGATCGTTTCTCTGCATCACGGTACCGGCGGTAGATGATCAGCAGTTGGTAGGTGATCGACAGCATCGGGTCCCCATCAATCAGTCTACTCACCTTTGCCATTGCCATTGCTTCTTCCCAGTCTTCCAGGGTGAAGCCGTCTTGGAGTGCACCATTCCAACCGGCAATCAAGAGCGCGAGTTCGTCATGGGTCTTTGTCTTCAGAGCGTCGATCGCGTTAATCGTTTTGTGGTCGTTCATGTGATCACCCTCCGTGGGTTGCTTTGTTAACTGAATCAACACTGGCATGGGATGATCTGATTTGTCAATACCCTGAGCTAAGAGATTTTGGGCTGATAGTGATAGACCGGATAATGGGATTGCACTTGTGCCCATCTGCCGGTCTTAAGCGCAAGGATATAGTCGCGGGTTTGGTCTGGGGTCATGCCCGAACCTACCTTGTGGTTACTCCCATTAGCGCGCATCCGGTTAAATGGAGACAGGCACAGAACCGTATTTTCTCTGGTATACCCGATGCGATCATCAAGACGATCGAGACTGACGGTGTAGGTCATCCCCTGTAGATCATCATCAGGGAATGGCAAACCTGACCAGTAGCACACCGGGTTAGATCGCCACTGGTCACGGATCCACTGGGTGTCAATTTTTACTGCCATCCCTTCCCTACCCATTGATGATCGTTTCTTGGTCCTACCCCTGGCATGAGCAGCTAGAAGTGCTGACTGAGTTCTCCCACTGCTACCAAATCGGATCCGTGTGTTCACTAGATTAACCTCACCCCTCAGAGCGGATAGTAGATGGGTAGTCCGACCCATAGTCAAATCACCCTTAAGTTGGTTCGCTGCGATCGATACCACTTGTAAGTTGTCTGGATCCCAGGGTGACTTCTCACCTGATTTACTACCACCGACTGCTATAGTGTGATCCGGGCTACAATTGTAACCCCATTGCAAATTCTCTCCAGTGATAGCGCATAGCCCCCATTGCCTGGCTAGGGTCAATCGTAGTAGCTGGGATACCTCAGATTGTGTGGGTGCATCGGTGTGGCGTCTCTGAAGCCCATGTGCTCCCATACAACTATTGCATACGATCGCAGTGTCATTTCTCTGTAACACTTTCCGCAGGTGGAATCGTGCCCCTGTAAATACCCCGCGACAACAGCAACACCGAGCATCAATTATCTCACGGTACTGCACTGCGCTAAACTCACCCCACTTTGTGATCAGTGGCATAGACTTTTCCTCCTGTTGACTTCTATGCCACGGTAGCACGCCGATCAACTACCCGTCAAGTATCCATCAACTAAAAACCCCAGCTAAGAGATTTTAGCTAGGGGTAGGTATGTACCAGTTTTTAGGTTAGAGCGTGGATAGGATCTTACCTGCTTCTTCAAGTTTGGATCTGTGTGCCTTTGACTCCAGCCTCTTTGCACTGCACTTTTTTACGTGGGTACTTTGGTCTAGGTCCATCACTACCGACTGACCGCCAATCCGATCTGAGATCCATATTTTGGGTATCTGGGTAAATGGGCATAGGTAGAATTCGCCCGGTTGGATTTTGTCCGCTTGTGTACCGTACCTCACTTCTCCCTCCGTGTGCAATCTCATGTGTACTATTTTCCCCGACTCACAATCCAGTACCAGGTGATCGGTACTGCCAGGGTGATCAGGCTAGGGGTGATTTGGATCAGGGTACAGACTAGGGCGATCATCATATTGGGGCACACCGGTAGGACTTACCCAACACTAAAACCCCTATATACCTACCCTGATCTCAAATCTCTTAGCTAGGGTAAAACACTAATCAGTGGGGCAATCTCGGGGTGCCAGTTCACGGATCCAAGACGGTACCGATCGCTATACCATCGCCCCATATTCAATCGATCGAGTTCCCGGATAGCGGCACCCAGGGATCCGGTAGCATATCGGATCGGTTCACCCGCTTGCAGGTGTAATGGTGGGGTAAATGTCCAAACTGGTATCGGCTCTTTGTACTCACTCATCATCATCATTTGCTAACCTCGCTACAGCTTTTTTTGGTACGTCGCTTGTGACCCACCCCTTCGACTCAAACTTCTCCAAACTCCCACGATCGGGAAACTTGATCCGGTAGATTGTTGACCAGTATGTGACCTTGCTTTCGGGAAAACTGTTTGTCAGCTTACACATGCTGGTAATGGACCCGTCGCAGATGATTAGGTCTTGGATTAACTTCCCGGCCTGGTTGATCGAAGTTCTGGGTAACTCCAGATCGCGGTAAATATACTCATCCTTCATCAGCGCACCCCTCGGTTAGGACGCCAGTATAGTGATCTCTCTACTAGTGCGTCAATGTCCGGTTGGTAGAGTAGTTCCCCGTCCTCTTGCAATGCCTGCACTGATTCCTCGATCGCAGTCCTCAACTGTAATTCTGCTACGTCAGGGTCCACAGGGTAAACATCCCTGATCCACGCCCGTACCAGAACCACTAGATCCGCTACCTCCCGATCGCCCTTAACAACCTGATTCACTACCGTATCACAAGACAGCCGTTGCAACCACTGACTAAACGCCTCCATCGGTGCCCTCCCCATCATGCTGTACCTGTGTCTCTTGCTCGATCAAACGGTCCACCTCTTGCTCTAACTCACGCATGATGGGTTGGATCGTGTCCTCAGTGTAGGCGGATAGATTGCTAACTGCTGTGGATGCGCTAGATGGTGGCGTCCAATCATCCGGTTGCTCATCCCGTTGATACTCAGTTGGTTTCGTTGGCATTGGGTTTTTCCTTTGCTTGGTTTATGCAACTACTATAACTGATCAGATCTGGACATGTCAATCCCTGGCTAAGAGATTTCAGATCGGGGTAGGTAGATCAGGTTTTTATGCCCGTGCTGTCCCTGTATCGAATAGGCAATCAGATCGGCTGTAACCGTTGCTGCGTATGGGTTTGAGGGCTGTATTGAGCCGACTACAGATCCCAGATCGACAAGTCACGGTTACTGCTCGGTCGGTATTGCCAAGCCATAGCAGAAGCGGGTACTAACTCACAGTGGCGGTCTCCAGAGTGCCTGAGATTGACTGACCCTTTATTGACATCAGCCCCCGCATGATCGATCAAGAACTGCTGATCACTGATACCCCAGAATGTACCGGTGAGGATCGCGGTCAGGTATTGTAGGCAGGTTGATCGGAACCATTCAGCACGGTTTGGGGTTCGCTTAATCTGCACACCCTCCGACTCTAGTATATCTGCCAAGCCAAGTCCAATGCCATTAGTGTCCACTGCGATCGCCACAGTCTCATCCGTCACTATGCTCTTGATCAACTCGGCTACCTTAGTTTGGTTCCAACCGATCAACTCCCACGCTGCACAAATCCCCTGACTATCCGCAGCAACGATCGCTGTTACCGTCCCACTCCCCCCAACATCCACCCCAATCGAGTGTGCGCCGCTGACCTGGGTAATTTGACCATGCCACGAACCCTGATCTAGGTGTATCACTGGGATATCTCTTAACCTGGAGTCAGCACCGATCCATACCCCACCATCTGTAGACTCTAGGCAATTGTACTCATGGTCAGCGCTTGCACCGGCGGATCGGATCAGGTCATCAATCCACGCCTGGCAATCTTGGTCAGTTGGTTCCGGCCTACCAGTCTCCTCACAAATACGATGGTACAGCCCTTGGTCAACTGCACTAGCCAGGGGGATCTCCAACAGATCCCATTCACCCGATCGACATAGGCTCGTAAAGTAATTAGGGCTGGGGAATACAGAGCTAATCAGACTCAGCTTACCGCCCCACATTGCCAACGGTTTAGCACTGGCGATGACTTCTCTGAGGTTTGGTACCCATGCAGCCTCATCGATCAACACATCCCCCTTCCGACCACGGAGCGCAGTAACAGTGGCGGGCAATGCATAGATAGTCGCGCCACTCCACACATTCCGGATCGTGGTGACTTGGATTTCCCACTCACCCGGATCCACCAAACCCTGATCAGCTAGCCGATCGATCCACCCTGTACAATCCTCTAGTACCAGTTTTGATGAGTCCAGTTTGGTAGACAGTACATTTTGATCAGTGCCCATTGACGCCCGGATCAGCATCTTCAAACAGTGGGTTAGGGTCATACCAGTACGCCGAGACTTCCGACAGATCTCTAGCGGTGAGTCCATCCGTAGCCACTGCCTCTGATATGGTAATAACCATGTACCTAGGAAATCTCTTAGCTCAGTATCTTGCGCCATAGTGTCACAGTAAAAGGGTAGCCTCTCTAGAAGACTACCCAGCTATGCTATTTACCAAGTGAGTAGAAAATCGTTTTGATTTGCTGAGCACGCTTCTCCCAGGCGGCATCCTCCGGTGAAGGTGCTACCCCCTCAACTTGTGACATCGCTAACCGTCGGAAGATCTCAATCGACTGGCTTGCATCATGCCGCTCACGGTACCCTCTCCATGCATCAACCCAATGGCTCACGGTGGTCGGGTAACTCGACCCATCCTCCGACAGCAGGGAACCGAAGAACCGCTCATACTGCTTCACTGCCCCTAATCTTTTGTCCGATGCTTGCCGGGCGAAGTGGCGTAACTCATCAAGGTTAGCGTCACATTGTGGGATCCGATCCACCCCGTCCATTTCCAGATAGGCAAGGATTAGGCGCAGATCGAACTTACGGTCTGCTACTTCTCGTGGGTTGATGTACTCACAGATCTTAGCGAATACTTCGAGCACCCCTTCTGTGTAGCTCATGGTGATCTTGCGGGTGAACCCTTGCTGTAGTTGCTCCAAGGATGCTACCAGATCCATCGATTCATTCTGCACAAAATTGCGGAATTTCTCTGCGCATCGGGACAGAAGCAGGATCGTCAGGGTGAGTTCTGATACCCCGTACTGCTTAGACAGTCTACGGTAGCCACGATCGACATGTACCGAATACCCGTACTGGCCACGGAATGCTTTTGCCCCCTTGTCCGTGGACGTGCGGTTGTAACATGCCATGATCCGCGAGATGTTACCGGCATCCAAGTGTGCCAGTCGTGATGGCTCGATCCGGTTAGTGGCGATCATGTACACACCCTGGGCGGTGACCTCTTCTGCCATCAAGCCTTTCTCTTCTGCCTTCAAGCATCCCCCGGCGGATAGCGTCTTGAGAGTGTCATTGCTCAGGATGCCTATCACCTTTTCTGCGCTGGTATCATCCACGAACCCGAAGTCTAAGCGGGCTGTCTTACCATGACCGAAACGCCCGGTCAAATCATCGATCGGTCCTGCATTATACCCCAAGTGGCGTAGGGCATCGGTCAGCATTTCAAGGGTAGAGGTACGCCCCATCCCCCCTTCTCTCCCTTCCCACACTGCGAACTGTCTCCAGCGTTGGTCCTGCTCGATATATCCATTCTTGGATTTGAGCAGGGTACCCTGACGACCCAACATGCACCGCCCCAACATCAGCATGAAGGATTCACGCTCAGGGTCTTCAAGTAGCGGGAGTAACTGCTCATCAGTGATATCTCTTAGCTTGGGGTCAAACCAATCCAACGGTACCACGCGACGCAGCCCATCTGGTTTTACCCCATCATAGGCGATGGAATGCAGCATCTTGTACCGACTCGTTTCCCGATCCATCACGTCAACGATCTGACCAGCAGCCATGAACCCACGTGATTGTGATAACTCGAAGTCACGCAACAGGGAAGTCAGCATACCCAATGCACGGATGGTAGCGCGCCCCTGACCTGAGTCCTTGCCTAAGTCAATATCCTTAGCAACATCAAAAGCCAGTTTGTAGGTATGCCCGGCGATCGTCACCTCCGTGGTTTCGCCCTCGCCATCATCATCCTCATCGCCCTTTAACCCATTGGCGATCCGCGATTTGATGGAGACCGTGATCAGGTTGATCGCTTTGGTCCATGTCCTTAACAGCTTGTCCAGTTGTGCCGTGATCGGGCGCAATATCTTGTAGCCATGAGGGTAGGTAATGCCTGGGACTTCCACAGGATCTTGGTAGCTCAGGATCCGATGGTTACAGAATCCCTGGCTATGCGGGTCAAATACGAAACGGAACCCATCACGCTCAGCGATCCTGACCAGCAATTTGTAACAGGTGATTTTGCTAGTGGTCAGCGTGTACAAATCCTCATCATCTATGGGAACGAACCCACCCTTGACTGGCAGGACATCAAATGAAACCTCACCCTCTTTGTCTAGACGGTGTCGTGCTTTGTCATTGTAGGTAGTGAATCTCTCCGCCCCGTTATCCTGATTCATGTGGACTGTCAACTTATGAGCCTTTACACTTGTGTCTTCTGCCAATGTTGTGCGCTTCGTGCGTGTACTCATACTGGCTTCCTTCCCTTGAATGGTCGTTTACTCAACTCAGCATAGCTCAGATTCCGTGGGTCGTCAATAGGGAACCATGACCGGGCATACCCCGGGGTACCATCGATCAATTCCATATTCACCCGAGACAAAGAAAGTACCCTCCCAACATTTGCGGGGGTGGGTACTGTGGTCAACTTCCAAGGCTCCATGTCACCTCCTGCTAGCAATCTCTATGTGGTATTTCTAGCACGGTCATGGTCTTATAGTCAAGTAGGTAGTCATCCCATTTCCGGAGGCAGAAAAAGTAGAATGGCTTACCCTTGGCTTGAACTGGCAGGCGCACCCCTTGGGTAGATAAGTACTGGTCACGGTCTACAGGTGTGGGTCTGTACGTCGGGTAATACAGGTCAATGATTCCGAATGGTACCACTTCACCGGGTGGGATCTCGTCAGCGCGATCGCCGAGAACATGTTTCCGCTCGGCTACCTCCCGTGGGTTGCTGATCTGGTATGGTGGCTCATGATCAGGGTAAGAGTTCCACCGCTTGATCACCTGTTGGATATCAAGCACACAAGGGCGCTGGTCACGGTGCTTGCGTTCTTGCGCTGAGTAAGTATCAAGCCATACCACTCGATCACTCACCAGCTGGGACCAATCACTATCGACGGAGACCAGCAGAACCCGATCATTGGAACCGATCGACCGGCAAAGATCACCAGCAAAATCATCAGCCTCAAATCCAGGTTGCATCTCGACAGCCCCCCCGCTAGCTCTCCACAGGCTAACAATCTCATCCTTCAATGCCCCTAGCGATTGAGGGTGTGATTTGCGTTTCCCCTTGTAACCGGCGTGGTACTCATGCCGCCAGTACTTGAGCTTGGGTGACTTCTCATCCACAAGCAGGATCGGGATGATCTCAGTTACCCCAGCGTCATTGTGCCCCGATGGGATCCACAGTTCCGGTTGTAGGTGGAAGTGGACCCACTCAGCGGCAATCGTGTCACGCATCCTAGACACAGGGATATTGGCGTGGGCACTGTGGTAGGGGTGAACACAACTCATCAGATCAATAGCCACGTACAATCTCATATCTATCTCCAAATAGTGATAAGCCCGGTTAACACTAACCGGGCTGGGTTAGGTTTACAGGTTAGAGTGGTCGAAGGTACGGTTTGTCATCTCGGGTACTGGCAGGAACGAGGGTCAACTCTACATCAGCCCCACCACCCCATCGTTGCATGATCGCTAATGCAACCGACTTTGTTACTTCCATCTTCTGCTCTGGGATAGTGTGAGACATGCCACCCTTCATGGTGACAACTGCGCTACCGACTGTAGCATACTTAGGGTACTTGCCATTCCCTAGCACCGGTTCAGCTTTGATCGTGAGGTCCACATCAAGAACATCGTTCAGAGCTTCCACCCCATCGATCGCTAGTACCAGCTTACACAGTGATTTGGCGAACCCACCGTCACCACTCCCTTGTGATACCTGACGCTTAGGTAATTCAGAGACGGTGATCACATCATCTAACTCATCCTCTTCATCCCAGGTTAGCCCCGTACCCACCTGGATTGCAAACCCGGCAATCTTAAACAGGAACCGCCCGGAATCAGTGGATCGGATCAGCCGTGTGTCATCATCTAACGGTAGCTTATAGTCGCCACCCGCCCGGTTAAATCCAAACAGGAGATAGTAGCCAATCTCGTCATCAAACCAAATCCCCGGCGGGCAGAAGTTAGGGGATTCACCGGGTTGCTTACGGGTTGTGAAGCAGTCAGACAGTAGGATCCCAGACTTGGATAACTCATCAAAGAGTGGGGTTAGTGCTAGGTTTTTGATCAGGGATGCACTCAAGTACAGCGGTTTGTACTGCGGGTCTTGCTCTTTGTGTGAACCGAACAATGGTGATAGCAGGCTCTTGATATCAATCGCTTTTGCCATGATTGTTACTCTTCTTCTTTGATAATCTTGGTAGGTGTTTAACCTATGAGTCCATAGTATCTGATCATTCATCCGTTGTCAATACCCCAAAACAAAAAACCCCAGTCAGTTAAGGCTGGGGAGGGGTAGGAAGAAAACCATGAGTATGTCTTACTTTACCAGAGTATGACATCAGTTGTCAAGTAAGTACGTCACATTGATCAACTGGCGTACACGATCGATCGGTTATCCCGTTGGGTGAAGAAGTCCTGATGACTCACCACGGACATGTCGTTAACCAGGTCAGACCGACCGGTCTTGATTACCTGACGTGCGATCGTCTTGTACCGTGCAACCTGCTCGGGTGGTAGATCGCCTAGCATCCACTCGATCGTGTCCATCGCTAGGTTCACGAGGTCATGGTGGATCCGCATCCCAGCTTCCTTGACCAACACCCGAGCTGATGCAACATGCGCAGACTCATCAAACAAGATCCATTGGCGTACAGCCTGGGTAAATGCATCGCCCGGTACCAGATCAGGCAACACTGCTAGGATCTGGAAAAAGACCATCGCCTCTAAAACCAACTTCTTGCATAGAGGATCAGAGGGGTCTCTCTCCCATCGCGATACCAGTTCATCTGCCTCCGGTCTTGGTTTTGCCTGCCAGTAAAGCGCTAGGATCTCCAACTGCCGATCGTGCTTGTCCTCATCCTGTTGGTGCCCTAGCAGGATATCCGCTACCCCATTGCCGATATTGTGGGTCATGATGGTTAGGGCAGTCCAGTCAGCAACCACCATCTCCAGCGATCGCAACGCTAGGATCCGGTGTAGTGTCTCGGGCGTCTCTACTGTGGCGTGCTTGGTATGGGGTGCTGTAACTTCCCAGGTTTGCCGACGAGATTCAATGGCTTGGAGACGGTCTAAGAGATTCATGATGAGGGTACCTATTGATGAATAAACCCAGCCTATCATGACTGGGTTTTTGTTGTCTACTGCCTACTCAAAATTACATTGAGCATGATTCACATGAGCCACGGTCAGCAGGGTTGATCGGGCAAAATCCCGTTACCTTCTCGGGTTCTTCATCCGGGAATAGATCGCCGAGATCACCTACATCGTCCCAGGTTTGAGCCTTGTTATAGGTACTGGCAGGCGTTGGGTCTAGCCGGTAGTACATGGATCCTAGAGGGCTGTAGATGAACTCGAAGATGTGATCAGACGTATACTCCTCTCGCCATGAGGAGTAACTCAGGGTGTGTGCTCTGCCCATTGAGTCCCAGATCTCCTGGAAAGCACAACACAGTCTGAAGTAGGTATCATTGTCCACCTCGTCTCGAACTTGCACCGATGGGTGATACTTGATCTTCTGCTCACCGTTCAATTCACTCTGTATGATCGACCGCGATACCCCATCATCCGTGGATCGGCAGGCGTAGGGCGGGGCAATCTCAGGGGCTACTGACCACTCACCATCACTGCAACGTAACGCTGTAGATGCGGTGGGCTGTTGGGTGAAGATGCGCTTGGTGCCATGCATCTCCGTCGCGATCGCTTGCCACATCGATATCAGCTTGCACCATAGCTGAGACGCTTTGTCAAAGCCACCATAGTAGGAAATCACCGTGGCGAACAGTGGGAGTTGATTCTCTGAAATAGGATCGTATGCGGCTACCATCTGTTGGTACGTGACCCCCTCCTTTGCTAGTAGATTGGCGAACCCCACTAAGCCGATACCCACTTGGTCTTCCCAGATGTACAGGTCACTCCCCTCTACCCGTGATTGCATCATCGGGATGATATCTTGGTGGAAGTATTTTCCGATCGCTTCCCCCGCTTTAACCCAATCATGAATCGGTTTCCCTGCTAGCTCATAAACCCGGATCGCCGCGAGGGTGCAACTACCAAGGTGAGCTTGCCGGATCTCGGTACACACATTGGGGTAGAGGGTATCACCCGTCACCGGATCTTCCGCTGTTTTGCAGATGAAATCGATCCGGCGTTGGTCATAAGCCGATGCGATCTTAGCGATCATCTTGTGGTCAATCTTGGTAGTAGGGCGGATCAGCACACCCAGATACCCACGCTGCATCTCAGGTTTTAGGGACAGCCACTTGTCAATATCCGGGTGATCAATATCCAGGAACATGACGAGCACCCCATTCTTTTTACCCGGCCGGAGCATAGCCGCCGCCGCTGCATCAAACACGCGGGCAAATGAGCATGGACCGGAAGCAGTTCCGCCGCCGGAAGTCTTTGCACCCTCTGGTCTTAGCTCGCTGAGAACAACAGTAGGCGCACCCTCACGTTGGCTGATCTTCATTGACCATGCCAGAGCTTCTGTGATTGACTCCATGTCATCCTCCACAATGAAGGTGTTGCAAGATGCCCCGTCACATCTGCTATCAGACTTCATAGACTTCTTGATACGGGAACTCAGTTCTAGGTACTTAGGCGTTTTCATTATTCCTCTTCTGTGAATTCTAGGTACATCCAATATGCCAGTAGGTTGTGCCAGTCTACGGCATCACTGTAGATCATCATGATGGGGTAGCCGTGCCTTACCAGGTTTGTCACCATGGTAGCACGGAACCGATACCCGTCCTCATGGTCAAACCCGGTCATCTCACCTTGGCAGATCGCGTAAGCTAACCACTGCTCGAAATCGCGGTAGGACGCAACATCGACGAACTCTGAAACCATTGCCAGTGGTATCGGCTCGTCTTGGTATGTCTCCCTTAGGATCGCGATTGCTAGTGGGGTGATCTGGTCTGGGCTGTCCATTGCTCCTCTCTACTCGTCTGCACCAATCCTACCTCCAGCCACTCATACATGTCAATACCCCAGCTAAGAGATTTTGGGTAGTGGTAGGTATATGGGGTGCACCGGCTCAACCCTAAGTAACCGGGGGGTGTGCCAGTAATGTTGCCACCCCCCAGGCAGAACCCTATCTGTTACGTGGGTGTTACAGACCATGACCAGGCTATGGAATTCCCCGATTTGGGATCGAAAAATAAGGGCCATAGATTTTTTATTCCCCTTGGCAATCATCGCTGAATCACCCATATACATACCCTGATCTGGAATCTCTTAGCTGGTTAGTTTCCAGTAGAACCCATCCCTAACACCATGCCCTACTCTCCAAATCCCAGAATCAAGGAATACCTCAGGACGCAGCAAGCCGATCGGGTTTTTGCCAGCCTCCGTGATATCTCAGATTTCTACGCCGCTGGATCCGTACCGCCTAGCTGGGAATCTGAGCAGTCTATCCCACTATGGCTCAATCCCCAGTCGATTGACTATGGGTTTACATCTGCATGGGGGAAAACCAACCCACACCTATCAACTGACGCGATCTTTCAATGGGGCTATCGTCAGCGAGACCCGATCGTGATTAAGGATATTGAGGTCTGGTCAGAGGATCCAAAGCAGGATATCCACAAGTACCTGGATAAACTGGAATCTCTTAGCAAGCCCGGCGGTGAGTCCAGTTACCCGCCAATCATCGCTATGGTCTGGGGTGCTCGGGTATTGCAACCGATCATTCTCACATCAATGCAGGTCAGGGAGAGATCATGGGCTACCGGTCTTGCAAGCCGCGCCACTGTGGACCTGACTTTCGAGTACGCCAAATCCCCAAAGTACCGGTCACTCGCTGATCAGGCAAGGGTCAAGGCACTCACCGATCGGGAGGTTGCCAGGGTAACAGCGGATGCTAAAGAGCGGGTGGAACTAACAAAGGATGCGGAAGAGCGGAACAAACAGAAGCCCGCTAAACCAGACGGGAAAGCCAAGCCGACACAACCGACGGTAACGAGCACACCTAACCCTGACCAAGGGAAACCGATTACGGTCAATGAGAAGGGTGAGGTCTTCCAGGGGAAAACCAAGATTGCAACCTACACCAAACGGGATGCCAACGGTAGGTTTATCA
>JACCDU010346060.1_pt1 | contig 39647 bp, 61 predicted proteins | sample 7446081 | NCBI WGS metagenome assembly JACCDU01 (sample SAMN15323447, study PRJNA562643) | freshwater metagenome | isolation source: river surface water | place: USA:Blue River Watershed | collected 2017-08-17
ATGAAAAGCTGCTTGAGCGTGTCAATCGCTTCCTTGGACGGCTCAGGGCAGACAAATCCTATGATGGCGCACATATCTGCCTCAGTTCTGCCTGCACTTCCTCCACGCTTCGGTTGTTGTCCACAACGGACAGCTTGAAGGGGTAGTATTTTTTCATCACGGGTAGCCGCTTGATGAAGCTGTAATGCGCTTTGAACTTGTTGACGTTGTATCCGGCCGCGCCGCGCTGGATGGTGCGGGTCTTGACGGTTTCCGGCAATGAGTGAAGCACGATGACGTGAAGGTCTGTCAGCCGCGTCAGGCGCACCATCATTGGCTCGGTCTGGAAAATACAGCCGTGAATCACCATTGGGGCCGTGCTGACCTTGATCGCGTCAACAAGCTGCTGCACGTTGCGCACGGTGTCCAGCCCCAAACGGCCGCCGATGTAGTTGTAATGCGGGAAGGCTTCTTCAAGCAGGTTGGCTTGGGTGGTTTTCCCGCATCCGTGATAGCCCACCAGATAAAAGCATTTCACTGCGACAGCTTGTCTTTTTCGTTGCGCAGATGGTTCATGAGCATCATGCCGACATAGCCGCCTTGCTCACGCCACCACTTGACCAGTTCTTGAGCCTCTGCGTAATGCTCCGGCTCAAACTCAATCTGGATGGCCTTGCGAACGCCCTTGCTCATTTCGTCAAGCTGATCGTCAATTTCCTCATCTTCCAGCACTGAATAGTCCACGTCAGCGGATTTCAATTCAGACGGGTCAAAGGCAAGAATGTCAATGTCATAGCCCGCATCACGCAGGTCTTGAATCTCCAACTCAAGCAGTTGCTCGTCCCATCCACTGTTGAGGGCCAGCTTGTTGTCGGCAATGATGTAGGCTTTTTTCTGGCTCTCGGTCATGTGACCAAGGTCAATCGTGGGCACTTCGGCCATGCCCATCTTGAAAGCGGCCTGCCAGCGGCCGTGACCGGCAATGATGCCGTTTTCGCCGTCCAGCAAAATGGGTTGAGTGAACCCGAACTCACGAATGGATGCGGCAATCTGTGCGATCTGCGCATCACTATGAGTGCGAGCGTTGCGGGCATAAGGCAACAGGTCTGCCACGCGCTTGTAGGAAATTTTCAGCTTGCTGTCGTGTTTTGTCATGTCTTGCTCCGGTCAGGAAAGTTCACGCAGTTGGTAAATGGTTTGGCTCACCAGCAAACGGATTTCGTCCACCACGTTTTGTAGCCAAGAATCAGACGGGAAATTGGGCATGACGCGGGTTTCGTCAATGTTTTGCGCCACCATCAGGAAATACTCCAGCGGGCCACCCTGCGGGAACTCATAGCCCTTGGGCAGTTGCTCCGGGCCGATCTTGCCGTACTTGCCCTGAAAGCCCTCTGCGAACGAATCGACAAGCGGGACAATCGCCTCATAAAAACGCTCAAGGGCTTCGTGGTCGCTCCGGCTTGGCGTCAGCCAGTGCTCCAGTTGCGCCGTTGTGCGGCAGTGAAGCAAGTCCACCACCATCTGCACCCCTGCTGGCATCCCGGCCGATTCTTTGACGCTCGCCACGAACTTGACCATGATCTGTCCTTTCACTGTTGACCGATTGTAAGCTGTCTTACAGTGTCGTTCAACACGCTCAACTCGGTTTTTTTCAAAACGTTCCACATGGCGCGTCTGCCGTGGATGCCGTTGTGGGAACCTTGGTGACAGTCCTTGCATAGCGGGATGCAAAGGAACTGCATGTGCTGCTCAATGTGGTGCGCGTCTGACGGCCCGGACGCTCCACACACGCCGCAAGGCATTTCCTTGACGCGGGCAAGGTGCGCCCGTTCACTGGCATTCAGTTTGTTGTTCATTTGATCGTGACCACTTTGTGATGGTTGCCGTGTAGTCGGTTGCGGGTTTTCTCGATCATGCGCTCATATTCGCTCCGCGCCACGCTTTGACGCTGCAAATCGTGATACCCGTACACCTCCCGCGCCGCGACAAGCCCCGGGCCTGTCAGCCCCATTTTTTGGGTTTTTTCATACCTGCGGGCTGCGTCAATCAAGTCTTGTTGAAGTGCTTGGCAGTACGGCAGTGCCTCCGGCCCAATTCCGTGGTCTGCCATTGTCTCGCTGATGTTGACCATATCCGCAAGCAGCTTCCAGTCCTGCACCGTTGCGCCGCCTCGGGCCATGGCGTCTATTGCGGCCAGTTCAGCAAGGCGCAGTTTTTCGATGGCCTGTTGATGGGTAATGCAAGCCCCCTCAATCGCGTGCTGTATCGGGTTGACAAGGGCATACACTTTTCGTCTGGTGCGTTTTCTCATCGGTGTGAACTGACAGTCATGCGCTCTGTTGCTTGGCGTGTGCGCCAGATTTCAATCTCAAGCCTTGCGGCCTCCAACTGCCAGCGCAATGTTTCCTCATCCTCAATAGCCGCCGCCAAACCAAGCAACAGGTTGCGATATTCCTTGTCAGCGTATGCCTCGCGCTCCTGAGCGTTTGCGGCCTCTATGCCCCGGGCCAATGCGTCCTTCATCAGCAAGGCTTTTTTGCTCTTGCGAAATTCCTCAAGGTGCACACGCCGCCCTTTGGCGTTGCCGTATGCGGCCGCATTTTCCCGGATGAATTCAGCGGCTTTGTCGGGTAAATCGTTCATGCTGTTTCCTTAACCACATAATCGTGAAAAACAACTCCCTTACTTGCATCGCCTACCTTGCAAGCCTTGACCCAGACGTTTTTACCGCTTGCCAGTCTCCGCAGATGGCCCCTCCTGTCATGCAGCCTCGGTGATGCGTGTGTCCCGCTTTGCGATTCGCGCTTCACACTCTTAGGGCCAATGACAACCGTTCTCCAGTCGTAGGTCGGCATCTTTCCTGCCGCAATCTTGCGCTTGTTGGTGAATGTCTTTTTGAGTTCAGGCTTATAACTATTGCACCCAACATCCATGATTTCCAGCCACTTGGATATTGTTGCCAGCATTACTTCAGCCACCTCCCTTGGTAGGTCTGCGCCTTCTTCAACAGGCCCATATTTGATCTGCCCGTCCACAATCGCATAAATCATTGGCGGGAATGTGGTGTACTGCCCCGGCTCACCTTTGCTCAGGTCAAGGACAATACCCTCCTCTGGATCAGTCCCCGCTGTCAGCATCATCATTTCGTAACGCTCATGGCTTTTGGTTTGACCAGACCACAGCACAAGGTTTTTCTCAAACGGTGGCCTATGTGTGGTCAAGTTGTCAATCTTGATTCCAGTGGAAAGGTCTGCACCAGAAATGTCAAACCACTGCATTTCTGTTGGGTCAAAGCCAGAAGCAATGACCGACCTCATTACTGATCGGACATGGGCTGTTGTCATTTTTCGCCTGCCTTATATGCTTTGATCTGCTTGAATAAAGTTTTTGGCACGTGCATCACGCAATGCTCCTATGACCTTCAGGGCACCTTCTGGCCCATACACGATTGAAAGTGAACCGCCAAGCCAGCGGCCGTGCCACTCGACTTGGTTGACCGTCAACTTGGTTTCGCTTGGCGGTTTGGTGCCGTCTTTGACTTCCATCAGAAACGTGCGCCCGTTGTAGCCCACCAGCAGATCAGGACATCCATTGCCGATTTCAGCAAGGGACTGAACTGACGCGCCAGCTTGCTTGAGTGCGTCAATCACCGCCTGTTGGTTGGCGTCTGTTCTTGCTCTGCGTCTCATTCATTCTCCGCTTGAGTTCATCCAGTGCAGGCTTGCCGCGCCGCTTTTCAATTTCACGGCAGACGTCATCCCACCAAGCACGGGCTTCGCTCTGCCCGTGTTCCAGCGCACGTTTCTTGTACCGTGCAATCCATTCCCGGGCTTCGCACTCCGCTCTCCATTCTTCTGAATTCGTGTTCATCAATTTCCCCGACCATAAAAAGTGCCCTTGTGATTGTGGCCTCGGAATAATCCGCGCCATCACGCACTTGGTCAAGAATCCTGTGGGCCTGAATCGTGTTCATGCAGTGCTGCCCTCCACATCTTGCGTTGAATGTCGCTCAGACGCTCTCCGGCCGCTTCCCGGGCCTTCAAACGCTTGGCCCACTGCTTGGGGTCAGCCTGCCGCCCGGCCGCAAAAACCCGCAGGGAATCACGCGCCCGTTGCATTTCCTCTCGGGTGACTGGCCTTGCCTGCCCCGGCTCCGGCTTTGGCCTGTTTTGCCTTGCGGCCAACAAACGGTATTGCTCGTCAGTAATGCGCGGCCAATCGTGAGGGTCTGACCAAGCGTGTGCGCCGCAAAGGTGCTGAGGCGCAACAGACCACCTGTTGGGGCATTCGTGCGCTTGGCACATGCTTTTGCGGTCTTGCTCCGCATCCTCGTTGATGCGGTCAGCCAGCGGCTTGTAAGGTTTGGCAAAGCTCATTTGCTGTACTTCCCGTCAATGATTTTTTGGAAGTTGCTGGCGTTCACAACCCACTCAAGGTCGGGACGCCAGACACGGCTGTTGCTTTCAAAGCCTTGGGCCAGCTTGGTGTCCTGAGCAATGTAGGCAAAGAATCCATCCCACCAGTCCAGACCCTCCTGCAAGGTCTTGTACCCGTTGGGGCTGTACGCGGACGGCTTTGAGGCTTGCACCCATCGCAAGCGCAGGCTTGTTTGCCGGGAACCTTCCCACACCCTCGGCTGGCTGAGATGCGGCAGGTGTTTTTTCCACAGCTTCAAAATTTCGGCGTGCGGGCAGGTCGGGAAGGCACTTGCCGACTTAGAGGCGTAAGCCTCTTTATCTTGGTTCTCGGTTCTCGGTTCTCGGTTCTCGGTTCCTATTGGCCCCGGATGTGGGGTGGCATTAGGGGGGCTATTGGGGGGGCTATCGGATGACTTGCCCCACCGCTTTTCCGCGCCACGCTTGCCAGCCTCGGCAAACCAGCGGAATTTTTCGATTTCAGCGTCACAGCGGGCTTTGTGCCAGCAGTCATCCTCAGACAGCGTGAAAAATTCGCTCAGGACGGCCGCGACAACCTCAGTGTGCTTGGGCATCCTTATGCGCCGTGCGACCCCGGGCACGTCATTTGGAATCGGGGATTCATTGGTGTAGTACAGGTCAAGCAGTCGCCTGTATGCAATGTCTTCCTCAAGGGTCAAGTGGGCCGTGTCAGCAACGTAATCGCTGACGTGGAACGGGTAATGAAACAAGGGTCACCTCATCATGGTGGTTGGCATCACAAGAAACCAACACGGCAGGATGGTGATGAAGCATCTTTTCGGGGGCTACCCTAGCCGGTGGCCCTTGAATTATAAGCCCGCTTAACTCAGGCGGCAAACCACTCGGGACGCAGGACGCGCAGTTGCCAGACCCGGGCCTGTGGAATGTCCTCACCCCACATGCTGATCGCGGCCGCACTGATGCCCAGCAGTTCAGAAAGTGCCCGCACTGAACCGGCCTTTTGGATTGCGTCTTGTTTTTTCATGTGGCTTATTTTGCCGCAAGTTGGCTTAACCGGGCAACTTTTGGCCTGTCACGAATCAACGAAATGGCCCCGCCGCGCAAAAAACAGCCGGTGCCGCACCCGGTTGCCCATGCAACCCCCAAAAATTGCGCCTGCGTGCGATTTGCCTGTTTTCTGCGTGCCGCCAAAAAGTGCGCACGGATTGACCTTGACCCGCATAACCCTTCTCCGCGCTCGGGAATAAAAATAATTCTTTTAAGCCCGCTTAATTTCGGTCAGAATTATTCCCATGCCGCTGCTTCGCGGTCTTTTTGAAGGAAACTGAAATGCCCAACCACATCACTCTCACCCCGGTCAAAACCTACAAGACCGCCGACAACGCACACGCCGCCGTTGCCAAAAAATTCCCCGCTGACATTGAGCATCCTTCGTTTGGCCCCCTGCGCTACATCGTGATGCAGCACACCGATGGCCGCTTTTTCCCGGTTTTCATCGGCATCAACGCCTGCCACTATGGCGTTCACTTCCACTTCAACGTGCTGGCCTGAAAGGAACCGCCATGCAATACGTCAAATACAGCCAAACCCCTCGCGCAGTCCTTTTGACCAAGGCCGGTTGGCCTTTGGTTGAAGTAGGCGGCAAACGCCTCGACACACTGCGTGAGGATTTTTATGACAACGCTGTCAACCTCATCAACAACAGCCGTCAGTTCATCGCAATCGTTTCCCCTTATGACATTGCACTGTCTGGTGGCGAACCTTACGCAGTTTGGGCCTGATGACCCGGCTGACAGCCTCTGATGGGGGCTGTCGGACGCGCCAACCGGACGTCACAACCCGCCCGTAAGGGACTTTGAAAGGAAATTGAAATGGCTCACCTGATTGAAACCAACACCCTGACCGGCAAGTCTGAAATTGCTTTTGTCGGCAAGGTGCCGTGGCACGGCCTCGGTCAAGAACTGACTGCTGACGCCTCCATTGACGTTTGGAAGCGTGAAGCTGGTCTGGATTGGGAAGCGAAAGTGGCTGACGTGATGTTCATGCCGCATGACCTTGACCCGCGCCCCGTCCCCGGCCGCAAGGTGGTTTACCGCAATGACCTCAACACCCCCTTGGGTGTTGTGACTGACCGCTACCGCATCCACCAGCCCGGTGAAATTCTGGACTTTTTCAACACCCTTGTGCAGTCTGCCGGTTTTCAGCTTGAGGTTGCTGGCGCAATCAGTGGCGGCAAGCGTATTTGGGCACTGGCAAACGTCAACCGTCAGGCTTGCGTGCTTGGCGATGACGCGGTGCGCGGATACCTGCTGCTGTCCACCAGTTTTGACGGCTCCACCGCAACTATCGGCCAGTTCACCAGCGTGCGCGTGGTCTGCAACAACACGCTGTCGTTGGCTGACCGTGAAAATGCCCCGTCCCGCGTTTCCATCACCCACGGTGCCCGTTTTGACGCAAGCCTGATGCGCGACAAGCTGGGTGTGGTGGTCGGTGGCTTTGACGGGATGATGGACAACTATCGCAAGCTGGCCCGCCAAGGCGTGTCCACAGCCTTTGTCAAGGAATACCTGTCCACCCTGTTCCCGCCCACCAAGCAACTTGTCCGGATACCCGGTGTTGAGGTCAAGCAGGAAGTGCTGGCCGATTCCCGCGCCTACAAAAAGGTGCTGGAACTGTTTGACGGCAAGGGCATGGGTTCTGACCTGCCCGGCGTCAGTGGAACTCGTTGGGGCTTGCTCAATGCCGTGACGCAGTTTGTTGACCACGAACGCGGCCACAACGCCGACACCCGCATGACCAATGCGTGGTTTGGTGATGGCAACCGCCTCAAGACCGCCGCCGAAACCCTGCTGCTGGCATGACAGTCTGGCCGTTCCCCCCACCCGGGGGGCCAACCCCTTGGACACCCAAGCAAATCCGGGAATACAACAAACAGCAACGCGACAAACTGCCGCCCGCACCATTCTGAGGAACCGACATGAAACACGATATTTTTGAATTCAACACCGCCGACATGACTTGGGCTGACAAAGCCGTGCGCGTCATCTTTCTGCTGGCTTTGATTGGCGTACTGCTGGCCGATCTTTTCATTTGGAGGCCAATGTGAATAAACACACACCGGGGCCGTGGGACGCTCACCATCACGAATCAACCGACACTTACACGATTCATGTGGCAGGCCGCTCGTGGGAATCATGGGCAATCGCACATGTTGGGGATTGCACCCAAGACGAAGCCAACGCCCGCCTGATTGCCGCCGCGCCTGATCTGCTTGACGCCTTGCGCCAATGGGCTGCAGCCGAGCGCGACAGCGACATGGAAGAAATGGCAAACGCCATCAGAAGCCGTGACGCTGCTATCTCCAAAGCAACGGGGGAAGCAATATGACTGAATTTGAATCCCGCGTCTGCGGCATTCCCTGCATCGTCAGGGTGTTGGAGTGGGAACCCTTTGTGCCAATGTACACAGGGGGCCACCCGGACAACTGGATGCCAGAGGAAGGGGGCTATGGTCATTGGGAAATTCTGGACAGACGCGGACGCCCCGCGCCTTGGCTGGAACGCAAGATGACGCAAGCCGATCAAGACCGAATTGCCGCTGAGGTATATGACGAAATGGAGAACAAACGATGAACACCTACACAGTGCCCCGCCCGCACGTAACCCGAACCGGCATTGCCATCGGTTGCGCCTACACAGGCCCGCGCCGCTTGGACGCCCATGAAGTTTTCTGGCAGCTTGTGCTGCTCGGGATTCGCCCCTCAACCAACCCCTTCAAGGAACAGAAATGACTGACGAAAAAATCGACCGCAGTGAGGACGCACTGCTGTTTGCCGCCTTCCAACGCGCACAGCGCAAGTTTGGCAAAGCCCTCAAGACCAGCGACAACCCGCATTTCAAATCCCGGTATGCCGACCTTGCCGAATGTGTTGAGGCCGTGATTGACGCTCTGCATGAGGAAGGGTTTGCGCTCAACCAGTTCACTGAGCGTGACAACGATGGCGCGTTTGTCCGCACCGTGCTGCTGCACGAATCTGGCGGCATCCTGACCCTTGGGGAATTTTGGGTGCCATCCCCCAAGCGTGACCCGCAAGGGTTTGGCTCCGCGCTGACGTATGCCCGCCGATACAGCCTGATGGCGGCTATGGGCATGGCCCCGCAAGACGATGACGGCTCTGTGGCGTCCAACCCCAAGCAGTTTGCCGTTGACGAAACCATCATGGCCGATCATCTTGCCAACATTGGTGCCGCCAGTGACGAAAAATCCCTGCTGGCCGCTTACACCGCTGGCTTCAAAGCAACCAAAGGCGATGCGGCCGCGCAGAAGCGCATCATTGCCGCCAAGGACGCCAAGAAAGCCGAATTGGGGGTGACGAAATGAAAAAGACAATCAGTGGTTTTGTGGTTGCACAACAGTATCCTTGGGACGAATTGCCCGACTACACCTTTGTGGGTTTTGACCCGCGTGAATGTGGCATCGACAACTATGTTGTGGTATGCGCTCACGAATTTCAGGTGGACGTGCCGGATGACTTTGACATTCGCCCGCATCAAGTCGCCATTCTGGAAAAGAAAAAACGTGAGGTGCAGGCTGAGTTTGCAGCCAAGGTCAAGGAAATTGACGATCAAATCAACAGCCTGCTGGCAATCGGGCACGCAAAGGTGGTGAGCGATGGAACAGCGAACTGATGACTGGTATGCGGCCCGCTTGGGCAAAGTCACAGCATCCCGCGTGTCTGACGTGGTTGCCAAAACCAAAACAGGGTATGCGGCCAGCCGGGACAACTACAAGGCCCAACTGATTGTTGAACGCCTGACGCAAAAGCCTTTGGCATCGTTCAGCAGTGCCGCAATGCAGTGGGGAACCGACACCGAACCGCTGGCCCGGGCCGCGTATGAGGCAGAAACGCAGGTCATGGTTGATGAAGTGGGGTTCATCGACCACCCTGAAATTCTCATGGCTGGCGCATCCCCGGATGGTCTTGTTGGCGCAGTGGGTCTGGTTGAAATCAAGTGCCCCAACACGGCAACGCATATTGACACCCTGCTGACGCAAACCGTGCCCAAGCAGTACCACGATCAAATGATGTGGCAAATGATCTGTACCGGCCGCGAGTGGTGCGATTTTGTCAGCTATGACCCCCGGATGCCTGACCATCTGCAACTGTTCATCAAGCGGGTGTCGTTTGACGCCGCGTATGCCGACACGCTCAACACTGAGGTTTCCCGATTCCTTGAGGAAGTGGAATCAACAATCGACAAGCTCAACAACCTGAAAGGAAAATCATGAGCAAAACCCTGAGAATCGTCAAAGCCTCTGTCGGGTCATACACCGACAAGGATGGCAAGGTCAAACACCGCTACCGCACCATTGGTAGCGTCATTCAGACACGCTCCGGCGAAATGTTGGTCATCGACCTTCAACCGCTGAATTGGGATGGCAAAGCCTTCCTGAATGAGCCTGAGCAGGAAAGCGGACGCATCCCCGCTGGCGCACCCGCCGATTTGGATGATGACATTCCATATTGAAAGGAAACTGAAATGAAAAAAGCACTGATTGCCGTCTGGCTGACTCTGAGCGCAACGATGGTGTGGGCGTCCTGCACCACGCACACAATCATGTCAGGGGGCCGCATGGTCACTTGCACAACCTGCTGCGCGTATGGGTCTTGCACAACCAACTGTTTCTGACACTCGGGGGCTTCGGCCCCCATTTTTACAGGATAAGACGATGACACAAACCGTAGATTACAAACAACTGGCCCATGTTCTGCTTGCCACTTGTGAGGCGTTGTATGCCTCAATGCAACACGCAAACATTGAAGTGGATGACATTACATTCAGACTTTCCGACAAAAACGGAAATGAGCACGACAGCACATCAACTGTGGAAGTGTTGCTCATGTCTTGCCGGTACGCCTTGGGATTGCAAAACGCAAAAATTGTTGCCACCGAACAAAAGCAGGGGGACGCATGAACGATTTGCTCAAGCTGATTGCCGACAATCAGGAACAGTTCTCACACGAATTCATCGACTGGCTCCCGAAAAATGAGCACGTCTGGAAAGCGTTTGTGAGGGAAACCAACAAGGTGATTGCCATCGGGTTCAAGCACTACTCGGCCCGCACGATCATCCACGTGTTGCGACACCACTCCGCGATTGCCGAAAAGGGCACCGGGTGGAAAATCAGCAACAATTCAAGCCCCTATCTGGCCCGCCTGTTCGCGCTGAAATATCCGCAGTTTGCCGACATTTTTCAGTACAAGCAAACCCCCAAGGCTGACCGTGACCAATGGGTTGCCAAGCGCAACAGAAAGCTGTTTGACAATGAATGAACTGTTCAAAACCGTATGGCGCGTGCTGTTTGCGGCCTTCCTGACCGGCTGCACCATCATGTTTTTCGGCCTCGTTGCGAAATGCTATTGGCTGCTTTTCATGCTTGGATGGGGGGTACTGTGACCCGGGGGCAGAACGCAGCACTGACGTGCGATTTGCTGCGCTCTTGCCCCCTTTCAGACGTTGCGCTCAAAGTGCGGGCAGTCAACCAGTGACTTGAAATTGCCGCCCCACCTGTTTTTGGGGTGCAGCGATTCCCAAAATGCGCCGATGGGGGCAAGCGTGTCCTTGTCCCAAATGATTTTCCCGTCCTTGAAAAAGTTGAGGTCAATGGCGCACCGCTTGAGGTGGATGCTGTTCATGGTCTTGCTGCGGCCAGCCTTGACGTGGATGGCTTGCTGCTCCGGGGTGCGGGCCAATTCCCCGCCCGTGACCATAAATCCTTGCTCGGTGGCGTGCTGAATCAGCTTGCAGGCGTCCAACAGGAAAGCCGCTTGATCTTGGCTCAGGCTCATTCTTTGCCCCCTCTGCGCATTTCCACGATTTTTTCAACGGTGCGCCCGCCAAAGTAGGCGGTCATCACCAGCATCCCCCACTGACCCAACAGTTGCACGTAGGATTCCTGCACTTGAATCCCGGCCGCGCTCAGTGCAGCAAACAGCAGGTAAGCGGTCAGGATGTACACCAGCGTCATGGGCCTGATGTTTTTGGACAGCCAAGAATCAGATGCCATGTCAGCCTGCCAGCGGCCGGTGACGTTGTTTTCCTGATTGGCTTGCGCGGCCAGCAGGGCTTTCAGTTCCTCCTGCTCCAAGCGGGCTTTTTCAATGCCCAACTCCAGCAGACGTTCCTCATGGTCGTACTGCAACTGGCGCAGCTTTTCCACTTCGGCTGGTGTCGGGTCATCCGAAATTTTCACGCCCAGCTTTTCCTCGACAACCTGCTTGCCTTTGGCCTGAATTGCGCTTGCCAGCAAGCCAAGGCCGTTTTGCGCCAACGTGCCCAACAGTGCGCCAACGATTGGAACCATGTTATTTCCCCGTTTTGATGGTGTCTTCACCTTTGGTGACGGTCACGCGGCCTTCAGACACGTCAACTTTCATCGCCGGTTCTTTGCGGTCAAGCCTGTCCAGCTTTTCGATCAATGAGCGAATGACCTCAAATTCCGGCCGCTCTTGTTTGGGCTGTGTCCCGGCAATACCATTGAGCATGGAAATGAGGGCCGTCAGTGCCGCGCCAAGCAAACCCATGACGGCCGCAATTTTTTCTTGGTCAAGCACGATGCTCGCCCCAACACCAATCGCAATGATCAGAGTGATGTAGAACAGGCCGCCCTCACCAATCGCTTTGCCAGCAACATCCTTGGCAGGCGTCTGAGCGTGAAGGCGTTGCAGTTCAACCTGCGCCTGCGCTTTTATCAAAGCGATCTGGTGCTGTACGTTTTCATCCATGTCATTTTCCCAAGTGAGGAACAATGGACACCCAAATCACTCCGGCCATGCCCACCGTCAGAACGCCGAACGCTTTGATGATGATGCCTTCAAGACGTTTGAGCCTTGCGTTGATCTGCTCATACCGCAAAGCGCACACAGCCTCATGTGAGTTCAACCTTGCGTCTGTTTCGTTGATGCTTGCCATACTTCCTCGCTCGTCAGATTTCCCGCACCAGTTGCAAGCCTGTCCGCCACCAACACCGATGACGCATTTTTCAGACTTACAAAAATGCGCCCACATTTCAGTTTGTCAGTTGTTTCTGCGCTGTTTGCGCCAACAATTCCAAGCTAAATTGATTGGACTTCACCATTTCGTTTCTGAAAGATTCCACCGCCGCTCCTGTTGAGCGTTGTTGCTGACTGTTTTCGATCATCAGCACAGGCATCCAAGCTACCGCGCAAGCCCATTCATCGACCTCTGCGCCAGTGTTGGGGTTGTGACCGCGAACCTGAGTGAACCAAGCGCATTCCAGTTCTTTGCAGGGTTGGAAGCCGTTGAGGGGGCAGTTTGATTTAGGTTTGATTTGCATGTTTACGCCTTAATCCATTGAGCGATTGGTTTTGTGGGCCATTGAACCTCCCCGGCAGGGGGGTCAATCGCAATGTTCCTCAGAATGTTCCTGTACGTCAAGAATTCTGCTGTGTTGCCCAAATACGGATTGGATTTTGTTGCGTCAGCAACATCGGGAATGGTTGTCCAATCCGTTTCTGACAGAAGCGATGAAGCCAAAATTTTATTTTGTTCTGGCGTGGGCGGCTGCGGTTCTGGCGGTGTTGGGGGCACGTCATCTTGCCATGCTTGCACAGCGTTGTTTGCCCAATCTGGCAGGGAATCAATCTGAACATTCTGCGTTGGGTCTTTCAATTCGATTTCCCCAAAACCGTCTGCCCATTGAAGCGCGTGCACGTTTTCAGGTGTTCCGCTCCAAGACAAAGGGCTTTTCCCAACACCATCAACAGAAACAAATTTGTCGGAAGGGACAATGGTCAGCTTCATGTTCAATCCTTGCTTGCGAGAATCACGTCAACATACTGAACCGCCAAATTGATTGCAGTCCCGGTAAACGAATGGTTGTGCGATCCGTTGCTGCCATTCCCCGCTGTGTCTTGCGCAGGCATTGCGTTAAATGTTTGTGGCGTTGAGTTGTATCTTGCGCTTGCGCCAGCAAGGTTATCGCCGTTGACGCCAACGCTACCGCCACCAAGATAGTAGGCAACTTGATAGTTGTGAACGTGTGACGGCATCTGAGACGTACTCAAAGTGGTAGACCCAACCGAACCGTTGACCGCTTGAGACGTGAACGCCGATGAAAAAGCAACAGAACCACCTGAAGATGCCGTGCCGCTGACAACGCGCAGTGCTTTGTCATTATGAGTGACTTGTTTTGTCCAGCCTGTTGGCGCGGCAGTCTGAGCAAAAATCATTGTCGTGCCAGACGGGAAGGCCTGCGTCAAATATGCCGCGTTACTACCGCCCGTGATAAGACCTTTGGCGTTCACCGTCACGTTGTTGTAAGTGCCCGCCGTCACTCCGCTGTTGGCAAGGGTAGCTGTCCCCGTGACGTTTGCGCTCCCGTTGAAACTTCCACTCGTGTAGGTGACATCGCCGGTCATTGAAATGGTGCGGCCTGTCGTAAGGGTTGCCGCACTTCCGGTGGTGTTTTGATTGAGGGTCGGAATGTCTGCCGCCACCAAAGCCCGGAATGTGGGCGTGCCGGCCGTCCCGTTGGGCGCGGCCAAAACAGTGTTGGCTGTTTGACTTGCAAAGTTGGAAGGCGTGACAGACAGCGTACCGCCCAACGTAATGTTGCCGCTGGTGGTGACCGTTCCCGACAAACTCAAACCGCTGACGGTGCCAGTTCCACTGACGCTCGTGACCGTGCCCGTGGTGCTTGAAGTGCCCGCGCCAATAGCCGTGCGGAATGTTGCCGCATCCAATGCGCTGACGGTGTTGTCTGCATTGAATCTCGGAAACGTCACAGCACTTGGATTGGTCAACGTGAACAAGTTGCCGCCAACCGTGGTTGCGCCAAGGTTTGTCCGGGCTGATGCGGCCGTAGTTGCCCCGGTGCCGCCATTGGCGATTGCTACTGTTCCAGTGACGTTGCTGGCCGTGCCTGTGGTGTTCTGATTCAACGTGGGAATATCAGCGGCCACGATTGCGCGGAATGTCGGGACTCCCGCAGTGCCGTTGGGGGCCGCAAGGAAAGTGTTGGCTGTCTTGCTGGCGTAAGGGTTTTGTGTGTCGCCGTATCCGCTGGCAAGGCTAATTGCCGGGGTCGCGCCGCCGCTGCTGCTGACAGGGGCCGTCCCAGTCACGCTGGTCACGCCCGTGTTGGCAATGGTGATGCTGCCTGCGCCGCCAGTCACGCTGATGCCGGTGCCCGCCGTCAGGTTGGCGTTTTCCCAAACGCCCGCCGCCGCGTCATAAATCAACGTGTTGCCGCTTGCTGCGCTAGTAATAAGGACGTTGTGCAATTCGTCCAGTTCCCAGCCGTTGTTGATGTTGACAAACACTTCGCCGCTTGAGGCGTTGACGCTGATAACCCAGCCCAGCGCAACAATGTGTTGCGGGGCCACGGGTTTGGTCGCGGTAAATGCTCCAGCAGTCGATGACAAGTAAATAGGCGCGCCAGCGGTAAAAGCAGACGTGTTAAGCCCGCGCACAAGACCAAACGTGCACACAAAGCCCTCTGCGCCGTTTGCGATTGCTTCCGTAGCAATGCCAAGTGTCGGTGCGCTCAAAGCCTCTGAATCAGCATCAGCAAGCACAACAGACGGCCGCTGACCCTGCGCACCCGATACGGCCACAACAGAACCTTTGGCGATGGTTGAGCCTGTTCCGTTGTAAACCCTTGCGATGTTTTCCTGACCAAGCTGAAGGGATGTGTTGGCGTTGAGGACAACATATGGCGTCCCGTCTCCGTTGTCCCAAGCCATTGCGCCTGCTGCGGTTGGCGGGCTTGTGGGGCTTGTGTTGAAGGTCAGTCCATTGACCCCGGCAAAGTTTCCGTTGTCATCCAGCGTTGCCGCGCTGTTTTGAATTGTCTTGCCAGTGGTGCCGTCAAATCGGGTTATGGCGTTATCAGTGGCTGAAGCAGGCCCCACTACATCACCAGTGCCAGAACCCGCTTGGTTGACCCATGCGGTGCCGTTGTAAATCAACGACTGCCCGTTTGTCGGCGAACTGATTGCGGTATCGCCCAGCCCCGACAGATTGCCTGCACCAACTTGCACGACCGCAGTGCCGTTGTTGATGTAGACCTTTTTGTCGGCCATGTTGACGCCCAACTCACCACTGGTCAGGTCGGTGGTGGTTGGGACTTTTGCGGCCGTGTTAGACCGCTTGGGCTTGATGATGTTTGCCATATGGCTCCCTGTTTGCGCCTATGTAGGCAGGGTTGAGAAAATTAGAATGTGCCGCCGTCAATCGTGATGCCGTCAAAGGTGGTCAAGTTAATGATGCTGCCACCAGTGATTGCCACGTTGTTAGCGTTTTGCGTGGACATTGTGCCAAGCCCGGTGATTGCCGTGTTGGGAATCGTGGTGCTTGCTGTCATTGCGCCAGTGCCGTTTCCGTACACGTAGCCAGTCAGGGTTGTTGCGCCAGTGCCGCCAGCAGTCACAGGCAAAGTGCCGGTGGTCAGTGCGCTGGTGCTGGTCGCATAGACCGCGCCGCCGCTGGTGAAGCTGGTCAGGCCCGTGCCGCCTCGGTTGGTCGCAATCGTGGTCGCATTCCAAGTGCCGGTGGCAATGGTGCCCAGCGTGTTGATGCTGGTTTGACCAGAATACGTGCTGGCAATGTCAATACCGCTACCGGAAACAGAAATGCGGTCTGCCGTACCAACAGCGGCAAAAGTGCTGCCCGTCAAGGACAGGCCGTTGCCAGCGGAATAAGTGCCCGCGCCACTGAATTGCGCCCAAGTGACGGCTGTGGTGCCCAGCGTGCCGCCTTGATTGACGGTACAGACCCAACCGCTGTCGGCTTGTGTGGTGCCTTCCTCAACAAACGTGAACGCGCCCGGGAACTCTGTCCACAAGTTCATGTCGGACGAACGCGCCCAAGCAGACGCGCTGGCGACATAAATGCCGTTTTCAGCTTGCGCGGTCTGGTTTTTGACCAGCACGCGGTCACCAGCGGCAACAGTGATGCCGTCAATGGTTTGCAAGCCAGACAGCGTGATGTTGGCCGTGGTGGCGCATTTGACGGACGCCTTGACGTCCAAGCCTTGCGCTGTGCTGTCCACATAGTTTTTGGTGGCCGCGTCCTGCGCGTTCACCGGGTCAGCCACGTTGGTCAGCTTGAAGCCTCCAATGCTGAGGTCTGCCGTGGGTGCGGACAACTCCGACAGGGAAGCGGTGCCGCCGCTGGTCGCCAATCCTTTGGCGTTGACAGTGACCTTGGTGTAGGTTCCCGCCGTGACGCCGCTGTTGGCAAGCGTCATTGCGGCCGTGACGTTGCCAGAACCGTCAAAGTTGACCGTCCAAGTGCCGTCACCCGTCATGCTGATGCTGCGGGCTGTTGCCAGTTTGGTCGCGGTGCCAGCATTGCCGTCAACCGAACCACTGATGGTGCTGCTGAAGGTTTTGACGCCAGCAACGGTCTGGTTGCTGCTCAAGTCAACGAAAGCACCATTGCCTGCAATCGCAATGACGCTGGTTGCAGTACCCCCTGCGCCACCCGTGCCCGTGCCGTAATACAGCACATTTGTTTGTTCGTTGAATGCCAATTCAGCATTGGCAAGGGATGCTGGTGCGCCCGCGCCGCCGCCGTTGGCCCTGCGTTTGATGCGAATGGTATTTGCCATGATTGCTCCTTAAAAGTTGCCGCCGTCAGCGATTTCTGTTTGCGGGGTGTTGACCCACTCGTTGGTTCCAAACATCAACACGTCTTGCGGTTGCGCTGACGTGATGTTGATGGGGTAGCCCCCAATGGTGTTTGGGCCGGGTGGCCCGGTCACTCCACGGTTGATCTGAATGACCTGCGTTGGAACCGGGGTCACTTCCAGATTGATACGCGCCGCTGGCGCAACATTGACCTGTACGTTGTTGGCGTCTTGGACGTTGACGTTGGTGTTGCTGGGGACGGTGGACACATTGATGGTCGCCATGATGCCCCCTTTACACTTTCACGATGCCGTCAGACCTGACAATGAACAACAGAAAAATGATGTTGTCCTCAGCGGGATTGGCCCCGTTGGTGGGAAAACTGATTTTGATGCGCCCGCTGAATCCCGCGCCGTTCACGGAATTGATCGCAAGCTGATCGTCACTGCTGACCAAACTCCACGATGTATCGTCAATCACCAGCGTAAACGTCCCAGAGGCGTTGACCCTGTTTGTGATCGACAGGGGAATGGGGGTGGGTGTGGGCGTGTAGTCAGAAATGTCAAATGACAGCCCATACCGGGTGTCCTTGACGTTGGAAAGCTGCCTGCGCACGATTTGCGCGTCAATGGTTGCGCCGGTCAGGTCAACAGGGGATGTGCCGTCATCACCCGTCAAAGCAAGGTTCCAATACGTTTTTTGCTGGTACACAAGCTCACCAGCAATGATTGGGTTGTCAAACCCCGAAACCTGCGTGAGCGAATTTTTGTTAAAAACCGCCATTTTTTCCCCTTTCCCGGGTAGTGACGCCCTCTATGTACTCACAGAGTGGCGAAGTTGATTGATTGTGCCGCAAGTCAAAAAATGCATCAAGACTTCATGATGAAGCACAAAGCATAGTATGGTGGCAGATTGGCGTTTGTGCCGCTTGTGCCGCTTGTGGCAATAGTCGCACTGTGGCTGTGCGTTCCCGCGTCTGCAATAAATTGCGACCAATCGCCTGAGTTCCAATACCCCAAGGTTTCCGCGTTACTCAAACCGGTTCTGATGTTGTAAGACTCGCCGGTTGATCTGAGTCCGCCGCCGTTATCGCCGCCAGCAATTTCGTGATTGTGTTGACCTGCGGAATTGATGGTTATGGAGTGCGAATGCGAAACCACGACAGCATCTTTGCTGCCTCCCGATGCCCCCACACCATATGAAGTGCCTGCGCCCACAACAAATCGGTCGCGCAAATCGGGGGTTCCATTTGCCCCGTTACACAAAAACCATCCTGCCGGAATTGAAGCCTGCGAACCGCTCCACATAATGATGCCGCCAGAAGGCACAGCAAATTCAGCGGACGCCACGCCCAAATTTGTTCGCGCAGCAGCGGCCGATGATGCGCCGGTTCCCCCGTTTGTTACAGGAACAGAATTCACAAGGCCGTCAGTTGCATCCAACCGCCCGGTTGAGTCAAGATTGTTTGCAAGCTGTGAAAGGTTGAAGGCTTGTGTCATGTTTTCTCCTTATGCCGCGCCAATTCTGGCGTAGGTCTGTTGATTGAGCAAAGTGAAATTGTTGTTGAAAGCTGTTGTCAGGTTGTACCCGGCCGTTGTGGCGGTGTAGTCATATGACGCGCCCTTGGTGAGAATTGCGCCGTTGGCAAAAACTTCCATTGACAGGGGGTTGTTTGGGAACACGTATGAAAGTGCGCCGCTGACCGAATAGGACACTGTATTGGTGACGTTTGAAGCGGGCACCCCAAAGTTGTTTTCGCTGAACATGATGATGGTCACGCGTCCGGTAACGGGCGAAGGGAACCCCGACAGCACGCCATCAGTCAGATCGTAATCAACCTCACTGAGTTGTGCGCCGTTGACATAGATTGCCTCAAACCCGTTTCTCACAGTAAACGCGGTGGGCGTATAGCTGTTGGCGTTTGTCAGGTCAACAGTCCACCGGCTAAATGGCCGGTATGTTGAGCCTGCTGCACGTTTGCGGTAAATGTTCAACCCCGCTGTCGCCCCGGAAATGGAAGTGGAAAACGTGATGACCTTTGTGGCCGTGTTGATTGCCGAAACCGCAAAGGAAGTCACCGTGTCTGCTGATGCTGGCTGACTTGCCGCAAAACACAACTGATCGCCAACTTCAATGATCTGGTCCGGCCCTGCCGTGTAGGTCACAGTGTTGGTCGTGCTGCTTGCAATCGTAGTGGTCAGCGGCTCGTAGTATTGATTGGTACTAACCGCCCTCATGTTCAACACAATCACGATTTCCCCGGCCGCACATGGAGTACCCATGACAACGGTGCTTGTCGTTTCACTGTATTCTGACGTGTCAAGTAGAACACCGTCACGGAACACAAGAATGTTGCCAACGACATGCGTGACGCTGAAGCTAGTTTGCCCGGATGTTGCGCTGAACACGCTTTCCGTGAAATAAAAATTGTCAGGCTCAGTAAACCCTACAACCCGGCCATAAACGTCAACAGTCAACGTGGCGGCATTGAATGTTTTGCTGTAAACCCCGTTGCCAAAATTCAAGAATTTTTGCAGAGACACAACCATTGAGCCGCTTGTGTTGTTTGTAACGCTCAACAAACCATCGGCACTACTGACTGCTGTTGTGCCCGCTTTGGTAAGTTGCCCTGAGCGGGAATCAAGGTCAATGAAGTTTTGGCCGTCCTCAAGCGCACCCCAAATCGAAGTGTCATAAATTGATGTTTCTGTTGGAACGAATGCGCCGCCCAAATTACTGAATCCCGCATTGCCAACAGCAACGCTTGATTTTCTCGTCCCTCGATTGGCAAAAAGCAAATAATTGGACTCGCCAAACGAACCCGCGTACCACTTGTAATCTGCCGGATTGCTACTGGTGTTTGCTGTTGCGCTGTTCAGCAAACCGTAATAGGTCTTGTTGCGCGGGTTAAGGCTGAATCCGGCCGTGCCTGTTGAGTTGGTTGCATACGCAACAACAAGCCAACGCTCCGTGTACTGAAAGGTTGCCGGACGCCATTGAATCATGGCAGACGGGCCTGAAAACGGGCTTGCCCCCAATGAGTTGACATACCTGACAAAAAAATACCAGTCACCTTGCGGTATGTCGGAAACGGTCACAACGCCCATGCTGCTGTTAGGCGCATAAGGGTTCCCTCCCGGATTCACGGCCGTAGTGCCCGCAAAAATTCTCTGCGATTCTGTCGGCACCGCAAATGCGCTGTAATACACCTCAGCATATTGAACGATGCCGTTGCTTGAGGAAGTTACCGCAACGCCGAAACTTGGATTGGCCGCACCCGGTTGAACATTGGTGAATGTTGGCGCGTACAGGTTGCCAAAGGTCAAAGGCGAACCAATCCCGGTGTTGGGGGCCGGTGTGAACTGCGTGACGTTCACATCATCAAACACGGCCGGGTTGTACTCACTCAGCGTCAAAGACGCCGTGACCTGTCCGTCATCGGTGAAGTTTTCAACCACTTGATTAACGCGGAAAATCTTTGCAACCCAACCGTAGTTGGCATTGGTAACCGTCACAATGTCTCCGGCCTCAAGCTGAATGCCGGAATAGTTGACATTGACCTTGATCTGCAAATCCTCTCTTGCGGCCTCAAGAAAACGGTTGGCTATGTATTGCGCACGAACATCACTGTTAACCAGCGGCAATGAAACCGTCTGCTTGTTGACGGGCTCATTTGGATACATCAAAGACGGGTTGATGACGGCCAAATCAAACGATGCGGAATTGAACGTGTCTTTTGAAGAACCATCAGGGAATTTCACCTCAATGATGTTGTAACTGGACGACAAATCAATGGGGGTGACCTGCAAAGCCGAAACCATGTTTGTGTCATCAAGGGCCATCGCCACTGTGTATGTGGGCTGCTGCACAACAACCCCCCATTTGCCTGTGATTTCGTTGTATTTGATGAGGCAGTCGCAGCAGCTTGACATCATCTGCAAGTTGTTCATCACGGTTTGATTTGTGTCAATCATGCCGTCAAAACGAAACCGCTGAAGGTACGCCGTGCCGCCCGTGTATGGCGTGTAAGCAATCATCTGATCGCTGTATGTGTTGAGGGCTGCAAGACTTGTTGAATCAATTTGGCTGTCCGGCAATGCGGCACCGTATCGCTCTGACCTCAAAAAGTCATACAGACAATCTCCGGGCCTTCTGCGGGAATTGGTGAGTTGGAACCTTGTTTGCTGAATGCCGGTGATGTTTGCGCTTGCGCTGTACTGCAACCTGACGATTGCAAAAGCGCAGTTGGTCATCTGTTTGCTTGCATCCCACTGATAAGTCAGACCGACTTGCTGCAAAATTCCGTATGCGCTGCTGGTTGTGTTCACGCCGGAATTTGAACCGTTGCTGAACAGATATATGTTCATTTTGCCGCTGACGTTGGTTTGCTCCGCGCCAGTGGATTCGTCAACAAGGCTTGTCACTTTGGAAAGGTCGGCAGGGTCGCCAAAATTGCAGCGTTTGCCTCCCCAATACACATTGCCAAACGTGTATGTGTCTGCTGCCCCGTATTCGGCCCCCGTCACCTCTGCCAGCGCAATGACGTAATAAATCGTTTGGTTGTCGCTGGTGATCGAAAGGTCGGTGATGATGCCGCCCGTGTATGCCGTGCCGTAAATGACTGGAACTTTGTTGTCACCGGCAGGGCCAAGCTGCTGATTGTTCCCCGGGTTGGGGCCTGAATTGGCAGACGAATCCAGACCCTTGGGGCCAAACGCTCTTGCGATGATAGATGAGGCGACAAGATTGACTGCAAAAGCAGTTGCGACATATGCGAATGTGCCAGCCGCCGCCGCCCCGAAAATGGCTGTTGCAATAACTGAACCCGGCATTTACATCACCCAAAATTCTTCAAGTTTGCGAAACCCCATACGCTCATAATTGAGGTCTGGGCTGTTAACCATCTTGCTTATAAAAGCGTGGCTGATGCGCCCGCTTTCTTTGAGTTCAATGGCCTTGTTCAAGTATGCGGCAAGCAACCTATATCCGGCCGTGCCGCCACGATGTTCTGGCTCGACCCAATACGCAAATTCCGTCAACAGGAAATGCTTTGGGGACCACAGACTTGGCATGACCCCGGCAATCAGCATTCCCGTCAAATTTTCCGCCTCCGACACGAACACAACACCTTGCCCCGCCATCAGGTTTGCAAGCATTTGCGTGACGTGTTCTGCGTCATCGGCGTCTTGCAGAAACCCGTATGGCATATGCCCACGATACTTGCGCAACATATCCAGCAGCGCAGGAATGTCGTGCGGTGAGGCTTCACGAATCTGCTGGCGCATCTTTGCCAAAATAGTAGTTGATTGTTTCAATGAAACCGACACGCGCCATGCTGGTGTCGCCGGGACTGAAGAACTGCCATGAATTGTTGTTGGTGTATCTTCCTGCCGTCCTGTTTTGCAGAATCAACTGAATGCTTGAAGCGGCAACAGTGATGGTTCCAACATATGACTTCGCTTCCTCCATCCACTGTTCATTGATAGAAAAACTGGTGATGACGCCGTTGAAGAATTGATACAGACCGCCAACACCACCTGTCGTGATAAGCGCACCGCTGGAATCGAAAAATCCGTGCCACAACTCTATGGTTGAGCCTTTGATGTTTTGACCAAGAACAAAACCCAACATCGCGGTGTCAAGGCCCGTGAGCATCACGGTGGTTTCGTTGGCTGTTGATTTAATGTCTCGCTGAACATCGCCAACACGCATCAAGCCCGCTGTCGCTTGAAATGGTTGCGAATCAACGGCTGTGACCGTTACGTTTTGTGGCGCAGTCGTCATCCGATACACGTTTGCGCCAGACGTAATCCGGGCAAAATCAGCGTATCGAATGCTGTTGCTGTTGAGTGGGGCAATGTTGTTCATGCGATGTACTCGTGAGCCTTAAACGGGCCGCTCCACTGAATGAACGAATCATTTGTCATCGGCACAAGGTTGTATGTTGGGTATTCGCGCAATACAACACCAAACGTCACGCCCGTGTACGTGCTACCGCCCATGCTGACTGTTGTGCCAAATTGACCAGCGACCAAAGCAACCGGGGCAAGCAATGACTGCAAAAGGTTTCGATGAACCGGCACGGAAACTGTTGTGCCGCTTCCCCTCAGAACGTCCGCTGTGACAATGTACGCAGACAAACCAACCTGAACAAAATCACCAACCTTGAACATGAAAGCAGTAGGACTAATTGAAGGCAACGAACCCAACACAAGCGTTGTGTTTTGACTGCTTGTTTGCCACTGACAAGCGGCAATCTGCGCCGCAGTCATGTCCCCTTGATACCGGATGTAATTAAGCCACCCTGTTGAGCCAAAATTCATGTATTGAGGCGTCAATCTGTCATTGATGCGCAAAGAATTCAGCACGCCACGGCTCTGTGAGTACAGCAAATAATTGTTGGGCCTCAACTCAAAAACAAAAGGAATTACCGTCATCACTTCTGACGTGACGATTTTTTGGCTTCTGCTCAATGTCTGACCAACAAATTTTTGATCATTAATGCCGACAGATTCGCAGATTGACAGAATGGTTTGAAGGCTCATGGCTTACTCACAGGCAATGAACGCTGCGCGGATTGATTTGCCGCCCACACAGCTTGTTTGTTTTTGGCAAGAAACTGAATGCCGCTTTGCGTGTCAATCGCGCTCATATTGGCAATGTACGGGCCGTTGTAGTTGACCGTTTGTCCGCCGCCCAACACAGCCCCAAGCTGATGATTCGGAATGATCGTGCCATTGGTGCGCGGCACAAACAGTTCAGGCCCGCGCTCTCCAACAAGGCCAATCTTGCCTCCTTCAACCGGCCCCCCGTCTGCGCTTGCAGGGTTCCAGCCCCCGCCAACGTCAATGTTGTCCGGGCCGCGTGTGCCGCCAACCGCGAACGAACCAAAACTGTTGAACAGCATACGAATCAGGCCAAGGGCTTGCGCCTTCATCTGAATGGCAATCATGTCCACGATGATGCTGCGGGCAAGGTCTTTGAACGACAGTTTGCCGGTCTGCGCGAATCTCACAATGGCGTTTTCCATGTTGCCCATCATGGATTCAAACACGTGCTGGCCGCGTTCAAATTCAGTGCTGGCGTTGCGGGCCGCACGCTGCATAGCGTTGAAGAACCCGTCCGCCATATCGCCTTCACGGGCTTGCCGCGTCAAGTCCAATCGTTGACGCGCAAGCTCAATCGCTTTTTCGGCCAAAGCGTTTTCACGGCTGAGTGCGCTTTCCCTTGCCTCGCGGTCAAGTTTGTCATCGGTGTTGATTTTTTCGATGTTGTCGCGCCGCCTGTATTCAATCTCCAGCAATTCCTGCTGAAACTGCAAATCCTCCCCGCGCATGTTGCGCCCTTTGAAGGTCAGTTCAAGCATTGCCTTTTCGCGGTCAATCTGTATATCGGCAAGGCGTTGACGCTCCATTTGAGCGGCATTGCCCTTCTGATACATCGTTTCCTGCTCGGCCATCAGCCTGTTGTTTTCTTCGATCTGCCGCTGTTCTTCGGCGTAACCTTTGAGCATCAGGTCAAGCTGCTTTTTTTTGAGTGCTTCGGCTTCTTTGTCAATTCCCGGCTTGATTGAGCGGCCCCCTGCACCTACCCCTGCCGAACCCCCTGCGGCACTGCCTGACGGCATTTCTGCTGCCCCCGTGCGGCTCAAAATCTTCTGCTCAAAGGCTTCAAGCTGCAACCTGCGTTGCTCCCACTTTGCCGCGTGCTGTTCATTGAGGGCAATCGCGCCCTTAATGTCCAGCTTGGCAAGCAGCTTGGCGTTGTCGATGGTGTGCATGATTTCATCGGCAATCGCCTCGAAAACATACGCCACGTTGGCTCCCAACACGGCAACCGTTTCAAACACGGTACGCACAACACTGCCGAACACGTTGGTGTTTTTGCTTATGTCCTTGATGTACTCGAGGGTTGCTTTGAGCGGTGGCCCAAGTTCAGTAGCAAGCATCAGGCTGAAGTCGCGCCCTGCTTGAGCCAGCATGTCAAACGAATTGGCCATGTCTTCCACGGCCTGCGCTTGCTGATCGGTGATTCCCGCGCCGCGCTGAATCTCGTCATTCAGGGCAACAAAGTCCACGCCCTTTGCCGCCTTGCCAAACAACTCCATTGCCTTGGCATTACGAGTCAGCGGGTCGCTCATGTTGGCAAGCCCTTCCACGGACTTGCGGAACAGTTCATCAATCCCCATGCGGCTCAGGTCGCCCAAGGACACCCCGATGGACTTGAAGGATTTTTGAACCTCAAAGGAACCCTCAGCCGCCTTGTCAACGGTGGCGGTGAAGCTGCTCAAGAATCGGCCTGCGTTTTCCGCTTCGCCCCCGCTGTTGGCAAGCGCATTGGACAGCTTCAGGACGGAATCAATGGCAACGTCATTGGCCTTGGCAGTGTCGGCAAGCTGGTCGGCATACGTCATGGCCTTGTAGGTCATTGCCGCAAAAGCGGCCGCACCAGCAACAGACGTGGTGCGGGCCTTGTCCACAAACGTGTCAAGCTGCTTGCTTGCGCGCTCCAGACCTCGCGTGAATTCCGCGCTGTCCAAGCCAAGCAACACGCCAAGTCTGCCAATGAAATTAGCCATGATTCACCTTGAATTTTTGAGGGTCAAACCCGGGGGCAGTGCTCAGGAACAGTTTGAGGGATTCGCTGACGTTTTGTTGCTGCTGCTCGGGGGTCGCCGGGGGCACGATGTAATCATACGCAGTACCCAAAATGCTGACCAGCTTGTACGCTGGCGAATCCTTGGGTCTCATGTAATTGAAAACCCCGGCTGTCAGTTGCCCCAAAACCGTCAGGACGCCATGATTGCCAATGACGCCATCGGCATACATCGTCTGTATGCGCCTCATGGTCACCTCGTCAATCTGCGCGATTGATTCAGGGGTATGCCCATTGAAGACCATCGCGCATTCAACCTGCGCCCTCAATGAGCCAATCAGTTTCCCCGGCTTTCCTTGTAAGTCGGGCTGATGACTTCGGCGATTTTTTCGACCAGCGCAAGCTGCACCGACATTGGGAATTCGGCCTCAATGTCAGCGTATGTAATGTCATCCATCGTGGCGTCAGGTGCCTCGGGCACAAGCAGCTTGATGTATTCGGTGATGCGGTTTTCGGTCATCGCTTTGTTGCGGGCCGCTTCCCGCATTGATCGACCTTTCACCAGAATATCGCTGTCCTCATACACAACATCCTCATTGGCTTGGTCTTTGAACTCAAGCATGGGTGCGGCCATTGCCTCGTACAAACGCTGAATGTGCGCCTCATCGGGATTCATCACGCGCTCAAAAATGGCGTCACTCTCGCTCACGTAGGGGATGCGGACAGTAAAGGTGTGCCCGCCCAATTCAAACTTGCGGGTGAAAATCTCTTTGCGCTTGGCTTGGTACTTTTCGCCCAAGGCTGATGCGAGTCGTGTCATGTCTTATCCTTTGCTCATCTTTGCCCGGAATGCTTCAATGCGCCGCGCCAGAATGTTGCCCAGCCGCGTGACGGTGTTCTGAGCGTTTGCCTCCAGTGCGGGCCGCAGGTACGGTTGCGCCGGGTGTCGCGCCGTCCCAAATTCTTGTGCGATGGCCCGGGCATCGCTTTTGATTCCCATTTTCGCCAGCTTTTTTCCGGACGCGGTTGTGACAGCCGCAATCACGGTGTCGGTCTGCGTCACGTACTTGCTGCGCCTGTCGCGTTTTGTTGGCCTGCGGGCCTCAACCAGCAGTGAACGGGTAAGGTCGCCGGTGTCCTCTGGCGCGTTTTGCCGCGCATCCAACAGAACGGGCCGCATGGCTTCTCGGACAGCGGGCACAAGGACTTTGGCCTGAGCGGTCTTGGCACCAAAATCTTCCTCAAGCTGCTTGAGGGCTTGGTCAACCTGCCCGATGCCTTCCAGCTTGATGGTGATGCCCATTTATGCCCCCGGCTTGATCATCCTGTTGAAAATCTCGTTGTTGAGTTCCCTGACGTACTCAACCACCTCGGCAGGCGTCATCTTGTCAGCGTGACGGGCCGCAATCTGGTGAACCAGCGTGATGCCCGTCATTCTTTGCTGAACAAACCCAAACCAGTGCTTGTGTTGCTGCGCTTGCTCCACAAGGTAGGTCAGCAGGTCATTTGTGTCTTGTATTGTCTTGTCAGTCATGTCATTTCGCCGGTTTGGGTGGCGTGTAGGGGTTGACTTGCGCCAGCAGCTTCAAGGCGTAAGCCTCGGCAGTGTCTGGCTCCGCAACAGCAAGGGCATCGGCCACTTCTTTGGCGTCCACCGGGCAATCCCTCGCAACCCGCAAGGGGTCGCCGTAGGTGGACACAATGGCCTCAATCGCTTCTTTGAGGCTCATCAGTTGTTGCTCCAGCCGTATTGGTTGCCACGCGGGTGGATAGTGAAAACACACTTGGCTTCCGCGCCCGGTTGAGCGTCAATTTGGAAGTTTCCGACACGCGCATTGAAGGCGTATGCGACAGTGTTGGTGCCTTCAACAGCGGCAACCACAAAAGTACGGTCAACCGTGCCGTTGTAGGCGTCACTGCGAATTTGCAACAGTGCAGCGTCAGAGGGATTCCAAGCGGCCGTTACGCTCAAGCTGGTGGGCGCAGACTGCGTTGGAATCTTGTCAGATTGACGTGAACCGGCAACCGAATAGTTGGCAACAGCGTCATCCATGCCAAAGGCCGGGACAGCCTCAACCGGCACGGACACGCCGGATGCGCCGGTGCCGTTGGCGGCAGTGCCCACAATGGTTTGAACTTGGGACGCCCAAACCGACAAGTTGGCCGTGGTGAGCGGTGTCGGGGTGGCGGCAGACTGCATCCAAAGGGACGCGCTGAAACCCGGTAGAACTTTTGCTGGCAAAGACATGGCCGCTCCTTATGCGTTGTTGCTCCACCCGTACTGATTGCCACGGGGGTGAATGGTGAACACGCACTTGGCTTCGGCACCGGGCTGTGCGTCAATCTGGAAGTTGCCCACGCGTGCGTTGAAAGCGTAGTACACGATGTTGGTGCCGTCGGTGGCCGACACGACAAACGTGCGGTCAACAGTGCCGTTGTAGGCGTCAGCGCGCATCTGCAACAGGTTGGCATCAGATGGGTTCCAAGCGGCCGTCACGGTCATGCTTGTGGGTGCCGATTGGGTCGGGATTTTGTCGGACTGACGCGAACCGGCCACGCTGTAATTCGCCACAGCGTCATCCATGCCGAAAGCGGGCACGGCCTCAACAGGCAGCAGGTTGCCAGACACAGCGATTGGAGAAACGGACGCCACCAGCGACAGTTGCGCCGTAGTCAGAACAGTGGGGGACGCGCCGGACTGCGCATAAAGCGCAGCGGAAAAGCCCGGCAATACTTTGTTGGGGAGTGCCATTTCAATGTCCTCTGAGTTGGTTGAACATTCTTGTCTTGTCAGGTCGGGATGTAAAGCTGCACGTCAAGGAAAACCTGAGCCAGTTTTTCCTCGTTGTCATAGCTGTTGTACAGCCACATCACGTCCACTTTGGATACGTCAAAACCGCCGTCAACCGGGTTCCCAAACATCCCACTGTACCCATGCAGGGATTGTATGAGTTGATTGGAAATTGTGAAACCGTCCTCAATGCCTTGCGTGTAAACCGACACCTGAAAAATCGGGGTGTCAATACCCTTGATCGACTGCACGGTGCCTGTGTAGACCGGCTGGTGGACGTTACGCAGGTTCCAAGTCAGGAACTTGGGCTGTGTGGCGTAGTTTCGGTTGAACGCGGCATACACGGGCACGGGATTGACCGCGCTGGCAAGCTGCCACTGGATGGCTTTGCCTGTGTTGACCGGGTTGAGTTGGGTCGCCATTTACACCGCCGTCTGTGGGTCGTTGCGGAAACACATCATTTTGACCGTCATGCGGTCATCGCTTTCCCGGATGTTGTCGATGCGCCATGACAAGCCCTTCCACACAATCGAATACAGGTTTTGGTTGTTGACCATTTCCTGCGTGTTGGGCGTGAAATTCAGCGTGAACTCAACAATGTCGTTGTACAGCCGGTACTTTTCCGAAATGCGGACGTGGTTGCTGACGGAATGAACGCGGGCACGGGTTTTGAACCACTCTGTCTCAGTGGTGCTTTGCTCACCAAAACCGCTTTTGCCAAACGTGAGTTGGTTGACCGTGATGTTTTCAAACCGTGCGATTGCCATTACATCACCAGCGGCTTGTAAGGGCGCAGCAAGACAGAAAACCCGTGCGGGATTTCCTTCAAGTTGGCCTCGGTTGTGTTGCTGCGGTTGTTGTACAGGTGGGTGAACAACAGCAGACCGGCTTGCTTGATGACCGGGTACTGCGCCAGCGGATTTGCGGCCGTGGTGTATTCGCAGAACACCGGGCTGGTCATCGAATTGTTGAGGTTGCTTGGCAGGCTCTGCACCACGATTTTGTTGCCGCTGGCATCGTAATAGTAGGTGCTGGGCGATACCGTGACCAGTTGAGGCGGATTGTCGTCTGTCCAGTATTTGACGGCATTGACCGTCACCCCGGGCTGGCCGGGGTTTTGGTTCTGGCTGACCTCGGGTAAATCCATCGTGATGGGAGTGCCGTACAGGGACGCCGCGTTGTACCAGACGCGGTATTTGGTCGGGAAAATCGACAGGCCCAAAAAATCCTCAACGGCCATGCGGACGGCTAACTCAAGGCTGCTCAGGTACTCATCCTGTGACTGGTCTTCAAACAGGTTGATTTGGTTGGCGATTTCAGACAGGTCAAGCCATTGGGTGGCAATGTCGCGGCTGATCTGTTCAACCTTGCCGTAGTTGAACGGGTTGCGCGATGGCGCACCATAGTTGAGATACCCAAGCTGCTCCGCGCTCATGGTTGCCCCCTATCAGGCAGCAGACACGCGGACGCCAGCGAACGGGTCACGCACGCTTGACACCACGCGCTTCTCGGCAAACATGGTGATGAATCCGGGTGCGGTTTGCTCAAAACCCTGAATGGTCATTCCCGCATTGTCGCCAATGGTCAGGAATCGCGGCCAGTTGCCAAGGTAAATCGGGAAAGCAGTGGTCAGGTACGGGTTTGCCACAACAGGGAACCCGAACACGTGGCCCACGGCAAAACCATCCTTTTCGCCGATTTCAAGGAACAGGGGCAAGCCTTGGCTGTCCTTGAGTTGGCGCAGGGTCTGAATCATCGTGGGGGTCATTTGCCACATCGTGCCGGGCAAAGACCAGTATTGCGCTGGCAGGGCATTCACCGCGTCAACCACCTTGTTGTAGGTGATGGCCGAACCGCCAAGGCTGACAGTGGCAATGGTGTGAATACCGTTGGTCATGCCGGTGCCGCTGGTGCCGTATGCGCTAGATGCGCCACTGGCGTACATGTCCAGACCGCGCAGGCCGGATTCGCCGCCTGTGGTCGTGGTGGTCGTGCCGGACTGATCGTTGTTGCGAACCATGGACAGACCTTCCTGCTGCGCAAATTCAAGCGCAAGGTCATCGACAATGGTAGGCTGCAAGGCGTTCACATCCGACAGCACTGCGGTGCGAATAGGCAGTTGGGCGGTGATGACGCGAACGGGAAGCTGCCAGATGCTGGTGTTGGTGTCCGGGGTGCCGCTATTCGGCGTGAACGTGTAGCCCCACGGGTTGGTTTGATTGGTTGCGTTGCCGGTTTTGGCAACAAACTGCATGTCAGACCCATTGGCCGGGATTTCGCGTGCGGCAAGGCGCAGAGGGTTGGCAAGGCGCAGTGCGGCAAAAGCGTCATCGAACACCACGCGGCCACCGATACCGGAACCGGAACCAGTCAGCGCAGACGCTTCGCTCAGGTCAATCGTGACAGGTGCTTGTTCGGTCAGGGCTTGCTTGATGCCGTTCAGGATTTTTTCGGTGATGTTCATGGCGTGTGTCCGAATCAATTTGGAAAAAAGGCAGGGGCCGTGGCCCCCGCCAATGGCTCACTGCAATCAGGTCGCAGTGCCGGTGGAACGATAACGCACACCGGCGTTGGGGTCGCGGACAGACGTTGCCAGACGCTTCTCACCAAAGAAAGTGATAAATCCGGGGGCCGTCTGGTCGTACCTGCGCATGACCATGTTGAGACGATCAATGATCGTGTGGAAGCGGCTCCAGTCAGCAAAGTACATGGGGTACAGGCTGGTGGTACCGGCAGAACCAGTGGTGGTCTGGCTGGGGGTGTCAAGGTACTTGTTCACCACCACGTCAAAGCCCAACAGTTGGCCCACGATGCCCTCGACAGACAGACCTTCATTACGGTTGAAAATCGGTGCGCCGTTGTCGTCCTTCAGTGCGCGGATTGCATTCAGCAGGATGGGGCTGATGACAAACTTGGCATCAGGCGTCCAGTATTCCTGCGGCAGCGCATAGATGGTGTTGATCACGTCTGTGTACGTGATGTTGTTGGCACCCACGGTGTTGCCGTTGCTGGTCAACTGGTCATAGGTAGCCAGCGAGTGCAGACCGCTGGTGGAACCGGTGCCAGACGAACCAAACGCGGCCGCAGAGGTGGTGCCGCCAGTGTAGGTGGCGTTTGCGCCGCCGTACTGGTCCAGACCGCGCAAGCCGTCTGCGCCGCCCGTGGGGACGGTGCTGCCGGTGCCGCTCTGGTCGTTGTTGCGAATCATGGACAGGGCTTCGCTCTGAGCGAACTCGGCCAGCATGTCGTCAACCACGTTGGCTTCCAAGCCGTCAATGTCGTCCAGCGCAGCAGTGCGGATGGGGAATTGCACGTTGATGTCTTTGAGGACAATCTGCCAGATGCTGGTGTTTTCAGTCGTGGGCGTGCCGTTGTTCTGAATGGCGTAGCCCCACTGAGCACCAGCGTTGCCGGTCTTGACGCGGAATTGGTAGCTGGAACCATCGGTGGCAACGGTGCGAGACACGCCGCGCAGGGGGTTAGCCAGACGCAGTGCGCGGAACACCGGGTCATAACCAGTGCGGCCACCCTTGCCATCGCCGCCAGCGGTCAGTTGCGATGCTTCGGCCATCAGACGGGATTCCTTGACATAGGCTTCCATCTGCGACTCATCGGCAAAAATCTTAAGCTCTTTTTCAAAAGCAGATTTGCCTTGGAGCATGGATTTCAGTTGCTCGCGCACGTGACGGTTCACGTCTTGGCGAACGGTCTTGGCTTGCTCCTGATGGATGGCCGGGGTGCCGATAGCGGCAACTTTGGCTTCCAGTGCGCTCACCATTTCGCTGATTTCGGCCTTGACAGCCTCAACAGCAGCGGGAATTTTTGCTTCAACAGCGGTGATGGCCTCAACTTGTTTGGCCTCAATCGCGTCCAGTTTCTCGATAACTTTGTCCATGATTAACCTTTCAGACGTTTGTCCAGTTTTTTCAGCAGTTCACGCTGCTCAATGGCGGCAAGAATCTGCTGGGCTTCGGTCACTTCCGCGTCAGAATCGCTCTGTGCGGGCGTGTTATCAATCGGGGATTGGACAGCCTCGCGCTGGCTCAGAACCTTCTTGAAAACGGACGCGGACGTGACCGCATCCTTTTTGGACAAGCCTGCTTCACGCAGTGCCTTTTCCAAAACCTTCAAATCGGCCGTGCCATCAGGCCGGAAAAATTCCAGCTTTTGCACTTCGGCCATTGGATTGTTGGGGTACATCACCACGCTGACTTCGCGCAAGCCACCTTTGGTGATCTGAAAATAGCCTTCATCCCAATAGTCGCCAGAACCGGCCGGGAACACCTCGCCGTCCTCTTTGACCCACTGGTATTCCTCTGCATACGCGCCAACAGACACGCCGCCGAACATGGCAGGGGATTCCTTCATGACGTTGTACAAGTCGGCACCTTGAGTGGTGTTCATGTACAGACGGCCGGATGCGGTCATGCCTTCATCGTCAAAGGCAAATTCAGTCCATTCGCCCACCGGAATGGCATCCGCTGCGTGATTTACGAACATGGGCAGGGGACGGCCTGCCTCACTGAATTCTTTTGCCCAATCCATGAATCCTTCGGGCTTGTAGAAAAAACGCCGCCCGTCAGCCCCTTCACGCGGCCCCCAAGTGGTCACGCGGGCTTCAATCTTGCCGCTTGGTTCTTGGTCGCCTTGGGCCTCGATTGCCAGTTTGGCCTCGCAGACCATCATCAGATTCTTGGTCATGAATTACCTCATCGACTTTGGAAGTGTCAATGTCGTGTATTGTTTTGCGCGGCCTGCCGCGTTTTTTCGGTGGTGGCGCGGGGCTATATGTTGCCAAGGATGCTACCACCAAACGAAAAATCAGTGACATTTTTCACTGGCCGATGTTCATGCGGCTTTTTTGATTGCCGCCGCCCCCACCCGTGTCCTGCGGACTGGTGCCCGGGATTTGCTCCGCTTTGCCGCCGTCAGGCATCAATTCGTCTGCGCCTTCCATTTTCGGCATGCCCAAATACTCGCGGCCCTCGTTGGGCGTCATCACGCCAGCTTTCACGCCGGAATTGACGAAATTCATTTGGTCAAGCGGTGCGCCCTTGAGGAAATTCTTGGTGTCGAATTCAATGTACAGGTTGGGGTAACTGTTGAACAGGGCTTGCTTCAGTTTCTGCTGAATGTTCACCAGCAGCGGGTACATGGTTGATTTGTAGAACTCGTCAAGCATGGTCTGCGTGTTGTTGTACTTGCTGTCTCCAACACCCACCATTGCCGGGGGCACGCCGTACAGGGCGCAGATTCGCTTCATCGTTTGCAGCTTGAGGTTGGCAAGGTCTGTGTCTTGCATCGTCAGCGGCTTGACCGTTTCATATTTCATGCCTTGGTCAAGCAGCATGGATTGGCCCGGTTTGCTCAAGTCGGTTTTCTGGCTCCCGACCATGCTGCTCCACGCTTCCTTGAGGCGTGCCGCAATTTCTTTGAACTTGCTGTCAGGGATGACTTGCTCGGTGACGAAAATCCCGGACGGCTTTGCGCCGTTCAGCATCACATAGTTGGCATAAATGTCAATGTCTTGGTCAAGCCCGACCAGTTCAGCGGCCAGCATTCCTTTGTTGAAACCGGCTGAACCCTGCCACGCTTGGTCTTTGACGTGCATCACTTGAAAGTATTGCAGCGGCTCGTCCTTGCTGAACCCGTATGAGGGTGTGGACAGCCTGTATGACGGATACCGGGTTTCAGTGATGGTGACCGCAATCAGCGTGCTGTCCAGAATATACATTTCCAGCGGCAACTGGTCGGGCTTTTTCTGGTCTTGTCTCCACCAGAGGGTGAAGGCTTCGCCCAGCATTTCGTGCCACATCATGAACTGGTACCAAAACTCATACTGGCTTTGAAAATTGTTAGGGTTTTCCAGCAGCTTCATCACGGCCTTGGCACGCTGTTTGTCCCGTATGCCCACCTTGTCGGATGACAGCGCGTCAACAAACGTGCCGTCATCGGCCTTCCACATAACTTTGATGGGAAGCTGCGAAATTGCGCGCGCCTTTGCGGAAACGCACGACATGACCGTACTGTTGCGCGAAAGCAACGATGTATCAACAGGACGGCCCGCATCCGTGGTGCTGGACGTGGTGACGTACAGGATTTGCGTGTTGACCGTGGGCTTTTTGTTGTCGCCTTGGTAGACGATGTTGTTGCCCAATGCGGTCTGGCCGAAAAGCGTGTTGGCTTCGTTGGCTTTGGTTGCTTTCCGCTTGAAAATTTCAGGGATTCCACGCAGTTCCATATCAATCCTCAAAAGGTGCGAAAACCAAAACCGCTCACGGCAGGATTGTCCAATGAACAGTGGATGGCAATGATGAGGGCAATTATGCCATCGACCTTTGCTGATTTGTCAGCATCATTCTTGCGCACCTTCACGTTTCCATTCACATCCTCATACACTTCGCAGTTTCCAAGCTGCCAGCCAACGAACGGGTTGCCGTCATGCTTGATTTGGTGCTGCATGATCAATTTTTCGGTGTGCTTGGAAGGGTTGGACAGGACGGCAATGCCTTGACCCACTTTTTTGACCGGCAGGCCAGCCTCGTGCAGCCGCGCCACAAGGGACGCCGCGTTGTAGGCGTCATACCCGATTTCCTTGACGTTGTGCCGCTCGGCTTCCTGAATGATGTAGTCGCTGATTTCCCGGTCATCCATGACGTTGCCCTCGGTGACGTGCAGGATGCCCGCCTGCCGCGCCACTCGGAAAATGTCGGCATAGTGCTTGGGGATGAGGTCATATCCGGCCTCGGGCATGAAAAACCGCCAGTGGGCCTCATAGTCGTTGTCGGCAAACCGCTTGAGGGTGCACACCGCATTCAGGTCACGGACGGCCGCAAGGTCAAACCCGATGAACACTGCCTCCGGCTCCCGCTCGGACGGCTTTTCATACTTGGAATCATCCCAATACTGCCGGTCAACCCAAGCTGAGTTGGCACTGACATAGATGTTGAGGGTCTTACACAGGAACTCATTGAGGGCCGCAGGCTTGTGCTTGGCCTCCTCCGCTCGTTGGGCAATGGCTTCTTCAAACACGCTGATGCCGTGCATGGGATTGGCCTTGGCCCATGTAGCCGGGTCACGCCAGTCATCGCCCGGGTCAAGGCTGTACAGCAGGCCAAACCACCGCGGATTGTCCGTGGCTTCCCCGGCCAGCATCGCCTCCAGCAACTGCATGTCCTCATAGAACTTGGTTTCCTTGGTGAAGCTGGCAGTGGTGATGTAGACGCGCAAAGGGTTTTGCCGCGCCACCATGCCGGAAAACATCACCTCGATGGTGTTGCGGTCAACAATCTGCGCGGCTTCGTCAATGATGACGCAGGACGGGTTCAGACCGTCACCGGACTTTTTGGTGTCTCGGCTCAGGGCTTTGAACACGCTCTGGCTGTCGCCCTTCTTGGTGATTTGGTACCGGCTGACCCCGTACAGGCTGCTCACGTCCCCGGGCATGGCCTCCACAAAGCCTTGCGCGGCATGGAACACCAGACTGGCTTGGTCTCGGTTGGTCGCCAGCGTGTAGACCTCCGGCCCGGATTCGCCCCATTGAAGTTCATACAGGCCGATGGCCGCAATCAGGGTGGACTTGCCTGCTTTTCGCGGGATGTAGACAATCACATCGGTGACCATGCGTTTCCGGGGGTCTTTTTTGCTCCGAAAACCGTACACCGCGCATATGAGGAATATCTGGAACGGCTCCAGAATCAGCGGCTTGCCCGCATCCGGCCCTTTGGTATGGCAAAGGGTTGAGGCAAACTCAAGGAAGTGCTCGACATACCTGACGTGGAATTCCCACGCCCATTCCCTGTCCTCAAGTTGATTCAGGAACCGCTGGCAGGCCAGCCGGATGTTTCGGCAAACCGCAATCTCACCCCGGGCCACCTGAACCGCGTACAGGATGCCATCTTCATAGTTCATGGGCCATTCAGCAGCTTGGAATACTTGCCACCCTCTTGCTTGTTGGTAGCCAGACGGCCACGTGGCGTCAGGCCCAACTCATTCATCAGGACAATCGCCCGGGCAAGGGCTTTGTCCCCGGCCGTCAGGAACGGGTTGGGGCCAATGGTCTGGCCGTTGTTGAATTGGGTGATGACGCCGCCCTTCTGCACGCCCTTCCAGCAGCGGACGTAAATGTCCAGTTGGGACGCAAGTGCCGCCAGCACGTGCTGGTCTTGATCGCTCCCGATGCCGTAGGTTTCCCACAGGAAGTCACTTGTCTCCCGAATGAACTTGTCCCTGTCCCAAGCGTCAGGGTCATCCAGCCAGACGGCTTTGGGGATTCTGGCCCGGACTTTTTCGGGCAGTGGCTCGGCCTTGTGTGCGGCTTTGGTGCCGTGGACAAGGTGCAACTCAGGCGGCAAACGGTTGGTCATTTTTTCCCCTCTCCCCGGGAATTTCCCCCGGTTCCCTCCCCCACCATCGGGGGACACCCCCCCTCCCGAACTCGACTTGCGCGAATTTCGGGTCGCGCTTGCTCTCGGGCGGTGGGCGAATTTTTAAGTTTCTCCGGATTTTTCACGGGTTTTCCCTGACGCGCAAGGCGTAGTCATTCACTGTCAAGGTTTCGACACCATCGGTGGTGTAGTGTTCAAACACCCCGTGTTTTTCCTGACCCGACTTGTATGAGTGGCACTCAGGGCAAAGGCTTTGGAAGATGTTGCGCAGGAAGGCTTGCTTGCCAATCTGACGCCACGGAAACACGTGATCAACGTGCTTGGCAGCTTCTACCCTTCCCCGGCTCAGGCATGCTTGGCAAAGGGGCTGGATGCTCAGTTGGCGTTGCCTGACGCTTCGCCATGCTGGTGTCTGGTACACGCTGTCAGATTCCCTTGCGGAATAGTCCCGGCCCCCATGCTCGTGGCAGTAGCCATTCAGCTTGCTCTTGGGGTTCTGGCATCCAAGGTGCTGGCACTTGGTGCTGACAGGGGTGTAAGGCATCTGTCAGTCCCAATGGTTGGCAAAGGCTTTGAGGGGGTAGAACACAAGGCTGTTCCTGTATCCCCCGGGCTTGGTTGGCACGATGGGCGTCACCCCGTGGACGTTGCGCCATGCTGGGTAAACAAGCATTGAATTGTCGCGGCTGTCCATCGTTGCCCCGTAATCCGGGACAGTCGTGTTGCCGCCTCGTGCGTTGTGCTTCTTGGCGATGATGACGTTGACGCATCCCTCAAGGTTGGCCGCATCCCGGTGGAATGACGCGCTGATGTTGAAGTTGCTGATGCTGCTGGTGAACAGTTCCCCAAAGCGGAATTTCGGGGGGATTTTTTCTTCAATGATTGCCTTCTGTTTCTCATAAATGTTGGGGGCCACTTCCTTGATGACCCGCGCAGATTCGTCTGCCGCCAGCAGCATGGCCTTGATGAAGGTCTGAGCGGACGCCGATTGGTGAACGCTGCTGATGCTCGGGTACGGCCGTTTCATGTGCGGCCTTGGGGGGACGCCGCCAAGAATGGTGCTGAACTGCTGCACGCGCTCGGTCAGCCCTTGTTCCCCGCTTGTGCGGTTCATCGTGCTTTTCGGCACGCGGTCTGACAGGAATTCAGCGTTGGCAACCTCAATCAGCTTGCGCAGCTTCTCAGGGATTTCCCGCATATAGAACCCGATTGGCTCCCCGTCAGCAAGGAAAATGGTGTCTTCCACGATGTTGGGCAGGATTTCCCCGCACACGTCCCCCACTTTGACGCTGTGGGGAATTTGGACAAGCTCAAGCCGCTTCATTTGAACTCCTTGAGGAACTTCTGTTGGTAGTTGGTGCGCCGAAACTCGTACAGCACCGACCAATCCACGCCAACGGGCACGTTTTTTTTCATTGTCTCGATTTCCTGCCTCATGCGCTCAATGTAGTAGCCCACGAACCGTTTGCCCAGCTTGACCTTTTTGTAGGCGCACAGGGTTGTCTCGATGTTGAACAGGTTTTTGTGCCGGATTGCCATGCCGTCAATGCGCTCTTGAATGGCGTTGAACCCGTCCTCAAGTGCCTCATAGTCGTGCACGGTCAGTTTCTTGTCTTGGAAGTGCGTGAACAGGTCTTTTCGGCCCAAGGCCAAGGCCAGCCCGTTGCGGCAGCTTTCCGCTTCGCTCAGGTTGAGCGTGTTGGGAATCATTGCGGTGTCTGTCAAGACGCTGACCAGTTCAAGGTAGATGAACATGGTGAACCGCCCGAAATAGTGCACGTTGGACAGCCGCCCGTATGCCTTGACATACGTTTCCACAGGGTTATCCACACGCAGGCTCTCGAAATACTCCTGCTGGCTCTCGCCCACGATTTGCCGGTATGACCTGAAGGCGTTGACGAACTCGTTGTTGCTGCGAACCCGCGCCCGGTCTGTCTGGAACACCAGACGGTTTCTGTTGGCGTCCCACCAGCGTTGAAGCCGGTTCACGTCCACGTTTTCATAGTCGGGAAATTCGTTGTAGATGTAGAACACCGTGGGCGCGCAGTAGCACGTCCCAAACAGGAACGCCAGCCAATACCGCTGTTCCATGCTCAGTTCATAGCGGTCTGCGATGTAGGTCAGGCAGTCATTTTGGGGGTCAATATCCCCGGCAAGGCTGCTTGCCCGATGAAATGACAGGTATTCGGTCACGCTGTCCATTCGTGAACCTTGTGCGGGTTGAGGGCGTGCGGCTCCATTCGGCATCGCCTCAAAATGTCGGCCGTAGAACCGATGAAGGTTGCGCCGAAACGCTCACCCCTGTACCCGGGCCTGCCCTCATTGCGAAAAAACGCAAGGCGGTGCGAATTGAGTGTCAGGCCGCTGAACGTCACTTTGGTCTTGAGCAGGCGCATCCGGTCTTTTGCTTGCAGCATGATTTCGCCGTCATTCTCCGAACTCATGGTGATGCGGTGCGCCGCTTCCATTTCGGCCTTGGTTCTCATGTCGATGACGCCGTTGAACACCAGCCATTCATCCCCGTGTCGCAGGGGCTGGTTGTTCAAGTGGTTGCGATAGTCGCCGCTGGTGCTGTATCGGCAGTGCCCAATCAGCATCGTGGGCGTCTTGATGCTGTCCAGCAACGGCTTGAGGGTGTTGCTCTTGTGTTCGACAATCACGCCGTCCTGCAAGGCCGCGTAGCCGTATGCGTGCATGCCCCTGATTTTGGATTCGATGAAAAGCTGCTTGAGCGTGTCAATCGCTTCCTTGGACGGCTCAGGGCAGACAAATCCTATGATGGCGCACATATCTGCCTCAGTTCTGCCTGCACTTCCTCCACGCTTCGGTTGTTGTCCACAAC
>JACCDU010218024.1_pt1 | contig 39596 bp, 31 predicted proteins | sample 7446081 | NCBI WGS metagenome assembly JACCDU01 (sample SAMN15323447, study PRJNA562643) | freshwater metagenome | isolation source: river surface water | place: USA:Blue River Watershed | collected 2017-08-17
GGTCCTGATCATATTGCCAAAGTAGAGCAGGACATTCGTAATTATAATGTGGGTGCACTTTGTTTTTTTCAGGGGGGTCCGGTTCGACAAGCACTTTTAACCAACCAATACCAGGCGATGGCTAAAACTCCATTGATGATCACAATCGATGGCGAATGGGGATTAGGCATGCGATTAGATAGCGTAGACCGATTCCCCTATCAACTTTCATTGGGAGCTATTCAAGATCGTTCTTTACTCTATCGAATAGGATTAGCAATGGGCGAACAGTGTAAGCGAATGGGTATACATGTAAACTATGCGCCTGTAGTAGATGTAAATAATAATCCAAATAATCCTGTAATTGGGTTCCGTTCTTTTGGAGAAGATCAAAAAAAAGTGGCCAGTTCTGCTGTTGCAATTATGAAAGGTTTACAAGATGCAGGAATCATGGCTTGTGCCAAACACTTTCCTGGCCACGGAGATGTAGATGTTGATTCTCATTATGATCTTCCGGTAGTGGCTAAATCTATGAAGCAATTAGATGCAATGGAATTAGCTCCATTTAAAGCCGTTTTTGAAGCAGGTATTGGCAGTGTGATGATTGCGCATTTGTTTGTTCCAGCGATTGATAGTACAACGAACCGCCCCACATCTATCTCTAAAAATAATATCACCGACTTATTGCGTAATCAGCTCAACTACCAAGGCTTAACTTTTACGGATGCATTAGAAATGAAAGGCATTGCGAAGCACTATCCCGGTGGAACCATCGCAGTAGAGGCCATTATTGCGGGTAATGATATGCTCTGTTTGCCAGCCAGTGTTCCTGAGTCAATAGAGGTAATCAAAGCTGCCATTCAAGATGGCCGATTAACACAAGAAGGAGTAGACGCCAAAGTGAAAAAAGTACTAGCTGCAAAATATTCATTGGGACTTAATCGCCCGCAGATTATAGATACAACAAATTTATTACAGGATTTGAATGTAAAAACTACTGCCTTGAGAGAAGAGGCAGCAAGAAAAGGGCTCACCTTGCTTACGCCACTTTCTAGTTCATTACGTCTTGCATTAAAAAATAAAAAAACACGTGTTGCATATGTACAGTTGGGGGGAAAACAACTTTCTGTTTTTGGGAAACGTTTGCAAAATGATTGGGGAGCCACTTCATATTTACTCAATTACAAGGACTCCATCCAAACAGCTGATTCTATCTATGCAGCCGTAAAAAAATCGGGCAACTATGACGTTTGTATCATTGGCGCGCATGATTATGCTAACAAGCCCATGAATAACTTTGGAATTAGCACCACTGCACAGTATTTATATAGTCTGTTGAATGGCGATAGTACGCTGACCATTGCATTCGGGAATGTATTAGCTGTAAAAAACTTTTGTGATGCGCGTTCACTCGTAGCGGCCTATCAGGATGATTCAATTTCGCAAGAAATTTCAGCTGATTGGCTACAGGGTGATTTTGCTGCACGCGGTACCTTGCCAGTATCCGTTTGTCAATACAAATTTGGAACGGGTATCCAACAGCCTAAAATAAAAAGATCAGCTATTCAATTGAGAAAGCGATTAACCGCTATCGATCGTATTGTGGAGGAGGGATTAGCAAAAAAAGCATTTCCGGGTGCCGTAGTAATGGCTGTTCAAAAAGGAAACGTGCTGTATAGTAAAGCGTTTGGTGCTACTTCAACAGAAGCGTCTTCGCCTGTATCACCGGAGAGTATTTATGATTTAGCTTCTGTAACAAAGATCTCTGCTACTACTGTTTCAATCATGAAACTCTATGATGAAGGGAAAATAAAATTGGAGGGACGTTTGAAAGATTATCTTCCTTGGGTAAAAGGATCTGATAAAGAAAATCTTACCATCAAAGATATTTTATTGCATCAGGCAGGACTCGTTCCCTTTATTCCTTTTTATAAAGAAACGATTGACGCCTTTGGAAATCCCGATACTGCACTTTATAAAAAAACACCACAGAATGGTTTTACAGTGCGGGTTGCAGAAAATTTATATCGACGTAACGACTGGAAAGACACGCTGTTGGCACGAATTTTAAAAAGTCCGCTGGGGCCACAGGGTAAATATGTGTACAGCGACAATGATTTTATTTTTTTAGGATTGATTGTCGAACAGTTGAGTGGAAAGATGCTAGATCAATATGTTCAGGATAATTTTTATCGTCCATTGGGCATGTACTCTACCGGATTTTTACCCCGTCGCCGTTTTACGCTGGATCAAGTGGTTCCCACAGAGAAAGAATCACACTTCAGACAACAACTGATTCGAGGAGATGTACATGATGAGGGGGCTTCATTGTTTGGTGGTGTAGCCGGCCATGCAGGACTATTTTCCAATGCGTATGATCTTTCTATTTTGTATCAACTTTTATTAGAAAAGGGAAAATTTAATGGAAGACGTTATTTGCGTGAGTCCACCGTATCACTCTTCACTTCGTATCAATTAGAAAACAGTCGAAGAGGCTTGGGTTTTGATAAACCTGAAAAGGACAATCAGTTTAAAAAAGATCCTTATCCTTCACTACTCGCCTCCGATCAAACTTTTGGGCATACCGGTTTTACTGGCACATGTGTTTGGGTAGATCCTAAGCATGATTTGGTTTATGTATTTCTTTCCAATCGAGTGAATCCTACGCGTGATAACAATTTATTAGGGCAACTTCAATTACGGGGACGTATTCAAGATGCAATCTACCGAGCCATTGGTGCTGATGAATGACATGAAAAAAATTTATTACGTCGTTTTTTGGGTCTCCCTCTTTCTACTATTGGATTGGGGAATCGGCTTTCTTTATCATCAGATTATTGCCCACTCTAACCGATTACGCGTAAAAAGTATTCGCTATCACCATGACCTGCAACCTGATTTTGCAGGAGCAGATAATTGGGGCGGATTTGATCAAGCTTATTTTACAAATTCATTAGGGTTTAGAGATCGTGCTGTCCGCAACGTTTCATTAAAAAAAGAAACAATTCGTCGAATTGTTTTTATTGGTGATTCGTTTGCTGAAGGAGTTGGTGTTTCATATGATTCAAGTTTTATCGGACGCATTCAACAAGCTCTTCGCCGTTCAAATACAGAAGTTTTAAATGCCGGCGTAGTGACCTATTCGCCTCGACTTTACTATCTCAAAATGAAATATTGGATAGAGCAGAGAGGTCTTGAGCTAGATGAACTTTTTGTAATTATTGATAATGCTGATGTACAGGACGAAATTGTCTACGACGGGTGGACGCCGGGATTTTGGCATTACTCTACTACATTAAGTTTGATAGAAAAGGTACAAACACGAATCAAAAAAATTAGTACCCCCACCATTACCTGGGATGAGAAAGGCTACTATGCTGAGCGTGAAAAATGGTTGTACGAGCCTGCTATACTACAAAAGTGGGGAAAGAAGGGATTGTCTTTGAGTATAAAACATCTGCTCTTACTAAAGAAACTTTGTCAAGCACATAATATAAAATTAGGAGTCATTATTTTTCCACGACCGGAACAAATTAAAAGGGGCTTACTGACTGATAGTTTTAACACTACTTGGAAAAAATTCTGTAGTGAGCAACGTGTCAAGATGATTGATCTTTATCCTGATTTTATTCAGCCTGCTACTTCTCAAAACGCCGATTCAATTATCAAACGCTATTTTATCCCAGGCGATGTTCATTGGAATACAAGTGGACACGAAAAAATTGCCACTGCGTTTTCAACCCAATACCAATAAATTATTCTTGCTTACGTGGAGGGTTGCCTCTTCGATTGCCAGGCTGATTATTTCTGTCTCGAGGACTACGGGGCCCTTGATTACGCGACGGTGATTGTTGAGATGATTGTTGTGGCCCTTGTTTTGGCGGTTGTTTGGGTCCTTGCTGCGGTCCTTGTTGTGGTCTTTGTTGCTGACGTTTACGCTGTGCAGCACGGTCAAGTGATTTTAAACTGATCTGTCCAACTAACTCTACAAATTCAGGAACTTCTTCTTTAGGTTTAGAGGAGACTAATTCAACCGGCTCTAAGTCTTCTGGTCGGATACCTTGTTTGTTTAGTTCTTTTATTTTTCGAACGCGCTCCAGGCTAAGCGGATATTGCTTGTTACTGTCAGGTAAGGTATACCACATCAGATTCTTGAAAATGTCTTTTTTAATTAAGAATGCATTTCCTTTAGCAACCTGTAGTACATCACAATTATCTGGGAAGTGTTGCAATGCATCCAGATAGGTATCCAGTTCATAATTCAAGCAACATTTGAGTCGTCCACACTGCCCACTCAATTTGGTTTGATTGATGGAAAGATTTTGATAACGTGCAGCGGCTGTATTGACCGATTTGAATTCAGTAAGCCAGGTACTGCAACACAACTCACGCCCACAGCTTCCTATTCCTCCCACTTTTCCAGCTTCTTGACGAGCGCCGATCTGACGCATCTCTACTTTTACCTTGAATTCTGAGGCATATACTTTAATAAGTTCTCTAAAATCTACGCGTCCATCTGCGATATAAAAGAAAGTGGCTTTGCGACCATCCGCCTGAATTTCAACCTGGCTTATTTTCATATCCAGCCTTAGTTGTTTAGCAATGGCGCGGCTGCGAATAACCGCTTCGGCCTCTCTAGCTTTATTTTGTTTCAGTGATTCTATATCTCGATCTGTTGCCAGTCGAAGAACTTTTTTCATTTCGGGATTGTCTTCCTTTACGCCCCGTTTTTTTAATTGCAGTCGAACAATTTCTCCAGTTAGGGAAACCTCTCCTACATCAAATCCACCCACTCCTTCTACGGTAATCAAGTCGCCTTTTTCAAATTGCTGTAAAGATGGATTACGATAAAAGTCTTTGCGGGTGCCCTGGCTAAAGCTTACTTCAATGATGCGGCATTGACTATCCTGATCAACAATCGGGAGATTTCTTAGCCAATCGTGGGCATTCATGCGGTTGCATCCGCCGGAACTACATCCGCCGTTGCTTTTACATCCATTTGGTTTTCCGCCTGTTGCGGTTCCGCATCCCGAACAACTCATTCAGGCAAAAGTACAATATTGTCTTGAATGATGTGGTAAAGCTTGATTGTCAACGCGTGAAACAGGATTTTGGCGTTTGCGTTACGTTCCAGATGATAAATGGCACTATCAACCTCTTTCATCATGGCCTCTTGTTTTGCCAGGTCGGCAATTCGATTAAACCGAAGCGCAAAGTCCTTTTCTTTATCAGAAATGGGGAGCGCATCACCGCTGATTTGTACGTGAACAGCCTGTTCTAATAAATGGTTATAGTATCTTAAAAACTGTTTTTGTTTTTCGCGTCCGAGTTTGGCAATATCTTCTACCCATTTGGCTTGTGCAACCGGACCCGTTTTTAAAATGGCATTCAGCCAGTTTCGAACTAACTCTTGCCAGTCTTCTTCTGCATGTTGCGATAATAATAATGCCTCCCGATAACTTCCTTCTGCAAGGGCAGCAATTTGCTGAGCCAACTCAGGTGCAGTTTTATTTCGTTCAACTAATGCCTTTTCAATAACCGCATTTTCAAGTGGCGGCACCTTGATCAACTGACAGCGACTAACAATGGTAGGCAGAAGATTTATTTCACTCTCACTGATCAAAAGAAGAATGGTTTGTGGTGGGGGCTCTTCGATTAGCTTCAACAACTTGTTGCCCTCGTTTCCCATCAATTCCGGATGCCAAAGAATTAAAATTTTCCAAGGACTTTCAAAACTCTTCAAACTTAGTTTCCGGATAATATCGTTGCATTCCTCTGCAGTGATTTTTCCTTGGCTGTTATCTTTCTCTTTAATTAACTCAATCCAGTCAAATAAATTTCCATAGGGGTGTTGACCTAAAAAATCTCTCCATTCTCTAATGAAATCAGTAGCTACAGGCTTTTCACCTGCTTTGCGCGTCACAGTGGGGTAAGAAAAATGGATGTCCGGATGAACCAGCTCCATAGATTTTTTACAAGCAGGACATTGTCCGCATGGCTCATCTAATGAGGATGAAATCGCTTTTTCACAAACTAAAAATTGCGCAAAAGCATTGGCAAGTGGAAGTGCGCCTGCACCCTCTTTTCCTACCAGCAACAATGCATGACTTAACCGGTTTTGTTTGACCAGCTCTGTCAACTGTTTTTTTAGTGGAACCTGTCCTATAATCGTTCGCCAATCCATGAATGGCGAATGTAGCGTATCCGACGGATTATTTTAACCAGCTAATGATTTCTTCGCTCAAAGGAGTGGTACGTGGGGAAAAGGTTGCGATTAGCTCGCCCTTTTCATCCAATAGAAATTTTCCAAAATTCCAAGAAACAGGGTCGTCCAACTTTTTTGCTTTGGCCTGCTCTTTTAAAAATTTATAAAGGGGATGCGTGTCATTTCCTTTTACAGAAATTTTAGCAGCCATGGGAAAGCTAACTCCGTAGTTCTTTTTACAAAAAGCATTAATCTCTTCGTTGTTACCTGGTTCTTGTCCCATAAAATTGTTAGCAGGAAAACCCACAATCACTAGTTTGTTTTTGTATTGCTTGTATAACTGCTCTAATCCTTCATATTGTGGTGTCAGCCCGCATTTTGAGGCCGTGTTAACAATGAGAATTTTTTTGCCTTTGTAGGCAGAGAAGTCAATGGTATTGCCGTCTAGCGCGGGTACTGAAAATTGATAAATAGATGCCTCTGACATAGTCATTAAAAGGGAAAAAAGGGTGATTATGATTGTTTTCATAGTGGCGATTTTTTATATAACAACGAATGGCTAAAAAAGTTATTTAAAAGTATAACAAAGAGAGGCCATTTGGAGTTGTAGCTCATTTTGATCTGTTAAAATATGTCCACAAGCTTCAAGTGTGGCTCCGGTTGTAATTACATCGTCTACCAACAGTACTGTTTTTCCGGAGCTGCTTGCCTTTGGGTTTTTTTCAAAGACGAATTCTACATTATCCCATCTTTCAAGTCGGTTCTTTTTTGTCTGAGAAGACCCGGGATATTTTTTCAAGAGAAGGGATTTTTCTATAGGAACATCCAAAACAGATGCAATCCCATTGCATAAAAGCAATGACTGGTTGAATCCTCGCTCTTTTTCCTTTTTGGGATGTAAAGGAACTGGAATTAAGACGTCGGGTTTGAATCGTGGGGATTCTTTTAAAAGCACTCCCATTAATTGTCCTAAATGAAACCCCAGCTCCTTATTACCTCTATATTTTAATTCATGTAATAAGGATTGCAACAGCGAGTCCTTCGTAAAATAATAAGCAGCCATCGCAGCTTGTACAGGGATCCGTCCCCAAAAAATTTTTTCTACGGGGTTGTTTTCTAGCATATGAAAAGAGGTGGCTGGCAACCGTTGGATACAACGCCCACAAATGGATGCATCTTTATGCAACACATCACTGCCACACCCTGCACAAAAATGGGGAAATAATAATTGAGCTGCTGCTTCTTGCAGTAGTTGATACCAGCGCATGATTAATTGAATCAGAATAAAAACTTGTACACTTCTTCCACTCTTGCCATTGGGACAACCTCTATGCCTAGATCTTTTTTGAACAGTTGTCCTTTCGTACTCTTTTGATTATAGCGGGATACAATGATTTTTTCAAATCCTAGTTTAGCGGCTTCTGCAATTCGTTGTTCAATTCTGTTGACAGCGCGTATCTCACCGCTAAGTCCAACTTCTCCTGCAAAACAAACGGACGATGGCAAGGGGCTGTCTTCGTATGAAGATAACAAGGCGCATAGCACTGCAAGATCAATGGAAGGGTCCTCTACTTTTAAGCCACCAGCGATATTTAAAAACACATCCTTGTTGCCAAATTGAAATCCACCTCTTTTTTCAAGCACTGCTAATAGCAATTGCAAACGACGCAAATCAAATCCACTCACCGTTCGTTGGGGTGTACCATATACAGATTGAGTAACAAGCGCCTGTACTTCTATCAAGAGTGGTCGTAAGCCTTCAAGAGTTGCTGCTATTGCGATGCCACTCAGGTTCTCTTCTTTTTGCGTTAGCAGAATTTCACTTGGATTCAATACGCCTCGCATTCCCGTATCGTTCATTTCATAAATACCAAGTTCTGCAGTACTTCCAAATCTGTTTTTCAGCGTTCGTAGAATTCGATAGGCATAATGACGATCCCCTTCAAATTGAAGCACTGTATCTACCATGTGCTCTAGCACTTTGGGTCCTGCAATTTGTCCTTCTTTTGTTATGTGTCCTATTAGGAATACAGGGGTGTTCGTTTCCTTTGCAAAACGTTGAAATTCGGCTGCACATTCTCTGATTTGAGAAACAGAGCCTGCTGATGCATCGATATAGGAAGTTTGTAGTGTTTGTATGGAGTCTACAATCACCAATTCGGGCTTCAATTTTTTTATTTCCTGAAATATGAGGTGCGTGTTGGTTTCTGTTAGCAAATAAAATTTTGCATGCTTTAATTGAAGCCGGTCCGCTCTCATTTTAATTTGCTGTTCACTTTCTTCACCACTTATATATAAAACGCGAACCGATTGTAATAACAGGCCCGTTTGCAAAAACAAAGTAGATTTTCCAATCCCTGGTTCTCCCGCAATCAATGTCAAGCTTCCAGGTACAATTCCACCGCCCAAGACACGATTTAATTCAGAATCTGTTGTGACAATTCTTTTTTCTTGACTGCTTTTGACTTTATCTAATGTGGTAATTGCAGATTTTCTTTTATCATCTCCATATGATGACCAGTCAGCAGTTTCTTTTCCTTTATCCTTTTGAATAATTTCTTCAACGAAGCTGTTCCATGCATTACAACCTGGACATTGACCAAGCCATTTCACGCTTTGGTGACCACAGTGTTGACAGAAGAAAGAGGTTTTTGTTTTGCTCATAATTCAAAATGAAAAGGGCCAATCTCACGACTGACCCTTTTACTTACTAACCCATTAAATTCTGTTGCTAAATTAACGCGGGAGGGGGGATATTTAAAATTAAATTTCAGGTTTGTGCATAACTTTTCTCGTTAATTTGGGGTCTGTCAGGGTTGAAGGCACCCCTTCTTTATAATGTATAAAACATTGATAACCAATTATTAAAATCTAATTTTACAACAGAGACGTCAGAGGTAACCCTCCAGCAAAAAAGTTTTTTTCCTCTTAAAAAATGACAAAAAGACGTAAAGAAAAATGTCTATCTGGCTGGCTGTAAATTTGTTGTAATATTGAAAAACAAATCAACCAAATCCCATGACAAACGAAATTATGCTCGTTTCCCTTCTTTTTTTGGGTATTAGCTTTCTGGTTTCGGCCATCTTAAAGGGCAAATTTAACCGATACAGCAAGCTCCAGCTTTCTAATGGATTGTCTGGCAAGGAGATAGCTGAAAAAATGCTCCGCGAAAATGGTATTTATGATGTTACCGTTACATCTGTAGACGGCTTTTTGTCTGACCACTATAATCCCATGAACAAGACAGTGAACCTGAGCCCGGATGTTTACCACGGCACTTCTGTTTCCGCTGCTGCAGTTGCTGCGCACGAATGCGGGCACGCTGTACAGCATGCTACTGCCTACGGTCCTCTGGTTTTCAGAAGCCGCATGGTGCCAATGGTTCAATTCAGTTCTACTATTGTTAACTGGATCCTGATGGCAGGTGTAATCATGCTTGCTGCCAGCAATAATGGAACAGTACTATTAATTGGAATTATCTTGATGTCAGTAACTGTCTTATTTAGTTTGATCACATTGCCAGTTGAGTTTGATGCTAGCAAGCGCGCATTAGCCTGGTTAGATCATACAAACGTGACTAACTCAGAAGAGTATCCACTTGCAAAAGACGCATTAAAATGGGCAGCTACTACGTATGTTGTGGCAGCACTGGCAGCAGTTGTGACACTCATCCAGTATATCATGATCTTTTTGAATAGCCGCGAGCGTTAATTCGCTACCTAACTTACAACTTGATTTCTTCTTCGTTCTTATCGAAGAAATGATATTCGGTCAGATGATAGGAGCTATCCGATGAGATAGCCGTCTTCTGGCCGAATTTTTTATTCCACAAGGCCATTTTTGTTTTCCAAAACCAACCTTTGGTAAGGTATGCATACACAAAAGGATGCACAACTAATTTGAGTTGCTCGTGTTTGTGTTTGATAAGATAGCTGAGATTTTTTTCAATCTCATCTTCCAATAATAAAGTAGAGGTGATTTTACCAGTTCCATTACAGGTGGGACAGGCTTCCTGCGTATTGATATTTACTTCGGGTTTCATCCGTTGTCTGGTAATCTGCATGATTCCAAACTTCGAGATCGGAAGTATTGTATGTTTAGCTCTGTCGTTCGCAAGACAGGCTTCCATTTTTTCGAGTAATTTCTTTTTGTTTTCAGGAAGCTTCATATCAATGAAGTCAACCACAATAATTCCACCCAGGTCACGCAGTCGAAGTTGTCTGGCGATTTCATCTGCGGCTTCTAAATTTGTTTCCAAGGCGTTTTGCTCTTGGTTGCTTCCTACACTTTTGTATCCACTGTTTACATCAATGACATGCAATGCTTCGGTATGCTCAATGATGATATAAGCACCACTTTCCAAGTTGACCGTTTTGCCAAAGGATGATTTAACCTGTTTAGTGATACCATGTGTGTCAAACAGAGAAGAGCCATTGTGATAAAGAGAGACAATCTCTGCTTTTTCGGGAGCTATTCGTTGGATATAACTTTTAGTGTCGCTATAAAGTGTTTTATCGTTGACCACTATTCTATTAAAATCAGCACTCAATAAATCACGTAGAATACTGGTCGTTTTTGTCTGCTCACTCAAAATTTTTGCAGGAGGTACCGCCTCTTTCAGATTATCCTGAATGGTTTTCCAAAGTGCGGTAAGTGTATTCAGATCTTCGTGTAATTCTGCTGTCTTTTTTCCCTCCGCAGCGGTTCGAACGATGACTCCAAAATTTTTAGGCTTGATGGCTTCAATCAATTTTTGTAGTCGCTTACGCTCCTCTCCGGAGTGAATTTTTCGAGAGACCGCAACTATATCATTGAAAGGAGTAAGCACTACAAAACGCCCGGGAAGCGAAACCTCACAACTTAGTCGTGGACCTTTATTTGCAATGGGTTCTTTTAAAATCTGTACTAGCACAGAGGGTTTTCCGCTAAGCACTTCTGTCACTTTCCCTGTTTTCAGAATCTCGGGTTCAACAGTGAATTTGCTGAAGTCTAGCCCCTTTTCTGTTTTGTCATTAATAGAATGGTGTGTGAATTTGATCAGGGATCGGATGTAAGGGCTCAGATCGGTGTAGTGTAAAAAGCCATCCTTCTCAAAACCAACATCTACAAATGCGGCATTCATGCCAGGAATTAGCTTTTTTACTTTTCCCAGGTAAAGATCTCCTACAGCAAAGCGTGCATCGGTTTTTTCCGTGTGCAGCTCTACCAGCTTTCTGTCCTCCAGTAACGCAATATCAACTCCCTGCGGATGGACATTAATAATTAATTCCTTGTTCATTACAGCGTGTGTACTGTATAACCTATGGAACCATACTTACATTACATAAGAATGGGGGCTGTAAATACCGGTTGAACCACGCTAGGGTGCAACAATCTATGACAGGTGCAGAATTCGAGAAAAGATCGAATGAGATAACTTGAACAACCGGAGACTGAAAATAATAAAGGAGGACCGGTTAAGCCGGTCCGTCCAATTATTTGTTTCTCTTCTTATGACGGTTCTTTCTCAGTCTTTTTTTACGCTTGTGCGTCGCAATTTTATGACGCTTCCTCTTTTTACCACAAGGCATACCAGAATTTTTTTTCTTGTTATTAAATTAGTTTATCAATTAGTTGTTGAACTATTTTTTTAGTTCTTTGATTCGATCCCGTATGGCTTGCCGTATTTCAGGTTGCTGCACACGTGTGACACTTTTCTCGTACCATAGCACTGCATTTTTTTTGTCGCCTGTACGTTCATACAGTTCGGCAAGCAGTAATATCGCTTCAATGTTTTCCGGATTTGTGCGGGTAACGAGTAATAAGCGGTCAATTCCTTTTTCATACTGCCCAGATAGAATAGAACCTTTAACAAGGGTCATTTGCGCATAAACATTTGTGCTGTCTTTTGCTACAACTTCTCTAATAAGGGCGATACCTTCCATGGGGTTGTTGCTGATGTTACCAAATAGATAACAAGAACCTATACCAACCCTGGCGGAGTCATTATTGGGATTAATCTTCAAAGAACGCTCGTAAAGTTCCTTTGCCTGCATTGCTTTCCATTGGCGACGGGGTCCATCAGAATCTTCTTGCAGATTTTCTAAGAACAAACGGGCTGCAAAGGTGAGGCTTTTTTCGGAATTTTCCAATCTGGCAGCTTCTGCTTCGTACCAAGCATAGGGTTCAAATAGGCGGCCTTTGTCCTGCCAAAAATGCGCAAGCTCATGATTAGCAGCTAATTGAGAGGCTGAATCTTTGCTTTGACTTAATTGTTTCTCTAAATTTTCAGCTTCAGAAATCAGTTCAGCCGTGAGTGTTTTTTTGGCTGAAAGCAAAGCAGAGTCCGCCGTGAAGCCAACTGTCATTTGAGCAGCGGGCCCTTCAGCCTTTTTAGGGTTGGAATCTTTTTTCGGGGTGAATTGTCCAAATACAAACAAAAGAACAACAAGCGACAAGCCGATGCCAGCCAATATCAATTGGGGTTTTTTCACGATCTAAATTTTCCCGGCAAAGTTACCGGATTGATCGCTTATTCGTCGTCACCAGGTCCGGTGTCGGGCTTGGGCTCCTTCAGTTTCTTCACTTCTGCAACAAACTCTTTAGCAGGCTTAAAGGCAGGAATGTAATGTTCAGGAATGTGAACCGCAACGTTTTTCTTGATGTTACGGCCAATTTTTGCAGCCCGCTTTTTAGTGATGAAACTGCCGAAACCTCTGATGTAAATGTTCTCGCCGCTGGCAAGGGTGTCTTTAACTTCCTTGAACATTGTTTCAAGGGATACAAGTACATCAACCTTGGGAATGCCAGTTTTTTCCGCGATCTGATTTACGAGGTCGGCCTTTCTCATGATGAGTGATTTTGGGTTTACTCTGCCAATCTAAAGTAAAATCTTGTGATAATCAAATAAATAGACATATTTTTTTTTAGCTTTATGCATTGATGAGGCTAAAAAATTCGAAAAAAACGTTTTCTTCCACACTTTTTGCCTGGAATTTGGCAAAAAATGACCGAAAAATGCCATGGAAAGGCGAAAAAGACCCCTATCGGATCTGGTTAAGTGAGGTTATTCTGCAACAAACCAGGGTAGAGCAGGGCACCGCCTACTATCAAAAAATCTTAAAAGCCTATCCCACCATTCAAAAATTAGCAAAAGCTGGTGATAATCAAGTATTTAAGTTATGGGAAGGCCTTGGTTATTACTCTCGGTGTCGCAATATGTTGGAAACTGCACGTTTTATTACCCAATCTTATAAGGGGGTGTTTCCCAACACATATGATGAAATTCGAAAGCTAAAAGGAGTGGGTCCCTATACTGCTGCTGCGATCGCTTCTTTTGCCTTTAACCTTCCACACGCAGTTGTGGATGGTAATGTTTTTCGTGTTCTTGCCCGCGTTTATGGGATTGACCTGCCCATTGATTCTACAGAAGGCAAAAAAAAGTTTACAGAGCTAGCTAACCAATTACTTGATCCGGAACAACCCGGTTTATTTAATCAGGCCATCATGGATTTTGGCGCAACCGTTTGCAAACCGGTTGCACCCGTTTGTAAAACCTGTCCTTTTAAAACAAGTTGTGTAGCCTTACTAGAAAACAAAGTGACGCAGCTGCCTGTCAAGCATAAAAAAATTGTATTGAAGAACCGTTGGTTTTATTTTTTGCTTCCTAGTTACAGAGGTCAGCTTCCTGTGCGCATACGAACACAAAAAGATATTTGGCAAGGACTTGGCGAGTTTCCGCTTTTGGAATTTGATAGAGAACAAAATTTAAAGTCAATACTGAAAGCGGCTGAAAAGGCAAAAATCTTGCCAGTAGGCTCCTATGCTATTGAAACCATTTCTTCGTTGTTTAAGCAAACTTTGTCACACCAGCTAATTGCAGGTCAGTTTATTCGCGTTCGATTAAAAAAGAAACCAGCACTAGCGGATGACTGGCAATGGGTGAAGGAAGAAAAGTTACAGGAGCAGGCATTCCCTCAATTTATCAATCAGTTTTTAAAGGCAACAACTACCCAAGCTATTTTATTCTAACCCATACATCGTTGCAAATCCAATAAATTTGCAAAGAGATTAATCAAAAACTAATCGTTTGGAGCCTCCGTCTACCGGACTTATTTATTACCTGAGTAACCTATTACTGGCTGCCTGGCCACAGGGTACTGTTTTTTTAGTAGGACTTTTAGTTGCGTTTATACTTTTATCTTTTGCAATTGCCGGCAATGAAGCGGCTCTTTTTTCTCTTTCAAAAAAAGATCTGGATATTTTACGCACCAAGCAAAATGAGTCAGCAAAACGAATTGTTCGTTTGCTAACAACGCCTAAACAATTGTATGCAACCTTGTTGATTGCAGGTACTTTTATTAATATCTGTTCCATTCTTCTTTGTAATTATCTTTTGATCACATTGTTCCCTTCGTTGCTGGGAACTGGTTCATTAGCAATATTGCTTCGCATCCTATTAATAGCGTTGTTGGTATTTTTCTGCACACGCATCTTACCAAAAATTTGGGCAACTCAACACAACCTACGTTTTGCACACGATTGGTCTATAGTAGCGGATGGGCTGCATCATGCACTTAAGAATTTAAGCGCAAGACTGGTTCAATTGGCCGATCAAATTGCGCGTACAACAGGGGCCGATCGCAGCCAGGAAATCAGTTTACAAGAGTTGGATGAAGCCATTGATATAAAAACTGACGAAGAGGCTTCGCCCGAAGAGAAAAGTATCATGAAGGGGGTTGTTAAATTTGGCAATATAGCGGTGAAGCAAATCATGCGGAGTCGGTTAGATGTGAGTGGAGTGGAATGGAACACTTCTTTTCCGCAATTAGTAGAACGCGTCAAAGAGTTGCATTACTCTCGTTTACCAGTATATAAAGGAAGTTTAGATGAGGTAGTAGGAATATTATATACAAAGGATTTGATTCCTCATTTGAATGCTCCAGAAAATTTTGACTGGCATACTTTATTACGCTCCCCCTACTTTGTTCCTGAACCCAAGTTGATTGAAGATTTATTAAAAGTATTTCAACAAAGGCGCATTCACTTTGCTATAGTTGTAGATGAATTTGGAGGAACCAGTGGAATTGTTACGATGGAAGATATTTTGGAAGAAGTAATTGGTGATATACGCGATGAATTTGATGAAGAGGAAGTAGAAGGGCAACAGCTCGATGCGAATACATATATTTTCGAAGGTAAAATCATGTTAACAGATCTTTGTCGGGCTATGCGTCTTCCTCTCGACACCTTTGATCAAGTGAAAGGAGAAAGTGATTCACTGGCTGGATTGTTGTTGGAGCAAGTGGGAGCACTTCCTGTGAAAGATCAGGTAGTGATTTGTGGTGATTTTGAATTCAAGGTGCTCGAGATTCAACAAAATCGAATTCAACGCGTTCAAGTAAGTATTAAATTTCAACCCTAACCATGGCCATGCGTTTTATTTTTTTGATAGGAATTGGATTGACAGGGTTATTATTCATGGCCTGCAATAGCCCCTATACAGTGGGAAAAAAAAGAGGGTATTTCAACATACAATTTCCTGCCAAAAGTTACCAGCTCTTTAATCAGTCTGGCTATCCATATACGTTTGAGTATCCTACTTATGCAGTAATTAAAAAAGACTCAACTTTTTTTCAAGATAAAGTAGACGACTGGTGGATCAATATAGATGTGCCGCAGTTTGGCGGACGCATTCATATTAGCTACAAAGCTATCAATGATCGTAACCGATTTGATTCGTTGGTTGAAGACGGGTTTAGAATGGCTTACCGACAGCATATTAATATGGCTACGGGTATACAGGATAGTTTATTTACTACGCCAACAGGAATCAAGGGAGTCTATTTTAATTTAGGAGGAAATACCGCAACGGCCAACCAGTTTTTTGTTACAGACTCTACAAAAAACTTTTTACGTGGGGCATTGTATTTTGATGCGACCCCTAATGCAGATTCATTAGGAGTCGTCAATGAATTTTTGAAAAAAGACTTACTACATTTAATAAATACCTTGCAGTGGACAACTGCAGCAACCGATAAAAAGTCATGATTGTAATCGATAATGTACTCGTCAGCGATGATGTAATTGAAAAAAAATTCGTTTGTGATCTCAGCCGCTGTAAAGGCGCTTGTTGTGAAGACGGAGATGCCGGGGCTCCGCTAGAGGAAAGTGAAAAAGCAATTATTGATCGTGTTTATGAAACGATACAGCCTTATCTCACTAAAGCTGCACAAAAAGAAATTGAGAAGAAAGGAAATTATGTGTGGCATGATGAATTTGGCTGGGTGACTCCAACTTTGGAAAGTGATAAAGAGATTTGTGTTTACGGAATGCGTGAAAAAGATGGAACCATTCATTGTGCGTTTGAACGGGCTTACTTGGAAAAAAAGATCGATTGGAAAAAGCCAATCAGTTGTCATTTGTATCCCATTGTAACAGAGCCCAGCAAGTATCAAAATGTAGAGCATGTTAATTATGATGCGCGTCCGGTGGTGTGTGCACCTGCTTGTCAATTGGGCAAGAAGTTAAAAGTGCCTGTGTATGAGTTTTTAAAAGAGCCAATCGTTAGAAAATGGGGACTCGGTTTTTGGGAAGCATTGGATGCCATTGCAAAAGGCACTTGGAAAGAAAATCAAAAGAAGGATTCACAATAAATAATTTCTTTTAACTTAACAAGGTGAAAGAGACAAAAGAACAATTTTTAGCCAGTAGCACAATCAAAGCAGCCGACCGGGAACACCGTCGTAAAATCAATTTTAATATTGGCAAGTATAATGCTGTTGTGCCAAAAGGAAAGCAACAGTTCATGGATGTGGAGCTGGCGCGTGAAAAAGCAAAGAATGCAAAATGGAAAGCTATTGCTACGTTGGATAAGCAATTGGAATTGTTTGAATCTGTTATTACTGCTCGCGGGGCAAAAGTGATTTGGGCCGAAGATGTTACACAAGCGCAAGAAGCAATTGGTAAGATATGTAAGGAGAAAAAGTGTAAGACACTAGTCAAGAGTAAAAGCATGGTGACAGAAGAAATTCATTTAAATGATTATCTGTCATCCATTGGAGTAGAAAGTGTTGAAACAGACCTGGGTGAATACATTCAGCAACTAGATGGTGAAGCGCCTTATCATATCGTGACACCGGCCATGCATAAGAGTAAGGAAGATGTGGCCAAGCTATTTGCTGAAAAATTAGGAACGGATCCAAAGGCTACACCCGAGCAGTTAACACTAAAGGCAAGAGAAGTTTTACGAAAAAAATATGTTCAGGCCGAAGTAGGTGTTACCGGTGCCAACTTTATTGTTGCAGATGTGGGTGGTATTGCTGTTACCGAGAACGAGGGAAATGCAAGATTAAGCTGCGCCTGGCCTTCTACACATATTGTTATTGTAGGTATTGAAAAGGTGATTAGCTCTATCAATGAACTGGGACTTTTTTGGCCACTGCTTGCCACCTATGGAACTGGACAGCGGGTTACTGTTTATAATTCACTCGTGACGGGCCCACGGCAACCTGGTGAAACAGATGGACCCGAAGAAATGATTGTGATTTTATTGGATAATGGACGTACCAATATATTGGCAGACGAAAGACAACGAGAGAGTTTGTATTGTATACGATGTGGAGCTTGTTTAAATGCCTGTCCGATTTATAAGAATATCGGAGGTCATGCCTATGGAGTTACATATAGCGGTCCTATTGGCTCTGTGATTACACCTCACCTGCAAGGCTTGGATGAGTACAAGCATCTTAGCTATGCATCTTCGCTTTGCGGAAATTGCACTGCAGTTTGTGCGGTCAAGATCAACTTGCATGAATTGTTATTAGAAAATCGATACCAGTCTGTACGTGAAAAAAAGAATGACTGGAAAGAAAAAATGGCATGGCAAGGCTGGAAGCAATCAATGTTATTTAGACCTTCTTTAAATATGGCGAGTGGAAAAATGAAGAACTGGTTTGTGAATAAGGTTTTTAAAAGCTGGACTGCACAACGAGGGCCTCTTCAGTTTCCTGATCGTACATTTAATCAACGCTGGCGAGATAAGTACGGAGATACCTAGTCATTACATTCCTTCTGTTTCTGGCTGTTCAGGTGTGGTTGCATTTTTAAATGCTTTGTTTACTAGCCATACGCCCAAAAGCGCAACAGCTCCCCCGGTAATGATGAAGAGAGAAATTTTTTCATCAAATAACCATACTCCTAGTAACAAGGCCACTACTGGGTTTACATATGCATAAATGGAAACCTGTTCAGTAGGTAAATGTTGTAGAGCATACAGGTAACACAGAAAAGAGAACACGGACCCCATTAAAACCATATAGCTGATCACAGCCCACGATTGCCAAGGAATTGCTTGCAGGGGAATCGCGTATCCACTCGCATTTGTTCCTATGGTAAGGATAGAACCGGAAATCAACATTTGAATCCCCATGCTAAAGTAGGGATTGAAATTTGCTGCTTGCTGTTTGGTGTAAAGGGTTGCAAATGCCCAACTCCAAGTAGCCAATAGTGAAAGCATTATTCCAAATCGAAAATCTGGATTCAAAAAGTCTTGCAGGTGGTCATAAAAAATAATACAAACACCGCCAAAGCCCAATAGTAAACCAGTGATTGCTTTACGCGGTAATTTTTCTTTGGAAGTAAATAGTCCTATTACCACTAACCAAATGGGAAAAATAGCTCCCATGATTGCGGCTAGTCCGGCCGAGATATATTTAACACCCCAGGTGCTGAGACCGTTGCTCAAGATGAAATTGAGTAAACTCAATAATAATAAAGGTCTCCATTCCTTTCCTTTTGGGAAGGCGGCACCAGTAATTATAAAATAACTTACATATAAAATACCAGCACTCAATTGGCGGAGCCCCGCTAATTGTAAGGCTGGAATATGACGCACCCCTTCTTTTGATGCAACCCAGGTGGTTCCCCACAGAACGCAAACAGCCGCAACTGCCATGAATGCTTTAGTACGCGTTCCTTTTTTATGCAGTGTAAATGGATTGAATACAGCTAATCTCTTCAGCGTTTCAACAGAGGGTTGAATCAAAATTCGATTAAAATCAAAGGATCCCATTAGTGTTTAAAGTGTCTTAATCCGGTAATCACTAATGCTAAGTTATTTTGGTTACAATAATCTACTGAGTCTTGGTCACGAATAGATCCACCCGGTTGGATGAATGCGGTGATACCTGCGGCATGTGCCATTCGGACACAATCATCAAAGGGAAAAAATGCATCACTTGCCAGTACAGCTCCCTGTAGGTCTGCATTAAACTGTTTTGCTTTTTCCAATGCCTGCCGTAGTGAATCAATCCGACTGGTCTGTCCGCATCCTTTACCTATCAATTGTTTATTTTGAACTAAAGCAATCGCATTTGATTTGAGATGTTTACAAACTATATTGGCAAATACCAGATTTTCTTTTTCGGCATCTGTACAAGTTCTTCCGCCGGATTCTTTCCATTCTGCATAATTACCTGCATCATTTTGTTGTGTAAGAACACCATTAAGAACCGACTTGAATTGGTTTGAAGAGAATACAGGTTGTAATTGCTGTAGTAAAATGCGGTTTTTCTTGGCCTGTAATATTGAAAGGGCTTCTGCTGAATAGGAGGGCGCAATCAATACCTCAAAGAAAATCGAAGAGATGGCTTCTGCTGTAGCTGCGTCAATTTGTTGGTTACATACCAATACACCACCAAATGCACTTTCCGGATCTCCTGCTAGTGCAGCTTCCCAGCTTTCTTTTACAGTAGGGCGTTGTGCAATTCCGCAAACATTAGTGTGTTTGATGATGGCAAACGTAGTTGCAGAAAACTCACTGATCAATTGTACAGCTGCGTCTACATCTACCAGATTATTATAAGAAAGCTCTTTTCCATTCAGTTGAGTAAATAGATTGGATAGCGCTCCGTAATAGGTAGCAGACTGGTGAGGATTTTCGCCATAACGTAATGAGCGTGGATTTGCTGTTGCATTTACAAATTGCAAAGAGGCAGTTGGATCAAAGTAAGAAGCAATAGCAACATCGTAACGTGCTACTACCTGAAATGCTTTTGCAGCCAGCTCTTTACGTTGCTCAATGGTAATTGTACCGTTTTGCTCCGTCAAGATAGTTTCTAGGTAAGAGTATTCTGTTTTGGCTGCTACCACAGTCACATCTCTAAAATTTTTTGCGGCTGCCCTGATCATAGAAGGCCCGCCGATATCTATTTTTTCGATGATTGCTTTTTCATCTGTCGTGGAGGCAACAGTTTCTTCAAAAGGATACAGGTCTACAATAACCAGATCCAATGTTGGAATTTTATATTGCTCCATTTCCTGTACATGCGTAGCATCTTCTCTTTTACCAAGTATGCCTCCAAATACCGATGGGTGAAGTGTTTTTACTCTTCCACCTAAAATGGATGGATAGCTCGTTAAATTTTCAACCGGAGTAACAGGAATGCCCAGCGATTCAATAAAAGTTTGTGTACCGCCAGTAGAGTAAAGGGTTACACCTTGTTGATGTAGTAATCGAACAAGTGGTTCAAGGCCATCTTTATAAAATACAGACAGCAGCGCCGTGCGAATTGTTTTGTTCATAAGGGAAATTATAAAAGAGGCTCAAAGGTACTTTATCGAAGGGAGTGTACAAAAGCACCTGAAACCCGAATATCATAAAATGGAATCTTTTCTTTTTCCAGTAGTCTCCTCCATTCATTTCTGGTTTTCGTTCCCAGTGTTGCATCGAGCACTGCCAATTGAACAGGCCTCGCTTTTAACCAATCCAATCCTTTAAAAGGCGCCATCCTTGAGACCAATAAAAAATGGACTGGCTCTGCCGATGAAGCGGGGGGAACGCGGCTACGGTCTGGAATCATCAAATTAATGTCTGGCAGCGCAACAATGGGTGCCAACGCATTGAATTGGTGTTGTCGAACTTGAAAAGTAGACTCGCAGGGTTTTGTGAGGTAGCGCAATTGAATTGAATCTTCCTCATCCTTCGCAGTGGTAAAGCTGATTGCGGTTTTCCCCTGAATCCAAGTGAATGCCGTGAGGCGCGTAGTGTTATAAATAACCAGTTGTGATTGTTTATTCCTTCTTTGTAGTGTATACCATTGTAATGAACAGAGTAAGCAAAGAAGGATTGTTGTATAATAAAAACCTGTTTTTGATTGATTGATCAGCCAATGCCCAGCTGCAAGAAGTAGAAAAGTCACTAAAATTGTTTCAGGTACTGTCCAGTATAATTGTCTCCATATAAATCCAGGTAATTTTTCAATCCATTGAATGAGCTGGTTCATAAGTTGAATTAAATAGGTTGCACTTTGCCCTAGCACTAATCCCATGACAGGGATAAATCCAAATCCAAGTATAGCGATCAACACATAAAGAATACAGGTGGAAAGGGGGATTGCTATCAAGTTGCTCAGCAAAAAAGATGCGGGGAATTGATGAAAGTAGTAAAGTGTACGTGGGAGAGTTAGTACTTGCGCTGCCGTGGTTACTGCCATTAATTGAACCGGCTGATTTAGCCATTTAGGCGCATCACTGCTGAATCGTTGTAGCGGTTTACCAAAAAGTAAAATGCTAAGTACAGCTAAGAAAGATAATTGAAAACCAAGATCCCAAACCCATAGGGGCTGTAGCAAGAGTAGAAAAAATCCGGCCGCAAATAGGGAGTTGAGTGAATTGGGTTTTCTTTCAAAAAAGATACCTGCTGTTGCGATTGAAAAAGATAATGCAGCACGAAGTACGGAGGGCGTTGCACCTGCCAGTAAACTAAATAGCCAGATGATTGAGATAATTAGTAACTGAGAAAGTAGCTGGGTGATTTTATTTTTTTGGAATGGAGAAAAAATTTGTTGCAGTAGCCATCCAATTAATGCAAGGTGCATTCCCGATATCGCGATGATATGCACAATCCCCGTATTACTATACGATTGATTTATAACGGGGTCTAATTCTTGTCTGTATCCGATTAAAAGGGCAGCTGCTAGTCCTGCTGCATTTTTATCAGGAATAGTTTCATGTAAGCAGCTTAGTATATGCTGTCTTAGTTGTGAGATGAAACGAGCTAATCGATAGTTGTGTTGTTCTTTTTTTAAAAAGACATATTCTCCTTCTTTTAAAAAAAGCCGATGTGTGCAATCTTCCTGCGCGTAGTGTCGCACCCAGTTTATTTCACCCGGGTTTCCTGCCCCTTGAATTAATACGGGTGCTTTATAGATAAGTAGTCGATCACCTGGAAGCACAAAACGCAAACTATCCTTTTTTGGAACGTAGATCAGTACATTACCTGTTACGGAGATACGATCATCTTTTGTTCTGACGCTCGTTGCTTTTCCAAATAGTCTGATCGTTTTTGTTCTTTCAACGGGGTCCTGCACTATGGTCAATTCCAGAGACTGAAATGATTCTTGGTTTATAAAATTTCCGATCCAGTTTTTTTGGTTACGAATGTCCTTGAGTTGTGTAAGTAATAAACCTGTTGCCCAAAAAAGTAAAAAAGCAATCCAATAACCCAGTTTGCTTTGTCGGAATCGAACACGTAAGGGGAGGGAGAAAAAAAGAAAAATACAAATTATACATCCTGCCAAAATTGTTCCTAGGGCTGTCAGATTCAGTTGCAGGTTTGCTTGCGTAATAATACCCGCAATCAATCCAGCTAAGGGCAGCAAAAAAGGAGTTCGGATCCAATAACGGATTAAAGTGGGATGCATCCGCATAAACTATGCGATGCCAAATCAAAATGCAAGGGGTATTACTTGCTCAAGTACATACTTCTGTCTTTGTATAACTGACGGAAGTATGGATCTCGCAAATCTTTAATGAAACGGATAGCTTCTCCAGTCGATTTCATTTCAGGCCCCAACTCTTTATTAACGCCTGGGAACTTATTGAAACTAAACACGGGTTCCTTAATGGCGAAGCCGTCTAGTTTTTTCTCAAAGGTGAAATCTTTTAATTTATGAGTGCCCAACATTACTTTGGTAGCAACATTCAAATAAGGAATCTGATATGCTTTTGCAATAAACGGAGTAGTTCTTGAAGCGCGCGGATTGGCTTCTATTACAAACACCTTACCTTCTTTAATAGCAAATTGAATATTAATCAATCCTTGAATGTTTAAGGCGCGTGCAATTTTTTCTGCGTACTCTTCCATCTTTTGTACAATCAGTGGCGACAGGTTGAAAGCGGGTAATACCGCATTACTATCACCGGAGTGAATACCTGCAGGCTCAATATGTTCCATGACACCCATCACATGAAAATCGGTGCCATCAAAAATGGCATCAATCTCCGCCTCTTGACAGCGATCTAAAAAATGATCAATCAAAATCTTATTACCAGGAATATGCTTGAGCAAACTAACTACTGCACTTTCTACTTCTTCATCATTAATCACAATACGCATCCGTTGTCCTCCCAATACATACGAAGGGCGAACTAGCACGGGATATCCTACTTTGTTGGCAACCTGAACTGCTTCATCTACATTCCATGCTGTACCGTACTCTGGATAGGGTACTCCTAATTCTTTCAGCATATCACTGAATCGACCACGATCCTCTGCAATATCTAAGCTATCGTAAGAAGTTCCAATGATGCGGATACCACGTTGGTGTAAACGCTCCGCTAGTTTGAGTGCAGTTTGACCTCCTAACTGTACAATAACACCTTCTGGTTTTTCATGCTCGATAATTTCCCAAAGGTGTTCCCAATAGACAGGTTCAAAATAAAGTTTGTCAGCCATGTCAAAATCGGTGGACACAGTTTCAGGATTACAGTTCACCATGATCGCTTCAAATCCGGCTTCTTTGATCGCAAGCAATCCGTGCACACAGCAATAATCAAATTCAATCCCTTGTCCAATGCGATTTGGGCCTGAACCCAATACAACTATCTTCTTTCTGTTAGAAACAATACTCTCGTTATGATTTCCTTTTTCAAAAGTGGAATAGAAGTAAGGTGTTTTTGCTTCAAACTCAGCGGCACAGGTGTCTACCATTTTGTAAACACGTGTGATACCGGCTTTCTTTCTTTTTTCATACACCGCATCCTCGTCTCCATTGCGTATAATCCGTGCAATCTGTTCGTCACTAAATCCTTCTACCTTGGCTTCTTCCAGCAAAGAAAGAGGAAGATCTTCGAGGCTATACTTTGCTAACTCTTTTTCGAGGTTTACAATTTTTTGTATTTCATAGAGAAACCAACGATCAATTCCATTGGTTGCTTTTGAAATAGAGCTAACTGAAATGCCTGCTTGCAACGCATCTTTGATTCGGAAGAGTCGATCCCATTTTGGTGTTTTGATATATTCTAATAACTCTTCTGCTCGCATCATGCTCTTGCCATAATAACCCAATCCCACTGCATTATTTTCTAAACTTTGACAAGCTTTCTGAATGGCTTCTGTAAAACTGCGCCCGATGCCCATTACTTCTCCAACGCTCTTCATCTGCAAACCCAATGTATCATTAGCACCCTTGAATTTGTCAAAATTCCAGCGAGGGATCTTTACAATCACATAATCTAAGGTGGGTTCAAAGTAAGCAGAAGTAGTTTTTGTAATTTGATTTTCAAGTTCATCCAAATTATAACCAATGGCTAGTTTCGCAGCAATTTTTGCAATGGGATATCCCGTTGCTTTACTGGCCAACGCAGAAGAACGGCTCACACGTGGATTGATCTCAATGGCAATGATCTCTTCTGTATCTGGATTTAGCGCAAATTGAACATTACAACCTCCTGAAAAATTTCCCAGGTCACGCATCATGCGAATCGCGGTGTTTCGCATCAACTGCATAGCAGTATCGCTAAGCGTCATGGCTGGTGCCACGGTAATAGAATCACCCGTGTGCACACCCATCGGGTCAAAATTTTCTACCGTACAAATAATACAAACATTATTTGCGGCATCCCTCAATAATTCAAGCTCAAATTCCTTCCAACCCAAAACGGCTTTTTCTACCAACACTTCATGGATAGGCGAAGCCTGAAGTCCACGGTTGAGTGCTTCGTCCAAGTCGTCTTTATCATGCACAAAACCACCGCCAGTTCCACCCAATGTAAAAGAAGGACGGATTACAAGGGGGAAGCCAATTTCCTGCGCAAATTCTTTTCCTTCTAAAAAGGAGTTGGCGGTTTTTGCAGTTGCCACATTTACGCCTAATTCGATCATCCATTGCCTAAACTTTTCACGATCCTCTGCTTTATCAATGGCTTTGATGTCCACCCCAATTAACCGAACATTATATTGTTTCCAGATACCTAATTCCTCTGCTTCTTTCGCAAGATTGAGGGCTGTTTGTCCTCCCATGGTAGGAAGCACTGCGTCGATTTGGTTTTCTTGTAAAATTTTTTCAATACTCTCCACAGTAAGCGGTAATAAATAGACTCTGTCAGCCATCATAGGGTCTGTCATGATGGTAGCTGGATTACTATTAATCAGAATTACTTTTATGCCCTCTTCTCGAAGTGAACGGGCTGCCTGCGTACCAGAATAATCGAACTCGCAGGCTTGACCAATAATAATGGGTCCTGAACCAATAATCAGGACGGAACGGATGGAGGTATCTTTTGGCATTTTAAAAAAAACAAATTGTGCAAAACTAAGGGAATTCGGGCGTTGCTACGTTGGGATTTGAATAAATTTCTTGATCGGAGCTTACCTTTGCGCATGCGATTTTTTACGGTATTTACTAGTCTTGTTTTCCTCTTGAATTTTACTGGTTTTACGCAAAGGGTTCAGTATCCCCAGGGCTACTTTAGAAACCCGATGGGCATTCCTATGGAGTTGACTGCCAATTTTGGAGAATTAAGAAACCATCACTGGCATATGGGCCTTGACATTCGAACGCAGGCCAAAGAAAATTTACCCGTTTATGCTGCTGCCTCCGGATATATTGCTGCCATAGGAGTTCGTCCGCTCAGTTTTGGTCGCTTTATTATTATACAGCACCCCAACGGATTGTCTACTTTATATGCGCATCTAAATGATTTTGCCCCTGCCATTGAGGCGTATGTAACCCAAAAGCAATATGAGCAAGAAAGCTGGGCTGTTGAATTGAAATTTACGCCTGATCAGTTCCCCGTATCCAAAGGAACATTTATTGCTTACAGTGGAAATACAGGAGGTTCGGCGGGCCCCCATTTGCATTTTGAAATCATCGATACCAAAACTGAGCGTCGTCTTAATCCATTACTATTTGGATTTTCCTTGCCTGATGAAGTTCCTCCGGTTATTAAAGGACTTGCCTTATATGACAGAAGTCGTTCTGTCAATGGGCAATCACCTCGACCAATTGCGCTCAAAAAAACGAAAGAAGGGTATACGCTTTTAGCAGGAACTGCATTAGTCACCGATTTAAGTCAAATCAGTTTTGCTTTACAAACTTTTGACCAAGTAAGTGGATCGACCAATCCAAATGGAGTATACAGCGCTACGCTTCGAGTGGATGGTGAAACGCAACTCACTTTTATTTTAGATAGTATCGATTATGAGCAGACAGGTTATATCAATGCGCATATTGATTACAGACATAAGCAACAAGGCGGTGCATATTATCAACATCTCTCTGCCTTGCCAGGCGAAGGTGGCGTAGCATATCATCTTATCAAAAATGATGGTGTAATTCGATTAAAAGATACTCTGACTCACCAAATTGAAATCAGTGTACAAGATGCCAATGGTAATGAGTCTATTTTGCAGTTTGACATAAAAACCAATAATCCATGGCAAGGTTTAGCTGCTAATCCTGCGAAGTTGCCCGCAAAAGAGCCCACTCATTTTACACCTCAAATTCCTGTTAAAATAAAAAAACCAGACTTTGAACTGGATTTTCCTGCTATGGGGCTCTATGATAGTCTTCCCATTTATTATCGAAGAGACCTGTTCCCATTATTGCCAAATGCAATTACTGCGAGACATCAAGTAAATGATCCTTCCACTCCGGTTCATTTAGATTTTGAAGTTCGATTTAAGCCAGAAAAAAAGATTACAGCTGAATTGAAAAATAAAGTGGTGGTACAAAGAAGTTTCGGGTCAGTGAAAAAAACCAAATTAGCTACTTGGAAGGGAGAGTGGATCAGTGCAAAGTTTGATGACTTCGGATACTTCCAAGCGTTTGTTGATACCGTTGCTCCTCTAGTGAATCTTGCGGGTAAAGGTGATACGATCAATGTGAGCGCTCTCTCGCGCATTAGTTTTACTCCTACTGATAATTTTGATATAATAAAATCGTTTCGTGCCGAACTAAATGGCCAGTGGGTGCGTTTTACTAATGACAAAGGTCGAACCTGGGTCTATCGTTTTGACGAACGTTGTCCGTACGGCACTCACCAATTACAAGTAACAGTAGAGGACCTTGCTGGCAACCAAACCACGCGCAGTTGGTGGATCAAACGAAGCCCTTATCGTCCTCCCGTTAAAAAAGTGATCAAAAAAAAGCGACGCAAATGATTTCATTAAAAGTAGGAGACAAGGCACCTGCATTTAGCACAACGGATCAAGATGGGAATGCTATTAAACTATCGTCTTTCAAAGGGAAAAAGGTTGTCTTATATTTTTATCCAAAAGACTTGACCTCAACTTGTACTGTACAAGCTTGTAATTTGAGGGATCATTATAAAACCTTGCTCAAAAAAGGGTATATCGTGTTAGGTGTGAGTCCAGATTCTTCGCAATCCCATCAAAAGTTCATTGCTAAGCATGAACTTCCCTTTCCTTTATTAGTAGATACCGAACATAAAATTGCTGAGGCTTTTGGCGTGTGGGGTGAGAAAAAAATGTACGGTAGAACCTACCAGGGTATTCACCGTACCACTTTTATTATTGATGAGAAAGGTAAAATTGAGCGCATCATTGATAAGCCTAAAAGCAGTGTACACGCGCAGGAAATTCTTGAATCTTAAGCAAGCGTAATTTTCCACTCGATTTCTCCAAATGCAATTGGATGTTCAATTCGATCGAGCAGTAGCTCTCCATTGGGAGTGATACCGGTTGGGATTGCACTAAATGAAGCACCTGCTCTACTAAATTGACAAAGCTCTCCTCGTTTGTAGAGGTGCTGTTGATATTGCGCTAGCAGTTGTTGAGGTGCCATCTCGAATAAATGATTTAATTCAGTAGATAGGGAGTTGCAAAGAGATTTTGCTAGCGTTGCCGGTTCGTTTTTTTTCTGTGTAATCTGAAATAATGAAATAGGATTAGGTAGCTCCTGCGAGAATGTTTCTTGATTAAGATTAATTCCAATTCCAATGATTGCCCATTGCCAAGACCCATTTGAACGAATTGAGTTTTCGATTAAAATACCGGCAATCTTTCGATCGCCATAATAAATATCGTTTGGCCACTTGATTTTGAAAAGCTCCGGTCTGCCGCCAAGGCTTGCCAAAAAATTACGAACCCCGATAGCCACCGCTCCACTCAGCAAAAACTGTTGCGAAACCGTTAAAAAATGGGGTTCGATCAGTAATGTCAAGGCAACACCCTGGTCCTTACTACTTGCCCAACTTTTGCCCCGCTGGCCCTTACCTTTTTGTTGGTTAGCAGTAAAAATTGCCATGCCTGATTGTGCGACCCCCCCTTCTAGTAAGCGGTGGCCTTCTTCGTTGGTACTATCCAGCTCAGAAAAACTGATAAACGGCTGTCCTAGTGTGGGGAGTAGTGGTGGCAATTAATTATGTATTTTTACAGAGTAAAAGGATACACGAAACTAAAGCAATCAAATAGTTGGAACAACTGGCAGTACTGGCTGGCGGCAGAAATAAAAAACCATCCGCTGGAAAAAAAGCGGTAAAACGTCTCACCAAGAGCTCCAAGATCATCAAAACCATCATCGCCGCTATTGAAAATAAAAAGGGCGAACGAATTGTGTTACTGGACCTTCGGAAAATCAACGAGGCCGTTGCCGATTTCTTTATCATTTGTGAAGCAACTAACCAGCCCCAGATCAGGGCTATTGCAGATCATGTGATCGATCAGGTAAAGGATTTGTGTGAGGAATCACCTTACCGGCAAGAGGGGCAAAAACAATTACAATGGGTTTTAATCGATTATGTGAATGTGGTTGTGCATGTGATGACTCCCGAAAACCGAAAGTTTTACAAACTGGAGGAGATGTGGAGTGACGAATAGTAAACAAAATGTGTTTTCAGGCATTATTAGTATAGGAGAAAAATTATGTTACCAAATAAAGACAAAAGAAACCAAGGGGACCGTGGACCGGCTTCTTCGGGACGAAAAGGCCCTCAGTTTAATATTTACTGGCTATATGCAATCATACTGGTCTTTTTGATCGGCTCTTCATTGTTTGGGCCAATGGCGCCCAATATGGCTAAGATCAATGAGCTGGAGTTCAGAAATATGGTGGCCCAGGGACAGGTGGATCGTTACACCATTGTAGATAATCGTAAGCTTGTTAAAGTTTATCTTAATGAGAATGGCCGTAAAGCGCATACCAAAGAAATTAAAGAAGCAGCTGGCAAGGTAGATCCAAAAGGTCCGCACATGGCATTCAAGATTACGGGTGCCGATGTGTTCAAAAAATCGATGGACGATTTTTACAAGGAGAAGAGAGAGGCCGTTACGGCAGGTGCTGTTACCAGCGTCGTCAATGAAGTTCCTTATGATGTGGAAAGTGAAAGAGATTGGTTGGGCAGCGCGATTCAGTTCATTTTGCCAATCATACTTTTTGCTGCCATCTGGATTTTTATGATGCGCAAAATGGGTGGTGGTGCAGGCGGTGGAGCTGGCGGCGGCGGAATTTTTAGTATTGGAAAATCAAAAGCTACTTTATTTGATAAAGGAACCAAGGTAAATATCACATTTGCTGATGTGGCTGGATTGGATGAAGCCAAAGTAGAAGTGATGGAAATCGTTGACTTTTTAAAGAACCCCAAAAAATATACAAACCTTGGTGGTAAGATTCCTAAAGGTGCTTTGTTGATTGGTCCTCCTGGTACCGGTAAAACGTTATTGGCAAAAGCGGTGGCGGGAGAAGCACAGGTTCCTTTCTTCAGTTTGAGTGGATCTGACTTTGTTGAGATGTTTGTAGGAGTGGGCGCTAGTCGCGTTCGCGATCTATTTAAGCAAGCTCGAGAAAAAGCTCCTTGTATCATTTTTATAGATGAAATCGATGCGATTGGTCGTGCCAGAGGAAAGAATGCGATGATGAGTAATGATGAAAGAGAAAGTACCCTCAATCAAATGTTAGTGGAGATGGATGGTTTTGGTACTGACACGGGCATCATTGTATTGGCTGCAACAAACCGTCCAGATGTATTGGATAGCGCCTTGCTTCGTCCCGGACGTTTTGATCGACAGATTTCCATTGATAAACCAGATTTAAAAGGAAGAGAAGATATTTTTAAAGTACATCTCAAGCCGATTAAAATCTCCAAATCACTTGACATTCATAAACTCGCCGAGCAAACGCCTGGTTTTGCTGGTGCTGATATAGCAAATGTTTGTAATGAGGCTGCCTTGATTGCGGCGCGTAAAAACAAAGAGGCGGTTGACATGCAGGATTTTCAGGATGCTGTGGATCGTGTCATTGGAGGATTGGAAAAAAAGAACAAGATTATTTCTCCGGAAGAGAAAAAAATCATTGCCTATCACGAAGCAGGTCATGCTATTTGCGGATGGTTTTTAGAACATGCGTATCCACTTTTGAAAGTAACTATTGTTCCCAGAGGAACAGCGGCATTGGGATATGCGCAGTACACACCTAAAGAGCAGTATTTATATAATACAGATCAATTGAATGATCAGATCTGTATGACTTTGGGAGGTCGTGCCAGTGAAGATATTTTCTTTGGAAAAATTTCTACGGGGGCACAGAATGATCTGCAACAAATTACGCGGATGGCTTACTCCATGGTTACGGTATATGGAATGAATGAGAAAGTGGGTAATGTTAGTTTTTATGATCCACAACAAGAAAATACATTTACTAAACCTTATTCCGACGATACAGCAAAACTGATCGATTTTGAAGTGCGTCATTTGATTGACACTGCGTATGAGCGTACTAAACAATTGCTCACTGCCCGGAAAGAGGAAGTTGAAAAACTGGCAAATGCGCTACTAGAAAAAGAAGTGCTATTCCAAAGTGATGTGGAAGCGTTAATTGGTAAGCGTCCATTTGAAGATAAAAAAGTAATTAGTGCTGAGAATACGGAGAACGTTGAAAAAACAGAAGAGTCTACTCCAGCATCATGAATATCTCACCTGCAAAAGAAAATATTTTAAAGCGTATACGGGAGGCGCTGGCACAGGAAACACCTATGCCTTTTCCGCAAAGTGAAAAAAATGGAAATCTTTTTCCAGCACCTCCGCAAGAGCCAGAAATTGAATTTGCAGAGCAGTTTACACAGCTTCAGGGTAAGTTTATTTATTGTATCAATCGGCAAGAACTTGCTTTTCAGTTTGGCAGCTTGGCAAAAAAACAAGACTGGGCGCCCATTTTTTGTACCGATAATAAGTTGATCAATTTACTAGGTGAATCCCTTTCAGAAAGACTGACACAAACTGATTTGGCTGACTGTAGTGTTGCCGTTACTGGTTGTGAATTTCTGGTTGCGCGTACGGGTTCTATTTTACTGAGTAGTGCGCAGACAAATGGTCGCACGGCTAGTGTTTATGCACCCATTCACGTTTGTATCGCCTTTATGGATCAAATTGTATACGACATTAAAGACGCCATGCAGGCAGCACGTGAAAAGTATGGTTCAAGCTTTCCTTCTTTCCTAACACTAGCTACCGGACCCAGTAGAACGGCCGATATTGAAAAAACATTAGTAGTAGGGGTGCACGGGCCCAAAGAAGTATATCTCTTTTTAGTTGAAGCCTGATATTGAACATTTTTTTCAATCTTCGTGTTGTAAAAATTAAATCGTGTCAGCAATCAAGTCTCAAAAAATTTATTTCTTATCTGATTTTCATCTGGGTGCTCCCACTTCAGAACAAAGCCTGGCGCGAGAAAAAAAGATCTGTTCTTTTTTGAATGAGATTCGAAAAGACGCCGATGAGATTTTTTTGATGGGTGATCTTTTTGATTTTTGGTACGAGTATTCTAAAGTGGTACCCAAAGGATATGTACGATTATTGGGTACACTCGCCTCTATCAGTGACCAAGGTATTCCACTTCATTTTTTTGTGGGTAATCACGATATGTGGGTTCGCAATTATTTTTCGCAAGAGCTAAATCTTACTACTTATTTTGAACCAATAACCATCGAAAGAAATGGCGTACGTATTCACTTGGGTCATGGGGATGGTTTAGGGCCTGGCGATGAGGGATACAAACGATTGAAACTAATTTTTCGCAACCCCCTCTGTCAGTGGTTATTTGGCATACTGCCTCCTCAAATCGGATTGGGACTTGCTGAATATTTTAGTCAAAAGAGCAGAGCGCAAACAGCCGATCGCGAAGAACATTTTTTGGGGGAGGATAAAGAATGGTTGATTAGTTATTGTCGTGATTATTTAGAGGCTCAACCGTCGGTGGATTACTTCTTATTCGGTCACCGCCACTTACCAATTGAATGGCCCATCAAAACTAAAAATGGGCAAGGGCAAGCTCGTTACCTCAATTTGGGTGACTGGATCCGCTATGACACCTATGCAGTGTTAGAAGGAACAAGTATTCAGTTGAAGGCTTATCAAAAGGATGAGCAACGAATCATTCGTTCTCAATAAGAGCGTCGATATATTTATTTGGTATATTTAAGTAACAATTGTTATGACCAGCATTTGGCAACGGCAATGGGGTACAAATACGCTTGGGGACTATTTTACTGTCCTGCTAATCATTGCGGCGGTTTGGATGCTGCGTAGACAACTCACTAATTATTTTGCTGGTCTTTTATTTCGCTGGTTGCGTGGGGTCTTACAAAAAGTAGATCGAGTTCTATTCAATGATCTGGTTATCGATCCGTTGGAGCGGTTTTTATTGATCTTGGTTTCCGTCTTCATGTTGTATCGGTTGAATTTTCCACCCGAATTAAATTTTTCAATTTATAAGTTTGACAGTAAGGGTCTCATCAATAGTTTGGGTACACTAATACTAATTACCTCATTTACTTCATTACTCATACGTGCAATTGATTTTGCTGCTATTCTTTTGGAACAGAAAGCAGGGCAGGCTTCAGATCTTTCCGATAATCAACTGATTGTTTTTTTTAAGGATTTCTTCAAAGTGATATTACTGATCCTTTCACTTTTAATGATCCTTCGGTTTGCGTTCGGGTTTGACATTGGAGGACTCTTAACCGGACTGAGTATCGTAGGTGCGGCTATCGCGTTGGCGCTTAAAGAAAGTCTTGAAAATTTGATTGCTTCGTTCATTATATTTTTTGACAAACCATTTGTTACGGGCGACTTGGTTAAGGTAAATGCAATTACCGGAACGGTAGAAAAAATTGGACTAAGAAGTACTCGTATTCGTACTGAGCAAAAAACATTTGTTACGGTTCCTAATAAACAAATGGTTGACTCGATTCTAGATAATTTTTCATTGCGTACACAACGTCGTGCTGAATTAAAAATTGAGCTGGCTAGCACTAATACTCCTTATTTGGTACAGGAGTTTTTAGAACGTGTACGCGTGATTCTACGACACACCGCCATCCAACAATCTTCAGTTACGCTTAGTGATATAAAATCCAATCGGATTATTGTGGAGATTGATTTTTATACTGACCCGCTTCCAATTGCCGACTTCAATGCAATTCGTGAGGCCGTTAATATGGAAGTCTTACAGGCTGCACATACATTAGGTCTAACGTGGCCGGTTGAATGATTGCTGAATAATTTCTCCAAGCTCTCGATCAAATTGACCATATTTTCCATACTCTACTACGCGGCCAATTTCTTTTCCATCTCTGAAGACAATTAACGTAGGTACATTAATTATACCTAGTGTTTTAGTTAGATCTCCCCAGCTTTCTTTTTTTCGATTAACTCCAATCAGCACACACCTTTTTTCGTCAAATCCGGCTTGTGCTGCCATAGCATAAAAACGCGGAATAATAAAATGTGAGTCATCGCACCAGGTTCCCATAAATGCAAGTACTTGTATGGAGTCGCGATAGTTTGTAAAAGTGGCTAGACCTTGCTTATGCGCTTGATAGGCACTAAAATTCTCTTGAAACCAAGACGCAAAAGGTTCGGCTTGTAAAACTTCTTTAGAAATAAAACCCACTACTGATTTTTCATTGGGTCTTTCCGTTAGTGTTTCATAATGTGTTTGCGCCATTCCCTTACTGATTGTAAGTGAAAGGCCAAGTGTAATGAGAAATAACTTCATGGTTTTTGAAGATTAGATCGTATTTCTATTAAAAACGAACGGAGTTGTTGTAACGATTGAATCAACGTGAACTTGTCCTCTGCTTTTTTATTTTTCTTTAAAAAATCTCTGGCTCCTTCAATGGTAAATTTTCTTCTGCGCAATAAGTCGTAAATCAACACTAAATTTTTTACATCAACGGGTCTGAAATAGCGATCTCCTTTCTTATTCTTTTTTGGTTGCAGAATATCAAATTCTGATTCCCAGTAGCGAATAAGCGATTGGTTTTCTTGAAACATTTTTGCTACCTCTCCAATCGTGTAGTATTGTTTTTTAAAAAGCTCTTCGTCTGGCGGAACCTGAATCTGATTGGCACGGTTCGCCATTTCGCGCATAGATTTTCTTCCTCTTTTGCCTACAATAGCTTTCTCTTCTTTTTTGCGAATGGAGCGAACTCCTATGGCAGGAGAAGGGGTAGAAGGTGGCACAACAGTTTCCACTGATTTTACTTCAGCAGGGGCAGGGGCAAGGTGTTGCTCACTTTTCTCATCCGGTGCAGCACCCAGATCCTCAAAGGCAAAACTGATTTGTGTCAGTGGTTTTTTGCGCATAGTCTCTTGTAAAGATAACAAAGGCAATGCCTTTCATCTCTTTAAAGTTACGGTGTGGAAAACTGGTGTTTAGTCTAAACTTTGGTTAGATGCGGCCGCTTGCTTTAGAATGCGGTCAAATTGTGCCGGAGTCAGATCATTATAGAAGAAATAGATGGGATCTATTCGCGAGCCATTTTTTATCACCTCGTAATGACAGTGTGGACCAGTCGATTTTCCAGAACTTCCCACCCATCCAATCACCTCTCCTCTTTTTACATTTTGACCAACTCGGGCTTTCACACGCACCATATGCCCATACAACGTTTGATAACCATACCCGTGGTTGATGATTACATGTTTGCCATACCCATCCCCTCTGTTACCAGCTACCTCTACTCTTCCATTGGCTGTAGCGTAAATAGGGGTCCCCTGGGGGGCAGTAAAATCAAGACCAGGGTGCATACGAGGGGTTTTATAAATTGGATCAATTCGATAGCCAAAGCCCGATGCGATTCGTTTTAAGTTTTTATTACTCACAGGTTGAATGGCTGGTGTATGTGCCAGCAGTCTTTCTTTGTCTTTTACTAATTGACTTACTTCTTCGTACGAATTGCGCTGTGCGCGGATTCGTTCAACCAGATTGTCGAGTGTATTTGCAACAGTACTTGCTAATTTTTTACTGCTGATTTTTTCAATTTTCTCTAGTTCTTTTTGCGTTTCAATCTTTTTTGCTCTGGCACTATCTGGGTTAGGTGTTGCTTCAAATATGGCTCGGTACATATCATTGTCACGAGTTTCCAGCTCTTTCATTTGCTCTTCCAATGTGCGAGCTTTTTCTGCTAATTCATAATAATCATCTCTCATTTCCCGGTTTTGTAATTCCAGCATTTTTTCCCGAGGTGATCCAATGAATTGAAAGGCAAAGTAGGCAATCAACGAGGCCGTTACCAGTGAAGCAGCTACAAAACCAAACACACGTAGCACCTTTACCCGGAGGGGCGTCACCGCTTTTTCATAACGGAGCGTGCTGGTGTTATAGTAGTATTTGACCTTTTTCATAGCGGGGGCAGCTGCTTTTATTGCCTTACCTTTGCTGCCATCACAGGCAAACAAATATAGTATTTACTCTTATGATGACTTCCAGTGAAATCAGACAGGCTTTTTTGGACTTTTTTCATTCCAAGGAACACACGATTGTTCCCTCTGCTCCTATTGTGGTGAAGAATGATCCCACACTGATGTTTACCAATGCTGGGATGAATCAATTCAAGGATTATTTCTTGGGTAATAAAAAAGCGCCTTATAACAGAGCAGTCGATACACAAAAATGTTTGCGCGTCAGTGGTAAACATAATGACTTGGAAGAGGTGGGCGTAGACACCTATCATCATACGATGTTTGAAATGCTTGGCAACTGGAGTTTTGGTGACTATTTCAAAAATGAAGCCATTGAGTGGAGTTGGCAATTGCTAACAGAGGTATACAAAATTCCCAAAGACCGATTATACGCTACTGTTTTTGAAGGAGACGAAAAGGAAGGATTACCCTCTTCGTCGATTGCATTAAAAAAATGGAAGGAGATTTTACCTGATGAGCGGATTGTGTTTGGTAATAAGAAAGATAATTTCTGGGAGATGGGTGACACCGGTCCTTGTGGTCCTTGTAGCGAAATACATGTGGATTGTCGATCAGATGAAGAAAGAAAAAAAATCCCTGGACAACAATTAGTGAATAAAGATCACCCGCAGGTGATTGAAATTTGGAATAACGTATTTATCCAATACAATCGCAAAAAAGATGGAACACTAGAGCCGCTACCATCAACGCACGTAGATACAGGGATGGGTCTAGAAAGATTGGTACGCGTTTTACAGGGGAAAACATCCAATTACGATACAGATATTTTTAGTGGTACTATTCAGCAGGTTGAAAAAATTACAGGGGTAAGTTATGACGGCTCTGACAGTAAACAGGCTGTAGCCTTTCGTGTGTTAGCGGATCATATTCGTGCGATTAGTTTTACAACCGCAGATGGGCAATTACCTGCTAATACGGGAGCTGGATATGTTATTCGAAGAATTTTACGAAGAGCGGTTCGCTATTACTATTCTTATTTGGGATACAAGCAACCATTGCTGACTCAATTGGTACCGGTATTAGCCAAACAATTTGAAAATGTGTTTCCGGAATTACAACAACAAGTTGATTTTGTTGGACGTGTTGTACGTGAGGAGGAGGAAGCGTTTTTACGAACATTAGAAAAAGGGTTGAAACGAATTGATGAATTGATGCAATCCAGCAAAGGCGTGATTCCCGGCACTGCTGCTTTTGAGTTGTATGATACGTATGGTTTCCCCATTGACCTAACACGCTTAATCGCTTCTGAAAATAAACTCCAAGTAGATGAACCCGGTTTTGAGGCGGAAATGAAAAAGCAAAAAGATCGTAGTCGTGCAGCTACTGCTATTGATGCAGGTGATTGGGTTGTGTTTGAAGAAGGGTCCAATGTGTTTGTAGGATATGATCAACTAGAGAGCAATACAAAAGTTTTAAAATACCGCTCTGTTAAAGCCAAAGGAAAAGAAGGCTACCAATGGGTGCTCCAACAAACTCCTTTTTACGCAGAAAGTGGAGGACAAGTAGGAGACAGAGGTTGTCTTTATTTTGCCGGAGAGGCTATTGAAGTAGTGGATACAAAGAAGGATAACGACTTGATTGTTCATTATACGGAGCAATTACCTGCTGACCCAGTTTCTGCTGTGCTTGCTAAAGTAGACGGCACTGTACGAATTTGTACAGCCTATCACCATAGCGCTACCCACTTATTACATGCCGCATTGCGCAAGGTATTGGGTACGCATGTGGCACAAAAAGGTTCGATGGTCAATGCGTCAAATTTGCGATTTGACTTTTCTCATTTCGCAAAGATGACAACGGAGGAGTTAGCAAAAGTGGAAGCAATTGTGAATGAAAAAATTCGCGAGAATATTCCGGTTGTGATCAAGTCAATGCCTAAAGATGAAGCCATGAAATTAGGTGCAATGGCTTTGTTTGGTGAAAAATATGGAGATACCGTGCGCGTCGTAATTATTGATCCTGCGTATTCCATTGAATTGTGTGGAGGAACACATGTGGGGTCTACTGGAGAATTGGGACTTTTCAAAATCACGAGTGAAGCGGCAGTAGCAGCAGGAGTAAGACGTTTGGAAGCATGTTGCGGAAAACAGGCAGAAGATTTTGTGAATGCCGAGTTATCTGTAGTACAACAAGTGCGTGAAGTATTAAAAAATCCCAAGGATATTCTTCGTGCCATTGAACAATTGCAATCTGATAATGCTGAACTTAAAAAGCAATACGAAGTAGTAGAGACAAAACAATTGCAGGCCTTGGCACAGCAGCTTGTTACACAGGTTCAATCTGTAAATGGTTCTGCATTTATAGGGGCTACTGTTCAGGTAAGCAATGCTGATGCACTCAAAAAAATCTGCACTGAACTAAAACTAATCCAGCCAGAACTGGTCGCTGTACTTTGTGCGAACATTGGTGGTAAAGCGGCGGTGGCAGTAAGTATTGCAGACTCGATTGGCAAAGCCAAAGGACTGGATGCGGGTAAAATAATTAAGGAGACAGTTGCGCCACTAATCAAAGGAGGAGGTGGTGGACAAAAAACATTGGCTACGGCAGGAGGGCAGGAAATCAATCACCTCGATCAAGTGATTGCAGCTGTTAAGGCACTCTTGTAAGTTGATTAATTTAAGCACATGAAAAATACTTCAATAGTACTGCTAGCTGTAACGCTATTGCTTACATCTTGTAGCAGCCTGGGTGATAAAAAATTTACAGTGAATGGAAAAATCACTGGGATGAGTCCTTCTATGGTTTATCTAGAAGAGGTTCCAATGGCAACGATGCAGCGAGTGGCTGTAGATTCTGTACGTCCCAACAAAGACGGATCTTTTGAGTTGCAGGCTGAGGTACAGAGGAAACTGTTTTCAATATTCGAGTCGATCAGCAAAACTATCCAGCAGCTTCACTTGTCAACGATGTAAAAAAAGTAGATCTCCAGCTTTTTTTTGATCCGGCAAATACACAAATGACTGATCGATATGAGGTGAAGGGGTCAGCAGCTAGTACTGCTTTACAATCTTATATGCTAGCTTTCAATAATCAACTAATGAAGGGAAGGGTAGATTCACTTCGGAGCATCACTGATCAAGCGTTGGGAAGTAGCAAAAGTCCAGCTTTATCTATGATGATCATTGGTTATTATCAAAGTATGGCGGGTAATCCAGCCTTTGGATTAACTGGATTTACGTTGGAAGAAATTAAAGCACAAGTAAAAAAATTAACTGAAGTATTTCCAAAGCATAAAGGGCTAGAGGCTGTAAGTATTATGCTAACTGCACAACCTGCTTCTTCGCAGGGACTGGTGGGTCAGACTGCACCGGAATTTTCTTTGCCAGACCCAAATGGAAAAAAGATTAGTCTCAGTTCATTCCGTGGTAAATATGTGTTAGTTGACTTTTGGGCAAGCTGGTGCAAACCATGTCGAATGGAAAATCCCAA
>JACCDU010258837.1_pt1 | contig 39505 bp, 31 predicted proteins | sample 7446081 | NCBI WGS metagenome assembly JACCDU01 (sample SAMN15323447, study PRJNA562643) | freshwater metagenome | isolation source: river surface water | place: USA:Blue River Watershed | collected 2017-08-17
AACTATTGCAGTTGCAGAATTCATTAGAACTTCAGAATCTATTGCAGTTGCAGAATTCATTAGAACTTCAGAATCTATTGCAGTTGCAAAATTCATTAGAACTTCAGAATCCATTGCAGTTGCAGAATCATCTTTGCGATTTCAATGTGTGCACGCCAATCCATTACTTTTTCAATTCGAAACGATCAGCGTTCATTACTTTTACCCAGGCAGCAACGAAATCATCTACAAATTTCTTTTTAGAATCGCTTAACGCGTACACCTCAGCTACTGCTCTTAATTCGGAATTGGAACCGAAGATCAAATCAGCACGAGTTGCTGTCCATTTCAAATTGCCAGTCATTCTGTCTCTACCTTCAAATACCAATTTGCTGTCGTCTACTGCTTTCCACTGTGTAGACATATCCAAAAGATTTACAAAATAATCGTTGGTTAAAGCACCGGGATTCGAGGTAAATACTCCCCAATTTGATCCGTTGTAATTGGTATTTAATACTCGCATTCCACCCACCAACACGGTCATTTCTGGAGCTGTCAATTTCAACAATTGGGCTTTATCAACCAACAATTCTTCAGTAGATAACGTGTATTGTGTTTTTTGGTAATTTCTAAATCCATCAGCCATGGGCTCCAATACTGCCATAGATTTCACATCGGTTTGATCTTGGCTAGCATCCATTCTACCGGGTGTAAATGGTACATTTACCGCATATCCTGCTTTTTTAGCTGCTTCTTCAATACCTACATTCCCACCAAGAACAATCAAATCCGCCATTGAAATTTTCATACCGCCTTTTGCCTTAGAATTGAAATTCTTTTGGATTTCCTCGTATTTCGACAAAACTTTATTCAATTGTTTTGGATTGTTCACTTCCCAATTTCTTTGAGGTTCCAAACGAATGCGTGAACCATTAGCACCACCTCTGTTATCCGATCCACGGAAGGTAGAAGCCGATGCCCATGCAGTTTGAACCATTTCAGAAACCGTCAATCCTGAATTTAAAATCTCTTTTTTCAATTGCGCGATTTCTTTGCTCGTAACCAACTTATGATCTACCGCAGGAATTGGATCTTGCCAAATGTAGTCTTCCTGGGGAATTTCAGGACCGATATAATTAGATCTGGGTCCCATATCTCTATGCGTTAACTTGAACCAAGCTTTTGCAAAAGCTACTTCAAATTCAGCCGGGTTCTCTAAAAATCTTCTTGAAATTTTTTCATAGGCAGGATCAAATCTCATAGACAAATCCGTAGTTAGCATGGTTGGAGCATGTTTCTTGGTAGAATCAAAGGCATCTGGAACCAATACTTTAGGATTTTTTGCCACCCATTGGTGAGCACCAGCTGGACTTTTAGTCAATTCCCATTCTTCACCAAATAAGGCTTTGAAATAACCATGACCCCATTTGGTAGGTGTAGAAGTCCAAGTCACTTCCAAGCCAGAAGTAATGGCATCTTTTCCTTTACCGCTCTTGTATGTGCTTGTCCAACCAAATCCTTGTTCTTCAATCGAAGCCGCCTCTGGTTCGGGACCTACGTGAGTAGCAGGACCTGCACCGTGGGTTTTTCCGAATGTATGACCACCTGCAATCAAAGCAACGGTTTCTTCATCGTTCATACCCATTCTTCCAAAGGTTTCGCGAATGTCTTTTGCAGCCAAAACAGGATCCGGATTACCGTTAGGCCCTTCTGGATTTACATAAATCAAACCCATTTGTACCGCAGCTAACGGATTTTCCAATTCACGATCACCGCTGTAACGTTTGTCATCCAAGAATTTAGATTCTGGACCCCAATAAACGCTGGATGCAGGTTCCCAAACATCCTCGCGTCCGCCGCTAAATCCTGCAGTTTTGAATCCCATGGATTCTAATGCAACGTTTCCAGCTAAAATCATCAAATCTGCCCAAGAAATCTTAGAACCGTATTTTTGTTTTACGGGCCATAAAAGGCGACGTGCTTTATCTAAGTTTCCGTTATCTGGCCAAGAATTGATTGGCGCAAAACGCTGCTGTCCCTCACGAGATCCACCTCTTCCATCGCCTGTGCGATAAGTTCCAGCACTGTGCCAAGACATACGAATGAACAACGGGCCATAATTTCCAAAATCTGCTGGCCACCAATCTTGTGATTGTGTTAACACTTGCTGGATATCCTTTTTTAACGCATTATAGTCTAAAGAGCTGAACTCTTTACGGTAGTTAAAGTTAGGTCCCATGGGATTCGACAAATCCGAATTTTGACGCAATACCGTCAAATCCAGTTGATTAGGCCACCAATCGCGGTTAGTTTGCCCGTTGCGAACTGAGCGGTTATTACGTAATGAAGCGGTAGTATTTTCACCATTTTCAGGAGTGTAATCAGCCGCTTTGTAATCCGCAGGATTAGAGTTTGGTCCAGATCCGTGAGGATTTACACCCGCTGAATGTGGATTCACACCACCCTTTGATTCTCCGTGAGGATTTTTACCGGAACCAGATGCTCCAAAGTGGAATGGACATCCACCTTTGCTCTGCATGGTTTCTGGAGTTTGTGCACCTAGCTCCAACGAAGCTATTAACGATGCCAACAATAATACTCTTTTCATGGTAGTTATATTTAATAATTGGTTTTCTTAATCAGTCCTACAAAATTATCTGGATACTTATATTTATAAAAACTATAATTTCAATACATATATTGACGTTTTCGATATTTAAATTTTATTGTGTATTTTTGTTTTCGGGGGATGGATTGTCGCTGCAGACGGAAACCAATACTGACTATTTTTACCGCATTTTATGGTCGAAATACAAATAGCAACATGGTCTTCGATACAACTGAGAAGAAATGTCATCACCCAAAAATAAATCTAACCTTAAATGAACATTCAGCAATTCGAATATGTTTTGGCCCTAGCCGAAAGTCGTCATTTTGAAACCGCAGCCGAGCGTTGTCATATTACTCAATCTACTTTAAGTACAATGATTTTAAAGCTAGAGGAAGAGTTGGGAATTTTGATATTTGACCGAAAGAAAAAACCGTTAGAAATTACTCCAGAAGGAAGTCAACTCATTGCCCAATTTCAAATTATAACGAAAGAAATAAACAATTTAACCGAAATAGTTAAAGAAATCAAGGGAGAAATCAAGGGAGAAATAAGTATTTCTGTTATTCCTACCATAGCACCGTATTTAATTCCACAATTTGTTACCCAATTTGCGCAGAAATTTCCTCAATTAAAAATTCATGTTCGGGAAGAACAAACTGCTGAAATTATTCAACATTTAAAACAACGAACTTTAGATATCGGAATCGTTTCTGTTCCAATTAACGACAAAGAGCTTATCGAACACCATTTGTATAATGAACCCTTTGTGTATTTCGACATGTTTTCGAATCCAAGTGCAGAAGTAGATTCTCGTAACCTGTCCGCCCATCCCCCGAAACCCAAAGAAAGTAAAGATTCAGCCGCAATCCAAGATCAATTCGGTGCTCCCCCCAATTTGGGAACTCCAAAGTCAGACTCCAAAGAAATTACCACAATTGCCACAACTTCAACATCCAATCATAAAGTAGCGCCTCCTGAACCTCTTCAATTAATACCTAAAATAAGCGCTAAAGATGTGGATTTAAATCGGTTATGTTTACTGGAAGAGGGTCACTGCATGCGTGCACAAGTATTAGAATTGTGCGATTTTCATGAGAAATCTTGGAATAAAAATTACAATTTTAAATACAATGCGGGTTCGATTGACAGTCTGTTGCGATTTGTAAAAAAAAATCAGGCCTCAACACTACTTCCCTATTTAGCAGCATCTGGGTTAAACGCTGAAGACAAGGCCAAGCTTTCAGGATTCCAAGACCCAGTACCTTACCGGTCGGTAGGCTTATTGACCCACCGCTATTTTGTAAAGCATGGAATTCTAGAAAAACTCAAACAAGAAATAAAGATTGCCATTAAAAATGAATTGCCAGACTTCCTAGTAAAAGACAAACCATTGATGCCGATTAATTAATTAGAGTATTTTCTTTCTTTTGAACCACCAAAAAATCCATACAACAGTAACCAACATAAGAAGCCACACACCCAAGTAACCGTACTTCCAATCTAATTCTGGCATGTTTCTAAAGTTCATTCCATAAACGCCCACTACAAATGTCAGCGGAAGAAAAAACATAGAAATAACGGTTAACAATCGCATTACATCGTTATTTTTCTTACCATTGAGGCTAATGAAAGTGTTCATCAAACTCAGCGTATTTTCCAAAACATCTTCGAAGTCTAAAATGATCCTAGAAAGTCGATCTTTGATATCATTTGCTTGAGAAATGGGGGGCAATTCGCGAACTAATTCCTCAAATACTTCACTGTTTAATTGGAGCAATCGTTTGATTTTTCGCGATTGCAACTTCGTGTAATAGAGTCGTTGGAGTGGAATACGATCTTGATTTCGGAGTAAAATATTCTCTTCCAGTGAATCAATTCTATTGGAAAGTTGTTCCAGCGGTTGTTCAAAAGTGGAAACAGCATGAGAAAAAATATACCAAACTGCGTGGTAAACGGTTTCAAATTGTGCAGACTCCTTTATGTGTAAAAAGTTGAAATCTACTCGATGAAAACTCACCAATTGATTTTCAGAAATGAGTAACGATATTTTTCCTGTTATAGAGGGAATATCGCTTGTATTTTGCAAAGATTCGCCCGAATACGCTCTTAAAATTAGAAAATCAAAATCGGAATGCTTTTCAAATTTAGGATTATGACCATGTTGGGTTATATCCTCTAACAAGAAGGAGTTTAGAGGATAATCCTGAGTAAAATCAGCAATTTCATCATTATTGGGATTGGAGTAATCAATCCATGTAAAGTTTTCAAAATTTCGGATAGTTTTCACGGGTCGTACGAATTTAATCACTTAAAAAAGCAATTCCACCGATTTTACACAAAAAGTATGTAAATTGAAGTACATTTACTACAATTTACAAAATTCCAAGGCTTAAAATCCAACCCATGCAACCACTAAAAACCTTCCTTCTATTCGTATTTTTCAGTGCTTCCGTAAATGGAATGTTGGCCCAGAGTAACTCAGCTGGAATTGTTTCCAGCAACCAACCTCGTATTAAATTGGGGAATTTCACATTTGAACAATCGGAAAACAGTTATCACATATCAAGAACTCATCGATACGATTCAGCAAAATTCGCTGATCCCGACAATTACTTTTCCATGTTCGATACCATGCCATGTACACTCATTTTCGAACACCTAAACTGCATCGGATTTGATCATAATGGCACAAACGACACACATGTTGTAAATAAAACCCAGGAACTCTTAGCTCCTACCTTTCATTTAAATCAATACGAGACCGTCTTTTCTCGAGATTTCGAGGGATTAGCTCAATGGTTGGATACTATTGCTTTAGAATCAATGGTCAACATAGAAAGTTATTTAACTCCTGGCCCTATCCTAGGAAACTACATTTGGCTCAATTACAGCTACAGTGAATATTGGGGAGGTGCAGCTCATCCGAATTCGTATGCAGCTCAAATTATCCTGAACAATACCACCGGTGAATCCGTAAATTATCATCATTTTTTTAAATCCACTTCCGATCAATCCATGATAAAATTATTGTCCAAGAATTTTAAAAAATACTACAAGGAATCCCCTTGGACCGTTTCCGAAAACGACTTACTTACCAACAACTTAACCTTTGGCAATAACGGCGTTACATTCTTGTACTCTCCATATGAAATCGGACCTTACGCTATGGGATATGTGGAAATATTCATTCCGTACAAACAATTATTGAAGCATTTAAGCTCCGAAGGAATTGAAACCATGAATATAGCTTTGACATTATAAATCATGATTCATGCTGTAAAAAAACAGCATCCCAACTAAAACACATCCAGTTGAACTAAATAGAATTCTCATGTTTGCAAATAACAAAACCCTGATTGTTACTGGCGGAGGCAGCGGAATAGGCCGCGAATTAGTAAAACAACTTTTAGAAAAAGGCGCGCGAGTTGCAGCAATTGATATAAACAATTCCGCCTTGGTGGAAACCAAAAAATTGTGTGGTGAATGGTCGAAAAACTTATCCCTTCATACGCTAAATATTGCGGATCGAGTACATGTGGAACAATTACCGGATGCTATTTTGAAAATTCACGGTTCCATAGATGGGCTCATCAATAATGCAGGAATTATTCAACCTTTTATCAAAGTAAATGAACTATCCTACGAAGCCATCGATCGGGTATTAAATGTAAATTTACTTGGGGTTATTTATATGACCAAAACGTTTTTGCCGTATTTACTAAAACAGCAAGAAGCTCACATTGTTAATATTTCTTCTATGGGTGGTTTCCTGCCTGTGCCTGGACAAACCGTGTATGGAGCAAGTAAAGCTGCGGTTAAATTATTTACCGAGGGTCTACATTCCGAATTGCGTGGTACCTCCGTCGCGGTTACCGTAATATTTCCCGGCGCCATAGCCACCAACATCACCGAAAATTCTGGGATAAGGATGGATACTTCCAAAATTGACTCCTCCAAAACTCAATATAAAATGCTCACGGCTGAACATGCCGCCCGTCAAATTATTTCAGCGATGGAACAAAATGCATTTCGCGCTTGTATCGGAAGTGATTCGAAGTTTATGGACTTCATTTATCGATTACACCCCAAATTTGCTGCGAGTTTTATTGCTAAAAAAATGGGTGACCTATTGAATTAGTTGGTTTCTAAGGAATCTGATCGATAAAAACTTCACAAAAAATTCCTCTTGTTGCAATCCTTTGGTTGCACCTTATTTACTGTAAACGAGCAATTTTCGACTTATTACCCACCACCCAAACAACATCATCGCATTGGAATTCTGTGTCGGAAGCTGGGTTTAGTATGCGCTCATTACCTCGTTCAATTCCTACCACCAAGCCATCTGTTCGTTCGCGAATTTTTGAATCTCGAATGGTTTGCCCTCTCAACTCATTTTTGGGATTAACAATAAACTTCTGTAAATCAATTTCTTCCTTTTCGGGGGAAGTTCTTTCGGTTTTCTCATTGAGTAATTCTGAAGCTTGATGTGTGCTTCTTAGGTTTTCTATAAACTGTATTAATTGATTATCCGTACCAATTACACCCAACAAATCATAGGGATAAATTACTTCGTCTTTTTGCGGAGGAAATATCAACCTATTGCCTCGTTCAATATAAGCAACATTTACTCCGTACACTTCCCTCCAAGCAAGTGTTTCCAAGGATTTACCCAAACAAGGAGAATTTGCAGGTACTGAATACGTAGATAGATGTCCATCCCAAGGAGAAAGATGAGAACGTTTCTTGAGCTGCTCTAATTTTTCCTTTTCATTTAAATTTTCAAGAAAATGAGTTTCGAGTTTACCGTAAAAATCTTGCAGTCGATTTCTAAAAATGAATATCATGGTAAGTGCAACAGCCATGGTGATGATTAACGACCACAAATTATAATACACAAAACTGAGGTAGAAAAATATCAATATTACAGCTACTACAACTCGTGTTAATTCCAACATAAATAAAGGTCCGCGACTGTATTCTACATTCATCCATAGCGCAGCACCCGAGTAGTTTTTTAGCTTTTTTGATACCAAGGCCCATAAAAATGGCATCATTAAAACAAATCCTAAAAAGGCTAAAATTTGACCGACTATTTCTATATTTACCCAGTTAGATTGGTCGGAATTACTTCCCCCGAAACCAGTGAAATCCAAAATAAATTTAGGCACCATGGGTATAATAATGAAATACATTAACAACATGATTGCCACAATAATAGCTGTATTGATTGCAATAACTTGAGTATAAAAACCTACCACCTTTTTCCACTTACTCTCTGCTCCGATATGCTGTGAACCAGAAGCGTAGTTATCCAGTCTGCTTTTCCATGACGCAGGCAACCAATGGTTTAATTGTTTTAACATTGGCCCTGGCGTTTTCATCATATAAGGCGTCAAAAAAGTAGTGATTACCGATACTCCAACGGCTATGGGATACAGTTGAGGACTAATTACATTGAGGGTTAGTCCTAATGTTGCAATGATGAAAGAAAACTCGCCAATTTGCGCCATGGATGTACCTGCTTCTAGAGATTGCTGTAAGGGTTTCCCTGAAATCAATGCCCCGATGGAGATAAATAGAGTTTTACCAAACACAACTGCCATTGTTAATATCAGAACTTCAAAACCATAATCTACTAATACTTTAGGCTCAATCAACATTCCAACAGACACGAAAAATATAGCACCAAATAGATTCTTAACGGGTTGAATAATGTGTTCAATTTTTTCAGCGAACACGGTTTCAGCTAACAAAGATCCCATAGCAAATGCGCCTAATGCTGGAGAAAATCCCAAAGAAGAAGCAGCCACCACCATAGTAAAACACAAGGCAATGGAAACTACCATTAAAGTTTCGGAATTCATGTGTTTATTTGTCCGCTTAAAAACCGTAGGTAGGATAAAAATTCCAGTCAAGAACCAAGCCAGAAGAAAAAACACCAATTTGGATAAAGAAACTATCAATTCCCAACCTTCAATGTGCTTTGAAACTGCCATGGTACTTAACATTACCATAAGTAAAACAGCAAAAAGATCCTCAATTATAAGAACCCCTAAAACGAGTTTCGTGAAAGCTTTGGTTTTTAATCCTAGTTCATCAAATGCTCTAAAAATGATAGTGGTAGATGAAATTGCAATGATTCCGCCCAAAAACAGGGCATCCATTTGCGACCATCCCAAAAGCTTTCCAAGCCCAATACCGAGAACCATCATGGCCAATAATTCAATAATTCCGGTAATAGCAGGTGCCGGGCCTAACGCTAGTACTTTTTTAAAACTAAACTCCAATCCCAAAGAAAACAATAAAAAAATGACACCGAGTTCTCCCCAGATTTTAATATTACTGATGTCTACCACACTGGGGAAAAACTGCAAATTAGGACCTACTAATAATCCTGAGAGGATGTATCCCAAAACCACCGGTTGTTTTATTTTTTTAAAAAACAGAGTAACCACTGCGGCTATGCCTAAAATCAACGTTAAATCAGATATAAGAACTGGAATATGCATATAAAATGGAAATGGATTTCTTTAATCCGAAAATACATAATTTTGGTCTTATATCATTGCAATTTCACCACGAAAACCTAATAATTACCGTAATATCGCAGTGTGAAGAGAATCAAATCAAGTATTATTGGTGTATTATGTATTTCATTTTCGCTGTTTGCATCCAAATCGGCAATAGCTGTTAATATGGGTGATTTCAAATCCATACTTGCAGTTACCACCATGCGGAATTCTGAATATTTGATCCAATCCAACACTAAGCAAATTCACATAAACCAAACAAATACTGCTACTATTATGAATATCGATTCCAATAAAAAAGAAGTATTCCATTACATTCATGACACGGCAATTAGCACAGCTGCTAAAATCATGAAAGGTTCATCTGAATTTGTTGGGCTTCGTTTTGGGATTGAAAAGTTAGTGGAAACCGGCGCATACCCCAAAATTGCATACCTCCCTCCCCCGTTTATTGTTGCCAAAAAAGAGGTTAATACGCTGATTTTTCAGAAGCGTAAAGTTTGGACCATCAAACCAAAATCCGCAAAAAAACAAGTCATTCTGTATTTGCACGGAGGTGGATATGTAGCTAATTTGAGCTTGGTACACTGGGATTTTATTCAGGAAATTGTACAGAAAACAAACAGTATTGTGATTGTTCCGGACTATCCATTGAGTCCAGATTTTACTTACAAAGAGTTATTTAGCTTTATGGATGAATTGTACACTTGGATTTCTCAGGCATATCCCGATTGTGAAATCGTATTTATGGGGGATTCAGCAGGTGGCGGTCTATCATTGGCCTATGCCCAATTCTTACAAGTTCGGAATCTGGACTTGGAGAAAAAAAACAGAGATTCCCAGAACACGAACAAAACAGTGACTATTAATGCAATTTGGAAAGCTCCCCATAAAATTATTTTACTTTCTCCTTGGTTAGATTTGGGCATGAAAAATCCCGAGGCCAAACCCATTGCCGAATTGGATAAAATACTTTCATTTGAAGTATTAAACCTTTGTGCACTAGCGTATTTAGGGAATAAAAAACCCTCAGATGAATTATTGAAGTTACATCAAGTTAGTCCCATTTATGGTCCCTTTTTAAACAATACCGAGATTGCCGTATTCGTTGGTACTCATGATTTATTTTTTGCAGATTCCAAAAAACTAAAACATCAATATTCGGAATTTGCCCGGACCGAAAGTTCCACATTTTCAGGATTTCAACTATACGAATATCCTCAAATGTTTCATGTATGGATGTTATTTACAAAACTACCAGAATCGCAGTCGGTTATTGATCAAATCACTGAATTCCTAAACGAGTAACTTCCTTTTTATCTACTTTTATTCACGAATGGGATGGAATTCTTGGAATCCCAATAAACGAGTGCGTATAATTAGCGTTTTGAAATTTTATTGTTACTGATAGCCCTCTGACGATTGCATTTGAATCGGTTGATTTCCGGATTTCGCAATTTTAGGTATTTTTGGCTAACGCCCGAGGTAACACGATCTCTCCAAAGTATAAAACTAGAACGTTTTAAAGATTTACGCATCAGAGATATCACTTGGGTTTCTCGCAATCCAAATTGAACAAAAATGGCCTCGAAGGGTGTACGATCCTCCCAGGCCATTTCAATAATTCTATCTATTTCCTGATCTGAAAGTGGTTCGTTCGAAAAATCGCGATTTCCCATACCTCAGAAACAGAAAAAAGTGGAAAAAGTTTGAGGTAATACCTATACCTATTTGTAAATATTAATCCAATTCGATTTTGTATCCTATGTTAAATTGAAAATTTTGAAAATACGGCACAAATGCTTCATTGTCGGCTGGATCTTGAGCCAAAGTTGTAAAACTACCGCCATAATTCAGACCAAAACTAAAATTGTAATAGTCTAAACGCACACCCAAATTTGCCCCTAAATCAAATCGATTAATTTCAGATAATAATTCTCTTCTGAAATCGGGATCATCTTTTGTATCGTATGTTGTAGTTTCTGATTCTCCATCCAGAGATTCTGTTATACTCACTTTCTGACGAAGATTAACAATTCCACCCACTGTAGGACCACCCGAAATGGTTAAATATGCATCACCTATTTCCATGTTATAGTTTAACAAAATCGGTATTTCAATTACATCAAATCGCGTTTTATTTAAATATTCCCATTTGTACACAAAACCCAAATCATTAATCTCGGTTATTTCTTTATATGTCCCCCCTTTTTGAATAAATCGCAGACCCGATTCCAAGGAAAAGTAATCACTTAATGGAATATCCGCATGGAATCCTGCATTCAATAAAGGGCGGTAATGAAAGTTGTCAATATACGCTTCCCATTCATTTTTCATTTCCGTGGTGTAATCTTTGTAATCACTTGGCTTCGGGAAATAATACCCAGAATAATTCAACCCTAAATAAGGCCTTAAACTGATTTGTGCTTTGCTTGAACTTTGTACCAAAGTAAATAAGCCGATTAAAAATAATTTGATTTTCATAGAAACAAAAGTCCCCAAATACCTTTCATTAACCTTGGCGAAAACCAATTACCCCACTTAAACCTTTAAGGATTTCCACGTTACTCAAAATTCACCGTTTCACATTATTGCAAAAAACAATAATCTTATTTTCAGAATTACGATTTTTTACAAATTCAATTCTTTTGGGTAGTTAGAAATTTGCAATACCATTCTGAAAATTAAAAAAATCAATCCCCATCACCATGAAACTCTAAAACAGTTGTTGGCAGCACAGCGGGAAAACCGCAATGTTCTGTAATTTAGTTTTTCATCAACTTCAACGACTGTCCGTTTTCGAACTGCACGTAATACAAACCAGCAGGTAATGAAGATACGTCGTAGGAATTACTTTCATTGCAAGTGTATTCAGCAACCATGCGGCCTTGTATATCTAACACTTGGAATTTAGCTCCTAATCCAAATTCTCCAGACAATGTAAATACGCCATTTGTTGGATTGGGTTGCAAACCTAAATTCTGAATTTTAACATCTTGGTTAGAAAGTATGCCAAATGCCACCATGTTGGAATTAATGATATTGTTGCTACTTGAGTTACACGCATTAAATCCATCAATACCAATATAATAACGGTTAGAACCTTTGGGTGGTTCAAAATCGGAATAGGATTTCACGGTAGCAGAAACCGATGCAATTTTTGTAAATGAACTATTGTTGTTACTTCTGTAAATATTGTACGTGTTTATCGGATAAATACCGTAATAATCGCTCCAATTCAAGTTATTCTCACCACTTACACCTAAATTAGCCGTTAAATGAAGCGTTGTGTGCATGTACCAGCGATTTTCTTCTGCTGCATTTCCACATGAATCAATGGCATCAATATAGTAAGAATATGGACGGGTTCTCGGCTTGGATGTAGTATCTAAAAAGAAATCATTACCAGCACCTTTCAAATCACCGATTAAATCAAACTCACCAGCTATACTTGATTCTCTGTAAATCTTGTATCTCGTAGCCCAATTAACAGATTGCCAAACCAATTTATTCTTACCCGATGCACTATCAACTGTTACCATGCACAAATTAATTTGTTTAGGCATTTTTACTCTAATGGTAATCGTATTTGACATCGTCTGACAGCCTACTTTTTCGTCTTTATAATACACACTATATACTGCAGATTGTTTTGCATAAAATTTATTGCCTGTCTTGTAAAACGGATACCAATATGCATTTGAATCGGTATGGTTCGATTCAAGTAATACCGAATCTCCATAACAAATAATGGTATCGCCCGTGTATTTTATAGTTACGGGATTGGTATTCACCACATTTACATAAAGTGTATCTGAAACGGTTTGACATTTAGAGGATGTCGACGATTTTGCCCAGTACTTACCCGCTTTAGTTACATAGATTGTATTTTGTTTTTCACCGGTATTCCAAATTACCTCACTGTTTGAATAGGCATATAACGCTACAGTGTTACCTTGACAAATATCAATAGATGTCATGCCATTTTGTGTGTACGCTGAAATATATTGGTCGCCCAACTGAACGCTTAATGTGGCACTGGTATCAATACAGCCTGCAGAGTCCAACATGTAAAGTTGGTACTGACCGCTGTAGTAAATCGTACGGTCAGCAGCAGAATATCCGTCAGACCAATAAATGTAATAGGGTTTGCCAGAATAGGTAACTTTAACTTCAACACTCTTTGCACAGGTGTCGATTTTGTTACCTGAGATGTTAAACTTAGGCTTGAAGGCATTAGTAAAACAAGTAGCCCAAGAACTGTCAAATTGACCAAATATGGTTGAGGTCATTGACAAGCAGAATAAGGTTGTTAGAGTTTTTAATCGCATACGGTTTATCGTTATCTGAACAAAGTAACAGCAACTCGAATATTTTGTTAATAATACATTGTCATAAATTCGACAGAATCATATTCTGTTGAACTTAAACAACTTAAATACATCATTAAGTTAGACAAATGGTCTAAATTTATCTCCTAAAACACATAAATACTCGTACATCACCAATGTTTTATTGTGTAACTAGAATCACTGAATCGCCCGTATATTTTCCTCATATTTGCATTATGGATTTGAAGTCGAATTGGAAAGGCATTTTGTTCTCTGCTTTATTGGGGATTATTGCCATGTTCTTGGAGTCTTACACACCGAGTTATTTAAACAGTATCATCCTTGCACTCATTATTGGCATGATGGTAAGCAATACGTTTAAACTCTCACAAACGTTGGATTCAGGAATCGGATATACTTCAGCCAAAATGTTAGAGTTTTCAATTCTTTTTCTTGCGGTGGGGATTAACTACTCCGAAATTGCCCATATCGGTGCAAGTAGTTTTATAGGTTTGGCAGTAATCGTATTGACTGTATTAACTGCTACGTACTATTTATCTCGACGATTTAACTGCCCAGCTAACACCGGAATTCTTGTAGGATTTGGAACAGCAATTTGTGGATCGAGTGCAATTGCGGCGTTATCCCCATCCCTCAAAAACAAAGAAAAAGAAGATGTGGCTATCGCAATGGCGGTGGTGAATTTATTAGGTACATTGGGAATGCTGCTTTTACCGATAATACTTCTAAAATCGGATTTTAGCGCTACCAAGATAGGCTTGTTGATCGGGGGAAGTTTGCATTCTGTTGGCAATGTTGCGGGTGCAGGTTTTACCATTGGAAAAGAAGCCGGAGATGCTGCAATTACTATCAAACTTGCGCGAGTAGCACTTCTAACACCTGGACTAATTTTTATCAATTACTTAATCAATCGCAATACAGTTGGAAACTGGAGGGAATATTTTAAATTGCCCTGGTATTTGATTGGTTTTATACTGGTAACGATTCTAGTATCCTTAATAGAAATCCCCAAATCCAATTTAAAAGACATAGAATTTATAGGTAAAATAATTCTTACCATTGCCATGGCCGCTATTGGTTTAAAAGTAAGTTTTCAAAAACTAATTAAAGCTGGAAAACGAGGTATCGGATTTGGCTTGATCATTTTTGGACTGCAGTTTGGAATGCTATTGATTTTGAGTTTGTTCTAGTCGAATTAACTCAATTCCCTCAAAACTCTATTTCTAAGACACAGTCAATTCCCTCAAAACTCCGTTCCAAAGCTCAATTCTGCGTTTTAGACTTTCAACGGCCCACTGCTCTGCTTTGCTCCAACTATCATCATCATTTCCACATAATTGAGCCGTCATTTCTAGTGCCAAATGAGAATGATGATCTCCATCAACTTCAATATGTCGATCTAAATAATATTTAAACGTTTGTACTTGCTGAGGCAGCTCTGCACTCAAATCGTTAATGATCGACATGAACATATTGGGAATCAAATCCTCGCGTCCGAAAGTAAAAGTCGATGCGTATAAAAACGGTTGATTGGTGCGAATGGTTTCAAATGTAAATGATACAAATTGACGGGCTTCTGCAGGAGTATTTGCGGCCTCAAAACATGAATTCAACACATCTTCGTTCAAGTCGGATCCTATTTCTTGGGAAATTAGCTGCTGAACAAATCGTTCGATGGGTTCGGTATCTGCACCCATTTCTTTCATGGCTTTAAGGTACAATTCAAAATGCGACATACGAACGCCAAATTGATCCACATCGGATTCTTCACCGACCACAATTTCGTTAATCAAAAAACGAGTTTGAGCATCTCCAACAGGATACCAAGGCAATTCAACCCGGGTTAAGCTACGTTGAAGTGCTTTCAACAACGACATAAAATCCCAAACTGCGTATACATGGTATTTCATGAAAACCCGAACATCTTCGGCAGTTTGGATTTTTTTATAAACTGGATGGTTTACAATTTGCTCTCTGTAGGGCGCTAAGGCAGTGTTGATTTTTTCAAAACGCGATTGGAAGTCCATAATCATTCAAGTATCTAACAAAGTTGAGTTTTATAAGTTCAATTAAATTTTGTCTGTTTTTTGTAATCCGTTTTTTCCTTTTCGATTATCCATTGGCTATTGTGGCAATTCCGTTGTAACTAACTTTTCTTAGTTGTTCAATTGGCTAACATGCTATTCTAATTCAACTAATTTTTCTTAGTTGTTCAATTGGCGGTAACGTGCAAATTCAATTTACCGAATCAATCCGCCAGATAACCAAATTTACCGTCATTAAAATCCTGGAACGCTTGTACCAGTTCTTGACGTGTATTCATAACAAACGGTCCATGAGCGGCTATTGGCTCTCTCAATGGTTCACCACTTAACACTAATACTTTAGCATTTTCTTTGCTTTCTGGAGACGTTTCAACGGTAAACTCCTCCCCTTTATTGGAAAACAAAACAAAATTATCGGTAGGTGCAATAAATTCATTGTTCACCAATATTTCTCCTTCTATGACAACAATTGCAGTGTTGTAATGAGCAGGGAATGAATAGTGAGCTTTGTCGCCTAAATTCAGAATGGCATTGGATAAATGTACGGGACTAAACGTGGAAGCAGGTCCCTGATGTTTCACACCCTCACCATCTATGTACTGACCAGCAATAATTTCGATGTAACCTCCATGTTCAAGGGCAACGCGTTGCATTTTTGCATTTTCGATTGCCTGATATTGAGGCGGAGACATTTTGAACTTGCTGGGTAAATTCACCCAAAGTTGCACCATTTGAAATTCACCGCCAGTTTTGCTAAATTCTTCTTCGTGGTATTCTTTGTGTAAAACACCTGAAGCAGCTGTCATCCATTGTACGTCGCCTTCACCAATGATTCCGCCACCGCCAGCACTGTCGTGATGGGCTACTTTACCTTTGTATGCAATTGTAACGGTTTCAAAACCTCGGTGAGGATGTACTCCTACCCCTTTGGGTTTATCAGATGGAGGAAACACATGTTTTGAATTGTAATCTAACATGATAAACGGATCCATTCGATACATATCCAATCGATATGCCCCTGGGATAAAATTATGAACTCGAAAACCATCACCCACATAATGGGGTTCTGGTGGAGATAGGATCAATTCTACTTCTTTCATGATTGCAGTGGAGCTAAACCGTACACAAGCAAAATCGGGTTACATGAACTTAATTAAAGCTCAACAACCGCAGGATTCAGCCTATTGAAATAGCACTGCAAAGGTACTGAGATTGCTCAATATTATTGCAAAACAAAGGTTCCTGTCCAGCCACCATTTTGGGCGGTTAGTCGAATTCTATATACTCCAGGTGTTAATGACTTTAAAAATTCTGATGGTATATGTAATCGTTCATTTTGAACCTGTAATCGCTCAGAAGCTACTACCGCGCCATGTACATTGATAATCTCCACATTATTGATTTCCCCGAATTTCCATCCCCCGAGATCCACAAAAAACTCATCTTTAGCCGGCACAGGATAAATAACAGGTTGATTCTGCTCGAAAATAGAAGTATTAACACCGTAAACCGTACGACAATACGAAGTGTCTTTGCATCCTTTTTCCGTTACTTCTACGCTGTATTCTCCATTTAATTTGGGAACGAACAAGCGTTGTGTTTCACCCGAAACTGGAGCGTATTTGTTTTTGCAATCCAGCCATTGATAACTACCACTGTTGGATACGGCAGTCAATTTGTAACCATCTTGTGTAACCCCTTTTTCCACTTGGATTACGGTTACATCCCATACAATTATGCTGTCGCATCCCAAAAAATTCTTCAAGGTATCTCGGTATTTTCCGGGAAGATTAAACCGTTTATTGGGGTTTAAGGGGGATACCACGGTTCGACAACCAGATATAGGCACAGTAGTTTGGGAAGAATTAAGAATTTTTACATCGATGGTAATGATACTGTCGCAGAAAGCTTGATTCAAAATTGTATCCTTATAAATTCCTGTTTTGGTGAAAGTTTGTCGCCCGGATGGTGACACCCATTGATCGCAGGCCACCGCTTTTAATGTTGCAAATGTTCTTAAAAAATCAAATTTTATTTCAATAATACTATCACAGCCTTTCCAGTTTCTAAGCGTATCGTAGTAAGTACCGGGCTGTTCGTAAACGAACTTACCGGAAGGGCTGCTAATGGGTTTATAGCAGGTTTTACGTACAATTTTACTCTTGGAAGCCGTATAAATGGTAGCATAAACATGTACTACACTGTCGCAATTGATGGCATTTTTTAGAGTATCGTGATACACACCCGACTGGGTGATTTTCTTTCCCGAGGGAAGCCAATACTGATGGCATTGTGCCACTACCATGGATGAAGTATCCGATCCAATTTTCACCACCCAGGTTACAACGCTATCGCAACCCACGGAATTGGTCAGTGTTTCTTTATAAGTACCACTTTGTTTGTACACAGTTTTTGAAATGGGAGAAACCACACTGTCACAAACCCAGAAATACTTCGAATAGTATGAAATTTTATTGATGGTAAGATTCACTTTTATCGAGGAATCGCAACCAAAATAGGTGGGTAATGTATCGTAGTAAATACCGGATTTAGTCAGTACTTTTTTCTTTCCGGGAAGTGTATATCGTTCACAGCGGGTAATCGTTACAGAATCATGAAATGATGTGTTTTTCACCAACTTTACCCCTTTTACCCAATTGGATGTTGTTCCAGTCAGTGCGAAATTCTTTAGGGTTCCAACGTTTCCTTGTCCGGAGTAATCAATCAATGTTTTCACCGCGGTATTCGAACCCGCTGCAGTACCTTGATTAAATTTATAATAGCCCACCAAACCTTTTTCAGGCGAACAAAATTCATAGCCTCTGTTGGCATTCAATTCGCTGATGTTTCTTGCTGTATTCCAGATTCGCACTTCATCTATGTAACCTTGAAAATACCGAGAATATGAGGTTGATGAGTGATTTCCTATAGCCACGTTAGTTTTGTACGAAACCCCTAATTGAACTGTTGCTGTCAATGAATCCACTTGAATTCCATCAACGAAAACACGCAATTTAGAACCATCGAACGTGCCCGCAATATGATGCCATTGATTTAATTTTAGCACAGCCGTTTTGGTAATACATTCATTCCATGAACCGTTTCCAATTGTAAATCCCAATTTACCGCCGTCACCGGCTCTAAACATATAACCCAAATTCGACGTGTTTTCTTCTTTCACTACAATTCCGCCTTCAAAAACTTGAGTTTTCCACGCCGTAGCATAGACCCAAGCCTCAACGGTCAGTTTGCCATTATCACAAGCCAAGGAAGAATCTGAGCCCAAATCTACCCAGTCATTAGAACCATCGAAAGCCAAAGCATTTTGGGCAGTAGTAAAGGAAGAATACAGTAAACATCCCCCTACCAACAGTAAACGTAACAACTTACTCATGTTGAGCAAGTTACGGTTTTTTTATTACAATTTTAGCAATTAATAATTTAAGAACTGGGGTAAAATTCCCCAAAAAATAACCGAGGAACTCTGGAATTCAACTTCACAAATCCCTTGTATTAAATTTATAAATCAGTAAAATAACGACAAAAGAAACGATTAAGCGCTAACCTCAAAGTTGCTGGTGTGTACGCAATTGCAAGACAATAAACTTGGATGTAGGCGTATTGCTTTTATCGGCAACAGAATCAATAGGAACTAATACATTGGTTTCTGGGAAGTATGTAGCCGTGCAACCTACAGGAATACTGAACGGTATAATGATAAAATTTCGAGCAACTCGTTCGCGGCCTCCGTGAAAATTATATAAATCTACCCGATCACCTCCTTGAAATCCCAACTGAGCAATATCTGATTCATTCATGAAAATAACTCTTCTTTCATTGGAAATCCCACGATATCGATCGTCTAAACCATAAATAGTAGTATTGAATTGGTCGTGACTTCTAACGGTCATCATCATCAATTCACCAGGTTTTAATTGAGGGGACTGAAATTGAGCTACATTAAAATTAGCTTTTCCGGTGAATGTGTTGAACTTACCTTCTCGTGCTGAATTTGGCAAATAAAATCCGCCTGGCAATCGTGCTCGATCGTTGTACAAATCAAATCCGGGTATGGTGCGTTCAATATCCCAGCGAATATTGTCGTAATGTTGCATATAACGATCCCAATTCACTGATGATTTTTCACCCAATACGGCTTTCGCTAATTCACAAACAATCCTGGGTTCACTTTTCAAATTTTCAGATACGGGTTTCAAAACACCTTTCGACATTTGAATAACCCCCATAGAGTTTTCACAAGTCACAAATTGCAATTCACCGCTTATGTAATCGTGATCTGTTCGGCCTAAAGTGGGCAATATAATCGCTTCTTTGCCTGTAATTAAGTGAGATCGATTGAGTTTGGTTGACACTTGCACTGTTAAATCGCATTTTTCTAATGCATCTGCGGTGTAAAGTGTATCGGGAGTTGCACTTAAAAAGTTCCCCCCCATTGCGAAAAATACTTTTACCTTGCCCTCGTGCATTGCTTTAATGCAATCCACTACATCCAAACCGTGTTTTTGAGGAGGTTTAAAACCAAAAACCCGTTCAATGTTATCCAAAAATGCTTGGCTAGGCTTTTCATAAATACCCATAGTTCTATCGCCCTGCACATTTGAATGGCCACGAACTGGACAGGTACCGGCACCGGGCTTTCCAATACTACCTTTGGCAATTAACAGATTCACCACTTCTTTGATGGTATCTACAGCATTTTTATGCTGTGTCAATCCCAATGCCCAACAAGCAATGATTTTCTTCTTATTTACGATGGATAGAACTGTTTTTTCGATTAGCTCTTGGGGGATGCCCGATTGCTCTACCAACCAAGAATAATCTTGCGACATTATATTCTGTTTCCATGCTTCAAATCCGTGTGTATGTTCTGCAATGAACTCTGGATCCAGAACCGAACCGGGCATTTTTTCTTCCTCTTGAAGCAGCCGATAAGAAATAGCTTGCAACAAGGGTAAATCTCCATTTATTTTTACCTGCAAAAATAAATCTGTAAGTCGCGCTTTTATACCCAGTGCTCCTTTAATAGATTGAGGGTCTTTAAACGCTACCAAACCAGTTTCAGGAAGTGGATTAATTGAAATTATTGTAGCTCCGTTTTCTTTTGCTTTTTGCAAGGCACTGAGCATTCTGGGGTGATTGGTTCCAGGGTTTTGTCCAATAATAAAAATGACATCGGCAATGTAAAAATCCTCCAATTTAACACTGCCTTTTCCGATACCAACGCTTTCGGATAATGCTACACCCGAAGATTCATGGCACATATTGGAGCAATCCGGCAGGTTGTTTGTCCCATATTCTCTAACAAACAATTGATACAAAAATGCTGCCTCGTTGGAAGTTCTACCACTGGTATAAAAAACCGCTTCATCGGGTTTATTTACGGAATTCAAATGTTGGGCAATTTTTTCGAATGCATCTTCCCAACTTATTGGAGCGTAATGACTGGCATCGGGTGCCAAATACATAGGTTCCGCCAAACGACCTTTTTTCCCAATTTCATAGTCGTTCAATAAACTCAAATCTGCAACAGAATTTTTGGCGAAAAAATCGGCCGTTAATTTTTTACTTGTTGCTTCTTCGGCAATGGCTTTGGCTCCATTTTCACAATACTCACCAATTACAGAACGATCATCATCAGGATCTGGCCAAGCACAAGATGGACAATCCACTCCACCCTTTTGATTCAAATTAAACAGGGCTTTCAATCCTCTAGCAGGACCCATTTCTGAAAACACGTGTTGTACAGCCACTTTTACTCCAGTTAATCCTGCTGCCGCATCGGAAACTTCACGTAGTTTCAAATTAAGCAACCCTTCTGGATTTTCAGGATTGGGATGTTGATGATTTTTTGTCATTAGTGATTGTGGTAAGGAGTTAAAAATAATCTAATCGAACCCATTTAATTATACAGCCTAGCTTAACAAACCGCATTTGGATTGGGATAATTGTCGCTCTGATCTTCAAAGGTATTATCCAAACAAACGAAATCCTTTTCAATTAACAAAAACAATTCCGCACCGTTAGGCAATTGCAATTGATGTTGGTGGCCTATCGTGTCTGATTGAGTCCAATCGTTTGCCAATTCAACTGGCATTAAAAATTGTATTTGATTCGGAGATTTCCACTCAGCGGCCAAGGTTTCAACATCTGAAGAGGCCCTCAGTGTATACACAAATTCTCCACCCATCATTTGAGTTGTTTCTGCTAAAACGCCTGATTCTGCAAAACGCGACACTTCCGTTTTGGTCAACCTAAGTCGGATTGAATTCCCCTTGATTCGAATTTTCATGAAACACAAATTTAATGAAATGTACATCTAAAACTCGATTTGTGACAATTTATTACCGCTATATTCTTTGTGAATTTCGCAAATCAACGCAGTACAACAAATATTTCAGTAAATTTGTATACATTCTTTACAACCACTTAGTTTCTTTATGATTTCCAACTCTTTATCGTGGCGGTTATTAACCGTTTGTTTTGTTCTCTTCAATTTCACAGAGGCTCAAGTAGGAATTGGCACTAACATCCCGGCGGCATCGACAATGCTGGATGTCAGTTCCACCACCAAAGGGTTTCTATATCCGAGAATGACCAACAGTCAAATGTCGGCGATCAGCACTCCGGCAGCAGGTTTAACGGTTTACAATACCGATGCCTCAGCATTATATTGCTACAACGGCACAAATTGGGTTTCCAAGGAAGATAAAATTTCCGGATTCTATGACTACGATGTAGCTGCACAGCTTGATAATATTCGGGTGCGAATGCCCAATTCCACGTTAAATAATTCAGCTCAAATCGCAACGGTTTCGGGAACCATAGATATCTCTGGAACATCAGAAACGTTTTACAGAACATCGGCCACTTCAACTGGTGGTTCATCTGCTTTCTACCAATCATATGTCCGCCAGACCGATGCAATCAATACCAGTTTTGTCAATTTTTGGCCTGGATTGGATTTCTTATTCCATGGATCCACTCAACTAATTTATATACAAGACGAAACCAACAATCACGCCTACTACATTATCTTCACTTGCGGTGGTGGGTATCTTAAGAATTTCATTTCCATTCAACGTATCAAATAACTTAAACCCTCCATTTCATGTCTAAATATTTTTCTTTTTTGTTTTTGGGGATGCTATACTTGGTGATTCAATCAAAAAGTGGGTTAGCGCAACAAGCCATCGGAACTAGCAGTCCTCATAGCTCATCTATTTTAGATGTATCCTCCACATCCAAAGGCGTTTTAGTTCCGAGATTAACACAGTCGCAAATGACCAATTTAAGCAACCCAGTTGCTGGATTACAAATTTACAATACCACCAACAAGTGTATGTACACTTATTCTGGAACTGCTTGGATCTGTGAAAAAAAATACGTTAGTAACATGGTAAGTCTAGGCGATACCGTTACATTAGAAAACTTGATGGTTCGCATCCCCAAAACAGGGAATGCGAGCGCTCAATTGGCTTTCAAATCTGGTAATACTCGTATAACAGGTGTTTCATTTTACAGCAATACAAGTTACACGGTTGGCAATACGGTAGCCAGTTCTCAGGCTGCTTATATGCGTCAATCGGAGTTTTTAAACAGTTCGTTTAGTTATTTTCAATCGGGTTTAACTTTCGCAACACGAGGAAACGTGCAGCAAATATGGTTCACCGATGAAACCAATTGGAAGTTTTACAAAATCAACATTGTCAACGGGATTTCCAATCAAATTCTAATTGAAATCGAAGAACTTAATTAAACTGAATTTATAAATAAAAGCGATACAATCCAACATGATACGATTTATTCATCCTGCATACCTACTGTTTTTTATTCTAATTTCTCAATTCAACTTTGGAGTTGCACAAATTGGAATTGGGACTTCTACTCCCAATTCAGCCGCTGAGTTGGATATTACCTCTACAACAAAGGGAGTATTATTTCCGCGAATGACAAACAGCCAAATGTTGGCGATTTCAAGTCCTACTGAGGGGTTACAAGTTTTTAATACGGATGCGAATTGCATGTATTATCACAATGGATCACAGTGGGTTAGCACATTAAACTCCATCACTTCAGTTGTAAATGCGGGCACTGCTGTTCAGCTTGATAATATTAAGATACGAATTTCAACGTCGGGAGCTAGATCCATGCAAATTGCCACAGTTTCAGGAACAATTTATATTTCGGGCACTGCACCCAACCTATTTATTTCTACTTCTGCCGGAACATCGGGTAGTTCTGGCAATACCAGTGGTTATACATTTTCCAATGTTGCAGTTACTACATCATTTAATTATGTGGCATCATCCGCTGATTTCCCTATGCATGGCAGTGTGCAGCGTATTTTATTTTGCGACAATACCAATCGAAAAAGTTATCGCGTTACATGGATTGTAGGTTTGGGCTACAATAACAACGTTATTGAAATTGAACGGATTTACTAATTGGCAGTATAATAAAATATAACATACAGCAATTAAGACAGCCACTCATTTTTTTTAAGTTTGTTTTTTACAATTCAATCATTATGTTTGCTTTAAGTAAAAGAAATAACGGTGAAAAATAATTATTGGCACGGTTATTGAAAGCAGAAAAACAACAAAACCAAAAAATAACTTATTATGAAAAAAATTACTTCTTTCTTCGCAATTGCTTTTGCATTAATCGGAATGTCTAAAGCACAAATGGTAATCGCTGGTGAGCAATTCTCTAAAAACCCTGCACAATACAATGGCAGACAGATTACTATCAAGAACATTCAATTGGATTTCTCTAACAATGCAGCAGCTCCTGCCGGTGCGGTTGCTCCTGCTCCTCACGGTGGTGCTCCTTCTAATGCGCCTCAAGCTCCAGGACCTAACGGTCAGGGTGCTCAAACCATCAAATGCAATCCTCCTAAAGGTTTCGTAAGCATTGATGTTGATTTTATCGCTGACCCTGAGTACAAAGGTTGTTTCTTCATTTCACAAGCACAATACAACCAATTAAAAACTCAAGCGGGTGGACAAAGATTGGATGCCCAAATCACTTTCAAAGGTGATAACCGTATGGGTTACAACATTACCTTATTCAAAATTGGTAAATAATAACGAGTATTATATTTAACTAAAAAGCGGAGCCTAAAAGGCTCCGCTTTTTTTTATTCAGTAATAAACTCAAATCTGTTGCAAACACTATAAACTTCAACATTGTAAACTTCTTATAAACTGTATATTTACAGATCACTCACCGCTACGACTATTGCAGTGTTTGCTTCTTGCAGTTTGTGAATTTCGTTCAAAATTGAATTATTACTGTTAACTCAAAGCTCTATAAGAGCTGTTTCCAGACGCGTAGTACATTGTGAATTTCGTTCAAAATTGAATTATTACTGATAACTCACACCACCCTTTCTGGGGCGGTGTACACATTGAATCGATTCGATTTCAGAAACCCTACTAAGGTAATGTGGTACTCTTCCGCTAATTCTACAGCTAAACTAGAAGGAGCGCCAATGGCGCATATCATGCGCAAGCCAGCCATGCTGGCTTTTTGAACCAGTTCAAAACTGGCGCGTCCGCTTAATAATAAAATCCGATTAAACATCGGCACCTCCCCCCGCTCTAATGCCCGTCCAATCATCTTGTCCAACGCGTTGTGTCGACCTACATCTTCCGAAATATCCAACAATCTGCCATCCAAATCAAACAATCCTGAAGCATGAATGCCACCACTGTATTCAAAACCATCTTGTCTCTGTCGTAATGATTCCGACAATCCCAATAAAACAGCCGATGAAACATTCCAAGATTTTGCAGGCAGTACCATTGGACAGGCCAATTTCACCGCATCAATCGATGCTTTCCCACAAACTCCACAACTGGATGTTGTATAGAAATGTCGCTCCAATTTTTTCAAATCCAAAGACTCAAAATTGCGCAAAACCACTTGAACATTCCCTTCCTTTAATAACACTTGGGAAACGTCTTCCATTCCCCGAATTATTCCTTCCGTAAATAAAAAACCTAAGGCCAATTCTCGATCATTTCCGGGTGTTCTCATTGTTACAGAAAGGTCGATTTTTGAGTTTATACCATTCCGATCCCCCGAAATTAGTTGAATTAATAATGGTTCTTCTACCGACAATAAATCGGTTTCCGCCTTCCAATTCCCATCCGCGAAACGGCTAATTTCAAATGGCATCAAACTGTATTTTGTCATAAATTGTGAATTTAATCAAATAATAAGATCAATCTTTCAAATAGATTTAATAACAAAGTAAGAATTATTTCCCGATTGATTCAAATGAATTCCCATTACAAAAACTATTTCAACTGGATAAACTTCAATTTCGCTAGAATAAAAACTAGTACTATGTTACCGTTAAAACAAGCCACATCAGAAAAACACAAAATTGCAGAACAAATGCCATTCAATGTCAAAATGAGCACAGGTAAACTGAGCAAATTTGAATATTTAAATTACTTAGTTCAACAGTTAGAACTATTTAAAACCATTGAATCCAAAGGAATTCCCCATCCTGATTTGAGTCGAGTTAATGCTTTGATTTTTGACATACAAGAATTAGCCATTCAGCAAATTTCAATTCCCCCTATTCTAAAATCAACACAGAAATATTCGAACTATTTAAACTCATTAAACTACCAAACTATACTACCCCACATTTACCTTAATTACTTAGCCGTAATGTTTGGAGGACAAATGATTAAATCGAAAGTACCTTCTTCGGGTAAATTTTATAAATTCAATTCTCCAACCGAAGCCATGCAATCCATACGTGAAGTGCAAAGTGATTTATGGGCAGATGAAGTCAATTTAGGATTCGATTTTACCATTGAAATTTTTAAAGAGCTAGATCTACAGAAAGATTCTCATGAAGAACAGGCAACAACAAATTTATAACCTTTGTCAATACTCTAGAAAATTGGAATATACTGAAATTGAATCTACCACCGAATAATCATTCATTTTTTCATAGTTGTAACACTTATTCGTCAACACTTTTCAATTCAGACCAATTCTGAGGCGTCAGTAAGTAAATTTCTGGCGCCTTTTGTTTTAGGAAGCGACTCAACGACTGATTTCCCTCAGCAAACCACTGCTCTAAATCTTGTAAATGAGCGTAGGAATAAACACCTATCAAACCATTGATTATGTTGGTCGAATCGTCCAAATAAAAAACCGATTTATTCGTTAAACGATGTATTTCAACCATTTCTCTAAGCGCCTCATTACGCAAATTGGGATAATCAACTGCGACCACCAACAGTCCTGACTTTTCCAACTTTTTCCACGTTTGAAAATAACTTAAAATTCCACCAATCGGACCCGAATTAGCATAAAACTCCGCATCGAATTCCCAACTGATTTTATCCCATAAATCCTCAATTTTCAAACTTCTATATGGAATTGCCCCGAATGTTCCAGTGTGACCAAAGTTTTCGGTACTTGATTCTGAAAGAAATTCACCATCATTTTGAGACTCATTTATGTTTTTCATTAAACCCAAAATCTCATCCTGAAAATTCCCAATATTATTTTCTTGGTTTCGGGGGATGTTAATTCCTATATTCATAACAAAGTCATGTACCGCTAACGCCAAGCGAAACCATTGTGGCTGTGAATTTTGATAAATTTTTTTGAACTTTGGAGAACCCATTCGGCTACTCTGTCCCCCGCCAACAATCAAACCTTTTAATGCGGGTTGAATATGTTTAATTTGAGGAACTTGAAACGCTGCATGTTGTTCTAAACTGTCAAATTTTATAACCTCGTACTTAGGTAAATGTTGGGTGTGTTGGATTTCAAAATCACTCAAAAGTTCCTTTCGAATCAGCACCAAAAGTTTGGGGAATGATTTACCTTGAGTTTTGCGTAGTTCTATAGTTTGAGTATACGATTTAAAAAACTGCGTTAGTTGAGGTTCAAATCCTTCGTTGCGATGCAACTCCAGTTTACCTACTTCATCCAATACCAACCAATCTGTATTTTCTTGCTTCAATCCATTGTATAACCATTGAATCCCTTGTTCGAATGCAAGTTTGCTAAAAATAAACCGACCCACTTTAATAACTGGTTTTTGGCCTTCTTCTCCGAGTTGGATTTCAAATTCAATGGATTGTTGGGTTTCAACATTCATAAGTCGTCTGAGATGCAAATTCGGTTGCACTACAGTTTGAAGGTATTTTGCTGCATTCAAGTCACTAACGGGTGTTGAATCCAGCGAAACCACCCCATCAAATCGAAAGTTTCTGGCTTTCATCAAGCCTATCCAATGGCGCAGCCAAGTAGTTTTACCGGTCCTTATATCCCCCGAAACCAAAAAAACTGACGACTCATCCATACGTTAATCCAGATCATTTTTAACGTTGGAGTTATTTAGATTTTCTTGCGACTGTATCCGAATGGCAATCATAAATTCCATAGCTCGAATGTACTTCATCAATGCCGAAACATTGGATTCCACGCAGTATAAACTAAATTTATAATCCATTCTAAATTGCATAAAATCCTGGGTAATATCATTGACCAACTGAACATTTTTATGCTTTTTTGCTCCCCGTTTAACGATATAATTAAACAAGGGGTTTATGATCAAAAACAGCATCAGTGTTGCTGAAAGGCTGCGAATTAATACATACGAAATATTGTGTTTAGAGTCTTGTACAAATCCCAAAATCAAAACCATAGCTACGAGTACAATCAGATACACAAACCAGAACATGTATTTATTGGAAGTCAACGGATTACGATACATACTATTGGGTTCTTTGTATTCTTTTTGCTTGTAACGAATGATTTCAAAAAGGGAAGTTAAACGGTCTGGGAAACCACTCATTCTCCAACCCAAAACAGCACCCCAAACAAAATAAATAGAAACATAAATAATAGCCAACCAAGCAGTTCCCGATAAACTTGACAGATTACTGCTCGAATTCAGTCCCAACTCTTTAGCAATAGTACCCAAAAAAATATCCAGAGCATCTTTCAGAGATTCACCATACATAATTACCAAGGTTAATAATTTTTGAAGGGATGATTCCATCATTGCAACTATGGAGAATAACACGGAAGCTACTTTGTAATTACGTATAATTGAAAATATCAAGGCAGCTGCAAAACCTTGAAAACTAACCGCCAAATAGGCCGGAATCGGGGAATGTGGACTGGCCCCAGCTTTAACCACTAAAACCACACCGGTAGCTCGAATAATATCTTTCCAAACATGTTCCGATTTCAATGCCATTACACACAATATAGCCACGGCTGATCCACCTACAACCAATCCGGTAAGTGGCAAACGTATGGCATGAAGCAATCCCCCCAAAGTAACTTCAACGAATGCCCAAAGTGCGGTTAATTGAAACCAGATCGATTGCTTGGAGTATCCTAGATTTTTTACAATTTTCATTTTAAAAGGTAGTTCTACTATTTCTAATTTATCCTAGATCGTTAAAAAACCCATTCGAACCAAGGTCGATTGGAATCTACATAATCACTCTTCCTTTTTCCATTCCAAGTACAATGTACAATGTGTTTTTGTTCGTTTTTGTAGGACATAAGGAGTTTATTATAAATTTTAATAGTTTCGGTTCTTTTAGCTAGGGCAATCCACTTTTTTGCAGGCAATTTTATGGTAAATGTAAACTGAGTAGATTCTTCGGCTGGTTGAAACTGGATCAACTCCAGAGGTAATTCTTCTCGTTTACTATGAGTTAAATGAAGAATCCACCATTGTATACTTAAGTTCTTTTTAAAAAATGATTCCATCAGCGGATAGAGCACTTTGCCTTCTTCACTTTCTCGGGGGATATTTTGAAAATCGTTGGGCAGACGAACTCCGGTTTCCTTTTGAAAGGCTGCCTCAAAATCGTCGGTAAATAATTTTACTTTCAGTTCCCAACTTTCTCTTTTGGGATTACGAAGATCCACACTTAATTCAGTGATACCTACAAAAAACGGATGCTTAATAAACGATGATGTTATCTCCACGGTGAGCACCATGAAGGCAATCCATAAACCGCATTTAAAGTATCTTTTTTTCGTAAAGGATTGAATTTCGCAGAGTAGACGATTCATAGTGGAAAGTTGCTCAAATTGACTGTGATTTTACTCAATTTCTTTTGAATAATCGATAAATATACGGAGTTTTGCGTCAAAGTTAGTTCACAACAACTCAATTCCCCATTCTGTGTTTCAAATTGATTGGTTTTTTTGGATAAAATTTGGATTCCAGCATATTTTGGATTTCAATGGTTACGACCACATGCTATTCTTGTTGGTTATGTTCACGCCGTTGGAATTGAAACATTGGCGAACCATTTTACTTTGGGTTACGGCCTTTACGGTTGGTCATTCACTTACATTGGCTTTATGTGTTTTTGACTTTTTTTCCATTCCCGCTTACATTGTTGAAATTTGCATTGCCAATACCATTGTGTGGGGCGCTTCACGCGGGCTTTATTATGTTTACACAAAAAAGGACATGTCACAGCTCAAACGCAATTTTGGCACCATTGCCTTTTTCGGTTTGATTCATGGTATGGGATTTTCCAATCAATTAAAACAAATAAGTATCAATCCCCACAATTTATTGTGGGAATTATTGGGTTTCAATATCGGATTGGAGCTTGGTCAAATTCTATTTTTAGGCTTATTGTTCGGTTTTAAATTCTGGATGGCTTCATCAGCTAAAGGTAAACTTCGTGTTTCTCCCAATTTTAAATATCAATTTGAATTAGGAATACTTCTTGTTTCTTGGGTGTGTGGATTGTGGATGTGTATCGACAGAATTGTAAATTCATCTTTGAATTGATTATATTCGCAAGCTGAGTATTTTTTCACTCAAAACCCAACCTTTTACGCTAAAATGAAACGAGTTTTACACCAAGGCATCTTGTGGTGCACGCTATTGTTCAATGGTTCTTTGTTAACTGGACAAAATGTTTTTAACAATCCTCGATCCAATCACGGAAATCGATTTGAGCAAATTGGACCTCTTTTAGAGGATGTAAATGAATATCGTGCAGCTTCTGGTGCACCAGGCCATGCCTACTGGCAGCAAAAAGCAGATTATAAAATCACCGCTGTTCTTGATGAACAAAGAAGGGTTTTACACGGTTCAGAAACCATAACCTACACCAATAATTCTCCCGATTTTTTGAATTATTTGTGGTTACAACTCGACGAAAACGAGCACAATCCTAAAGGTGAAAACAATTACTTTAATGAAAGTAAGTTGAATGAACCTATTACACCCGAACAAATATCCGATTTGGATGTACAAAAACGTTTGAATGGTTATGGTACTAATATTTGGAGTGTTACGGATGCTAAAGGACAAAAACTTCCATTTACCATCAACCACACCATGATGCGAATTGATCTTCCCAAAGGGCTAAAATCGAAGGAAAAGTTTGTTTTCAACATTCGTTGGAGCTACAAAATTTCCGAAAGAATGCGTATGGGTGGTCGTGGTGGATACGAATTCATGCCCGATGGTCAATCGGATTTATTTACCATTTCGCAATGGTATCCAAGAATGTGCGTTTACAGCGACTATCAAGGTTGGAATCACAAACAGTTTACGGGAAGAGGCGAGTTTTCGTTGGTTTTTGGAGATTTTGATGTGAATATCATGGTTCCTTCCGACCATATTGTTGCTGCAACCGGAGAATGTTCTAATTATAAAGAGGTGTTAAGCGCTCAACAGTGGAATCGTTGGAACAGCTGTTTCAACCAGTCTGAAAGCGCCATTCAAACTAAAAAGGTAAATACCCCCAATCAAATTGTTACTTTAGAAGACGTTAATGGAAACATAAACAATTATCTAAATATACTTTCCGGTAAAGGAATTCGTATAAATCCAAGCAATATTTCTGTGGTTTTTGGGGATGACAAAGCGTGCTCTGTCGCAATTTCTAAACTCGATGTGGCATGTGCAGTAGATCCAAACAATAAAGACCAAATCAATGCTTTAGACGTATACGGTTTGGGATACAAAACATGGAAGTATTCAGCGAAAAACGTTCGGGATTTTGCTTGGGGATCTTCCCGCAAATTTACTTGGGACGCTATGCCAGAATACGTTGAGGGTAAAAAAGTAATGTGTATGAGTTATTATCCCAAAGAATCGTACAAATTGTATAACAAATATTCTACCAAGGTAGTTGCACATACCATCAAAACCTACTCAAAATACACTATACCCTATCAATACCCAGTGGCCATTTCAGTAGAAGCAAGCAGCGGTATGGAATATCCAATGATTTGTTTCAACTACGGTAGAACCGATTCTGCTGGTAATTATACAGAAGCTACCAAATATGGGATGATTGGGGTAATTATTCATGAGGTTGGACATAATTTCTTCCCGATGATTATTAATTCAGATGAACGTCATTGGAGTTGGATGGATGAAGGATTAAATACGTTTGTACAATTTTTGACTGAGCAAGAATTTGACAATAATTATCCGTCTAGAAGAGGTCCAGCTCACAAAATTGTGGATTACATGAAACTTCCCGTTGAGCGTTTGGAACCGATCATGACAAATTCTGAAAACATCATCGAATTTGGACCAAACGCCTACGCAAAACCAGCAACGGCATTGAATATTTTGCGCGAAACCGTAATGGGCAGAGAGTTATTTGACTACGCGTTTAAAGAATATTGTCGCCGTTGGGCATACAAACATCCTCGACCTTCGGATTTTTTCCGTTCGATGGAAGACGCATCGGGTGTAGATTTGGATTGGTTCTGGAGAGCATGGTTTTTTGATATTCAACCAGTAGATATTCGTTTAGATTCTGTGGTGGCATTTAAGCTCAACAATCCAAGCAGTGTACCCGTAAAAATAGATACTCTAAATACGAATGAGCAGTTGAACATCCCCCGAAACAGAGCCGCTCGCAGAGCTCAAGCTATGGAGGATGATCGTTTCTTGCACGTTTCTCGTTTGCGCAACAAGGCTGCAGGAATGGTGTTCGCAGTAGATACAGATACTTCATTGCGCGACAAGTATTATTACCGTGCTTTGAATGTTAAAGGAGAAGTGGCTGAAGAGCGCATTCAACAACGCGATTCATCTCAAAAAATTCAAACCGTAAATCGTTTAAGTGGATACGATGTCGTTTCGGATGTAGAATTTGCGAACTACAAGAACAATTATTACTATCAATTGAGTTTAAGTAATGTTGGTGGTACAGTGATGCCAGTAATTATTCAATGGAATTATGTGGATGGGACTTCCGAAGTGGATTACATCAGTGCTTACATTTGGAGAAAAAATGAAGATAAATTCACCAAAGCGTTCGTGAAATACAAAGAGGTTCAAAGTATAGTAATTGATCCATTCCGTGAAACTGCGGATATAGATGAGAGTAATCAACGCTGGGACGCATTTGAAAATCCTAATCTAAAATCAAAAGGTTCTAAATTGGGTATCAAGAATTTGTTAAAAAGAAAATAAAATTTTACTAAAAGGTAGGAAAGTTCAAGTATTCCGTTACCTTTGAATACTTAAAGTTAATTGAATGCACACAGGTAAAGTTAAATTTTTCAATGAAACCAAAGGTTACGGTTTTATTGTAGACGACCAAAACGGAGAAGAGTACTTTTCTCACGTAACTGGCTTAATCGACAAAGTTCGTGAAAACGATGCTGTTGAATTTGAGTTAGAAGAAGGTAAAAAAGGCTTAAACGCCGTTAAAGTAAGAGTAATAGGTTAATAAAGTATATATAATTTATTTCTGTTTACCTTAAGAGTTTCTAATTTAAAATGCCCCATTTCTGGGGCATTTTCTTTTGGTATACTTGTTATGTTTGAAGCAAACTAATGATGAAAAGGATATATCAAAATTCAATGGGAATCAAAACTTGACGAATCCAAGTTACTGACCTTGACCCAAAGAATAGGCATCTACCCCATCAAACGAATACAGATTTTCCGTCTTAATCGAATCCAAACCGTGCTGTTCCGCCAATTGCAATAATTCAATAATATCTGCCTTGGTTGGAACATGCCCTTCAACCGGCTTGTATCTGCAGCGCCAATGATCTGTGCAAAAGGTTTCTTCAAATCCTTCTGGCCACACTTTAATACCGCGATTGGTAATCATGGATAAATTCATTTTCCCATTATTTAAAGGCTTCAACATATCCGCTAAGATATTGGCATCGGTGCCATGCCAATGAATAAATAAATCTACTCCTTTTAATTCTTTCTCTTTTTGAGGCTTGCGTTGATAGGGTGGTAAATTGAACTTCGCATCCTTACGAAACTCCACTCCCACCAATTGTACTGGTTTTTGTCCCAAGTTCGCAATTACAGCGTCTGTAAATTCAATGGTATTTACCTTTTTCTTGCTGGTTCCCTCTTTATAAATATCTACAGTATGAATACCATCTTCAATGGTTTTCAACCAAGCATTTTGAATTTTTTCCGCAGTTTCTGTTTGACCAATATGATTCAACATCATTACTGCTCCCTGCAACAATCCTGATGGATTGGCAATACCTTGTCCAGCGATCATAGGTGCAGACCCATGAATGGCTTCAAACATAGCGCAAGTTTCACCAATATTGGCCGATCCGCCTAAACCTACAGAACCCGTAATTTGTGCAGCAATATCAGAAACCACATCCCCATACAAATTGGGCATTACAATTACATCAAATACTTCCGGAGTGTCGGCTACTTTAGCCGCACCTATATCGATGATCCAATGCTCTTTTTCAATATCCGGATATTCAGCAGCGATTTCATCAAATACCTGATGAAACAATCCATCCGATTGCTTCATAATATTGTCTTTGGTGAAACAAGTTACCTTTTTACGGCCATAAACTCGTGCATACTCAAAAGCATAACGTATGATTTTCTCCGAACCGGGACGAGAAATCAGCTTCAAACACTGCACCACTTCATCGGTTTGTTGGTGTTCGATGCCCGCATACAAGTCCTCTTCATTTTCACGTATGATAACAATATCCATTTGAGGATGCTTCGTTGCGATATAAGGGTGCAAACTAATGCATGGACGAATATTAGCATACAATCCCAAAAACTTACGAGTACTAACATTCAAACTTTTATATCCACCGCCTTGAGGTGTTGTAATAGGTGATTTCAGAAAAACTTTGTTCCGGCGTATGATGTCCCAAGATTCCTTAGCAATTCCAGAAGTATTTCCAGAGAGATAAACCCGCTCTCCTACTTCAATTTCATCGATTTCTATCTCGGCTCCTGCCGCAGTTAAAATTCTCAGAGTGGCGTCCATAATTTCAGGACCAATTCCATCACCCTTTGCTACCGTAATTCTTTGCTTTGTCATTCGTTGCTATGCAAGGCAAATTTCGTCATATTGCCTACTCATTACAAACCGTTTAACGTCATTTTTGTATAATTCACCTACTTTTGTAGAAAGAAATCGCGTCGAAATTAAAACACTCCGTTTCTTTGCAAAGAAAATTTGCATCTTTATCTAACCGACGCAAAAATTTGTAACCCACTCTATGCAATCCACTACAAGGTACTTTTTTTCGAAAAAGGCCTATCAGATTTTAGTTTTAATTTTTTTGTTTTCGGGGGATGCATATTCTGCATTTTCAACATCTGATAGTCTCGATGAAGACACTATCGAGGAGGTCGTTGTAACCGCAACGCTAAAACCGGTTGGCAAATCAGAAAGTCCCGTATCCATTGAAATTTATCGAACTGCGTTCTTCAAATTAAATCCTACACCCAACTTATTTGAAGCTCTGCAATTGGCATCGGGTGTGCGTCCCCAATTGAATTGTAATGTTTGCAACACGGGCGACATACACATCAACGGCATGGAAGGTGGATATACGTTGATTCTGGTAGACGGAATGCCCATCATTTCTAATTTGGGATCGGTTTACGGGATGATGGGATTACCTAACTCCATGATTGAGCGCATGGAAATCATGAAAGGTCCATCCAGTGTGTTATATGGTAGCGAAGCAATGGGTGGTATCATCAACATCATTACCAAAACACCACAGTCTAACATCCCCCCAAAAAAAAAACGGCCTTCAACGCGATATGATCTAGATATGCATTCTACCTCGTGGCTAGAAACGAATTTAGATCTTTCCGCGGTTCATTTCTTGAATTCTAGAACTTCCATTCTCACAGGAATCAACGCATTTTGGTATGATCAATTAAAGGATTTTAATGACGATGGTTTTACGGATATTGCATTGCAAAAAAGAGTTTCCTTTTTCCAAAAATGGAACGTAACTCGTCCTCAGAACAAAGCGTTCAATTTGGGAATTCGCGCCCTTACTGAAGAGCGATGGGGTGGCGAATTGAATTATTCACCTAGCGATTGGGGAAAAGAAACCCGTTACGGCGAACGCATCGGTACTCGGCGTTTAGAGTTCATGGGGAACTACGATTTACCTGGTACTATACCCATTCGATGGATGATTTCTTACAACATTCATCATCAAAATAGTTATTACGGAACCACACATTATAAAGCCGTTCAAAATACCTTTTTTAGTCAATGGGTGTATCAAAACAAGCCTTTAAAATGGTGGGATTTGGTTGGAGGCGCTACAGTGCGCAACAATTATTACAACGACAACATGCCTTTGGATTCTCAGCAGGCTCAATACGAAGCGTTAGCGAAGCCCAATAACATTTGGATTCCTGGTTTATTCAATCAAAATAACTTGAATCTTAGTTCTAAGTGGACTGCCAATATTGGATTGAGATTGGATTATCACCCCATTCATCGATTCATTCCCGGTTATACCTTGGCGCTTAAATTTGTTCCACAAAAAACCACCGTTGCACGTCTCAATTTCGGTCGCGGATATCGAATTGTCAACCTCTTCACTGAGGAACATGCCGCATTATCAGGTTCACGACGAATGGTAATCCCGGTATTTCTGAATCCCGAAACCTCTTATAATTTCAGCGGTAGTTTGAACCAAACCTGGACCATTGGAACAATTCTTTTTGATTTGGAAACCAATGTTTTTGGTGCTGTGTTTCAAAATCGCATTTATCCTGATTACGACAGCGACCCCAACGAAATTCGTTTTGTAAATACACGCCAAAACTCCTACAATCGAGGAATCAACATCAATTTGAACGTTCAACTACCTAAGCGGATTTCGATGCGTTGGGGAGTCACATTTATGGATGTTCGAGCTCCTTTTTCGGGGGATACCTTATCCAACGGACGAGTTGAAATTTATTATCAAACTCCATATTTCACAGAAAAATGGAATTCTAGTTTAACTATTTCCTACAAATCACGCACACAACGTTGGAATATCGATTTCACCGGCAATGCTGTAAGTTCTATGCGATTACCATTGCTTGGAGAATTCGATCCTCGTCCAGACCAATCGCCGTGGTATGCTATTTTGAATTTAAACGGTGGTTATCGTTGGAATAAAAAATTGGAATTTTATGGTGGTATCAAGAATGTATTCGATTGGACACCGGCTAAAACTGTTCCATTTTTAATTGCAAGAAGCCACGATCCGTTCGATAAAAAAGTAATTTTTGTTAATGGAGTAGCACAACGAACGGCTGAAAATCCCTACGGCTTGACCTTTGATCCATCCTATGTTTATACAGCCAATCAAGGTCGAAGAATCTTTTTTGGACTTCGTTGGCAGTGGTGATTTCATTGGCACGGAAATTTCATTGGCACGGAAATTTCATTGACACGATAATTTCATTGGCACGGAAATTTCATTTGCACGGAAATTTCATTGGAAGTAGCAACGAAATAATTACAGATTAAATAAATCCAGCGGCAATGGTTTGATTAAAAATGGTAGTTAAATACCACATTGTACAACATCATATTAACTTTATTAAATATGTGTTTAGGAGTTAAAACTTCATCGGCCAGCTCGTGTTTATATGCTACTAAAACCTGCAATTCCATCCCTTTCCAAATTCCCCCAAACTCATGGCGTAAATCCAGATTCACCTGAGCATACGATGGCAATCCATATTTATTTAAACGATAATCGTATACCGATGGCAATTTAAAATATCCACCAGACAGATTAATCTTGGACTCAATTTTAGGGAAACTTTTAGTAATTTTCAGGGTTCCTGCATGCAAATTCCCAAGTCCTTCATTGCGTTCTCGGGGTAAAAATGTGTAAAATGGATCCCTACCCCATTCTCGAGGCATTAAATAACGTCCCTCGGAAGTAATACGCGTATAGTTAATGTTTACATCCCAAGTATTTTGTGTTTGACCCAACCTGAAGCTGAAGGTAGTGGCTTTCTCACCTTCTTGAATGTATTTAAATTGCGAAATTTCATTTCCACCGTTTCCAATGGGCAACTGTCGAATTACTTGTGATTTTAAATAAATTTTATTCTTTTTATCTCGGGGGATGACAAAATCGACCTGCAACATACTGGTGCTCAAAATATCGTCGATCGTGGTGTTCCAAGCATTTAATTGAATTTGCGGATGCACTTTTTGATGAATACCAACAATTGTAACCCAATTACTATTTAGATTTCCAGCATATTTTGAACGAGTACCAGCATGGTCTACACCTACACCGTACAATCCAATAGACTCTCCAATATCAAACCATTCCACAGTACCTCTGGGAGTAATACCATAAAGATACCCACCTTCTATTCGGGTATTTTTCCATTCGGCTATATCAGCCCAAAATCCCTCAACACCCGTAGGTCGCATTCGTCCATCCTGCAAATTGATAAATGGAGTATTAATGAGTTGCCGGCCAGCGGTGATGCTCGACTTAGAGAAATTATATTTAACGTACAATTCTTCAAGTCGATCAATATCTTTAAAATTGTAAGGATTAGCGATATCGAAGAGTTGGATTTCGTAACGATTTTTTTGGTTGGATAAGCTGTCTACCAATCCCAAATCGGAAGAATGCATGTTAAAAATAAAGAATCCACTAACTGCCACTTGCAGTCCACGATAAGGAGCGGATTCGTAACGGATACCACCACCCGCGGCATGTGCGTAATAATCAGAATGTGCGCCTTGATTATCGGTATTCATGAAAAAATATCGAAAATGTCCTTGTAACACTCCGTCTTGAAAAGCCCTGCTAATGGCAGAAGTATCATAGTAACGCTTGGATTTACCTCTCCAAAGATTGGGTTTTTCAAGCAATTCTTGATGTTGTGCATGAATCAGATTTACGGAAAGCATTAAAAACATCCCCAAAACCCGCGCTTTATAATTTGAAATCTTAAAAAATAGCATAAAAATATGGCGCAAAGTTAGACTTTACGCCATATTTGGATTGTGCCAATAGTCACGGAACACGCCTTAAAGTTCGACCCACAGGTTAGGATCGAACTAGCACATCAACTTAAATTCATGGGTACGTCCATCAATAGAATTTCATTATCATCTGTCGCTTCAAATTGGATGGAATCTTGAGTATTCCATATACCCAAACCATCGCGTGCTGATACTTCAATTCCATTAATTTTAGCTTTTCCTTTTAACATAAAAACATACAGTCCATTATCCGGTGATTTAATTTGGTAATTAGCAGTTTTGCCCGGTTGAAATTTACCTAGATGAAACCATGCATTTTGGTGAATCCATACGCCCTCATCATCTGAGTTTGGTGATAAAATTTGTTGGAACCTATTTTCACGGTCAGCGAGATTCAATGCAATTTGATCATAACGAGGAGTAACATTCCTCTTATTTGGGAATACCCAAATTTGCAAAAACTTAACAGCTTTATCCTTATTTTTATTGTATTCTGAATGGGTTATACCAGTTCCAGCACTCATCACCTGTATATCACCTTTTTTAATTACTGCTACATTTCCCATGCTGTCTTTGTGTTCCAAATCTCCATCCAAGGGAATGGAAATGATTTCCATATTATCGTGTGGATGCGTTCCAAAGCCCATACCGGGTGCTACATAGTCGTCGTTTAAAACACGCAATA
>JACCDU011422066.1_pt1 | contig 39376 bp, 33 predicted proteins | sample 7446081 | NCBI WGS metagenome assembly JACCDU01 (sample SAMN15323447, study PRJNA562643) | freshwater metagenome | isolation source: river surface water | place: USA:Blue River Watershed | collected 2017-08-17
ATGACAAGATCCTTAATTCAATCAAGTGGATTCAGAAAACAAAAAACCGTTGTAAATCGGAGACTTACAACGGTTTTTCATTTTTTGGCGGAGTGGACGGGACTCTACGCCAAACCATGCAAGCCTATGATTTGATTGGATTTTTTGCAGTTCACTCTACAAAAAACTGCTACCACTGTTGCTACCGTTTTCAGAGGTGAAGCAGTCACGAGGCGCCAACTATACGCGATCATCAACTGGGTATGCGGCCATTTTTCGTAATAAATCTCAGACCGCCTCGAGTCTTTTGGCCATGTCTGGGAAGCGCTCGATCATCTTGATGAGCAAGCTCGCCTGCGCGTTCGGTCTTGCCCGCCCCTGCTCCCAGTTTTGCAAGGTCTTGGTGTTAGTGCGCAGCCGATAGGCGAACACCGGCTGCGACAGTTTGAGGCTCTCTCGCACCGCTTTGACTTCTGCAGCCGTCACCTTCACCACTGGCTTAGCTTGTACCTTGGTTGTGCGCAAAGTGCGCTTGCCCTTTCGCTCGTCTTCCAGAGCGTCAAAGCCCTCACTGATTTCTGCAAACAGATCGCGTTTCATTTGCGAGCCTCCAATTCGACTTTCACCATGCTCTTCAACTTCGCCCGTTGGGCAGGCGTCAGGTCTGTTGCCTCATCTTTGTCATACAGGGTGAATAACCAGAACTGACTTTTTCCATCCCAGTAGAAGTAGATGATCCGCAACCCCCCTCTTTTGCCCTTGCCCCTCTTCGCGTCCGCGAACCGTAGCTTTCGCAGTCCGCCTGTTCCTTCAATGAGGTCACCCGCCTCAGGGTTCTTCATCAACTCATCCTGAAGCGCCCGAAAAGACTCATCGTCAAGGTAGTCCGAGCGGTGACGCTCGAAGGCCGGGAGTTCAACGAAGACTGCTTTCATAAGTGTACGCAAGTTGGTGACATTTTACAAGCAATGACCTTGCCAAGATCAGATGAAAGGGCATCCTTGATCAACCGGTTCTACTAGTTCGTTCATGTCAGAGAAGTAGGGGCTAAGGACTAATGAAGGGCCTCAAAGATGAAGCGGGTGCTCAGCTTCAGAACAAGCCACCTACAGTGCGCACGGATACAGTTCCATATTCACGCGCCATGCTGTGGATGGGAGCTCCAGTTGGGATAAGCTGTCGAAAGAAGTTTTTCTTCAACTAACGCATCAAGACATGAATATGCCAAATTTCAGCTTTGAAATCGACCCAATGCTCCGTGATGGTGCACCATCCTACCGATTTTTTAAGTTGGTCTTTACTGCTGCGCTACGGCTTAAGTTAGAACTGCCTGTGAATAGGTTGCTGCAAATCAGTGCGGAGGGCTCCAGAACTACTGCTGCCGAATATAGGGGGCGAGTAACTTTTGCAGGTCGGTTAGTGATTGATGGTCGAGAATTTACAGATATTATCTTTATCGTTGACCAAACTAGAACACCTTTCGAGTTGGTCACCTTCTGGAAGAAGTCACAAAGAGGAGAGGTTGGTGGTGCAAAAACAGGTGCACATTCATTTGCGGAAGCGTACATGGGATACCTCACGGGGAAAACGCTAGGGTTGCAGTGCTTTCCACCCTCAAGAGTGATTCAGATCGCCGACGAATACAACAGCGATCCCAAGTTCAATATTACAGCATGGATTATCAAAAATTCATCTGCTCAGATAGTTGAACCCAAGGTAAGCATAGCTCCGATTGAAAAGCCAATCCTTGAAACCATCGAAGAAATACCACCACTTGCTCTATTAAATAAATGGACGACGGATGTTCGAGGCACCGGCATACCTTACACCAACTACGAGTTGGATGCGTGCTTGAAAGATTTAAAGTGGTCCAATAATGATAGAATTGAGTGCAAAGTTCACTGGGAAAATGGTCAGTACATTACTGTACAAGATTTTGGGAGATTCGACAGATTCCTACCAAGCAAAGAGTCAAGAGAAAAACTGTACAACTACCTTAACACATACAGTGGCAACCAAGCAAGGGCGCGATTAATATTGACCATTAAAGGTGATGGAGATCAGTGGACATTAGCCTCTGCCACCATGATGAAAAGGTTAAAGCGCATCATTTTAGAAGCCATTTAATCGTCAGCCAGCTTTCCAGAAGGAGATATGCTTACACCGTCGCCTAGATAAACAGATCCATTTCCGTCGCCACCTAAGGCATCATACATTTCAGCACTCCAAGCAGCAGATCTGGCCGCCAAATAAGAGTGGCGCCTGTCCTCTTTAAAGTCATCCACAGGCTGATTAAAAACTTTCCGTGCAATGTAATCGATCTCATCAAGCAGGACTGATGGCGCCTCTTCTTTCAAAATTGCGTTTTGTTCATCCGTAAGGATTCTTTGAACCCTGTATGGAATACTAAGCAGGCTAGTGAGCCTATCGAGCGCATTCAGATTCATTGAATAATAATAAAGCCATGTCGAACTCTTGTATTGTCCCGTGTCCAGATCATCCTCTACAAAGTACTTGGGTGCATAGATGTTCTCGAGATTTGAAATCTCAAAATCAGGACTAAGATCATATCCAGAATCAGCCTGAGTTATGTCGAAATCCTCGGACATGAATAAATCAATATCCGAATCATAACCTGATTTTAAAGTCCTCTTGTGAAAATCTTTCACCACAAAATCTGACAGCAAAAAATCAGCCATCAACTCTGGGCCACCATTTTTAGCTTGGAAAAAATCAAGATTCATTGTTTTTAAATCCTCATGTATTTTTTCAACTGACGATCCATCAGAATAAGCTAGGACCATAGCCTTTTGGACCGTCACACTAGACCAATGCTGAGCCATTACTCCAATCCTGCTCATATTTTCTTCATTGATCTCACACAAGCGTACCGCCTCATCATTTTTCAATGAGTACAAATAATCATAAAGATCCTTTTCGCGCCAAGTTCTCTTTTCTCCATTTGGCATAGAGATTTCCAAATCCTCATAAATATATGAATCACTACTCATCGGCCCGCCCCTAACTGATACAACTAAAGAGCGGCCATTTTCGTCACTGTAAATAAACCGTGGAAGCAATTGGATTGGAATTCCTTTTTCAGAAGCCAAGTAAATTAAGGTGAATTTTTTATCCTTGATGTAATTACTCATATATTGATTTCTCGAAATGAATTTTGTCGATTAGTGAGCTAGACACGGATAGTATCCAACATGCCTACTTTTGACGCAATAGCACGCTGACCCAGAACGCATGGTCTTTGCTCATGGGAGAAAATTTCTCGGACTATGTGATCGAGTTGAGCATGATCAAATATCGAATTCCGCTCCACTGAAGAGAGCTGTTCTTCGTTACCTTGCAATCCACACCTTATGTCTGAAATTGACCGCCTGTACAGGTACAAGACCTTGCTCAGCCACCGTCGCGCGGTCTCCCGCGAGGACATACTGGTTGCCCTTGAAATTTCACCGGCCACTTTCAAGCGAGACCTTGCAAAGCTGCGGGACAGGCTTGGCACTCCTATCGTCTTTGACCGTGATCTTGGCGGCTATCGACTCGATGCACCTCAAGACTCGACGGAACTGCCCGGCTTTTGGTTCACACAAGACGAATTACTCGCGCTCATGACCATTCAGAGCATGATTGAGCAACTCGACCCCGGGTTGCTAGGCCCGAAACTGAGGCCATTGCGCAAGCGGCTTGACGACATTCTCAGCAATCAAGGCTTGGACCCACAGCAACTCACTCAGAGGATTCGCGCGGTCAGTGCGGGGAAGCGCCGACTCCCGCTAGCAGCTTTTGAGGTCATCGCCAAAGCCACTTTTGAACGCAAAAAAGTTCAAATTCGACATCACAACCGATTGACGGGCGAGACGCTGCAAAGAGCTATCTCACCACAGCAACTTATTCACTACCGTGACAACTGGTACATAGATGCATGGTGCCACCTGCGCGGAGGCGTTCGAAGCTTTTCCGTAGATGCAATTGAAGCTGCCGAAATTCAAACCGAGTCTGCCAAAGACATCGACTTGGAGGCGATGAGAAAGTACCTTGATGCCGGGTATGGCATCTTTGCCGGCCCCCCCAAGGACTGGGCTGAACTGAAGTTCAGTCAAGCCAGATCCGGTTGGGTTCAACATGAAATTTGGCATCCCGAACAAGTGGCATCCTTCAATCCTGATGGCAGCTACACACTTCGACTTCCCTATGCGGACGAGCGGGAACTGCTCGGCGACATTCTTCGGTTTGGTGCTGACGTGGAAGTAGTACAACCATTGCACCTACGAAAGCTGGTTGCAGAGCAGCTGTCAAAGATGGTTGGACTGTACGGCCTCTGATCTGGCGGCTTACACCTCAAGACCCACCTCCACAAAGGCATGCCGGTAAACCGCCAGTAAATTGGCATCACTCACACAGAGCCGTGCCAACTGAAGGTGAGGTGCGATGTCCACATGCAGGGTCAGCACCCGGGCAGTGATACTGGCCGCCAGCTCAGCTGGAAATCCGAAAACACCGGTCCCGATTGCCGGATAGCCAATGCTACGGAGGTGGTTGTCATCAGACGCCTTGAGCATGGCGACTAGCGCTTGCTCCAAGATGAGGGGCGCATCATCGTGGTTGGTATAGGAGGCCGCCCGAACATGGATCACCCATGGGTTTGGCAACTTGAAACCGGGAGTGACCAGAAAGCTTCCGTAGGCCAACGGGGCATATGGCTTGCAATATTCCTCCAAGCGAGGGCCAGCGGCCGTATGGATTGCCCCGGCTACCCCGGAGCCCAATCGCAAATTGGCATTTGCACTGTTCACCAGCGCATCAAGATCTGGCTGCTTGACGATATTTCCGACGACGATTTCGAGCTTCATGTTGCCTCCTGACTGCCCTCATGATGCATCGTGAAAGGCTCACTCGGTGAGCCTTTCATCGGCAAAGATCGCTCTATGCTGACTTATCTGTTGCTTATTGGGTTTTGGCTCCCCATGCCGACCTTGGCCTCGGAATTCCTTCGAATGCCAGTAACTCATGTGGTTCCGCTCGAGCAGCGTGTGATGCAGATGGAGACGGGCTGTCCCGCTAAAGCTTTACGGCGCTCACGCTTGGAATTGCTCAAGGCCTCCCTTGGCCCTTCTTGATTTATTTTTCTACTTGGATTTTTCTTCAATTTTCTGATTTGCACGGCCAAATGCAAGCTCCATTGCGGTAGGCCCTAAGGGGTTATTTTTTTTAGCCTTATTCAGCTTCTCGAGCTTTTGCTTTTCGATCTTTTTTTCCCCTAATGCAGCCCGCTTAGCATCTTCTACAAATTTTTTGCCCTTGCTGTTATTCGAGATATTTTTTTTTGGTTCTGCTGAAGATGGCGCCCGCAGATGCTGAGGAATCAAATTGATTACGGAGCGTGTTGCTTGAAACTCGATCGGATCTGCAACATCTCCATTAAATTTCACAGTTGTAACCCAGAAGTTGGAATCTGAATGATCTGACTTCTTAATCAAATAGGGGGCACGAACATGGAGTCCAGATTCTTTGCAGAAAAGCTTGAGCTCTGAATGCTCATAAAGCCCCTCAAGAACATATACACCCGCACCTAATAACGGAGCTGGATGAATAGCATTGCAGATGAACGGCATCCAGTCTGAAGGCTTCATCTCAATACGACCAGCACCCAGCAAATCTACCCTAACAAATCTGGAAGGAGCACTGTTTGTACACGGATGCTTTGGCCATGGTTTGCCCAAATTGTCAAAAAAGACTCGACCACCTTCAGGTGATTGATAAAAGTAAACAGGAACACCGCAAACAGGGCACTTGGCGTTTGGGTTGACATAAGCACGCGCTTCTTGCCTGTAGCGGATTCGAATTAAATCTGTGAATTTAGTTAGTCCGCTCTCGGCCAAATATCTCTGGCCACCGCCACCACCACGCGCACCCTCCCCGCCCCAACCACAGGTGCAACTAAGCGAATGGTTCCAAGCATTGCACATTGCTACTGATTCCGTCGGTGCATTAGCAAATAGACACGGGGCTCAACCTGACTTGCTGGCATCCTTCCCAAAGGGAAGTGCATCAACAAACTTCTTCATCAATGGCCCCACAATCGGATGCTCAGCGGCATCAGGGGCGTCCCGCTTAGAGGGATTAGATTGAACTTCAAAAAAAACGGCCGTGGTGATTTCTTGCTCGAAATCCGGTGCCTGCTTCTTGAAGCCTTCCACAGACCGCGCAAGAGCGGCCTTATGCGCATATTCCCTCTCGAGGTGAAAAAACTCCGAGTAGGACTTGGAGAAGAATTGGGTTAACCAAGTAGCCGGGAACATCAAGAACACCTTTCCCAAAAGGCTGATCAAGGCGTCCCATCCATTTGGAGAGGTCTGCACTGCGCTGGACACCGCCGCACTGGCAACGCCTTTAGTCAAAGCAATTGAGCCAGCCAACGACCCATTGGCGGGCAGCCAACCTGAAAACAGGCCCGGAAGAATATGAGCAACCAGCGGAATTGCTGAAGCAGCCAACAACAACACGGATGCGGCAAAGAGGCCAGCCGAGATCCACATGCGTCGAGCGTATATGGAACGGGTCTCTTCAAGACTTGAACCAAGGCCAGCGGTAGTTGCCCCTTGAATCATTGCATCGGCCTTAGCCATCAGCCGGTCAATCTCTTTCTCCCGATCTTTGTTCTTCAGCAGCGCTGCAGACATGTCCTGCACGAAATTGCTATGTGCTTCGATTTTGTCATCCAGTGACTTTTGGAAGGCCTCAAAAGTGGCCGCATAAGCAGTGACCTGAGCTTCCAGAGTAGCCGCATCCTTGGCGGTATCCTTGATGAAATTGAGCTTCGCTTCGCTCTCGCCTTGAGCTGCAGTGATCACTGTTTGTGCCTCAGTGACCCGAGTCAAGGCATCTTTCGCCTTTGACTGATTGTCTTGGCTCGAATCAGCTGCAATTTGCGCAGAGTCCTTCAGTTGGGCTGCGGAGTCCTTGAGTGACTTGATTTGATCACGCAGTGATTCGGATGAGGCAAGGAGCTCTTGCAATTTTTCAGCATAGCCCATAAAGATGCCAACGCCCTTGGCTTTCCCATAACGCACCCCCGAGGGCAAGACATCAAGCAAAGCTGTCATTGAGGCACTCAATGAGTCCAGATGCTGACCGGCGTTTACCGTCGTGACATGAGTTCCCTCGACAAAGCCTTGCACTGATTCGAGGTTTTCACCAGATTCCCGGAAAGTGGCATTGGGATGTGCCCTGAATTCTGTCAACAACGCATCAACACTGGTTTTACCCGACGTGAGATGTTTGCTGACCAAGTCCACCTTGGGAAGAAATAAAAGTTGACCAGCGTCATCCACCCGCCCAAGTGAGTAGGTCAACTCAAGGGTCGCAACCACGCGCCTGTTGAACTCAGGGAAGCTGGCTCCATGGAGACGGTGATATTTCAGCTCCTGAGAAAGGCCGGCCGAATCCCAAATCGCCACCACTTCAGACCACCGATCATTGACATCTCGGGCGGCATCGACCAAGACCTGAATTCGCTCATGCATTCAACACCTCCCAATCAATCTAAAAATTCAACACAACCTAATCTCAAACAGCGGGTACTTCTCAGCGGACAGCTCCACGCGTTACACGTGCAGAAACTGCTCCCGGTGGTACTTCAAGAATGGCGCGTGAGCTGACGAAACCCATCGCAATTTCATGGAGGGTGACAGACCCAAAGACTGGCGGTCAGACTTTGAGATGGTGTCTCTGATCAGTATCTGGCCATCCTCGTCAAATGAAATCAGGAACTTGTCGAACAAGGCGTCGAGATTGGCACTGAGAAGGAACCCGTTGTACACATTCAGTCGTTCGGCATCATTCGAACAATCAGCCCAAGGCTTGGCATGACTGGCTCGCAAGGCTGGCAACAGGGTCAGCCCCGTAACAGCACAAGCAGCTCCCCAATAGTCGATCATCGACTGCCGGAATTTGTCTTGACCAACCCTCTGGCGAACCATCCGCTCAACCTCTGTGTTTTGGGTTCCTTCAGGAACCAACACAGATAAGGCCTGCTGAACTTGTGTTTCATAGTCGTCCACCGCCTGATTCGGCAGGGACTGAGCCAGCTCAGAACTCCGCCTGAGAAACTTAGCAAGCAACGGCTCACTCGCAGCGATGAAGCACTTGTCTTCGAAGGGCCAGTCCGCAAAAGATCTAAATAGCTCGGCTGGCAAGGGCAACGGACCTTTGAGCACCCGAATTGAAAAATGGTCATCGATCAGCGTGACCTCTAACTCTGCCCTGTGTCGGGCTGAAGACATGACAACCGTCTCAAAAATGGCCTCAGAAGTGTTTTCATAGCCGTTGTCACGGGCGGTTTTTGCAAGGAGTGCGTGAATGAGGGGTTTCATAAGCTCATGGACCTCAGTTCGCGCCTTTGGCCAAATTACAAGCAGGACAGGACACTTGCCCGTTCTCAACGGTGGACTTGCCGCCTTTGGACCACGGTTGCTTGTGGTCACAATGCCAGTCATCCCAAACAACCTTCACGCCATCGCACTTGAGTTTGACCTGACAAGTTTGGTGGTCACGGCGGAAGATCGCCATCTTCTGCAAGTGCGTGAAATCGCGTTGGTTGTCTTTCTGGGAGAGGTTTGGGAAGCGAGCCAACAGGTCACGCATCAAGAAATCCATGCGGAAACGAATGGAATCACCCGCATCGGTGCTGTGGCTGACTTTTTCCTTGTAAGCCACCCACTCAGCCTCAGCCTTGTCCACGTCAAGTGCATCCTGAGCACGGCGGCGAACCTCGAAGTCAAAGAACCAGCCACGAATCTCTGGAAGTATCTCGGCGATCACATAGCCGCGCTGCAGCTCGGCCAGCACCGCATACAGCGCCACGACGTTGTATCGCTCAAGTTCAGGCGCCTTTTCCGGAAAGATCTGGGCCATCAAATCAAGCGTTCTCTTGACGGCTTTGGCCGTCTTGCCATTTGCGTCGAAGTCGGCGTTCTCTTTGTACAAGCGATTGAGGTCAGCATCCTTCACATTGGTAGGCTCACCAGCTACCTCAAGGCAAACCAACTGCGCAGCCACATGGTCAAAGGCAAATCGTGAATTGGTGAAGTGAACGCGCGAAAACAGGGGGTGGCTGGTCAGCTCACGGACAAAGTTCCGCATCTGACCGGGCATGGCGTTGCGCTTTTCCTGCGCCTTGAGCGAGCTGCCGTTCTGCAGCCGCAAGAACATCTCTCGTACCTCATCTTCGTCAGTGTCCTCAAGAACGACCACATCAAGCGTGTACTGGGTGAACTGAATCTTGAGGTCATCAGGCAGATCATCGTATTTGCAGCCAGCAATCGACATGCCATTGACTGGATCTGCATCGGACGCCAAGGCGAACTCCCCGTCCACATAGCTCCAGATGGCTCGAAGACGCTGCTGACCATCCACCACGTCATAGCGGTCGGGCTTTTCCCCAACCTTCCGCCAGTACATCTTGGGGACGTCGTACTCACGCAAGATGGTGTCAATCAGCAAGCGTTTTTGAGCAGTCGACCAAACGGCTGGGCGCTGAAAGTCAGGCGTGGGGTCAATGCGTTGCCTAATTCCCTGAGGGGTGGTGAGGATCGCCAAGGGAAATGGTTTCTTGTTGGTCTTCATTGCAGATTTCCATTTCTCAACGAATTCCATGCATCCATGACCAAACGGCGAGTCAGATATTCTTTGTGCTCACTCTCCTCCTTGTTTTTCAAAACACGGAAGGTCTCGCTGGGGTAGTCTTCACCCATTACCTCTGAAGGGTCAAGGATGTAACAAAGCTCTTCGCATGTGAGGCCATACAGATGCGCATAGTACGCATCAAGCTCAGCCCGCAATTGCGCCCGACGCTCGGGGTTAAAGGCAAAAGGTAGTCCATCAAAGCCAAGGTCTCTGGCCCAAGCGCTCATGTCATGGGCGGTGTAAGTCAATTCCAGTACACGGGGGACAATGAATTGGATATCAGCAGCTGAATATTTCTCTGGAGTCAAAACTGGGAACTGCTTGAAGTAGCCGAATGTCATATTTGTCCCCCCCAGCTTCTGCCTGACGCAATAGTCAAAGACCAATGAAGTTGTGTTACCCAAGAATGCTGCTGCAAGTTGTGGATTAGACGCGAGAGTCCACAAAGGCATTGAATGCCCAACACCACTCAGAGGCATAACCGCACTGATAAAGCTTCTTTCATTCGTCGCGTTGGTAATATTGCGCCACCCCATCAACCACTTCGGACTGCGCACTTTCATCCACACATCCGCGATCGATAAAAGCGAGGCAACACGGGTGACGCTCGAAGACAGCCCGTCCCCCCTCATCCAGTTGCTGAGTTGCACGATTTCAGCCTCTGTCAATGGTGCCTCTGCATCGTCCTCGCACCATGCTAAAAACGCCTTCTTGGCGGCATTGCCTTCAATTCCACCCGTCCTCAAGGTTTGGAACAGTAGCGGGTAATGGTCTTCCAGAAGACTTTGGGTCTTGTGAGTCGCCTGTGCCAGCGCGTTCTTGGAGAGGTTTTCCAGTGAAGTCTCTGGCGCAATGGCTTCACGCATGATCTGCCCAGCCAACCAGCTGGCCACGGCGAATTCCAGAGACTTTTCCTCTGAGATGTTCTTGCTTTGAACACCCTCTGTGTGCGTGAGCAGCCAAGCCTTGGAAACTCTAGCCGGCACATTCGCCACCCGCGCGAGTACTTCACGCGCATCCACCCAGTAACGCGGCAATGCAGTCTGGTGAGGGTTCTGCTTTTCACCGAGTGTCATGTCTCGGCTGTCACCATCAGGGGTATAGGTGGCCCAACGGTGGTCAAACTGGTGAATGAGCTTGGCTTCGAACAAGGGCAAGCGGCCTTCACCGGGTTCATCCAAGAACAGGTCACTGTCGTTCGACATGTGAAACATGGTCGAGAACTTGATGCCCCAAGGATTGGCGCCGGGTGTGACCACCCTTGTCACGCCATCGACCTCCTCCAATACAGGATCGCGCAAGAGCACTGGCGCAGCCCTGTAGAGTTTCTTCGTGATCTCCGCGTCTCGCTCACTGCGGAACATGGGACAAGTCAGCGTGTTCGGGTTGATGAGTTTGAACTCGTCCGGCGTCAGGCTGAAACGGCGTCGTGGATCTGTGAGTTGATTGGGGTTAGAGGCAAAGCAAACGAAACTGGCCTGTTCAGCCTGTCCAAGAGTGAGCAGACTGAATTTAAAACTGCGGTGGACGGAGGCAAACAGTGCTTCCTTGTTTTCGATGTCGTACAGGCTGACCAACTGTCCAACCTGTGAGACATGTCCAAAGAAGAGCTTGGTGCTGTCGTCTGTCGCAATCCCAGTTGGGACAATGAACCCCGCCCTGCCGGTTTTTGATTTGATTTGGAGAATGGTTTCAGCGAACAAGGCATAGGTATTCACATCACCCACCCCGGTCAAGGGGTAACGGCCGCCCTCCCCACCTTGTCCAGTGGTTGAGCCGTTGACGTGCATGAAGACACTGGCAGCTTCGGCATTGCGTCGCGCTGTGATGAATTCAGCATAGAGGCGCTTCTCTGATGCGGCCAGCAAGCCCTTGGCTTCATCTGGCAGTCCAAGGTCTTGGCCCAAATGCTGGGCCAGCGTGCCCTCGCTTAACCAGTGAATGCGCTTGGCCCGTTCGGCCTTGTTTTTGGCTTCGGCAACCGCTGGGTGACGATTCGCGAAAAACTCTTCCTCCTGCAGCTTGATGCGTTCCCAAGGGGGATTGGCCAGAACGCAATCGAAGCCCCCCGCAGCAAACACCTGCGCAAACGCCATGGGCCAATGGAACACGCTGGCCCCACGACAGACCTGTTGGGCCGAATTCAGGATGTCCTGATGCGCTGTCGTTGCAGCTGTTTCCGCAAGTTCGGCATGAACACTTTGGCTGGTGGGCACTTTGCCCAGTGTTTCATTGGTCTTGGGCAGCAGGTACGCGGCCAAAACAAGATCGGCTACCTTGGCCAGTTTGTGATTCTGCCTTTGGGACAAGAATTCCCGGTATGCGGCTTCCTTGGCGTCGACCTCGTGAGGCGTGTCCGATGGCATGGACTCCAAGACTTTGAGGGCTTGCTGAATTTCAGCACTATCCGAAAAGTCAAACAGGCTTTGTCTGCTTTGATAGTCTTTTTCCAGTTGCTTGTTGCCCTGCTGGTTGAGTTTGGCCAAGTCCTTGCAAATCGCCTTGTCATCGCCAGACAGTGGCTTGAAAGCATCGCCAGAGATACCTTTGTTTAGAACCGTCAGGTCACTCAAACCTAGCAAGGCGTCCCCGACCTGCAAGTGGTGATCAAGGAAGGTCAGGGGACGACCTTCTTCGAAGCCTTCCAACCACAGGGCTGTACGGGCCAGCTCGATGGCCATCGGGTTGCGGTCAACGCCGTATATGCATCGTGCAATGACCTCTCGCAAGGCATGACGGTACGCAGCAGGACTGACCACCCCGTCCTCAGACCGCAATGCGGCCAATCTCTCTGCCAGTTTGCGGGCGGCAGCCAATAAGAAGTGGCCGCTTCCACAAGCCGGATCGCAGACCTTGATGGACAAGAGCGCTTCAACCGGATTTTCTGGGTTGGCATTGACTCGGTCTTCAATCACCGGCTCCAGCGCGGATTGGATGAGTTCCTGCACCAAGCTGTCTGGGGTGTAGTAGCTGCCTGTGAGCTTGCGCTCGTTACCGGCGGTGCTGCCTTCGCTGGTCAAACCCACAAAGCCAAAGGTCTTGGCTGGCAGATCCACTTCAGGAACAAGTTCGAGGAGGCTCTCATACACGCTGCCCAGCTCCTCAACACCCATGTTGCGGTAGTCGATGGGCGCCAAGTTTCCACCGGCTTGGGGAGCCCAGCGCATGCTTTGCATGGCCGCCAGAAGATGCGCATTGCTCAGTTCGGCACCATCCAAGACAGGACACTGACGCGCATCAAACAAGCCACCCAGAGCGGGCACACCTAGGCGTGCCTCTCCGTGCGCGAGGGCCTTGAAGACAATGCGAACACTTTGCCAAAGGTCATCAAACCGAGTGCGAGCGCGACGGCGCAGTGACAGGTCACGCAAACGCGCCAAGGAATAGCCTTGAGCGTAAGCCGCATTGGTCTGAAGCAGGCCACGCTCTTCAACACTGAAAACGAAGATCAGACGGTAGATGAGTCGCAGCAGCTGGGCAAAGAACTCCTCCTTCTTGAGGTCGCCGTTCTGAAGCGCCGCCCTCAAAGCATCGTTGGCCGGGTGTTGAATGAACCCATTGCCAAAGGTCAGCAAGGCTTGCGTCACACCCAGTCGGAGTCCGTTGCGAACACGGGTCCCCTCTTCCTGACCAGCTTCACGCCATACCTCCCAGACGACTGGAGAGGGTTTGTCTGGGTCATTGCTGGGGAGCAGTCCAGCTCGGCTGGCGTGCAATAGACGCCAAGCATAGGCAAATTCAGAGTAGCGCTGACCGCTCAAGAGGTCAGCCACATCGATGTCCAAATAACTTGGGCGCGTCAGTGTTGCGGCATCTCGCAGCAAGCGAATGGTTTTGCCGTTGGTCACCAGACCCCAGTGGTGGTCAGGGCTGGCGTTTAGCAGTTCCTGCATCAGCTGGAAAGGGGATTTTTTGCGGGTACCGCTGTTGGAGCCATCGGCATGTCGAACGCCGTACCGAGGATCAGCATCATCCAAGCCCAAGTTGTGGGGGGCGATGACGATGGGTAGCTGGGCTCCTTGACCGTTGCTGGCCAAGTGGGTAATGGGGTAATGCCTATCCGCGACAGAGATCCCGGTGCTGGCACCTACTACGGGATATGCCAATGCAGTGCGCAGAAAATCACTGATGAAGGTTGCACTGGCATGGCTTGCATCCATGTCCGAGCGGTCCATCTGGGGCTCGAAATGCCGCCACAGGGCTGTGGCAATCTGGAAGGACCGGCTGTATTCATCCTTTTGCTTGAGGCCTTTGGGGATGCCATAGTCGCTATCGGCCTGAAGTCGCCCACTGCCGAGTGCGGCTTTTTCGAGCACATCGGGCAAGAAAAGACCACCTTCCAGCTTTAAGGTGGGCAAGTTGAGGGTTGCCGCTTTGTGACGGGTAACGCGTTTCATGTTCTTGTTCTTCCCTGATTACAGCGATGCCGGCAGGAGCACATAGACCCCGATGACATCAACGGGAAGGCAAGGATTGACACTGTATTGACCCACATCTCGGGCAGCCTCTCGAACTCGGCGGTGATCCTCCAGCAACACTTGAGCGCGTTCTTTGGCCAGCTGCTCCAGATATGACTGGTGTGCTTGCGCAAACTCTAGGGATTGCTGGATTTCACGACGGATCAATTCGAGTGGCAAGTTGCTGGTCGGCGAACTCTCCAACAATTTGGCGACCCCCTCGTTGCTCAGCCAGACAGGGTTGCTCCTGCCCTCCGCAGCCACGGCCACCGTTTCCTCGGCCATCATTTGGTAGGGTTGCTTTCGGCGGACATAGCTCAGTTGGTGGCGCAGTCGCAAGAGGTACACCGTGGTGATGGTGTCCACAGCATCTGTTTCAGTGGCAGCACATCGTGCGGTGATGGAAGTTTCGCCTTGCAAGGCTGTTTCAATCAGATGGTCAGCCAGCACAGTAACCAAGGGATGGCTGCGGTGCAGCTCTGCAAAATCCAACACCAAGCCTTTTGTCTCGGCGCTCTTGTCACCCTCTTTGACCAGTCCTTCATCAGCCAACCTTTGCTGCAAGGCCTCGGGCAGGCGCGTGGTGGGCAAACGGTAGGTTTGACGCTTGGCCTTTTCAAGTGGCGCATTCAAGCGTGAGCACGCACTTTGGACAAATCGCTTCACATCGTCCTGTGTGCCGAGTGCCTGCTGCTGCTTTTGCCATTCGGGCATCACCTCATCGGGTCGGATAGCACGCTGGGCAAAAACAGTGCGGTTGGCTTTGGCCTTTTCCAGAGCGTCGGTCCACTGGGCCTGCAAGGGGGCAAGGATTTGCTCGGCCTCTTCGAATGCAAGGCCCATCTGCCTGTTTTCGGCACTGACACGCTTCATCAGTGCGGCCTTCACCATTGCCTGATTGATGCGCGTTTTGTCTTCGGGCATGGGCACCAGAACGCCCAGCTCTTTTTGAATTGCATCGCCCTTGCGCAAAATGACATTGAGCACAAAGCCATCGACCGGATTGTCCTGACCGTAAAGCATGGTGCAACGCACCTCGGGGGCTTGCTGACCAAATCGGTCCACACGCCCCTCTCGCTGCTCGTGCCGGGTTGGGTTCCACGCCAAGTCGTAATGGACAACTGCCGTGAACAGGTGCTGCAGGTTGATGCCCTCCGAAAGACAGTCCGTGGCGACAAGGATGCGGACATCCGCATCTTCCATGTCTTCCACGCGCTCTCGACGCTCCTCTGGGCCAAGTTCGCCGGTCACAGATTCAACGGTGGCTTGCTTGAAGTGTTTCCGCAGTTCTTCGGCCACATAGTGGGCTGTGGCCACATAGCGGCAGAACACCACTGGTTGGTAGCCCTCATTGAGCAGCCCGTCCAAGTGGGCAATCAAGGTGGCCAGCTTGGGGTCACCCGATTTACCGCTGAGCCGCTCGGCATCTTGGATGAGTGCCTGCAGGCGTTGTGCGTCCTGCAGCTGCGCATCCAGTTGACCCGGCGGCTCAAGGTCTGTGCTGCTCAGATCGTCTGACTCACCATCATGCAGGCGATCATCTTCCAGCAGGTCATCCCCTTCATCCGCAAGGCCAGCTCCGAGCTTTCCTTCCAAGCGCGTGGTCAAGGCCTTGACGGCAGCCGCTGGAGAGGAGGCAACGCATCGCAGCAAGGCGAGCGTGGCGTACCAAATGAGGCGAGCCTGACCTGTTTGCTGACCTTCAACGGCCTCGGCCATTTCACGGCAATAGGTCTGAACATTGTCAAAAAAAGCACCCCACTCACCGGTGAGCTTGTAGGTTTGCTCGGTCTTCATGCGGCGGGCGAATCCCCGCAAATCTTGCGTCTCTGCTTGCCATTCCACAATGTCTTTGCGCCTGCGCTGGACAAAATGGCGAGCCAGTTGCTGACGCAGTGGGTCTTGCGCCGAGGATCGCGTCTGCAGTTGGGCGAATTCGGGGTTCAACAATGACAGCAGGTTGTAGAAGGCGGTTTCGTCCCCCGAGTGCGGTGTGGCCGTGAGCAACAACAGATGCCTTGCATCGTCTTTGACCAAGCGCTTCAGCAATTCAAAGCGTAGCTGTTTGCCAGCACCGCTACTGGCACAGGTATGGGCCTCATCGACGATGACGCATTCAGGCGCGATGGACAAAAAGTATTCTCGGTGGCGCTCGCTTTTGATGTAGTCGAGACTGACCACCACAATGGGGTGATGCTCAAACAGCGTCACGCCGTGCGGTAAGTCACGCTCGACACGACTGGCACTGGCCGCTGTGAGCGCCACTGCCTGCAGGTTGAACCGGCTCAAAAGCTCTGCTTGCCATTGCTCCACCAGATGAGGTGGGCACAAAACAGCCAGTCGGCTGATTTCGCCTCGGTCGATCAGTTCTCGAACGATCAGACCGGCCTCCACCGTCTTGCCGATACCCACGTCATCAGCAATCAGCAGGCGAACCGTGTTCAGACGCAAGGCCATGAGCAATGGCACCAATTGGTAGGCACGAGGCTCGACCGCGATGTTGCCAAATGACCGGAATGGTCCACCACCCGCACGAAGCTTCAGTCGCAAGGCATCGCGCATCAAAAGCGCGGCAGCATGGTTTCCCGGATATGAGGCATCTGGCCACGGGAAAGTCGCAGCTTCGACAGGAGAAAACTCCAGATCGGGAACCAAGGCGATGGTGTCTTCGTCAGAGCCGCCCAAGGGACGCAGCCGCAACAAAGTGGACGCTGCATCGAAAGTGGACTCGGGCTGCACAACCCACTCGCGCCCTCGGGCGCGGACAAGGTTACCGGGTTGAAATTGGGTGGCTGTGCTCATGGGTTGTTGTTCTGTTTACCGGGGCCAAAGGCCTGCGGGTATGTGAGAAATTGCTCGTGCCACTTGGCTGGATCATTCATGACGATGGTTTCTCGCCCTTTGTCTTGGATCAGACGAAGAATGTCATCCCCAATGGGCTCAAGAAACACCAGCAATCGGGCTTGCGAATAATGCGCGGCGGCAACAGCTGCCCCGTTGGCCACAGGCACATCGAATTGGTCTGGCAGGTTGAAGCCACCCAGCTCCAATGCTTGACGCCACTGTTGGGAGGCAGTGCCAGCATTGGAATTACCGGAAGGAGCCAAGGTTGTCGGCTGCGGCGCTGCCGACAGCGGGGCCGGCACCACCTGCGCGTTGGCCAAGGCAACCAGCAACTTGAGAGCCGCCTCGTTGCGCCGATTGATGCTTTCATGGTCGGGCTGGTTGAAATACGACAGCAAGCACTGGTAGCAGCCAGCTTCACAGATGTGATGCCCGTTCTTATCCTTTTGCTGCAACGATTCCAGTTCTTCGAATTTCCACGGGCCAATGGGCTCGTTGTGGTGAAGTAATTTAAGAGCAGCAACAGCGACTTGGGCCAATGCTGCAGGCTCGCTGGCCAGTCGGGTAAGAACACCCGCCCCACCCTCAGCAGCTTCATAGAACATGATGGCTTGCCGGTTGTCCTGCGTGGGCAAGGGCTCCGCCACCAACTCAGACTCCTCAATTTGGTAAGTCATCTCAATGCCACGCTTGAGCGCGGCCTGAAGCGTGGCCATCGTTTCCTTGTCCAGTGATTGCGCCGTGGGCTGGAGGATCAGGATGTTTCGGTAGTCTTCAACGAACGGGACGATCTGTTGGTTGGGGACCTTGTCCAACAAGGTGTCCTCAGCTTCGCCGTTCTCGGTCGCACCGGGCTCGTCTTTTTTGCTCCACTGCCCCGTCACCGGGTTGATGTAGAAGCCCAGCTGGTTCTTGTCTTTGCGGCGACGCCATCCACGGTTGATGCGCCAAATCAGCGCTGCAGGCGAATAAGTCAGCTCAGCCAGTGCGGGGGCGTTGGCATCAGCACTGGCTTGCACCAGCGTTTTGATCTTGGCGGTCTTTCCATCTGGACCGGGCAAGAACCGATAGGTGGTTTGCAGTTCAAACCCTTGGCGTTGGCGGTCCTCATCATTGATGGAAATGCGCTCGACCGGCACGGTTTCTACGGTCTCAATCCGGTACAGGTTCTTCACCCAGTCCAAGTCGGTCAAAAGGGCATCACAGTTTTCGCAGCGGTCCACGATGGGATCACTGCCACCCACCTGCCCCATGTGGGCGTATCCACAACAGCTGCAGACCCGGCTGGTGAGTGTGGCCAGCGTGCTGTTGCCTGAGATGTGGTCTGAATTGCCGACATTGAGCTTGGCGCGAACCACCCGGTACATGCGTCCTTGGTGGTAAATGAGGCTGCGCGGTCCGAACTCGGACAAAGCCAGAAAGCGTGGTCGGCTGACCATGCTACCCTCATCATCTTTCGCTGATGCACCACCCCGAGCGGGAATCCATGCCATGAGTGGCAAACGCGGGAAGTTGTAGCCCGGCAAGAAGCCTTGGCTGGCCAGATACCTATAGGTGTAGAAGTCGTTGTTCTGCCCATTGCCCGACTTGAGCAGCACTGCGTACTGCTTGGCGGCGTCTCCATAGCGCCGTTGGGCGTTCACCTTTTCTGTGTGTGTGCTGGTGAAGCTTTGGGTGATTTGATTGGCCATGTCCATCTGCTGACGGGTGGCCTTGACCAGTGAACGCCAACGCTCGAATGCGTTGGAGAAGTCTTCAGCCGCCTCATCGATGGTTTTTTGAGCATGGTTGCTGCTGAACCATGGGCTGTCCTTCAGCTCAGATTCCAGCTGCTTCATGAATGCTTGTGCACTCGCGCTGGCCCGCTGACTGACCTCTGGGGCGCTGATGGCCTTGTGCAGCTCGTCTTTGAGTGGTTGCCCTTCTTTTTCAAGGTCCAGCAACGGGGCAATGCTGGTGTCAAGTTGGACCTGCGCCGCAGCAATCCAGATGGCATGAAGGTGGCTCTCGACCAGATCACGGTTAGCCAGATCAAGGGTTGGTGCTTTCACAATGCCGTGAACCATGGCGTCCGCATGATGGAAGAACCATTGATCATGTGGGCTCAGGGCGGCGCAGTATGTGATGACCAGCGCCTGCATGCCCGAACGCCCGGCTCGGCCACTGCGCTGGGCATAGTTGGCCGGGGTTGGAGGGACGTTGCGCAGGTAGACAGCGTTCAGCGCTGAAATGTCGACGCCCAGCTCCATGGTGGGCGAACAAAACATGACAGGCAAGCGCTGCAAAGGTGCTTCATTCGCCGGGTTCTCAGACCAGTCCTTGCGGTCTTTGGTGGTGTAGCGAAAGCGTTGTTCGAGCAACTGGCGGCGAGCGGCATCGACTTGGGCCGTGTGCTCCTGTGCTTCGAAATTGAACAGTGCATGGCTGCTCTGCTGGAGGGTCTGGGCTACTGCAAGGTAGAGGTTACGGAAGAAGGCGTTGTGCCGGACGTCCTCACCCAGCTCTTCGTCACGAACAAGCAACCAGTCCATGCTGCTGGCGTTGAGCCTCCAACCGAGTACCTGAGTATCGATGTCGAACTTTTGGACATACCCGTAGTTGGCAGCGGCCTTGAGCAAGTCTTCAATGAATTCCGTCCATTGAGGGTCTTTCCAACCTGATACCTGAGCTCCAGCTGGCGTCTCTTTCCAAAACTTCGCAGACTTGATGTCCTTGAGCAATCGGGTACGAGCGCCGCCCGTGACCAGATCATTTCGGACCCTTCCTCGGTATTCGGGGCGTTTACCAAGAATCAGATAGCGCGCAGTTTCCAGATTTTCGTCGGAGGCAAATGCCCAACGCTCGTTAAGGTACTGGAAAGCCGTCGACTTGGCCCGCTCTTGCTCCAATGGGTCCAGATACATGGTTTGCAGACAAAGACCGCGACGCATGTAATCGAACAAGATGGCTGACAGTTGCGCTCGTTGAGGGGGTGTCAGCTTGGCCAGTACAGGACTTGCCGCAAACAAGCTTGGTTCTGCCGAGAACTCGTCCAACCCTCGGTACTGGATTCGCAGGAGGTTGAGCTGGTCCAGATTGGGGTTGTTGAAACGCCAGCCACGACGCAGGTCACGCAAGAGGCGGTATCCGATGATGAACCGCAGCGTCTTTTGCGCGTCTTGCCGAGCCAGCCCCATGATTTTGGGGTTTTTCAAATATTCTGACAGGGTGCCTAGGTCCACCTTGTCGAACCCAAGGGACTTGAAGACTTGGCTGGCCAAGTCTTCTTCAGTCAATGTGCCATTATTGTTTTGCAGGGCGCCAAGAAGGGCTGACCGCAGTGTCAATAGAAAGATGAAATCGTTGAAGTGGCCAGCCTGTAAAGCAGCATCTTGCCGGTTATCGGTAAACCCCAAAATCTTCCTAGGATCGGGCAAATCACCCTCAGGGTCACCTTGCGCAAACAACTGCCTAATGGCAGTCAGGGTCAGGATGGTGGTTGCAGAAGATCGCCCCTCACCCGACAAGCTGGCCAGTCGGTTGATGTCTTTGCCGTGAACTTCATGGGTTTGACCACAACCAAGGCAAAACCTGAACTTACCGGGGATGAACCAGAAATCCTGTCCACCATGGCGCTGAAAGCCATCTGCGCCCACCGCAAAGGGCTGGGGCACTGATTTCCGATAGGTGCTTTTGAGCTTGGGCTCTGCCTTACTCAGGTCAAGCCATGACTCAGGCAAGTCCTCCAGATCTCCTTTGTAGGATTGCCCCGGCAGTTGAGGACACAAGAACCCATAGCTTGCATCTTCATCCTCATCCGAGGAGATATCGTCGATTTCTCGGGGACTGAACTCCTGCACTGCCTGCCCTGAGCGCCAAACGGGGTGGTATTCCTGCCCGCAGTCACGGCAGAAGTGGACGGGGTACAGGCGAGCACCTTCCTCTTGGCGTCCGGGGGCGAAGCGCTGGGCATCGAGGGTGATGTGACGGGTGCCCTCGGCTTCAAGTGTTGCCAAAACCTTGCCGGGGCCGCTAATAAACTGGTGCAGCTTGAACGCGAATGGCGGACGCCCCTGCTCGGTCTTGACCTCGTGCGCCGCGACGAGAAAGGCCTGAAGTGCAGCTCGAGCCATTTCAAAATCACACTCGGCATCCTGAGCCAGCCGCTCCGAAGCAGCCTTCAGGGTCAGAGGCCGAGCGCGGCGAGGCGCTTCATACTCTGGCAGCTCAATGCCCAGATTGAGTTCAACCCAGATAGCCAGCGGATCGTCCTGAAATTCCGCGTAGCTGCTCCACTCGAATTTTGGCCGTGCAAGCGATGCTTTCAGCAAGGGCTTCACCGCCAACACATTCTTGGAGGAATTGGTGACCCGATCGAGTGTCTCACCAATGATGTCGTGCTCTGTGATGTTGGCACCGAACAGCCGCGAAGCGACAGCCGCGACCGTTTTGTTCCTGTCGGCCTGTGTACCAGTAGAGGACATGGTGGCGGATGTGCCGATGCACACCATGTTGTGCGCCTGAAGACGCTCGCGCAGGCGTCGAACCAGCAATGCCACGTCCGCACCTTGGCGGCCACGGTAGGTGTGCAATTCATCCAGAACCAGAAATTCCAGTCCCTGACAGTGTTCAACAACGCCTCGGTCAATCTCCTCATGTCGAGTCAAGATCAACTCCAGCATCATGAAGTTGGTCAACAAAATGTCTGGGGGGTTGTTCTTTATGCGCTCACGCTCAGCGGTCCCCTCCTGCCCCGTGTAGCGAGCTACAGTGAAAGGTTGCTGGTCAGGGGCGTACCCATGCAGAAACTTGTCGAGCTCTTCCAGCTGGCTGTTCGCCAAAGCGTTCATCGGGTAGATGACGATGGCGCGAGTACGCGGCTTGGGGTCTACCGCCTTGGCTTTGAGAATCCGGTCAATGATTGGAATGAAGAACGACAGTGATTTGCCCGAGCCCGTGCCCGTCGTCACCACATAGCTCTTGTTCTGGCTGGCCTTGGCTAAAGCTTCAAGCTGGTGAGCGTAGAGAAACAAGTCAACCGGTGTGCCTTCCGCCTTTTTAGCCTTAAAAAGGTCTCCACACGCGGCGTGCAATTCACCCTTGGCAGCCAGCTCTTGCACTGTGTTGCTGCGGCGGTAGTTGGGATTGATTTGAATGAGCGGCTCGGGCCAGTAACGCCCCTCGTTGTACTGCGCATCGACGGTGGTCGCGATGTCTGCGGCCGCTATTTTGGAAAAACTCCGCGAGAAGGTGCTGTACTCAGAAATCAGCTGATCTCGAAAATCGAAGACATTTTCCATGGCGAGTTTCGCTAAGTGAAAACCGACAGGTCAAGGCGACGACTTATCTGCCCTGTTCCTGAAGGTGTTGATTTGAATTATTTTTTCTTGAATAGAGTGATTTTTGCCCAAAAACTAGCCCCCTCCGACCAAGAAGCAGATATTTTTGACCGGCTTGCCTTAGCGGGGATCACTCCAAGTACTGCCAGCGTCCCTCTCGGGAGTAAATGCCTTCCTCCGCTGTCCGTGCATCGAAGAAGTCTCCGTCGGGCTCGTAGCCCACCCATGGCCCGGGGAATTCAACCAGTCGGTCAAAGCCGTTGTGCCGCATCTCTCTGAACGCATGCTCCATGGACTCGAAATCAATGGAGTCAACAATGGCGCTTCGACCCTTGAGTTGCCTGCGGCTGTGACCAGTTCCTCGGCGCATCTCTCCCAAGTCATGGAAAAAATAGGCTTCCACCATGCCGTTCTTTTTCTGCTCGAGCAATGCCCAATTGTGGCTGCACATCCCAAGGACTTTCACCCACCAGTCTCGATTCGAAATCTCGAACAAAGGTGGGTTCATAGGCTCAGGACTGGACGGCCTCGGTTTAACCGTTGTCGCCTTTCGGGCCTTCCACGCCCACTCAAAATCGATGTCGCCATCATCTTGTTTGGATGCATAAATGAATGGGTCAGCGTCTTGGCGTTCGATGGCCCTCATCACCTGCTCTGCCCATGAAGCCATCTCATCGTCACAGACGCCAGTTAAGTCTTCAGAAGCATCATCAAACTGCCCAAGTTCGCGAAAAATTTCCGCTCGCAGGACACGCCCGGAATCGGTGTTTTTCTCAACAATCTTCAAAAGACCCTGAAGGTTCAACACCTCAGCCGGAGTAAATGCGCGGTAACCGTCAGCAATCCGCTCATCATTGCCCCTCTGCCACGCATACATGCGCAGCGCAAACTCATACTCACCAAGCGGTGTTGAGGAAACAAAATCGGTGCACTGGCGTGCAGTGGCTAGCAGGTACTTTTCGACTGTCTTGTACTTCTCTTTTTTTTCTTTTAAAGCCTGTTGCTTAGCGAGTTCTTCTGCTGTCGCAGGCTTGGACTCTCGCAAGAAGGATCCTCCAAAAGAGTATCTGTCAAACTCATCAACGGGTGTTGAGCCCAGCATTAAGAATGGTTCATGACAGGCAGGGCAGGCAACCAGCGGCGGTGTGATTGGAAGCATCCGTGCATTCATCTTTCCGTCGCTACGGTATGTTGCTCCGAAAGTGTTTCCAGACGCCAAAGATCCTCTGGAAAACAGTCCCCTGCAAGAAGGGCAGCAGTAAATCAATGTCGGTCCGGGCAGCATAAGAACTCCAATTTGATACTGGCATTTTTGAGTCTGACAAGATCATCTACTGAGCCAGTCATGCTGTGCTTGCGTACAGCCCAGATACCATAGGTGACATTGTCAATAAAATGTTCAAGTGATGTCCATCGCATGTGCGCCCACTACGAATCAGTCCACCAGAAGTCCCGCCTGAAAGCCCACTTCGGCATTGACCTGCCCAGCGAGCTTGCCCGTCACGATGTCTGGCCCGGCTACTTGAGCACCTTCATCCGTCGACACCCGCACGCCGACGTGGGCGATGACGCGGTACCCGGGCGCGAGGCGCTGATCGGCAGCTTCGGCCTAATTCCGCACTGGGCGACCGACACCAAAATCGCCCGCCACACCTACAACGCCCGCACCGAAACCGTCGCCGAAAAACCCAGCTTTCGGGACGCTTGGCGCAAGGCGCAACACTGCATCATCCCGGTCGAAGCATTCTTTGAACCCGACTGGCGCAGTGGCAAGGGCGTGCCCACCCGCATCGGCAACGCGAGCGGCGAACCACTTGGCGTGGCGGGGCTGTGGTCAGGGTGGAAAGATCCCAAGGGCGAAACGCTGTTCAGCTTCACGATGCTGACCATCAACGCGGACAGCCACCCGTTGATGAACCAGTTTCACAAACCGACTGACGAGAAGAGGATGATCGTCATCCTACCGCCTGAGCGGTATGACGACTGGCTGCAGTCCAGTGCGAAGGACAGCGAGGAGTTTTTACGGGCTTGGCCAGCGGAGTGGATGGTGGCGCAGGCGCCTCAACAAGCAGGATTACTCTAAGAAAAATATGCCCCCCCTGCCTTCCAGCAGAGGGGCAAATCCGAAGGCCATTAAGGCAACTGCAATTGTCTTGGCCTCTGCATTATACTGTACATAACAACAGTACTTTGCGCCAATGCTCGCTCCAGACCAACCTCTCCTGAAACCCATTCAGCTGACCGGCAAACCGGTCTGGTTGCACGCCGCGCGCGCAAGTGTGGCGGCAGGCTTCCCCTCACCGGCCGAGGACCACCAAGTCGAGCGCATAGAGCTCATGAGCGAGCTGGTGCGCCATCCGCAGGCCACCTTTTTCGTGCGTATCCGGGGTGACTCTATGCGCGACGCAGGCATCTTGGATGGCTCGGTCGTGCTGGTGGATAAAGCTGTCCGACCACAGCATGGGCACATCGTCATCGCCGTGGTCGATGGCGAATTCACCTGCAAGCGCTTGCACACGCATGGCGGCCGCATGCGTCTCAAGCCGGAGAACCCGACCTTCCCTGTCATCGACCCCAAGGATGGTCAAACTGTAGAGGTCTGGGGCGTGGTCGTGGCGCACATTCACCAGCACATTCGATAGGTTGCTCACTATGCCCCTGCCCCGCCGTCGCCGCGATGATTTTGAAGCCAGTCGGATCTATGAATATCCGCAGCACCTGCGCGCCGCCATCGAGGATGCACCCACGGGCGCGGGCGTCTATGTATTTCATGGCCAAGAAGGTGACCTCCCGCTGTACATCGGCAAGAGCGTAAACATTCGGGCCCGGCTGCTCTCGCATCCTCACGCAATGCGTGGACATCGTGTCTTTGTGACCATGCAGGCCAACACATGATCGCGCTTCTTGACGGGAACAACTTTTATGCAAGTTGTGAACGCGTTTTTCGCCCCAGTCTGCAAGGCCGCCCGCTGGTCGTGCTCAGCAACAACGACGGCTGCGCTATTGCCCGCAGTGACGAAGCCAAAGCGCTGGGTATCAAGATGGGTACGCCATGGTTTCAGATTCAGCACCTTCAAGAGGACGCCGGACTGGTAGCCCTGTCTGCCAACTTCGCGCTCTACGGCGACATGAGCGACCGCATGATGAGCCTTGCCGCAGGCCTAGGACACAGGCAAGAGGTCTATTCCATCGATGAATGCTTCGTTGACCTAAGCGGGATACCCGGCGACCTCGTCATTCGGTCTCAGAAAATCCGTGCACGCATTCAGCGGTGGACCGGCCTGCCCACTTGCATCGGCATTGCCCCGACCAAGACCCTCGCCAAGCTCGCTAACCACATTGCAAAAAGCGCCGAACGCAAACCCGGAAGCTACCCAGCGCATCTGGCACAAGTTTGTCATCTTGGTGCATTGAGCCCAGACGAACGCACCACCCTGCTGCAATCCACCGATGTTTCGGAAATCTGGGGCGTAGGGCCCAAGCTTAGAACACAACTAAATCAGGTGGGCATTCACACAGCGCGTGACCTCGCTTTGGCTGATCCTGTCACTGTGCAGCGGCGATGGTCCATCGTGCTGGCCAAGACCGTCTGCGAACTCAACGGACAAGCCTGCCTTACGCTCGACGACATTCCACCAGACAAACAACAAATTGCCTGCACCCGATCCTTCGGCCGACCGGTAACCGAACTGTCCGACTTGCTGGAAGCCATCACCGAGTTTGCCAGCCGAGCCGCAGAGAAGTTGCGCAGGCAAGACAGCCATGCCGGACAGATCATGGCTTTCATCCGCACCAGTCCTTTCCGTAAAAACGACCGGCAGCACAGCGCTTACCGAACCGTGGCTCTGCCATGCCCGAGCGGCAATACTGCGCACCTAGTTGATCTTGCCTGCGCTATCGTCCGGCATGTGTACCGCCCCGGTCACAAGTACGCGAAAGCTGGCGTCATGCTGATGGATCTCCAACCCGCCAATCGCAATCAGCTGAGTCTGTACGCAGAATGTGACGCATCCGGATCTAGCAATGGCCTCATGCCTGCACTGGACAACATCAACCAACGATGGGGCCGTGGTACCTTGCACTTCGCAAGTGCCGGATCCAAAACCAAGCAGCGGATTTGGCAAATGAAACAAGAGCGCCGGACTCCGGCATATACGACAGATTGGGCCAACCTGATCGTTGCAAACTAAATGCGCTCTATTTGAAGGAAGGCAGCGTGTATGGCGACTCCTGTTTCGCATGGCTCGAACAACGCGTTGACCCCCAATAAAGGCCTCATCGCGACCTGTTTAAATACCTGAGCGGGTGAGAAGCCACGCAAGTGAGTAAGCCTTCGAAGCTATTTCCTGTCATACCCTGACAGTCAGTCCGCCGACAAGGTCTCTCACAAATTGATACTGAAGCTGGCTAAGAAAAGCGTAACGGCACCAATACGCTACATGATGTCATTTTCATCTTGTGCATCAGCCAAAGCTCGGTGGTATGCCGCCAACATGAGTTGGTTGCGATAGTGTTTGTCGAGTAAAAGATTGGCGGGATCGAATTTTCGTAGTTCATCCAGTATCACAGCCTTCAATTCAGCCTGCGCAGCGGCAATAGCTTGCCACCGGCGGCAAGCCCTGAGCAGCGTTGCGATGGATGGATCACTCTTTGCTGCCATAGTAATCACCAACTGATTTGGCTCCATCAGGAGCATGGAAGGCACAGCGGGTCAACCACCATCCCCCATTCACAAGCAGTTGGCCGGGTTTCCCGCATTGCTCACAGGTAGAAGCCGACTGGTCCGCATTCAGCATCGCGTTCAGCACCCTGTCTGCCCGCGCTGGATCATCATCATGGCTGTAGTCAAAGTCGACATAGACGCGCAGTGATCCGAATTTTTCCTTGACCTGTGTGATGCGATCGCGCGATTGGTCAAAACCTGCGCGCACCATCTCTTTGAGCATTTGATCAAGAAGCGTATACCACCCCCTACCGTGCTCGATGGGCACACCCTTGAGGCAGAGCCAGTTGTCTCGGAGTTCTTCCTTGGTCATCAATTTTTTTTGAAACCACGCATCAGCAGTAATGCCGTATTTGGGTGCGTGCTCCGGGCAAGCAGTCGCCCAATAAGATGCATCCACGATGAGTTCTCCAGCTTTGCCACAGGTTTCACAGACAGTGGCGCTTTTTGCCACCATTTTTTTGATGATGCGCCACAGCCTATCCTGACGGGATGGATCGTTGGAAATTACGCTGGCGTCAAACCTTGGGTACACACGCAGCTGTCCGCCCTTGGATTTGATGACGGCAATCTGGTCATCCTCCGGATCAAACCCCTCCTCGACCAGCGCCTGCATGGTTTCGTCGATCAGCCCGTTCCACCCACTCAGGCACTGGAGCCTTGTGTGATTAAGGGTCGGCCATTTGCGTAGAAGCTCACTTCGCGTCATAGGAACCCCATCCGGCATGTCTTCTCGTCTGCGGTTTTTTCATCAATTAGAACGCTGTCCAGCCCCTTCCAGTGCGCTCGCGCGATGCCCAGTTCAATCATCTGCCGCTGCTGGCGGGGAGAAAATTTTGCCAGTCGCTCAAGCTCCTCATACGAAAGATCAGGCAGTTCAGCGATATGCCCCTCCAACCTGTCCAGCTGCTCTGCAAAGATGCTGGCAGCGATCTCAATGGATTGCTCAGTCGTTGGCGCTGGGATTTCGACAGCGATCAAACGGCTGCGCAAAGGTGCGCTCAGTTCATCGAGTGAGTTAGCTGTAAAGCACCAGTTCAATCGCGACAGATCCAAAGGCATCTCAGGCACGGCCACATCGATAAACCGAGCTGCAGTGCGCTGTTCGAGCAAAGAGAGCATCAAATCAAGGACGGACCCGTGGCTGTCCGATTTGCCCACTTTTTCAATTTCATCTACACAGATGAGAGCGTTAGCAGGCAGGTAGCCACCCAGATCTTCGAATTGATCCAGAACCATGGACTTGAACAACAAGCCCGTGTCAGAGGTTGCAAAATTTCGAGTCAGACCGTTCAGGACATGCGCTGCCTGCAGCGTGCTGGCGTCGAACATTACCGAACCGAGGCCCAGAACACCCGCCAGTTCCGAAAGCAGTGCCGTTTTGCCAATCCCCGGTGGGCCCACCAACACGAAGTTCTGTAATCGCAGTGGCTCACCCAACGCCGCTTGTAAGCAAATCTGAGGCGCGAGGTAATCAAGCAGGAAGCCCGAGAAGTTCCGATACTTCTCCGCCAGCCTCTCAACCGCCTTGATCTGGGTTTTTTCAGCCATCACGAGAGGGCGCAGACCACAGCCCGGACGAATCGACTTGATCTTGTCTGCCAAGTGGTCATGACCTACCTTTGTCGCTTGCAGTCGCCGCCAGTCTTTGAGTTTGAAAAGCTGATGGCTGCAGCGCGCCTCCTCTTCGATTTCGTGCAGAGCCTGCACTTCTTGCTGCGCAGCCTGCAAATCTGCCTCGTCGCAAATTTCAAGCAAGCTCTGGCGCGCTGCTTGGAGGTTGGATCCGAAGGCGCCATCCATCACCCTACGGCGAGGGGGCATCTTCAATAGGCTTTCCCTATCGCGATTCTTTGAGTCGTTTGGATTTTTTGATGTGTGGTTCATGCGTAGCCTCTAGGTTTGGGCGCCACGTTACTGATTTGCCACGACAAGCTCAACAAATCCAAATCAATGAAAAGGTGCGGTAATCTTCCGTCCCCTTCATATCCCTGTCCATGAAAAATCCATCCCTGCTCACATCCACTTCATGGAAAAGATGTATCAATGGGTCTTGTTGGCAGTTCCCGGAAAACTCCCCAAAGCTTTGGCAAATGCGATGCTGTAATCTGGCTCCGGTGTGTCGAACCAACGCACACGCAATCGGTTGACTAGACCGTAGCGGGTGATCTCTGATCGCAGTTCCGAGTCATCCTTCGGGCCTGCGAAAACCCATATCTCTTTTGTCTTTGGGCCCACGAATTCGTCCACGGCTAGCAATGCGTTGTCCGGTTCAATGTATGCAACTACCGCCATGCCACCCATCGACATGTGCACGGCTACTTGGCTTTCCCAATCGAGGGTGAATCCAACCACCGGGGCATCATGGACAGGGCCTAGCGTTGCCCCCGCCCCCATCAGCCGCCCATCGCTCAACAAAGTTTTTTGCCCATCTGCCGTGATGCGCATCAGTCCGCACAGGAATCCCGCATGATCCCGTGCTGGCACCAGTAGACTTCCATCATCAGCCTGCACGGCGCCAAGTGGTGCGATCCTGCGCTGGAAACAATGCTGCACAACTGCTGGGGGTCTTGCTGCGGCCAGCATGATCTCCATTTGCCTCTCGAACGCGGGGATCTCCTCTACATACTCATCGTGACTTCGGTCTTCCAGTGCAGTTTGGGCAACCACATGGAATTTTTGGATCGGGACCGAAATTTCCGATCCAGCGTTCAAGGTGAGCGGCTTCGTGCCAATGGAAAGATTTGTACGGAGATAGTCGGCCGCCTCCGAGAAAGAACCTGCCCTGCCCAAGGCCATGACCAAGTCGACAAGACTTGCGCCTTTAGGTTGGCAGTGGGCGCAGTAGTAGCGGTTCGTCCCCGGATTGACTCGGAACGAGGGCCGTCCCGCATGGTGTTCAGAGACGGGGCAAATGATCTGGGTTGCCATGGCCATGGGATTGATACCAAGCAACTGCAAAACCTCGGGGCATCGCCCTTCGATCTGCGTCTTGATGTCTTCAAATGGGCGGGCTGTTTTGGTCATAGACATTGAAATGATTCCTCCTCATTCCATGTCTATCGTCCAATCCGGTCAGTTTTCTAGGTCCGCCCCGTCCTCACGCATCAATATTGTTTGTTCTGGCTGCACATCGAAGCGCCTGTCACGAATCCATTTGGCAGTTCGCTGGTTGCGCTTGGAGTCAGGATCACCGTCAGTTTTTTCATCTGCCAGCAATTGGGCAGGACCGTCAAAGAGGACATGGTGAGAGTCCTCGCTGTCCCAAGGCATTTTGAGGAACACCAGCGCGTGGTCCACGGCTGCGATGACCCCGTGCGGGATGCTAAATCGCTCATCCTCGCCAATGGTCATGATCCAAACGAACACCCTTTTTCCATCCCTTCGGATGGCAATGGCGTTTGCTGGCATGAATTCTTCGGTCACAGGCGACAGCACATGTGTTCGAGCAAACTCTATGGCACCGCTTGGCCACAGGGCAACGGTGCTGTTCCTTTGTGTCAGCTTTTCAAGCGCCGTCTTCCTTGTCAAGCGATGTGCGGCGCGGACCCGTCCCCGGATCTCTTCTGGCACCTCGAGTTGCGTTTTCAAGATGTTTTGCACCGCCTCGACCATCTGCTTGTGATCGGCAGCAAAAAACGATTCATTGAGCCAGTCCCAAAGGTCAACCCTTATACCCATGTCTAGCCCGTTAAGCAGTGGCAGGACATCCGTGTCCACCACAAGGACCGGCAGCTGTTCAGCCTTGAACCTCGTGCAGAAGTTTGGCCACTTGTCCCTCGCCATCCGTAGGACAGACAGACGCGTGTTTTCACCATACGAAAAGATGACGGCTGCGTATTTCTGCGGCACCACGCCACCACGCGCCTCCCTCGTTGTACGGATTTCAGCCACGCAATGCATCTGAAAGCCCAGCGCGAGCACCCCTTCCACATCCTCCAAATGGCGGGCTAGGTTTGACTGGATTTTGTTGCCCTTAAATCCACTGGAATCCAGAGCCAGAGCGGCTTCCAGCGCGATTGCATTGTCATCAGGAAGTGGCCTGCGGTTGTTCAAAACCCGGGCAAAAAAGTCTCGATCCATCCCGACGGATTCCGCCAGAGGGCGGGCTCCGCCCGTGGCCAATTTGGACCAAGCGATCACCTTTTTCTTCAAGAAATCCATCTCTGCTCCTGATCTCTTCACACATACCCCGAATTTCGATTATAGTTACCGACACACGATTTCTTTTTGTATCGCTTTGTGCTGGAAATGGAGGGAACCGATGAACAGCAATCTGCAAGTCGACAACAAGGCCATGGCGGCTATGCGCAACGAGCTGACCAAGGAGCCGGTCAGGACGACTATGAACGTGCGCGAACTGGTGGAACAAATGCATGAGGCGCTGGTAGCCGCCCGCGCTCAAGGCAAGACCCTTGAGCAGATGCATCAAGACATCAGCCGCCACGGGGTGAGCATCAATTTGGGCACTTTTCGGAAGTACGCCTCGGAATTGCTTGCCGAGGACGAACGACAGGCTAAGGCCGTCAAAGCCAAGAAACGAGCGGCCGAGCGGGTGGCCGAACGAGTGGGCAGCAAACAGCCGGTTGAACCCTTGAAGGCTAAGGCATCTGGCGGGCTTCGAAGCCTCCGTAGCCAGAGCAAGGCGCCCGGCCTGTTCGACTGATTCACAGGCTGCCCCATCCCAACACCGATTTATCAACCACCAAGGAGTCGCATGACTAACAAGAAACCAACCAAGAAGACCGCTCAGGCGGGCCTGCCAGCGGGTGACAGCCCCACCCTTTCGGAACCCCAGCCGACCATTGTCTGGGTGTTCGGCAAAGGGGGAGTTGGCAAATCGCAAGTTGCTGAAGCTGCGTTTATCACCCTTCAATCGATGGGCCATGAGGTGCGAGCACTGGACGCCGATGTATCGAACAGCTCGATGACCCGCAAGGTGTCGGATGCCGTGCTTGTTGAAGGAGGCAACGCAGCAGAGATCGTTGAGAACATCGAGCAGGAGATCGTCCGAGAGGTTCTGGGTAATCAGAAATCGATGGTTGTCGACACAGGCAACGGCAGCGACAACAGCTCCCGGCGGTGGTTCGAGAGCCAGCAGATGGCCAAGATCCTCGCAGCCAACGGGGTGAAAGTGTTCGCCGTCACGGTTGTCGACAGCTCCCCCGACTCGGCCAGCCATGTACTCGAGACCATGGACGCGCTGGTGGGAGCCGATCACATTGTCGTGATGAACCTCGGCCATGTTCCCGGCGATATGGGCGAGAAAGCCTTCGGACCACTGCTTGCTGATGTCGAGTTCAGCGAGTACCTGCAAAAGGCCACCGTCATCACACTGCCGCGCCTGATCGATGTGGTTGCACTCGATGCAGCTGGTGCCCGACTCCACCAGATCATGGACCGCACCAACAAGATCCAACTCAGTCCGTTCGTTCAAGCCCGCACCCACTCGTGGCTGACTGAGGTGGTCAGCAAGTTCACCCACGCATTCATCAACTACCACTGAGAAAGGAAGTCATCATGACCTTCGCAACCCACGCCCTCGACGATGTCGAGTTCACGCCGCAGTCCATCGCTGATACCTCTGTACTCCTTCAGCGTTGGCAGAAGTGGGATTTCAGCTACACCAGCTACGACAAGCCCACCAAGCGTCGGACTAAGCGCAACAAGCTGATGAGCACCCTCGCCGAGGTCACCGAGCAGGTGCAAAGCCGATTGGCGGCCATGCATTCATCGGCTCGTAATGACTGGGCAACTCCTGACTATGTTTTTGCCCCCCTTAACGCCGAGTTCGGCTTTGATCTTGACCCCTGCTGCAAAGCAGAAACGGCCAAGTGCGCGAAGTTCTTCACGCCCATCGACGATGGGCTGTCGAAATCTTGGGCTGAACGAACCGTGTGGATGAACCCGCCGTACGGACGCAAGGTGATCGACAAATGGATGGACAAGGCCCGCCAAAGCGCTTGGGAGGAAGGTGCCACCGTGGTTTGTCTCGTGCCTGTGCATGCAGGCAGCCAGTGGTTCAAGAAGGCCATGCAGACCTGCGACGAGGTGCGTTTCGTCGAGGGTCGCATCAAGTTTGTGGGAGCCAAGCACTTCGCGCCGTTCTCTAGCGCGGTGTTTGTGTTCCGCCCCTATAGCCCGAACCGCCTGAATTGGATCAACCTCTGATTGAGGCGCCTGCAGCTAACAACCATCATTACCAAAGGAGCACACCATGAAACTGAAGATCGATTGCCCTGAATTGGGTCGAGAACTGACTTTTACTCGTCCCGGAAGGGGGTATGTCTATGTTGACATCAATCGTCGGCCCGGAACACTTGGCCGCCAGATTTGTGAAAACGGGAAATTTCTGGGCGAAACGCTTGTCTGTATGGGCGATAGCCAAGAGATTTTTGTCGAGCTTTGCAATGACTGGTATCGCGAATTTGTCGATCACTATCGCGCCATGCAATTGGTTCCGTTCAGCGAAAGGCGTCGTCGACCCTATGACTGGTTCGGGTTTCCCGATCACGGAAGTCAATGGTTCCGCTCGAGATAGCCGTCATCTGTCAACGAGAAAAAACTCTATGAAAGTTCTATCGTGAATGACCATGCCTTCACGGTATCAGCGAACCTCACAGGAGATGGGATTTTCATTCATGAGAGCAGAAATTCCTGTTCCATGGAAGTCTTTGTGAGCATCCCCTCCTCGCAACGCAGCAAGCAACATAGACCAAGCAACTTTGCATATCACCAGAAGAAAGGAGTGCTCCATGAGCATAGCCACAACTAATCAAATTAAAGAGGGATGCACCATATCCCTGTATCAACTCGTCGATCTTATGAAGGCAAAGGGATGGGCACACAAAACTACAGATGTCTCTTTTATGTATTCGGAACCCAGCTACGGGAAAGACGAAAAAGGATGTGTCGTTGCGCTCGTTACCCAAGTTTCGACCAATCCATCGATTTTGTGCACCAAGTCTGATGGATCGACTAGCGGCCTAACCATATCGCTAGCGACAGTGGTCAGGGTTGACAGCGATGGCCACGAGGACATTGACTCATATGGCACTGGTAATGGCATCCAATTTGAACCTCACATCAATGTTGAACTCAATGATGAGGAAAAGGAAGAATTCGACATCCCCACTCATAAGTCGATGAATATTGTGGTGCTTCACGAGGATGGGCTCACCAACCCATATTTTCCAAAGAAGTTTAGATCCCCAGATACCTCCGCCGTACATGACGAAATGAATAGGTTGACCTATTGGGACGAAGAAGATTAATTGCCTCGCCCATCTCAATGAGTCTTGATGTTTGCTGGCAGGGCCTTTAAACGGGCCCTGACAGCAGCCATTCGGCTACACCGTACCGGCGGTACCGGAACTTCAAAAAGGAGCTCTGAATGAGCGGAATCATCTTCAAACTACGAGACATGCGAGGCCTGCCACGGCGCGAGATGGTGGTACTGAAAGAACTGGCCATCTTCGCCGACGAAAACGGCCGCGCATGGCCCAGCAATCGTGCTCTGGCTCGCAACACTGGATTTGGAGTCCGGACTGTGCAAAAGGCGCTGGAAGTCCTGCAGGAACTCGAGCTGATCGAAATCGAACGCACTGGTTTCATCAATGATGAAAAGCAGTTTGTCGCGCTGAGCAGGGTGATCCAGCTGCTGCCAGAAAACTGGGGGCCGTACTTGAGTGAAAACAACCCCGATGGCACCAGTCCGGGAGGCATGATCAAACTCACTGACAAGGAAGCTGCAGCTCGAAATCTGAAGATCAAGCGCAACGGAGACCCGGGCGCGTACGCCTGATCTGGATAAACAGCAACATGTGCAAGTGGCAATTCGGGAGGAAAACCTGCAAGGATTTCATGGGGTACGAAAAATCCAAACGGTTCATCAATTACAGCCACTTGGGCCATGCATTTCACACCGAGATTGGCTCTTGTAGTGCGTACTGATAAGACATCTAAAAGATCATGAATACAAACAAAGCATTAGATCAAGAATACATCAGGGACTGGACATCTCACTGTCAGCCGGCGCTGCCAGCCGACTCTCAGATTGAAAAGCCCGCTCTTTGCCCAGTGTTTCTTGACTTCATCCAGCGCTACGCGCTGGAGTTGGACTTCAGGTGCATCAGCACAACCCACTTGGGCTTTTCGATGCTCAAAGAGCCCAGCAGAGCCTTGCGGACATCGCTGGTTCAACGGCTGGCCAAAACACGACACACGCACTCGCACTGGGTCAGGCCAACCAGCGACGACATCAACGAGCGCAACCACCTGTTCGCATTGGGTACGCTGACCGCCGAGCAGGACTACCAGTGTGATCACGAGCATCTTCGCGTGACCATGAACGGGCTCACACATATTTGGGTTGCAACTGTGACCCCGCTCAACGCTCAAGAGGCCATTGAAGCGAGCATGTGGTACCGAGTGACCCATGGCCTCAAGCCCTTGCCACCGACCACCGCTCGCATCAGCGATCAGCTCTACATTCCAGTGCCGATGGTCAACATGATGGAATCCGAGCAGACCAAAGCCACCGCAGAGGTGGTGTCTGGTCCTCGAATGGTTGTCCCCGGCTTTGCCCAGCGCATGGACGCCCTGCTCGCTGCCCCCCACAGTGGCTGGCAATACCAGCAGTTGACCCGCAACCAGCAAGATCTTCTGTACCGCCCAAGCAAAGGTATCGGAACCAAGTTCGGCTTCGCGGAATTCCAGAACTGCTACCTCGCAGGCGTCAAATGTCTGGCGCTGGGTATGTCTGAAGCGGAGGCGGCTCAGGAGGTCGCCAATTCATTGATCGAGGCCTTTGACAAGTTCGGCCGTGATCCCGATGGCGCATCGAAGCTGGCCAAAAAATACATCGAGTCCGTACTCAGCCGCAGGCCCATGGTCGCAGGCTCATACGCTCGCAGAGACGAGGCCATCAAGCAAGAGCAGCAAAGGGCCATGGACCAAAAGCGCAGGGTTCAGGAATTCCACTCTAAACCATTGGCGGAGCGTGAACGGCTCGTCAAGGGCGGCAGCATCAAGCCCATCCATGAAATCGACTTTTAAGGCCTCACAGGAGTAGCGAATATGCACCAGAAACTCCAATTGGACCTAAAGGATATCGTGCCGACACTGTTAGCCGTAGGCTATTGACAGGTCAAATCGCACCTACTGTGACAAGCACTTCATGGCCACCTGAACTTCATCAGCTGCAGCAGATCTTCCTGAATAGTCGATATGACCTCGGCCGACTCATCCACAGAAAAGCCGGTTGTGTAAGACACAACATTGACCTCGCGTTGCTTATGCCCCATCACTGCTGAGCGTACATCGAGTTGCACGCCCTTTTTCTTGAGATATTCATTGAATGACCGGCGCATCTCATGCGCATTGAGTTGTTCAGCAGATTCGCCGCCAAAGAGCTTTTTGAAGCGTTGGTTGGCCTTGGAAATAGCAGATGAATAGTTGTCGTCGAGATCGGCTGTAAAGCCCATGTTCTTGTTCTGTTTCAGGTACTCCTTGAGGGCTTCAAACAAAGGCCTAGGCAGAGGTACTTGGCGAACTCCTGCGACGGTTTTGTCTCGGGTGACGTCAATCATGGGTGTCCCTCCCACACTGATCATCAGATCTTCTTCGCGAAGCCTTGCAATCGATGAGGCACGCATGCCAGTCACGATGGCCGTCATGAGTAGCAGGTACATGTTCGGGGCTTTTTCCCGAAACTGCGCGTAGTAGTCGCCATTGAAAATGACCTCTACCCGCTCAACAGAGCGTATTGTTTTGGCGGCCCTGTTTTTACGCTCCTGACTCGATACCAATGCCTCCCAGTACTCGACAGGATTTTCACCGCGATACCGCCTTTTCTTGATCATCATGCTGTAGACAGCCTTCAGATGACGAAGTCGCTCGGAAACAGTGGATCTAGCGAGGGTTTTGAGTTCTGGAATCTGATCGGTTTTCTTTGTCGACCAATTGCTTCTGGATGAGCGCTTTTCCTGCTTCGGCGAAGGGGTCTCCAGCATCTCCAGCTCTATTTGAACCACATCATCTGGTTCAAGTTGATGCAAGTAGCGATTGCCACAGACCTCTATGATCTTATTCATCCGTGAGGTGTAGTCGCGTTTCGTTTTCTCGTTCTCGACCCTGTCATCGAACGAGTATTTGATGTATAGCTGATTGGCCTCTGAGAAGGTCAGAGCCAGACCCATGGGATAGAGGCTTTTGATCTCCTCCATTTTTGCCAACTCATTGTCTCGACCCAAGACATCTTGAGCGCTGAGCTGTTCGGAAGACGCATTGACAACATGAACGATGGTTTGCGCTGGCACCGGCTGGGTTGCGGGTGTTTCTCCAGCCTGATCAGCCTTTGATGCAAGCGGCTTGAGGATTCCCAACTCCTGCATGTGCTTGAGGTTGCCCAGCAAGGCTTGGTGCTGCTCTTCATTGTCCGCCTTGAAAACCCCGTTGGGCACATCCGCAACGAACTGATTTTCAATGAGCTGCCGAAATGCATCGATCCGCTCTTGTGACACGCCCTCTTTTGCAGCGTACTGCTGCACCAGCTCTTGATCCTTCAGAAAGTTCAGCAGCTCCTTCATGTTGGCGTCGTCCTTGCCCGGCTCAGCCTTGAACTGACCTTTGGGCAGGTTGAGCAAGTATTGAAGGATGGCCGTCATCCGGGGGGCCTTTCAGAAGGGTGCTGGTAATTGGTTTACCAAATGATATGACATCCACAAGATGGAATTGGGACTGCTCATAGACATCCACTCGAATGCCATTTACCTTCTAATTTAATCCCACTAACCCTCGACAGCCCTTTCAATTTACGGGCGGTTCAGCTCACGGCTTTCGGGTATCCAAATCCGAGGTACTCCAAGAGCTCGAGCTGCTTGGGACAGACTTTCCCCGCCAAGAAGTCAACCGATGGTGGGTCTGCATAGACCCCTGTGGTCATGGTCTCGTCGACATGACCTAGGATGGCCCCACAGATATAGCGCTCCACCTTGTTGGTCAGCAAATGCTGGTTGAAGCTCTTTCGAAAGGCATGGAAGCTCATCTTCGTGTACCGCTTGTCATAGCCGTGCACCTTCATGAAGGCCTTGAGCGGCTTGTTTAGCTGATCGGAATAGCCCTTGCCGTCCTCCCTTTCGTGCAACCCAAAGTCAACATGCTCGGCGAAGTACCGCTCCAAGGCCTTGAACAGGAGTTCAGGAATAGGGATATCGCGATTGCCGGCGATGGTCTTGTCATTGCTGATGTCGATATAGGGCGTACCGTGCATGCTGCGCTTGAGGTCGGCGGCTGTGAGTCTCGCAACGCTGGAGACTCGCATTCCGGTCACCAAGCCGACCATGACGATGAGATAGATCTCTGGCCGCTTGACGCCATATTGCCGAAATTCCTCTCCGCCAAACACCGCTTTGAGATCGTTGTAGGCAAAGGGCTTGGTGCCGGCCTTGCGCTTTTCACGCTTGGAGACCAAGTTCTTGTCCGCAGCCGGGTTCGGGCCAGCATGGCGACCGTGTTTGATGAGGAAATTGATGACAGCGCGCACGAAGCCTGTTTTGTTGTCGATGGTGCGGGGGTCGTTGCCCGCATTTGAGCGCAGGTGCAAGATGAAATTGCTGATGTCGCGCTCGGCCAAGCTGCGGATGTCGCGGTTGCCCCAAAACTCCACCATTTCCTTGGCGTAGCTCGCGTAGTCGTTTTGGGTCACCCTGCGCAGCTTCTTGATTTGTCCGTACTCTGCGAACACGGCTGCGAGTTGGTGCTTTTCGTGATCGGGCAACTGGATGGGGCCGGGCATCAAGCCCCTGCGCCGAGGCTCATGTTTTGGCTGAGTGAGGGGCTGGGCATGCCCTACGCCGTATGAAGCTTCCAGCGCCTGCTCGGGGGTCAAGGCGGCGGGCTGGGGGCTGGCATTGTCAGTGTCCAGAGCTGCCATTGACCAAGCATGGGCAGCGGGCTGGTTGGCGGCGAGTTCCCCGGCCATAAGTTGTCCGAGCAGCTGCGTAGCGCGAACTTTGGCGAGGTTGGGGTCGAGCGTGCGAAGCGATCGTTTGACTTGCCGTCCGGCGATTCGGACATGAAGAACGAGGGTGTTTCCGCGACGGTAAACCGGGAATTGAAGCTGCATGGACAGTCCTGTCTGCTACCAGAACTGCTACCACCCTCGGTTCACTCTACCGATAGAGCAGAAAAAAACCCTTGTAAATCAACGACTTACAAGGGTTTTATCTTTTGGCGGAGTGGACGGGACTCGAACCCGCGACCCCCGGCGTGACAGGCCGGTATTCTAACCAACTGAACTACCACTCCTGGTAGCTGTAACTTTTGTCAAGCTGCTTGTGCAACTGACCAAGTGC
>JACCDU010085262.1_pt1 | contig 39372 bp, 40 predicted proteins | sample 7446081 | NCBI WGS metagenome assembly JACCDU01 (sample SAMN15323447, study PRJNA562643) | freshwater metagenome | isolation source: river surface water | place: USA:Blue River Watershed | collected 2017-08-17
ACCAGATTGACCAGGAAGGCCTGCTGCAATACATCGTGAGTTTTCGCAACCACAACGAGTTTCATGAGCAATGCGTCGAGCGCATCTTCATGGACATCTGGACGCGCTGCAAACCCTCGCAGCTGAGTGTGTATGCCCGCTACACGCGGCGCGGCGGCCTGGACATCAACCCCTGGCGCACCAGCCACCCCGGCGCGGTGCCGCCCAACAACCGCACAGCGCGTCAGTGAATCAGGTCAGCGGGTCTTGCCAAGTGGGGTGCTTGGACATGACCTGCGCAAAGGCGGGCGAGTTTTCAAAATCGCTCAGCCAGACGATCAAGCGTGGCCAAGGCTGCGCGGCAAACCAGGTCGGGTCGGTGTGCGCAAACTGCCGCACAAACGGGGCCAGTGCCGCATCGAGCAAACCCCAGCGCATACCGGCAAAAAACGCCTGTTGCTGCAAGCGGCCATCCAGCTGCGCCAGCCACTGCGCCCCCAGCTCGCGGTCGGCCAGGCCACTGGCCAGGCCCGATCGCTGCGGGTATTTGTAGCGGTCCAGGTGTTGCTTGAAAGGCCCGTCGTTCTGCGCAATCCAGCGCAGGGTCTCGGCCTCATTGGTGGCCGTGAGCAGCCAGCGCTGCGGGTCGTGCTGACGCAGCGCCCACAGCATGATGTCCAGGCTCTGATCAATCACCACGCCGCCTGATGCGTTGGGCACCCACAACACCGGCACCGTGCCCTTGGGCGACAAAGCCAGCATCGACGCCGGTTTGTTCTTGAGCACCACCTCGCGGTGCTCATAAACCAAGCCACTGACCTGCAAAGCCAGCCGCGCACGCATGGCGTAGGGGCAGCGACGGAAGGAATACAGGATGGGGGAAGGCATGGAGGGGATGATAGGGCTTGAGTCTGTTGCCTGTGCTGGTTCAGTCAAACGGGTTGACTCAATAAGTTTATGACGGGTTGATTTGAGCGATGGATTCAATCCCTCAAATCAACCGCTGCTGCATGGTCTCTTCTGTGCCTGCAGCTTCCCGCATCGCCTGACCCAAGGCCTCGAAATGCGCCATGGCGTCCGGCGTCAGCACCAGGTATTTGGTCCGGTGGTCATGCTGCGCGTGTTCCACAGTCAGCAAGTCCAGTGCCTTCAGACGCATGATGCGTTTGTGCAGGGTGGACGGCGATGCCAGTTGCTTCAGATCGATCGCCTCGCTGACCGTCAAGGGCTTGTTGTCCATGTTGCGCTGGAACACCTCTTGCAAGAGCAAGGATTCCAGCGGGTGCAGCGCCATCCCCGCAGGCAGAATCTGAGCCGACCGTGCGTTTTTGAGGAAGCGCCCATACAGCGTTTGATTGAGGCTGGGCGTCATGTGCTCTGCCCAGGGTGTGCAGGCGGGTCAGCCGTCTCGTGCTCAGCCAACAAATCCGCCACGCTCACGTTCAGGTAATTGGCCAATTTCAACAAGGTGTCCAGGCTTGGATTGGTTTTGGCGCGTTCAATTTTGCTCATCATGGTCCTGTCGATGCCGGCCTCCCAAGCGCAGCGTTCCTGCGATATGGGCTTGGCAGGCGGCAGCGCTTTTTGGGCGCGGTAATGCCTCACATTGGCTGCGAGGTTATCTCTCAGGTTTTGGGTGGTTTGGCTGCGAACAACTGACATGGTGTGAGTGTTCTTTTTAGTAGGCTTAAAAGCTACAGTCCATACACCCACGGATATAAAAGACACGGTGTTTGATATGTGTCACTTGATTCAACGGTTCAAAAGCTTCATCTTTGATGGGGTGCGTTGTCGCACGGTGCAGGCAGATCGGCATCGTTACAACTCAAAAGTTGAGCACTGCATGCAGTCCATCGCGCTTCAAGTCGCCGGGCGCATGAGATGACTTGGTGTTGACCAGTGGTGCTTTCTGTGGGGATTGAAATGAAAAAGTTCGGGATACTCGCGCTGTGTTGCGTGATGGGGACAAGCCATGCTTATGACGGCCTGAGCAGCGAGTTGAGCCATGCCGCAGGGGGCGCATTGCTGGCCGGTGCGGTGACCCGTTTTTACAGCGATTCCGACAACCGCGCATGGATCGGGTTTGTGGTGAGTACGGCGGGCATTTTGATCTCGGAGCGTCAGAACATCGCGCACGGACCTTTGCGTTCCAGTGCCTGGCTCGATGTGGCCTCACACGCTGCAGGGGCTGCCTTGGGGGCCTGGTGGACCGACAAGTACTATCTGATGCCGGTGATCGGTTCCAGATCGGTGGGCTTGGTGCTCACGCGCCAGTTTTGAAGTGGTCACGGCTTCTGCGATCAAGCCGGTTTGATGCGCACGCCGCCCATCACTCCCGCCACCAGCAGCGCAATGCCCGCCAACGTGAGCGGTTCAGGCCACTGGCCGCGCAACAAGAAGGCGTAGCCCAGTGCCGCCAGGGTTTCAAAAACGATGAGTTGCCCCGCCAAGGCGGTGGGCAGGCGTTGGCTGGCGGCGTTCCAGCACAGGGTGCCCAGCCACGAGGCGAACAGGCCGATGGCCATCATGAGGCCGATGAATTCGAGTGGGCGTGGGCCCAAGGGCATGGGCATCGGGTCATGTGTTGCGCTGCTCCACAGCCAGAATGCGGCATAGCCCAGCAAGGCCAGGGGCAGTGTGGCCAGGCCTTGTGCGGTGGCCCACACGCGCGGGTTGCGCTCGGGGTGGCCGCGCAGCCAGTCGGCATTTTTCAGCGGGTACCAGGTCCAGCAGATCACCGCGCCCACGGCCAGCACCGCGCCGGTGATGTAGCGGCCCGTGTCGGCCTGCGGGTTTTGCAGCACGGCGTTCCATTCCACATGGTTGACGCAGGCGATGCCCAGCAAGATCAGCACCAAAGGCGGAGCCATCTTGCGCCACGGAAAGTGCCCGTCGCGCTGGTGGTTGAGCATGTTGGCCGAGATGGCGATCACCACCGGCAGCGTGCCGATGATCATGGTGGGCAGTGCGCCGCCTGCGCGCTGGATGGCGCTGGCCAGAAACAGGTAATAGAGCACGTTGCCAATGGCCGCGAGTTTGAGCGCAGCCAGCCAGTCGGCCTGCTGGAGGCGCTTGATCTCGGCTCGGTCCACAAAGGCCAGTGGCAGGGCAATGACACCAAAAGCCAGATAACGGCCAAAGGTGTGCAGGGCGGCGGGGTATTCGGGCAACATGAGTGGGCCGACAAACACCAAGCCCCACATCATGCCGGCGGCCAAAGAAAAGAAAATGCCACCCCAGAAAGCGCTTGTGTTGTGCTGCATGTCGTTGCCGCGCAAAGGATTCAGGTGCGCCAGGCGGGCAATCGCCAGTTGCGCCAAACGGCCAGCACACGCAGGCCCACGGTGACGGTCAGGCAAGCGAGCAAGGCCAGCCAGCCGGGTGCGTCGATGTGCCACAGGGCCACATAGACCCAGCCACCAGCGAAAGCACAGACGGCATAAGGGCGATGGTCTTTGAAGGCGGTGGGGATTTCGTTGCACACCATGTCGCGCAGCACGCCGCCAAACACGCCGGTGATCAGGCCCATGAGCACAGCCACCACGCCGGGCATGGACGCTTGCAGGGCGTGGTGCACACCTGTAGCGGTGAACAGGCCCAGGCCCAGCGCGTCGGGCCAGAGGATGGCTTTTTCGGTGACTTCAAAGTGACGCTGGCGCATGAACAGCATGGCCAGCACGCACAGCGCCATGACGCCCCAGAGCACCCCGACATGCTGCACCCAGAAAAAAGGACGTTGGTCCAGCAACAGGTCGCGCAAGGTGCCTCCGCCAAAGGCCGCCACAAATGCCACCACGCACACCCCCACGGCGTCGAGTTGTTTGCGCGCCGCCTCCATGAGGCCGGACAGGGCAAAAGCCGCTGTGGCCGACAGCTCGACCAACAAGATCAGGGTGGCTCCCCAAGGTTGAATTTCATCCATGGGCTGGATTATCGGCGAGCCGTTCGATACAGATCGTTTGCAGCAGCTCTTTGGATGTGGCGGGCATATCCAAAGATGCATGGTGCGTTGGGCGTTGCGGGCCTAGCATGCAGATGTGAAACACCAGAGCCCCGATTTCAATGCCCATATGCCGCGTTTGCCCGGTCCAGGACTGGACCGCTGGGCGCATGCGCAGCTGTCGCCTTGGACTTTGGGGGTGTCCACCGCATCCTTGCGCATGGCTTTTGACGATTGGCTGATGCACCTGAGTTTCAACCCCTCCGAGCAACTGGATTTGTTGCAAAAAGCCTGGCAGGGCGGACAGCAGCTCGCGGCGTTTGCCACGCGGGCGCACGAGCTCGATTGCCTGCCTTGCATTGAGCCCTTGTGGCATGACCCGCGGTTTGCCCATGCCAGCTGGAAAACCTGGCCTTTCAACCTGATCAGTCAGAGTTTCTTGATGACCCAGCATTGGTGGCACCTCGCCAGCACAGGGGTGCGGGGGGTGTCGCCGCACCACGAAGCGGTGGTCGATTTCACCGTTCGGCAAATCCTGGACATGGTGTCACCGGCCAATTTCGTGCTGAGCAATCCCGAGGTGCTCGATTGCACACTCAAGACCATGGGGGGCAATCTGCGTCAGGGTTTTCAAAATTGGCAAGACGATGTGCAGGCCATGCAGACCCACAAGCCTGCACCCGGCACGCAGGCTTACCGAGTCGGTCACGAAGTGGCACGCACGCCGGGGCAGGTGATTTACAGCAACCATTTGATCGAGCTGATTCAGTACACGCCTGCCACAGCGCAGGTGCGGCCAGAGCCGGTGTTGGTGGTGCCGTCCTGGATCATGAAGTACTACGTGCTGGATTTGTCGGCGCACAACTCCTTGATCCAGTACCTGGTCGATCAGGGCTTCACGGTGTTTGCCATGTCCTGGTCCAATCCCACGGCGCAGGACCGCGACCTGGACATGGACGACTATTTGCATCTGGGCTTGATGGACGCACTGGAAGTGGTGAGCACCGTGCTGCCGCAGGCCCGTGTGCATGCGTTGGGGTATTGCTTGGGCGGCACCTTGCTCAGCATTGCCGCCGCAGCCATGGCGCGTGATGGTGATGAGCGATTGGCCAGCATCAGCTTGCTGGCGGCGCAAACCGATTTCACCGAACCTGGCGAGTTGCAACTGTTCATTGACGACAGCCAGGTGGCGCATCTGGAAGACATCATGTGGGACAAAGGCTATCTGGACAGCGCCCAGATGGCTGGAGCCTTTCAGTGGATGAACTCCAACGACTTGATATGGTCGCGTGTGCTCAAGGAGTACTTGCTGGGTGAACGCGCCCCTGTCAGCGACCTGATGGCCTGGAACGCCGATGGCACGCGCTTGCCTTATCGCATGCACACCGAATACCTGCGGCGCATGTTTTTGCACAACGATCTGGCCAGCGGTCGCTACCCGGTGCGTGGCAAACCGGTGGCCCTGACGGCCATCCAAAGCCCCATCTATGCGGTGGGCACCGTGCGTGACCACGTGGCCCCCTGGCGTTCGGTGCACAAATTGCACCTGCTGACCAATGTGGACACCACCTTTGTGTTGACCTCGGGTGGACACAACGTGGGCATCGTCAATCCGCCGGGTGTGCCCGGGCGCAGTTTTCAGGCCTTGGTGCGCCTGCACGATGGGCGCTATCTTGACCCTGACGCCTGGCTACAGGCGGCACCCTACCACGAAGGTTCCTGGTGGCCGCATTGGGTGCAGTGGTTGCAGGCCCATTCGGGCGCGAGTTGCGCCCCGCCCCCGATGGGCGCGCCCGATGCAGGTCTGGTGCCCCTGTGCGATGCGCCCGGGACGTATGTGTTGCAAAAGTGAAGGACTGAAATGGACAAGCCCAACCACCCCTTTCACGAGTTGTTTGCCCAGCTGGGTTTGCCTTGCGATGACGCGGGCATTGCCGGATTTTTAAAAAACAATCGACCTTTGGCGGGGCATATCGCCTTGCCTGATGCGCTGTTCTGGACAAGCGCACAAGCGGCGTTTTTGCGCGAGTCTTTGCTGCAAGACACCGATTGGTCACAGCAGGTGGACCAGCTCAGCCAGGCCTTGCGTGGGAACTGACACATTCGCAAATTAAAATGATCGAATGCACCGGAACGTTTTCATCGCAGGCATTCGTCAAGGGGTCGTGATTGTCCTCATGGCTTTGCTCGCGTTGTCGCCTTTCTTGCATGGGCACCTTGGGGCATCGCATGTGAGTGGCTTTCATGTGGATGGCCTGGACTTGAGTCACAACGTTTCAGACGCAGCAACTGCGACCTGGGTGTCGGCACATGCGGTATCGGAAGAAGAGTCTCCGGCGCTGGGGGTGTCGGTGTCCTTGCCCCAGTCTGGCGATGACGTCCACTTGGCCATGTCCATCGTCGGATTCTGGCTGTGGCTCTGGCTGGCCAAAAAACTGCTTGCCCATGGTGTACGCCGCACGCCGTCAAGGCCTGAGCCCGTGCCAGGCATTTACCAATCGGGCTGGCCACCGCCCGCATTGGCACCACCGCTTTGATCCTTTCCTGAACCATCGGCCTTGGGGCTGATGCGGCTCACCGCTGGACGGTGATTTTTCTGTTTGCATTTTTTCAGGAGAGTCGGTCATGACAGGACTGCTCAAAACCATTTTGTTCGTGAGTACTGCGTGCTCGGTGGCAGCTTGGGCGCAAGTGCCTGCCGAGTTGCTGCTGGATGCTCAGCAAAAAGCGGCACTGGGTGTGCGTGTGGCACCGGTGCAGCTGGCGCAATCGGGCGCTTTGCTGGCTTCGGCCACCGTGTCTGTGCCGCCAGGCCGCGAGGTCACGGTGGCGGCACCCTACGCGGGCGTGATCACCCGCATCGACGTGGGGCTGGGCGATGCCGTCAAAGCCGGATCGGCCCTGGCCCAGTGGAGCAGTCCGCAGCTGGCCGATGTCCGCCGCCAGATTCGAGAGGCGCAGCTGGACGTGCAAAACGCGCAGGCAGCATTGACACGAGACCAAGCCATGCTGGCCGACGGCATCATTCCGGCGGCGCGCGTGCAGATCAGCCAGAACAAATTCCATGCAGCGCAGTCGGTGCTTCAGGCCAAAGAAGCCGAGCTGCGCTCGTCGGGTGCAAGCAGCGGCGGTACAGATTACGCTGCAGCCGGTTTGACTTCGCCTTTGAATGGCCGCCTGGTGCAGTCCCTGGTTAGCGTGGGGCAGCGGGTGGAGGCGGGTGCGCCTTTGTTCAAGGTGGCCGATACGCGCCACTTGCAGCTGGATGTGATGCTCTCGCCCGAGAAGGCGGCGCAACTGCAGGTGGGCGACGCGGTGAGTGTGCCTTCGCGTCAGGCCAATGCGGTGCTGGTGGGTGTGAGCCGGGCTGTGGATGCCACGCAACAGGCGCAAGCCCGAGCGCGGGTCACGCAGTCCGGATCGCTCAGTGCCGGTGAAGTGCTGCCAGTGCAATTGCACCCGGCCCGCAGCAGTGCAGCAGCGGCTTGGCAGGTGCCCGCCCGCGCCGTGATCACGCACCAGATGCAAACCTGGGTGCTGGTGGCCAGCGCCAAGGGCTTTGTGCCCACGCCGGTGAAAGTCCTCACCAGCAACGACGACCAGTCGGTGGTGACAGGCAGCTTGAGTGAGAAAAACCAGGTGGCCGTGACCGGTTTGGCTTCGCTGCGCGTCATGTTGAACAAGGATGAATGAGCATGGACGCCATGATCCGATGGGCGCTGCGTTACCGCCACCTGAGCCTGCTGCTGGCCGCCATCCTGATGCTGGCCGGCCTGCAGGCTTGGCAACAACTGCCGATTGATGCCTTCCCCGACATCTCGCCGACACAGGCCAAGATCATCCTGAAGATCCCGGGCATGACGCCCGAAGAGGTCGAGCAGCGTGTGGTCAAACCGATTGAGCAAGAGCTTTTGAGCATTCCGAAAAAGCGCATGGTGCGCTCGGTGTCCAAATACGGCATCGCCGACATCACGCTGGACTTTGATGAAGGCGTGGACATTTACTGGGCACGCCAGCAAGTCTCCGAACGTCTGAACGGCGTGATGGGTGACTTGCCTGCGGGTGTGAGCGGCGGGCTGGCACCGATCACCACACCGCTGTCCGAGTTGTACATGTTCACCGTCGAGGGCGAGAACTACTCGCTGGCCGAAAAGCGCCGTGTACTCGACTGGACCATTCGCCCAGAGCTGCGCACCATTGCCGGGGTGGCCGAGGTCAACGCTTTGGGCGGCGAGGTGCAGACCTTTGAAGTGCTGCCCAAAACCGAACGCATGGCCGCTTTGGGTGTGACCATGGCCAGCCTGCGTGAAGCCTTGGCCGACAACAACAGCAACGACGGCGCAGGCCGCATGACGGCGGGCGAAGAGTCTCTGGTCGTGCGGGTGGAAGGGGCGGTCAAGACTTTGGATGATTTGCGTGCCATCCGCATAGAGCAGCCCCGCTCGGGTCAGAAAATCCTGCTCGACGATGTGGCCGTGGTGCGCCATGGTGCGCTCACCCGTTATGGCGCGGTGACGCAAGACGGGCGCGGCGAAGCGGTGGAGGGCCTGGTGCTGGGCCTGCGCGGCGTGAATGCACGCGAGCTGGTCGATGCGATTGACTTGAAGATTCGCGATCTGCAAAAACGCCTGCCCGAGGGCATGACGGTCAAAACTTTCTACAACCGTGGCGAGCTGGTCACGCGCGCGGCCAACACCGTCATCAAGGCGTTGGCCGAAGCGGCGGTGCTGGTCTGCGTGGTGCTCTATGTGTTTCTGGGCGGCTTGCGGCCTGCTTTGGTGGTGGCGGTGTCTTTGCCCCTGTCCTTGTTGGCCACTTTCTTGCTGATGCGCTACACCGGCATCACAGCCAACCTGATGAGTCTGGGGGGGCTGGCGATTGCACTGGGCATGCTGGTCGATGCCTCGGTGGTGGTGGTGGAGAACGTGGAAACTCGGCTGGCCCATGCGCCGCGTGGCCACGATGTGACCATCACCGAACGTGTGCTGCACGCGGTGCGCGAAGTGCTCAAGCCGGTGGTGGCGGGCGTGCTCATCATCTGCGTCGTGTTCTTGCCCTTGCTGACCTTGCAGGGTCTGGAAGGCAAGTTGTTTTCGCCCGTGGCGCTCACCATCATCATGGCTTTGTCGGCTTCGCTGGTGTTGGCGTTCACGGTGGTGCCTGCCCTGGCCAGTCTGGTGCTCAAGCCCCAAACCGCGCATGAACCGGCCGTGATGGTCAAGCTGCTGCGGACCTATGTGAAGTGGCGCGACGCCAGCTGGCGGCATCCGCGCTGGCTGGTGGGTGTGGCCCTGGCCTCGCTGGTTCTGGCGGGCGGTTTGTATGCCCAGATCGGCAAGACCTTCATGCCCACGCTGGACGAGGGCGATATTCTGGTGCAGTTGCAAAAAACCGCGTCGATTTCGCTGGAGGCGTCCCTGGAGATTGACACGCGTGTGCAGCAAGCCATTTTGGCCAAAGTGCCTGAGGTGCAAGCGGTCATCGCGCGTGTGGGTTCCGACGAGCTGGGCCTGGACCCGATGGGTCTGAACGAGACCGACACCTTCCTGGTGCTCAAGCCCAAAGACACCTGGCGCGGCAGCAAGGAGGACATCATCACTGCGCTGCGCGAGGTGCTGGACGGCTTTCCGGGCCTGGTCTACGGCTTCACCCAGCCGATCGAGATGCGCATCTCCGAGATGCTGACTGGCACGCGGGGCGATGTGGCGATCAAGCTGTTCGGTTCAGATCTGGCGCAGCTGGGTCAGTCTGCCCAGCAAGTGGCCGAGGCGGTTCGCAAGATCAACGGCGCCGCCGAGGTGATCGCGCCCAAGGCCGAAGGCATGCAGTACCTGAGCGTGGGCGTGAACCGCCACACCGTTGGCCAGTCGGGCATGAGCGTGGTCTCGGTGCAGCAGGCTTTGCGCCAGCAGCTTGAGGGCGAAACCGTAGGCCATGTGCTGGACCGTGGCATCCGCACTGCATTGACCTTGCGGGGCAACGACACGGTGCGCAACAGTCCCGAGGCCTTTCGCAATCTGCCCATCACCGCACCCGATGGCCGCGCCTGGCCTGCCAGTGCATTGGCCGACATCCGCGTGGTGGATGGCCCGATCCGCATTGACCACGAGTTGAGCCAACGCTTGACGACGATCCAGGTCTCGGTGGAAGGGCGCGACCTGACCGGCTTTGTGGCCGATGCTCAACAGGCGGTGGCCGCACTGGGCTTGCCCAAGGACATCCAGGTGGTGTGGGGCGGTCAGTTTGAAAACCAGCAACGTGCGGCAGCCCGTTTGGGTGTGGTGATCCCGGCGGCGATGGGTCTGATCTTTTTGATCCTGACCTTCACCTTCGGCTCGGTGGTGCAGGCGGGCATCATCTTTTTGAACATCCCGTTTGCATTGGTGGGTGGGGTGGTCGCTTTGGCCATTTCGGGGCAGTACCTGTCGGTGCCCGCGTCGGTGGGCTTCATCGCTTTGCTGGGCATTGCGGTGCTCAACGGGGTGGTGATGGTCACGCACTTCAACGAGCGCCTGAGCAATGGAGAAGCCATGGCGCAAGTGGTGCGCCTGGGCGCAGAGCGCCGCTTGCGGCCGGTGTTGATGACCGCCCTCATCACGGCTTTGGGCATGATCCCGCTGCTCTTTGCCACAGGGCCGGGCTCCGAGATCCAAAAGCCTTTGGCCATCGTGGTCACGGGGGGCTTGGTCAGCTCGACCTTGCTGACCTTGTTGTTGCTGCCCTTGATTTTTGAACGTTGGGGCGCTTTGAGCAGCCTGACCGATGTGTGGGCGCAAATCCGTGGGCGTCAGCCTCGGTCCAACGAGAGGAGCACCTCATGAAAAGCAAATTCTGGATGGCGCTGGTTGCAGGTGGTTTGAGCCTGAACGCGCACGCACAAGACGTGTTGTCGGCCTGGTTGCCGCCTGCTGAGCGGGTGCAGGCCATTGTCAAAGCCAGCCATGGCATTCTGGCGGCGCAGTCGCAGCAAGCGGCGCAGTTGCAAAGAGCGCGCGCCACCGAGGTGGGGCCGGGTGAATTCACCCTGCGCTTGAACCAGCAACAGCGCAAGACCTTCGATGCGGACAGTCGCTTTCGTGAGCAACTGGTCAGTCTGGAGCGCCCCGTTCGCTGGTGGGGCAAGGCGGGGCTGGATGCGAACTTGGCCGAGCAAAGCCGTCAGGTGGCTCGCATTGCTTATGCCGATGCGCTGCACGAAGCCAGCCGCGAGTTGATGCGGCAATGGTTTGAACTGCACAAGCTGGCGCTGCTGCGCGATGGCACCGCTGCGCAAGCCCAGTTGTCGCAAGAGCTGTATCGCCAGGCGCAGCTTCGTCTGAAGCATGGCGACATCTCGCAACTGGATGCGAGCCTAGCGCAGGCCGAGCTGCAACGCGCTCAGGCGGCGCAGGCCGTGTCGCAAGCACAGTGGTCGGCAGCCTGGGCGCAAGCGCAAAAGCGTTACCCCGGTTTGCCCGAGCCGGTCTGGCCCAAGGCCCAGGGCGATGTGGCCGACTTGCCCGCCTTGCAGCCCTTGTTGCAGACTTTTTTGGAAAATCACCACGAACTGAACTTGCGGCGAGCCGAGGTGCAGCGCCTGCGCTTGCAGGCCGAGCGTCTGGACCGGGACCGTTTGCCTGATCCGGTGTTGGGGGTTTACTCGGCGCGTGAGCGTGCGGGTGCCGAAAGCATTGTGGGGGTGTCGGTCGGGTTTGCCTTGCCCGGCTCAGCCCGGCAAGCCCATGCAGCCGCAGCTTTGGCAGAAGCGAACCAGCTGGACGAGCAGGTACAACAGATGACCTTGGAGCTGGGCGCGGCATTTGAAGCGCGATGGTGGGGTTTGCAAATGCAAAGGCAAGCCTTGAGCAACTTGCAGGCGGCGGCCCACACGCAAACGCAGGCGGTGCAGCAGTCGGCCAAGGCTTTTGCCATGGGCGAGCACAGCATGACCGAGCTGATCCAGAACCGCCGTCTGGCGCAAGAGAGTGTGCGCGAGAGCCACAAATTGCAGCTGGAACTGGTGGAGGCCTGGGCCTTGATGAACCTGGACCTGCACCGGATCTGGGACTTCGACGAATGACGTGCCAAGGCCGGTGCGTGGGAACCGGGCTCAGTTTTCAGGTGCTTCAGTGGCGTTCGTACCAGTCCTTGCTTTGGTTGACCACGCGCACCACCAGCAGCATCACGGGCACTTCGATCAGCACGCCCACCACCGTGGCCAGCGCCGCGCCCGAGTGGAAGCCAAAGAGGCTGATGGCCGCCGCTACCGCCAGTTCAAAAAAGTTGGATGCACCGATGAGCGCCGAAGGGCAAGCAATCTCGTGCTTCTCGCCCAAAGCGCGGTTCAGGCCATAGGCCAGCGCCGAGTTGAACAGCACCTGGATCAGGATGGGCACCGCCAGCAAGGCGATCACCAGCGGCTGCTGCAAGATGGCCTGGCCCTGAAAGGCGAACAGCAAGACCAGCGTGGCCAGCAATGCGGTGATGGACCACGGGCCGATGCGCTGCATGGCCGCATCGAAAGTCGCCTGGCCTTGGCGCATCAGTTGACGACGCCAGACTTGCGCCAAGAGCACCGGGATCACGATGTACAGCAGCACCGAGGTCAGCAGCGTGTCCCAAGGCACCGTGATGGCGGACATGCCCAGCAACAGCCCCACGAGCGGTGCAAAAGCGAACACCATGATGCTGTCGTTGAGCGCCACTTGCGACAGCGTGAACAGCGGGTTGCCATTGGTGAGCCGACTCCACACAAACACCATGGCGGTGCAGGGCGCTGCGGCCAGCAAGATCAGGCCTGCGATGTAGCTGTCGAGTTGCTCGGCGGGCAAGTAGGGCGCGAACAGGTGGCGGATGAAAACCCAGCCCAAGAGCGCCATCGAAAACGGCTTGACCAGCCAGTTGACGAACAAGGTCACGCCGATGCCGCGCACATGCTGGCGCACCTGACCCAGGGCGGCAAAGTCCACCTTGACCAGCATGGGGATGACCATCACCCAGATCAGCAAGCCCACGGGCAAATTGACTTGCGCGAATTCCATGCTGCCAATCGCCTGAAAGACCCCTGGAAACAGCTGGCCCAGCGCAATGCCGACCACGATGCACAGGAACACCCAGAGGGTGAGAAAGCGTTCAAACACGTTCATGATGCGGCTTTCAGTTGGCGTAGATGCGATGGAGTTCCGCCTGCAGTTGGGCGGGGGGCAGGGTGTCCAGCGGCAATTGCAACAGCTGCAGCATGCGGTAGCCAATTGCTTGCCGCGTCAACTCAAAGGCCTGGCGCTTGCCCTCGTCACCGCCCAAGGCGTTGGACGGATCGGGGTAGCCCCAATGCACCTTGACCGGGCTGCCGGGCCAGTAAGGACAGGTCTCGGCGGCGGCGCTGTCGCACACGGTGATGACGATGTGCATCTCGGGTGCCCCCGGTGCGGTGAATTCATCCCAGCTTTTGCTGCGATAGCCGCGGGTGTCGATGCCCGCTTGTTGCAGCGCTTCGAGCGCAAAAGGGTTGAGTCGACCGCTGGGCGCACTGCCTGCGCTGTAGGCGCGCACATCTTTGCCCAGTTGCCTGGCCCAGTGGTTGAGCATGCCCTCAGACAGGACGCTGCGGGCAGAGTTGTGGGTGCACAAAATGAGGACGTTGGTGGTCATGGGGCTGATTTTTACAGTTGGCCAATTTGTTGGGCGTGGGTTTGTAGGGAAAGTTGATTCAGGCGCTCAAAGGGCAATGCCAAGAACAGCTCAATTCTTCGTTTCAAGGTGTAGGCGGCCTCGCGAAAATTTTTTTCAACTTCGGCGGGACTGTGTGCTCGCATATCGCCAGGGTCGGCAACACCCCAGTGGGCGCTGATGGGCTGGCCTGGCCACACAGGACAGATTTCACCCGCCGCGCGGTCGCATACCGTGAAAATAAAATCGAGCACAGGTGAGTCGGGCTGACTGAACTCTGACCAGCTCTTGCTGCGCACACCATGTGCAGGCACATCGAGGCTGCTCAAAGTGGCCAGAGCATGCGGGCTGACTGTGCCGCTGGGCATGCTGCCTGCAGAAAAAGCCCTGAAGCGTCCAGCCCCCATGTGGTTCATCAGGCATTCAGCCATCACCGAGCGCACAGAGTTACCGGTGCAAACAAAAAGAACGTTGTAAACAGGATCTGTCATGGCGCTCAGCAGCAGGCTTTGGAAGCTGCTCCGCAGCATGCAGAAGCTTTCGCAGGTGCATGGCTTGTATTGGGTGTGCAGCAGGCATTGGCCTGTACTGGGCTTGCATCGGTTTGAAAGATCGGGATGTCACCCAAAGTATGGAAGTGTTCCCACGCAATGCCTTGCGGATCAGTGATCCAGTGTTTTTCGCTTTGCGCATAGCAGCAACTGGTTTCCCCTTCATCGATCGGTGCCATGTCTGCGCTGCGGGCTTGGGCTTTGAGTTGGAGCAGTTCATCAGCCGTGTCGGTTTGAAAACCCAAGTGGTCCAGTCCCGACCGCCCACCACGACTGGAAATCGCAAAGTTGATCCGTGGATCTTCGAGCATCCATTTGGCGTAGTCGGATTCTGAGCGGGTAGGCGGCGTAGCGAAAAGTCGGGTGTAGAACGCAATGCTCGCTTGGAGGTCATCGACGCGGACGTGCACATGGAATCGTTTCATGGTGTTTTCTTTTAGCAGTGACAGGCGGTGGCTTGCTCGGTAAGGCAGGGCTGACCTTGGCAGCAGTTTTGAGTCAGATAAGCGAGTACGCCATTCATGTTTGCGAATTGCGCACGGTAAATCAGATTCCGGCCATTGCGTTCTTGCGAGATCAGTTCGGCGTTGAGCAATTCCTTCAAATGGAAGGACAAGGTGGCCGCAGGCACGCCAAGGCCCTCGGCCATGACCGCAGGTGTCAGACCTGGTGCACCGGTGACCACCAATGCTCGAAAAATTTGCAGGCGGTGCGCTTGAGCTAAAGCAGCTAAGGCTTTGATGATTTGTTTTTCTTCCATAATTCGACTTTATTGGAAATATGTGTCAATTGTATGACGTGGTGCACGGGATAAGATGCTTTCATCTGTGAAAGATCTTCCGTGGACTTGCCCTTCAATACCGACCCCTTCTTCTATCTGGTCTCTGTGCCGGCGGTGCTGTTGCTGGGCATCAGCAAAAGTGGTTTTGGCGCGGGCTTGGGTTCCTTGGCGGTGCCCATGATGGCCTTGGCGGTGTCGGTGCCAGAGGCCGCAGCCATCCTGATGCCGGTGCTCTTTGTCATGGATGTGCTGGGCATGGCCGCTTTCAGAAAAGATCTGGACAAGCGGCTGTTGCTTTTCATGCTGCCCTTTGCCTTGTGCGGCATCCTGCTGGGCACCTTGCTTTTCAAAACCATGGATGCACACCTGGTGGCAGGCATTGTGGGGGCATTCACTTTGCTGTTTCTGGCTCAGCGGCTCTTGTTTCCACCCCAGCCCGACAGCGCACCGCCGCCGCGCTGGCTGGGCGCTTTGCTGCTGACCACTTCAGGCTTCACCAGTTTCATTGCGCATGCCGGGGGTCCGCCAGTCAACGCGTATGTGATTCCGCTCAAGCTCAAACCTGTTGTGTTCACCGGCACCATGGCCTTTTTGTTTTTCTTTGTGAACATGGCCAAGTGGGTGCCCTATGCCTGGTTGGGTCTTCTGGACATGCGCAACTTTGCAACCTCTTTGGTGCTCTTGCCCTTGGCTCCTTTGGGAGTCTGGATGGGCGTGCGCATCGCGCGGCGCATTGAGCCCGCTTTGTTCTATCGCCTGGTGTATGTCGGCATGTTCCTGACGGGAAGCAAGCTTTTGTGGGACGGCTTGCATTGAGCTGAAGGCGCAGACGGCGGGGATTGCCGTCATCAAAAATTCATGGTTCTGACTTTCATGTGTCATGGCGGCATCTGATGATCCCTGCACAGATCCTCAGGAGAAGATGCCATGAAAGAGTTGCCCAGCCCCACCTTTGCCCTGTCCCCGTTGAATTTGCCCAGGGGGTCACTTCATCCGGCGCAGTCCAACTCCGCTGTGGATTTCATGCCTCGTCGCGCCAAAAGCGCTATTGAGGTCAGTTGGGCAAAGCATCAAGACGAAGTCCGTGAAGCGCAGCGACTGAGGTTTGATATTTTTGGCACCGAGATGGGGGCACGTCTGTCTTGCAAAGTTCCGGGGCATGACATTGATTTGTTCGATGACTACTGTGAGCATTTGCTGGTGCGCGAATCGGAAACAGGCCAGGTGATCGGCACCTACCGCGTGTTGACGCCCGAGCAGGCCAAGCGTGCGGGAAGCACTTACAGCGATACAGAGTTTGACCTGACCCGTCTGCGTGATATGCGCAGCCGCATGGTAGAGCTGGGGCGCAGCTGTGTGCATGCAGACCACCGACAAGGCGGCGTCATCATGGCCTTGTGGGGCGCTCTGTTCGAGTTCATGGAGCGCAATCGTCTGGACGTGATGATCGGTTGTGCCAGCATTCCCATGCTGCACAACGGCATCGTGACGGGCGATGCTGCCGCCAGCATCTGGCACCAATTGCGCGAGACACATCTGGCACCGATTCAGTACCACGTGCGTCCTCGTTTGTCTTTGCCAGTCGATGCGCTGGAGCACGATTTGTCGATCGATCCGCCTGCGTTGATCAAGGGCTATTTGCGTCTGGGGGCCAAGATTCTTGGGGCACCGGCCTGGGACCCGGATTTCAACACGGCAGACTTGCCCATGATGATGCAAACGGCGGACATTCCTGCACGGTATCGCCGCCACTTTGCAGGGAACGTCTGATGCGAGTGCCCACGGCAGACCTGCAAACAGCCCTGTTGTTTGAGGCCCCTGCGGTGATCGCTGTGCCGCTGGGTCATCCGCCCCAGGTGGCAGTCACTGCATCGCCGCAAGCCACGGATGATGACGAAACGCCCCCAGGCTGCACACGCCTGCGGGCGATTTTCATTTCAGACCTGCACATTGGTACACCAGGTTTCCAGGCCGATGCTTTGCTGGATTTTTTGAAGCAGCACCCCAGTGACACTTTGTACCTGGTGGGGGACATCGTCGATGGCTGGCAATTGCGCAGGCGCTGGTTCTGGCCGCAAAGCCACAACGATGTGGTGCAAAAGTTGTTGCGCCGTGCACGCAAGGGCTGTCGCGTCATTTATGTGCCGGGCAACCACGATGAGTTTGCTCGCCACTTTGTGGGACACGCTTTTGGTGGGGTCGAGGTGTTTCACGACACGGTGCACACCACCGCCACGGGCCAGAAACTGTGGGTGATCCACGGTGACCATTTTGATGGGGTGATCCAGTGCGCCAAATGGTTGGCCTATGTGGGGGACTGGTTGTACGAGTTGACCCTCAAGCTCAATCGGCACCTCAATAGCTGGCGTGCGCGCATGGGTTTGGGTTACTGGTCTTTGTCGGCTTACCTCAAGTTGAAGGTCAAGAAGGCGGTGAACTTCATCAGTGATTTTGAAGTGGCGGTGGCGCAAGAAGCGCAGCGCCGGGGATACGATGGTGCCGTGTGTGGCCACATTCACCACGCCGAGATTCGCGACATCAACGGTATCTTGTACTGCAACGATGGCGACTGGGTGGAAAGCCGTACTGCCTTGGTCGAACACATGGATGGCCGTCTGGAAATCATCCACTGGGGTGAGGGCGAGGCTTTGAAGGTGCGCGAGCGCCATGCTGTGGAGGTTTGGGCATGAAGCTGGCGTTGATCACCGATGCGTGGCACCCTCAAGTCAATGGCGTGGTCACGACTTTGCACGAGTTGGTGGCAGCCTTGCAACCTCTTGGCGTCGAAGTGGAGGTGATCCATCCAGGCCTCTTTCGCAACAAGCCCTGTCCGGGTTACAAAGGCATTGATCTGGCCGTGCGTCCGGCCAAGCCCTTGGCAAAGATGCTGGACCGCATGCAGCCCGATGCCATCCATCTGGCCACAGAGGGCCCCTTGGGCTGGGCGGGGCGGCGTTATTGCCTGAAGCACCAATTGGCCTTCACCACGGCATTCCACACCAAGTTTCCGGAAATTTTGCACGCGGCCTTGCGTGTGCCTTTGTCCTGGGGCTATGCCCTGTTTCGTCACTTCCATCGGCCTTCGTCAGGTGTGATGGTGCCGACCCAAGGGGTGCTGGAGATGCTCCAGCTCAGAGGCTTTGGTCAGCTCAAATCCTGGACCCATGGGGTTGATCTGAATTTGTTTGATTACCACGACAAGCCCTTGGATTTGCCGATTCTGTCTGGAAGGCCCAGGCCTTTTCATTTGTTCGTGGGGCGGGTGTCTTACGAAAAAAATATCGAAGCTTTTTTGTCCATGAATTTACCGGGCACACGCATTGTTTGCGGTGTGGGTCCGCTGGAGGAGAGTTTGCGCAAACGCTATCCCGGTGTGGTGTGGATGGGGGTCTTGCCACGTGCTGATTTGGCCCGCATTTATGCGGCCAGTGACGTGTTTGTGTTTCCTTCGCGCAGCGAGACCTTTGGCCTGGTCATGCTCGAAGCCATGGCCTGCGGCACGCCGGTGGCGGCTTATCCGGTCGATGGGCCTTTGCAGGTTTTGGGGGCGGATGGCGTTGGTGTGCTGGGCGGCGTCTTACACGATGCCCTGGATCAGGCAGTGGCTCAGGCGCTGCAGGTGCCTCGCTCGGATGCACGTCTGCGCGCCATGCATTTTGATTGGCCGCAAACGGCCCGAAGTTTTGCTTCTCACCTGGTGCATGTGCGCCAGGGCAAAAAATTTCAGCTCAAAACCTTCACGTCAATGTCATCAAAATGACTTGAAGCTTTTTTAGGATCAGTACACATTGAGGTGACCCAAATGATGCGTTCTGATTCTTCCCAAAGCCACAATGAAAAAGACTCATTGCCATTGCTTGACCGCGATCTGAGCATTCTGGCTTTCAACGAGCGTGTGCTGGACTGGGCGCACCGTCCCGATGTACCCTTGCTGGAGCGATTGCGTTATTTGTGCATCGTGTCCTCGAACCTGGATGAGTTTTTTGAGGTGCGCGCCGAGCCGCATGTGATGGGGGCATTGCAAGGCTTGTGTACCGGGCCCTATACACAGGGCAGTTTGTCGGCCATCACCGAACAGGCCAATGCCATGGTGGCTCGGCAGTACGCTTTGTACAACGATGATTTACTGCCCGCTCTGGAGCGCGAGGGTTTTCGCATCTTGTCGCATGGCGAGCGCAACGCCGAGCAGCGCCGCTGGGTGCGCAGTTATTTCCAGCGCGAAGTCCAGCCCCTGCTGGTCCCGGTGGGGCTCGATCCTGCACACCCCTTTCCGCAAGTGGCCAACAAGTCCTTGAACTTCATTGTTCAGCTCTCGGGCAAAGATGCGTTCGGGCGGTCCAACGAGATCGCCATCGTCAAGGTGCCGCGTGTCTTGCCCCGTTTGATTCCCTTGCCAGCCAAACTGTGTGACGGTGCCACATCGTTTGTGTTGCTGTCCAGTGTGATCCGGGCGCATTTGAGCGAATTGTTCACGGGCCGTGTCGTGGGGCAGTTTTCCCAGTTTCGCGTCACCCGTCACTCTGACTTGGCGGTGGACGAAGACGATGTGGGCAATTTGCGCACTGCATTGCGTCAGGGCTTGCAACACCGCAACTATGGCCAAGCCGTTCGCCTGGAGGTGTCGTCGGATTGCTCTTTGCGATTGGCTGAATTTTTGCGCAAGGAATTCCAGCTGCCCGAGCTGTCGGTGTTCCGCGTCAATGGCCCAGTGAATCTGGTGCGTTTGATGCAACTGATCGATTTGGCTCAAGCCCCTTCACTCCTGTTCCCGCCCTACAAGGCGAATTATCCCGTTCAGCTGCCTGCACAAGGGGGTATTTTTTCGCGGCTTCGCCATGGCGATGTGCTGATCCATCAGCCTTTTGAGAGTTTTGACGGCGTGCTGACTTTCTTGCGCGAAGCAGTGTCCGATCCGAACGTGCTGGCCATCAAGCAAACCATTTACCGCACCGGCAGTGATCCGACCATGATCGATCTGCTGCGCGAAGCGGTGCGTCAAGGCAAGGAAGTCACCGCCGTGGTGGAGCTCAAGGCCCGCTTTGACGAAGAAGCCAACATCAATTGGGCAGAGCAGCTGGAATCAATTGGCGCGCAGGTGGTGTATGGCGTGGTGAGTCTGAAGACCCATGCCAAGATGCTGCTGGTCACGCGCCGTGAAGGCCGCAGCTTGCGCCGGTATGGTCATTTGTCGACCGGCAATTACAACCCACGCACTGCCAGGCTCTACACCGACATCAGTTACCTGACGGCCGACCCCGCCATTACCCTCGACATGGACCAGTTGTTCGGCCACCTGGCCAGCCAAAGCAGCTTGCCCAAGATGAAGCGCTTGCTGGTCGCGCCCTTCACGCTGCATGCCGACATGCTCTCGCGCATCCGCGCTGCAGGTGCTGCCGCAGCGGAAGGCCAAGGCGGGCGCATTGTCTTGAAGATGAATGCACTGACCGACTTGCCCTTGGTGGAAGCGCTGATGGCTGCAGGTCAACAAGGCGCGCAGATTGACCTGATTGTTCGCGGGGCGTGCATGTTGCCTGCAGGTGTGCCCGGCGTGAGCGAAAACATCCGGGTGCGCTCGGTCATTGGGCGCTTTCTCGAACATTCGCGCGTGTTTTATTTCCGCACCGGTGAGAGCGAGTCTTTGTATTTATCGAGCGCAGACTGGATGAGCCGCAACATGACGCGTCGCGTGGAGCTGGCCTGGCCGGTTGATGAGCCTGCCTTGCGCCAGCGCATCATTGATGAGTGCTTGCTGGCTTATTTGCACGACAGCAAGGATGCCTGGGATCTGGCCCCTGATGGCCGCTACCACCGTGTAGGCTTGCATGCGCCCGGCCACAATGCGCAAAACGCTTTGATGGCACGTTACAGCGCCGCATCATCCCAGGAGTGAAGCGCATGGACCTGATCTTGTGGCGACATGCAGAAGCGCACGATGCCGAGCCGGGGCAAGATGATTTGCAAAGGCGTTTGACTTCGCGAGGCGAGAAGCAAGCCACCCGCATCGGGGTGTGGTTGGACCGTCAATTGCCCGAAGGGGTGCGCATTTTGTGCAGCCCGGCTGCGCGTGCAGAACAGACTGTCAAGGCCTTGGGACGCAAGTACAAAGTGCGTGATGCCTTGTCGCCCGGGGCTTGCGCCGATGATTTGCTCGAAGCTGCGGGTTGGCCCGAAGCCAAATACCCCGTGATTTTGGTCGGCCACCAGCCTTCTTTGGGGGAGGTGGCTGCATGTTTGTTGAAAATGGCGCCGAGTTCGTGCGCCATTCGAAAGGGTGCTGTCTGGTGGCTGCGCAGCCGTCAGCGCGACGGCTGCGATGAGACCATGATCCTGTCAGTCACCACGCCCGACAAGCTGTGAATCGTTCAGCTCTTGCTGGGGCGACCGGTTTTGAGGGCGGGCACGGCGGACAAGGCTTTTTTGAAGCTGGCATCGCTCATTGCATAGATGGCCTGCAGGCCCGCACGGATCAGTTCACTCTTTTTGATGTCGACGCCCAAAGCCAGGGCGCGTTTTTTCATGTCGGCAATCTGTGTGAATTCGGATTTCGGAATGGTGAAGCTGTCGCGCACCACTTTGACCTTTTTCTCTTTAGCCGGTTTGGCTTTTGGGGCAGCGGGTGCACTCACCGCAGGTTTGACCGGCTTGATGCTGGTCTTTGAGGTGGACTTCACACTGGCAGGCGCTGTGGTTTTGGTGGGCGTCACTTTTTGGGCTGTGCCAGTGCGCTTTGGGGCCGGTGTTTTGCTTGCGGGTCGGCTGACGCTGGCGGTGTTTTGTTTGGTCAAAGATACGCTGGAAGGTGTGGTGTTGCTTGTTGTGGCTTTTGTCATGAGGGATTCTTTTAAAAAACGGTGTATACAGTTTATACCGTTCATTTTTAAAAATCAACGATAACCAGAACAAGCTGCCCCGTCAGATGCACCCCTGTGCGGATTCAATTGAACTGAACTTTGAGCTCCCAATCGGTTTTGGTCCAGGCGATGCTTTCTTCCCTGAGCAGATGTGCAGACTGTGGCCACTGCTCTGCCCACTGGGAGCTGAGTTTGAGTTTGGCGGTTTGGTGATCAGTGTCCATACTCCATTCAAATGAGCGGGTGTCAGGGTCCCGCCTTGCATGGCACAGGATCACGGCCACGCGCAGGGCCATCAATTGCTGAACAAACAAGGGGTCTTGCAGGGGTTCGTCGAGTTTGCGCAATTTGCCCCGATGGCCCAACACCAGCTGGCTCAGACGGTGCAGTTCGTCGATGGTGAAGCCGGGCAAGTCGGTGTTGTCCAGAATGTATGCGCCGTGCTTGTGGTAGTCACTGTGGGAGATGTGCATCCCCACCTCATGCAACTGAGCTGCCCAATGAAGCTTGCGCAAATGGCGAGAGGCCTCGGGGTCAGCCGCGCTGCCCTGCATGGATGACAGCAGTTGTTGTGCGGTTCGTGAGACGCGTTTGGCTTGCGTCGGGTCTGCCCCGAATCTTTGCATGAGCCACGCGACCATTTGGGTGCGAACGTCGTCATGTGGGTTTTCGCGGTCGAGCAGGTCGTACAGTGCGCCATGGCGCAAAGCGCCTTGGGCCGCAAACATTTCATCGATGTGCAGCAAATCAAAAACTGCACGCAAGACCGCCAGGCCACCGCCAATCACGGGTCGGCGGTCTTCCTTGATGCCCTCCAGTTTGAGGAACTCGGGCTTTTGGGCTTTGAGCAGTTTTTCCTTGAGCCAATCCAGCCCTTCGCGGGTGACCAGCCCTTCGGGCCATCCGGCTTGGGTCAGCACATCGGCCACGGCCCCCACGGTGCCCGAAGAGCCATAGCAGGTGTCCCAGCTGTGGCGTGGGTAATGCATTTGCGCTTCGTCCAGAACGGCTTTGGCGGCAATTTCGGCGGCTTTGAAGGCCGAGTTGCTCCATTGACCTTCCGGGAAATATTTCATGGACCAGGCCACGCTGCCGACTCTGTAGGACTCCAGATTTTCAGCTTGGGCGTTTTGTCCCAGGATCAACTCGGTTGAGCGGCCACCAATGTCGACCACCAGACGTCGTTCCTGCGATTGCGGCAGGAGGTGTGAAACACCCATGTAAATCAAGCGGGCTTCTTCGCGACCAGTGATGACTTCGATGGGGTAGCCCAAGATGTCTTTGGCCTTGGACAGAAAAACATCTCGGTTGCGCGCTTCGCGCAGGGTTTGTGTGGCCACGGCCCGTACTTGACTGGCTTGGAAGCCCTCAATGCGTTCTGCAAAACGGGCCAGACAATCCCAGCCACGCTGCATGGCCGCCGCACTCAGATTCCGCTCAGCGTCCAGGCCATTGCCTTGGCGAACCGTTTCTTTGTGGTACTCCATGCGCCGCAGGTGCCCCGCTTCGAGTTGGCCGATTTCCAGACGAAAGCTGTTGGAGCCAAGGTCAATGGCGGCGAAGAGGGACTTGGTATGCATGGCGGGATCAATGACAAGGATGTCAAAGATTATGTGACGGACATTTGAAAATTTGATGACAGATGGTCGTCACGCCGAGGACTCCAGGCTTGCAGTGCTGGTGGCCCCGACACTGGGCGATGCATCCAGCAAAGAAGTCAGCAAGTTGACTGCATCCGAGATTCGGCCAGGATCCTTGTATTGCGATTGTTCGTACTCATGGTATTTGTTGCCAAAAGTCTGATGCTTCATGCCATGAACAGTGGCACGAGGGTTTCAGGGGGGGGCTAAATGCCGACATGTGTTGGTTAAAAATGAAAATCAATGAATTACAAAATGGGGCTTGCGGCTGGTTGGCTTCACAAACCGGAGCATCATGGTCGCGTTGCGCACGTATTTCCGTACGCTGAAATACACCGGTTTTTGATTTGACACATTCTTGTCACAATGGGCCGTTAGATTCAGTTTTGTGAATGAAGAGGCGGTCAATTCTTGACCTCCTGTCCTTTGATGACCCTGAACCAGGAGTTGATATGTTGAAACTGAAATCTGTCATGGCCGCCGTGGGCCTGAGCGTCTTGGCTGCCACCAGCTGGGCTGCAGACATCACCGGTGCTGGTGCCACATTCCCCTATCCCATGTATGCCAAGTGGGCTGAAGCCTACAAGGCAGCCACTGGCACAGGTTTGAATTACCAATCCATTGGCTCATCGGGTGGCTTGAAGCAAATCCGCGCCAAAACCGTGACTTTTGGTGCTTCTGACGCCCCGGTTTCAGGTGCTGATCTGGAAAAAGATGGCATGGTGCAGTTCCCTGCCATCATCGGCGGCACGGTGCCGGTGGTGAACCTGGAAGGTTTCAAGCCTGGTGAGCTGCGCGTCAGTGGCCCCGTGTTGGCCGACATTTACATGGGAGTCGTCACCAAGTGGAACGATGCCAAGCTGGCGGCCTTGAACCCCGGTAAAAAATTGCCTGACCAAGCCATCACTGTGGTGCACCGCGCCGACGGCTCGGGCACCACCTTCAACTTCACCGACTACCTGAGCGCTGTCAGCAAGGACTGGGCTGACAAGGTGGGCAAGGGTGCTGCCGTCAAGTGGCCTGCTGACTCGTCTGTGGGCGGCAAGGGCAATGAGGGCGTGGCCGCCAACGTCAACCGCGTCAAGGGCGCTGTGGGTTACGTGGAATATGCTTACGTCAAGAAAAACAACATGAACTTCTTGCAGTTGCTCAACGCTTCTGGCAAGTACGTCAGTCCCGATGATCTGACTTTCGCTGCAGCTGCTGCAGGCGCTGACTGGTTCAGCGTGCCAGGCATGGGCGTGTCCATGGTCAACGCCAAGGGCAATGACAGCTGGCCCATCAGCACGGCATCGTTCATCTTGATGTACAAAAAGCCTGCTGACAAAGCGGCTTCCGATGAAGTCCTGAAGTTCTTCGACTGGGCCTTCAAAAATGGCAAGAAGATGGCCTCCGATCTGGACTACGTGCCCCTGCCGGATGCTTTGACGCAGCAGATCCGCACCAAGGTCTGGTCCGAAATCAAGTGAAGTTTGAACGAGGTCTTTGAGGATTTGGCGGCCTCTCGCCTGAAAGGGTGAGAGGTCTTTTTTAAAGTCATGTCTTGCTCACCCTGCAGTTGTCACAAGGAATGAATATGGGATCGATCGAACAGGCCAGTCATGCGCCCGATCAAAACATGCTGTCGGTGGTGAAGCGCCAACGTATTCAGGACTTCTTTTTCCACAAGATCACCTTGAGCTTTTCGCTGCTGGTCTTGTTTGCCCTGCTGGGCATCATCATTTCTTTGTTGGTGAATGCTTGGCCCTCCCTGTCCAGGTTCGGTGTCCAGTTCATATGGCGCGTCGAATGGGACATCGTGAACGAAGAGTTCGGTGCGGCCATCGCCATTTTTGGTACCTTGGTCAGTGCTTTCATTGCCTTGGTGATTGCTGTGCCATTGTCGTTTGGCATTGCTTTGTTTTTGACCGAAACTTGCCCAACGTATTTGCGCCGTCCACTGGGGACCGCCATTGAGTTGTTGGCGGCGGTGCCGTCCATCATTTACGGCATGTTCGGGCTGTTCATCTTTGCGCCCTTGTTTGCCGAATATGGCCAGCCAGCCCTTCAATCGACCTTGGGGCAGATGCCTCTTATTGGCGGCCTGTTTGGTGGTGCCATGAACGGCGTGGGCATTTTGGCTGCGGGCATTGTGCTGGCTTTCATGATCGTGCCCTTCATTGCCGCCGTCATGCGCGATGTGTTCGAGATCGTGCCACCCATCTTGCGTGAATCAGCCTATGGCCTTGGGTGTACTACATGGGAAGTGGTGCGCAGCATCGTCTTGCCTTACACCCAGAAAGGCGTGATCGGTGGCGTCATGCTCGGCTTGGGCCGCGCACTGGGCGAGACCATGGCGGTGACCTTTGTCATCGGCAATTCGCAGCGCCTGAGTTCGTCCTTGTTTTCGCCGGGCACCACCATTGCCTCGACGTTGGCCAATGAATTTGGCGAAGCGGCGGACTTTCACCTGTCCACCTTGTTCGCACTGGGCTTCTTGCTGTTCGTGATCACCTTCATCGTCTTGAGCCTGGCCAAGATCATGTTGATCCGTGCAGAAAAAGCCAAGGGCACCAAAACCTGATGCCCCGAACTGGAGAAATTGCATGGATCTGAAAATTTACAAACGCAGACAACTGGTCAACCGCATGGGGCTGACCCTGTCCATGTCGGCCATGGGCCTGGGCTTGTTTGTCTTGCTGTGGATCTTGTTTGTGCTGTTGTCCAATGGCTTGGCTGCACTGGACTGGGCCATGTTCACCCAATCGACGCCTGCACCCGGCTCGGAAGGCGGTGGTCTGGCCAATGCGATCGTGGGCAGCTTGATGATGGTGTTGGTGACGGCTTTTGTCAGCACGCCGATTGGCATCTTTGCCGGGGTGTACCTGGCCGAATACGGCGACCAGAGCAAGACCGCCGAGCTGACCCGTTTTGTGACCGATATCATGTTGTCGGCACCTTCCATCGTCCTGGGCTTGTTTGTGTACGCGGTGCTGGTGGCTCAGGTGCAGCATTTCTCGGGCTGGGCCGGTTCGCTGGCCTTGTCCTTGATTGCCGTGCCCGTGGTCGTGCGCACCACCGAAAACATGCTGCGTCTGGTGCCCGGCAGCCTGCGTGAAGCTGCCTTTGCTCTGGGGGCACCTCGCTGGAAGGTGGCCACCTTCATCACCCTGCGTGCGGCCAAATCGGGTGTGATGACGGGCTTGCTGCTGGCGCTGGCCCGCATCAGTGGCGAGACAGCGCCTTTGCTGTTCACCGCGCTCAACAACCAGTTTTTCTCGACCAACATGAACGCCCCGATGGCGAACCTGCCTGTGGTGATCTTCCAGTTTGCGATGAGCCCTTACGACAACTGGGTGCGACTGGCCTGGGGCGGTGCCCTGTTGATCACCTTGACGGTGTTGATCCTGAACATCTTGGCCCGCGTGTTTTTCCGCGAAAAAGCCCAAGGCTAATTTTTTGAATGGATGGAATTCCCAATGCCTGCAACGCAAAACCTGCCATTGAAAAACGCGATTGAAATTCGCAATCTGAATTTTTATTACGGCACTTTCAAAGGTCTGAAGAACGTCAACCTCGACATTGCAGAAAACAAAGTCACCGCTTTCATCGGGCCTTCCGGTTGCGGCAAGTCGACATTGTTGCGCACGCTCAACCGCATGTACAGCCTGTATCCTGGTCAACGGGCCGAGGGCGAGATCAACTTCTATGGTCAAAACATCCTGGACAGCAAACAGGATTTGAACTTGTTGCGTGCCCAAGTCGGCATGGTGTTTCAGAAACCCACACCATTTCCGATGTCGATTTACGACAACATCGCTTTTGGCATTCGCTTGTACGAGAACCTGAGCCGTTCTGAAATGGACGAGCGTGTGGAGTGGGCCCTGAGCAAAGCAGCGATCTGGACCGAAGTCAAAGACAAGCTGGGACAAAGCGGTTTGTCCTTGTCTGGCGGTCAGCAGCAGCGCTTGTGCATTGCGCGCACCGTGGCGGTCAAACCCAAAGTCATTTTGCTGGACGAACCCACTTCTGCACTGGACCCGATCTCGACCGCCAAGGTCGAAGAATTGGTGACCGAGTTGAAGAAAGACCACACCGTGGCCATCGTGACGCACAACATGCAGCAAGCGGCCCGTGTGTCCGATTTCACTGCCTACATGTACCTGGGAGAGTTGGTCGAGTTTGGCCAAACCGAGCAGATTTTCATGAAGCCTGCCCGCCAGGAAACCGAAGACTACATCACTGGCCGTTTCGGCTGATCAGGAGCAAAAAATGGATAAGCACATCTCAAGTCAATTCGATGCCGACCTGACCAACGTGTCCTCACGTGTGCTGGAGTTGGGCGGACTGGTCGAGTCCCAAACCCGCCATGCGGTGTATGCCCTGGCCCAGTTCAGCGGCGAAGTGGCCGATCAGGTGATCGCCACTGAAAAACAGGTCAACACCCTGGAAGTGGAAATCGATGCCGAACTGGCCTCGATCATCGCCCGCCGTCAGCCTACGGCACGCGATTTGCGTTTGCTGATGGCGATCTCCAAGATCACCGGCAATCTGGAGCGCGTGGGCGACGAGGCCGATCGCATTGCGCGCATGGTCAAGTTGATTCTGGAGCAGGGCAGTCCACGCAATTTGCCTTCTTCCGAGCTGCGCATTGCGTCGGATTTGGCTTCGGGTTTGCTGCGCAAGTCGCTCGACGCGTTTGCCCGTCTGGACGTGAACACCGCCTTGGTGATCCTGAAAGAAGACGATTTGATCGATGCTGAGTTCAACGGCTTTGTGCGCAAACTGGTGACCTACATGATGGAAGACCCTCGCACGATTTCGGCCAGCCTGGACTTGTTGTTTGTGGCCAAAGCCATCGAGCGCATCGGTGATCATGCCAAGAACATTGCTGAGTTTGTGATTTATGTGGTCAAGGGGGCCGATGTCCGTCACACCGCTTTGTCGGACATTGAACAAGCTGTCAAATGAGAAGCCTGCCTCGCATTCTGATTGTCGAAGACGAGTCATCCATTGCGGAGCTCATTTCGGTCAACCTGCGTCACAACGGCTTTCAGCCTGTATGGGCCATGGATGCCGAGTCCGCGCAACGCGAACTCGATGAGATCCTGCCGGATGTGATTTTGCTCGACTGGATGCTGCCCGGTGAGAGTGGCTTGACCTTGGCCCGTCGCTGGCGTTCGGCGGCACGAACCAAGACCGTGCCGATCCTGATGCTGACCGCACGCGGTGATGAATCGGATCGCGTGGCTGGTCTGGATGCCGGGGCAGATGATTACATCGTCAAGCCGTTTTCGCCGCGTGAATTGCTGGCCCGAATCCGCGCAGTTTTGCGTCGCCGTGTGCCCGAATCTGCTGGCGGTTTGGTCAAGATTGCCGAACTGCAACTGGATGCCGATACCTACCGTGTGAGCTGGCAAGACAAGCCTTTGAAGGTTGGTCCGACGGAATTCAAGCTTCTGCAATATTTGATGCGTCACCCTGAACGCGTGCACACGCGTGGCATGTTGCTCGACAAAGTCTGGGGTGATCATGTCTATATTGAAGAACGCACGGTGGATGTCCACGTCAAACGCCTGCGCGAATCTTTGGGTGAGGCGGGCACGATGATCGAGACAGTGCGCGGTGCCGGATATCGATTGACGGGCACGCCTGTGGCCTGACGGACAAGCAGCGGCATGTTGTCATCGATTTTTCTTTTCGGCTTCTCGAGCGCTTTGCTGGCGCTGCTGGGCTGGTGGCTGTCTGGTCCTGTGCTGGCTGTGAGCTTGGCCTTGGCTTATGCTTTGTTGGCGGCCTTGACCATGGCTTGGAGAATCCACCGCTTGGAGCGCTGGTTGGCTGGCCCGGACCTGTTGCGTGATGTGCCCTGGAAAGGCGTTTGGCTGGAAATTGCCCAGCGCCTGCAACGCTTGCTCAAGCAACGTGACAAGCAAGTCGACGATCACAAAAATCGGCTGAATGATTTTTTGTCAGCGATCCAGGCCTCACCCAATGGCGTGACCCTGCTGGATGAGCAGGGCCGCATCGAATGGTTCAATGACACTGCAGCGCTGCATTTGGGCCTGGACATCGGTCGCGACCGTCTGCAACACGTGGTTCACCTCGTGCGCGATCCAGCGTTTTCAAAGTACTTTACGAAAGAGCAGCACGACAGTGAGGTGGTCATCGATGGGCGTTCCATCTCGCTTGCGCACAGTACCAAACTGTCTGTTCAGTTCCACGCTTATGGTGAAGGCCGTCAGTTGCTGCTGACCCGTGACATCACCTTGTTGACCATGGCCGAGGCGATGCGCCGTGATTTTGTGGCCAATGTCTCGCATGAAATCAGGACACCGTTGACGGTGCTCAGTGGTTTTGTTGAAACTCTGCAGATGATTCCTTTGGATGAGTCAGAGCGCAAAAAGTACCTGGATTTGATGGCCGTTCAAGCCAGTCGCATGCAAAGCCTGGTCGCTGATTTGTTGACTTTGTCGCAGCTCGAGGGGAGCCTTCCGCCCGGGATGTCAGAGCGTGTGTCGGTCAAAGAACTGATGACCCAGGTGGCTTCTGATGCTTTGGCCTTGTCGGCCGTTTTGGGTGGGCACGATGCGGAACAAAACGAGGTTGTCCACGACATCGTGTTTGATCCTGCACCCGCATGGGTGATTCTGGGCGGGCGCTCTGAATTGTTCAGTGCCATGTCCAATCTGGTCAGTAACGCTGTCCGCTACACCCCGCCGGGTGGCCAAATTCATGTGTCATGGTCACAAGATGCTGAACAGGTGATTTTGTCCGTCAAAGACACGGGACCTGGCATTGCGCCTGAACATCTGCCCCGCTTGTCAGAGCGTTTTTACCGTGTGGACCGCAGTCGTTCACGCGAGACTGGGGGCACTGGTTTGGGCTTGGCCATCACCAAGCACGTGGCGCAACGCCATGGCGGTGAATTGCGCATTGAAAGTCAGCTGGGTAAAGGCTCCAACTTCATGCTGGTGCTGCCGATCAGCCGCGTGGAGCTGATCTTGGATTGAACAGTGCCCATGTCTGTTGGATGTGTTTACAGGCGATGGGCCGTCTTGTTTTGTCCGCCAGGCGGGGATTACCCGCATAGCCCAGTGCCGGGGCTTTGGGTATCTTCATTGAACTTGGAAATCAACACTATAGATTTCTGGAGTCCATAAAAAGGAGACCCTTGATGAATGCTGCGCAGTTCCAAAATGCGATGATCGTTTGCATGATCGTCGGCTTCGCGTTGATGGAGTGGGCCACTCGGCGCTACAAAAACAACGTCCACGCCACCAGTAACGACACCAAGCTGGAATTGTTGATGTTCCTCAGTTTGCTGGCCGTTACTCAACCCTTGGCCATTTTGGTCACATCCAAATTGGGTCATGCCTTTTTCCCTGATGCCAAAGGCATGCTGGCCGACCTGCCTTGGTGGGGCATGGTGGGCGTGCTCTTGCTGGTCGATGACATGACCCAGTACTGGTGGCACCGTCTGTCGCACTCGCCGCTGTTGTGGCCCTTGCATCGGGCACACCATTCGGCCGAGTACATGAGCATTCGGGTCACTTTCCGCAACAACTTTTTCTACTACCTGATGATGCCCGGCCTGTGGTTTGGCGGCGCTTTGCTTTACTTGGGTTTTGGCGGCATGGTTTACGCCACTTACATCATCGTCAAACTTTTTGTCATTTTGGGTGCCCACTGCGCTTGGCGTTGGGATGAGCCGCTGTACCGCATCCGTGCGTTGCACCCCCTCATGTGGCTTCTGGAGCGCACCATCTCGACGCCCGCCACCCATTGGGCGCATCACGCCATTACCAACCAAGATGGCGTGGGTCACTACAAGGGCAACTTTGGTAACTTGCTGTTTTTCTGGGATATCCTCTTTGGCAGTGCCCACATCACACGTCAGTACCCTGCCAAAGTGGGCCTGATCGACGACAAGTTGTTTGGTCAGGAGCGCTGGTACCACCAGATGTTCTATCCCTTGCTCCAGTCCAAGCGTGAGCATTCAGCGCTCAAGTTTGGCGGCACGATTTACGCCGAGCCCGAAGACATGGCCAAAACCCGCTGAAGCGGCTTTTGCCATCGCGCCCTGTCCTGTGACCAGGTCAGGGCGTTTTTATTCAAGGCCGCCTGCCTGGGTATTGGGACAAGAGCCACTGCAGGCCGATCATCACGACAAGACTCAGCCCGCCACTGGCCAAAGCCACAGCCCATTGCGGTGCTTGCAAGGGTGCAAATTTCAGGGGCATGGCCAGCCAGGGCCACTGCATGCCCAGCACTACAAAAGCCCAAGCCAGCAAAATCACGCCCCAGGCCGATGGGTTGGGTACGCGCAGGCTGACCAAAAATTGCCCTGGTGCTGCGCGGTTGACCACAATCAGCGCGGCATAGCCCACCACAAGGGTGACGAAGACCATGCTGCGGGTTTCTTCTTCGCGCAATGTGGGGGCAGTACCTGAAATCCTCCAGCCATTGGCCCAGGCGTAGCTCAAACCCACGCAGGACAGCACCAGCAGGCCTTGGGTCAGCGCCCAGGCAATGTCTCGGGTGCCAAACAGGGGCGCACGTGTGTCCCGCGGTGGGCGTTGCATCACGGTGGCATCGGCAGGTTCATTTTCAAAAGCGATGGAGCAGGCAGGATCAATCACCAGCTCCAGCAAGGCCACATGCAGCGGCAGCATCACGGCGGGCCAGGCCATCACCATGGGCGCGAGCGCGATACCGGCGATCGGGATGTGGATGGCAAAGATGTAGCGCATGGACTTTTGCAGGTTGCCAAAGATGCGTCGCCCCACCCGGATGCCGCGCACGATCGACGCAAAGTTGTCGTCCACCAGCACCAGATCGGCTGCTTCGCGGGCCACATCGGTGCCGCGCAGCCCCATGGCCACGCCCACGTGGGCGGCGTGCAGCGCGGGCGCATCGTTGACGCCATCACCTGTCATGGTCACCACTTCGCCATGGGATTGCAGGGCCTGCACGATACGCAGCTTCTGGTGCGGCGAGATGCGTGCGCACACGCTGACTTGGGGCAGCAGGGCTTGCAAGGCTTCGTCGTTGAGCTGATCGAGTGCATCGCCGGTCAAGGTCTGGCCAGGCGGCAAACCGGCTTGCGTGGCGATCACCTGTGCGGTGGCCGGGTAGTCGCCCGTGATCATGATCACGCGAATGCCAGCGCTTTGACATTCGGCCATGGCTTGCGGTATTTCTGGCCGCAGTGGGTCGGTCAACCCAATCAATCCTTGCCATTCAAATTCGAAGGCATGGGCTGTTTCGGGCCAATCATTGCCTGTAAATTGGGCTTGCGCCACGGCCAAAACTCGCAATCCTTGTGCGGCCATGTTGTCTACCGTGCGAGACCAAGCTTGTCGTTCCTCACCGCTCAGGTGGCATAAATCCATCACGGCTTCGGGTGCGCCTTTGGCAGAGACCACGCGTTCCAGGCCCTCGTCAAATTGCCAGACATGTGACATGGCTTTGAGTTGCGGGCTCAAGGCATAGCTTTGCACCAAGCGCCAGTTGTCGCCATGCAGGTGTGGCGTTTTCGCCAGATGGGTCTGCCCCGAGGTGTGAAAGGCGGTCTCCATGGGGTCAAAGGGTTCCGGGGCACTGGCCAGGATGGCGTGTTCCAGCAAGGGGTGAAATGCCTCGGGCAATGCACACGAGGGGTCGGTCAATGAGGCGATCTGCGGCGCATGGGCTTGCCCGACGGCCAGTGCGGTCACCGTCATGCGGTTTTGGGTCAGGGTGCCGGTTTTGTCGGTGCACAGCACTGTGGTGGCTCCCAGCGTTTCGATGGCGTTGATGCGCCGGGTCAGCACGCCTTCGCGTGTCAGTCGGTGCGCCCCCAGGGCTGGAAAGATGGTGAGCACCACCGGGTATTCCTCGGGCAAGATGGCCATCGCCAAAGCAATGCCAGAGAGCAAGGCCGGTATCCATTGGCCTGAGCGAAACCCCAGTGTTAGCACCATGCCGATGCACAAGATGAGCACGATCAGCGCCAGTCTTCGCACCAGTTGTGCAGTTTGTGCCTGCAGCGGTGTGGTGCCCGACGTCAGCTCGTTCAGCGATTGGCCGATGCGACCGATTTGGCTTCGCTGGCCGGTGGCGGTGACCTGGGCCAGGCCTTGACCACGTACGACAAAAGTGCCTGCATGGACGTTGCTGTCTGGTTCGTTGCTTGTTTTGTTGACGGGCACTGATTCGCCGGTCAACAGCGATTCGTCGATTTGCAGGTTGTTGGCGCTGTGCAATTGCCCATCGGCCGCTACGCGGTCACCTTCGGACAAGACGAGCAGGTCGCCCGTCACCACTTCACGTGCAGGTACTTGCATTTTTTGACCCGAGCGAATCACGTGGGCCGAGGCTTGTGTCAGGTCGCGCAGGGCCTGGATGGAGGCTTCGGACTTGCCTTCCTGGTAGAACGTCAAGGCCAGCACCGCCAGCACAAACACCGACAACGTCAGCCCTTCTGTCAAATCGCCCAGCGCCATGTAGAGCACGGCGGCACAGACCAGCAGGGTGAACATGGGTTGGCGCAGCATGTCCAGCAAACGGCCTGTCACAGAGCGGCGAGGCGTTTGTGTGATCTCGTTGGGGCCATCTTGGGCCAGTCGCGTGGCCGCCTGCGCTGTGCTCAGGCCTTCTGGGGTGTTAAGGTGTTTCTGTGTCATGGTGGGTCTGACCAATGTGCCGCAGTGTTGTGCACAGGCACTTGACCCACGTCATGGAAATGCAGGCCAGCAACGAACCGGGATTCAAAGGACAAGCATGGACGACAACATCAGTGCATTTCTTGAGCGCATCCGTCAGCTCGAAGCGCAAATAGAGGCGGAATTTCAGCGCAAGCGTCAGGCCTTGCAAGCGGATTTTCAGGAGCGCAAGGTGCGTTTTGAAACCGAAGTGCTCGTTCAGCAGCGGCGCTTCAAGGAGGGCGTTCTGCGCTACGTCCTGACCGCCGACTGGCGTCATGTGCTGAGCGTGCCCTTCATCTACCCGGTGCTGTTGCCGATGCTGTTGCTCGATGCCTTTGTGACGCTGTACCAGTGGGTGTGCTTTCCGCTGTACCGCATTCCCCGCGTTCGGCGCTCGGATTATTTTGTGTACGACCGCACACATCTGGCTTATTTGAATGTGCTGGAAAAAATCAACTGCGCCTATTGTTCTTATGGCAACGGCCTGGCGGCTTATGTCCGCGAAGTGGTGGGCCTGACCGAGCAGTATTGGTGTCCGATCAAGCATGCACGCCGTGTGTTGCAGGCGCATGCTTACTACAGCGGTTTTGCGGACTATGGCGATGCCCAACACTACCGCGATCAGCTCGCGCAGTTGCGCCAGCAACTTCAGGTCCTGCAGTCCGATGCTGCGCTGTCGCAGTCTGGACAGCAGGCACGCGTAGGCCTGACTAAAGTGGACGGCATGAAAACCTTTCAAACTTTCGCCGATCTGGCCGCCTGCGTGGGCCAGGATGTGGCCACCACCGAGTGGGTGGAGATCACCCAGCAACAAGTCAACCAATTCGCTGACGCGACGGGCGACCACCAATGGATCCACGTCGATGTGGAGCGAGCCAAACAGGGCCCGTTTGGTGGGCCGATCGCGCATGGCTTTTTGACCTTGTCCTTGTTGCCCCAGTTTTTTGACAAGACCATCGAAGTGGCCGAGGCCCGCATGGGGGTCAACTACGGCTTGAACAAGGTCCGCTTCATGGCACCGGTGCCTGTGGGCAGTCGTTTGCGGGGGCAATTGCACCTGCATTCGGTCACCCCCATCGAGGGCGGTTTGCAAGTGCAGTGGAATGTGACTGTGGAACGCGAGGGCAGTGACAAGCCCGTGTGCGTAGCCGAATCGCTGGCGCGCCTTTACGCCTGAGCGGCTTCGGCGCTGCTGCCGCCAAAACCGTTTTGCCGCCAGGCCTCAAACACCGTCACCGCCACGGCGTTGGACAGGTTGAGGCTGCGCTGGCCTTCGCGCATGGGCAGTTTGATTCGTTGGGTCGGCGCAAAGGTTTCGCGCAGCTCGGGTGACAAGCCCCGTGTTTCGGCCCCGAACACCAGCCAGTCACCGGGCTGAAACGTTACTGTGTGGGCCACACGGCTGCCTTTTGTGGTCAGCGCAAACATGCGCTCGGCTGCAGGTTTTTCCTGGGCCAGAAAAGCTTCCCAGTTTTCATGGCATCGCAAGGCGGCGTACTCGTGGTAGTCCAGTCCGGCCCGGCGCATGTGTTTGTCGTCCATCGAAAAACCCAGCGGTTCGATCAAATGCAAGGTGCAGCCGGTGTTGGCCGCCAGGCGGATGACGTTGCCCGTGTTGGGGGGGATTTCGGGTTCGACCAGGACGATATGAAACATGGGCGGTATTGTGCCCTCTGCTGGGGCGTTCACTCGGTTGGGGCTTCTGTGCGGGCCAGCACTACGGCGCTGACATGGCAGGCCCCCGCTTCGCGCAAGGCGCGGGCTGCAGTGTGCAGCGATGCGCCGCTGGTCATGACATCGTCCACCAGTATCAGTCTGCGACCGCGAATCTCGGCTGTGCGCAAAGGGTCCACCGCAAAGGCGCCGGTCAGGTTGGCCAGCCGCTCGGCCCGGGGCAAGGTGCGCTGGGCAGGGGTGTGGCGCGTGCGCAGCAGCAATTGGGCCTGTGTTTTGTCCGCAGAGAGTTGGCGGGCCAGCAGCAAGGACTGGTTGTAGCCGCGCTCGGCCAGGCGTTCTGCTGACAAAGGAATGGGCACCACGATGTCAGCGCCCGCCAGCGTGTCTTCGACCCAGGGCGCACTCAGCATCAAGGTGGCCAATGGACCTGCCCAGCCTGGCTGTTGCTGAAACTTGAGCCGGGCAATCAGTTCCACCCACGGCCAGGCATAGGCGGTGGCGGCCAGGCACAGGTCCAGCGGGGGCGGTGACTTCAGGCAGGCACCGCAGCGCCGGGGGCGAGAGGAGGCCGAGGCCGGTAAGGGCAGGGCGCAGGTGGTGCACCGGGCCTGCGGTTGGGCGAAGTGGCTGATGCAGTCTTCGCACAAGGGCGCTTGGGGCCAGTTGCGGCAAATCGCGCAGCGGCTGGGCAGCCAACGCCAAATGCCGCCGGGCTTGGGCAAGCCAGGCGGTGAAGCCATCCCCCTGAACAGCTGCCATCGCATTTGGTCAATATACTTCCGCCACCGTCCTGACCACAAGTGGCCGACTTTGCCGGCTTTGTGCGACCAGTTCAGTCACCTTGTTTGTCTTGGCCATGTCCGCTCCTGAACGCCCCCCTTCGCTAGACCCTGTCGCCGCGGCCCGTTGGGCCGCCTATCCTGTGGCGGGGCTGGCATCGCCTTGGTTGCATGAGGAAGTCGCTTCGCGCATGCAGGAGCGTCTGGACTTCATCAAACTGCAGCCCCGGCAATGGGCGCATTGGGAGCCACTGCGCGGTGGTCTGCAGGCGCACAAAGCCTTGCAGCAGCGCTACGGACAGGCCGATGTCTGGCTGACCTGCGCCCAAAAGTCCGAGGCCGACGCTGCACAAGCCGCTTTGCAGTCGGGTTGGTGGCAGCCATCCCGTTGGATGGGGCCCAGATTACAAACCGGCGTGCCGCCCGAAGGCGGGGTGCAGATGGTCTGGGCCAATATGCAACTGCACGCATCGGCGCAGCCACAGGCGTTGCTCCAAAGCTGGCACCGTGCCTTGGCGGTGGATGGCTTTTTGATGTTCTCGTGCTTCGGGCCGGACACCTTGCGCGAATTGCGAAGCCTGTATGCCCGGCAGGGCTGGCCCGCTCCGGCGCATGAATTCACCGACATGCACGATTGGGGTGACATGCTGGTGCAGGCCGGTTTTGCCGAGCCGGTGATGGACATGGAGCGGATCACGCTGACCTATGAAACGCCAGCGCGTTTGCTGGCTGAGCTGCGTGAGCTGGGCCGCAATCTGAACATCCAGCGCTTTGTGGGTCTGCGCGGGCGGCGCTGGCGTCAGCAACTTGAGCAGGCATTGTTGACTTTGGCCGCGCCTCAGGAAGGCGGCCGCTTGTCCCTGAGCTTTGAAATTGTGTACGGACATGCCCTGAAGCCGCAGCCGAGGGCAGCGGTGGCCGCGCAAACGGAAATCGGTCTGGATCAGATGCGCCAAATGTTGCGACGATCTTCTGACTTATCCGATAAGGTTTGATTTTTATCAAAAGCCTCTTGTAACTCGGGTAAAATCTGCCGATATTTAGCCAAGGTACGTGCTCTCGGGCGCGTTAGGTTATTGAAAGTTGACGCGTGTCAAATCCGGCTTACCAGTTCGCACAGGTGTCCGGGCCTTCCATTGATTGGCGGCTCAGGCGCAATTGCTCGGTAACACCATCCCAGCTGGGGTGGTTTTACGGCTCGCTGTGTGCGGTTTCATTGGGTATCGGTGTGTTCTTCTGGTTTCAGGGGGCCAAGCTGGTGCTGACCTTTGCAGGTCTGGAGTTGGCCCTGGTGGGTGTGGCCTTGTTGGCTTATGCGCGCCATGCGACCGATGGTGAGTGGATTTCATTGCAAGGACCGCATCTGGTCGTTGAGCTGGAAACTGCTGGCCGCCGTGAGCGGGCCGAGTTTGCGCGTCAATGGGTAAGGGTCGAGCCAAAATCCGGTGACCACAGTCTGATCGAGTTGTCAGGCCAGGGTCGTTCGATCGAGGTGGGGCGCTATGTGCGTCCGGAGCTCCGGCAGGTGCTGGCGCGAGAAATCAGAAGGGCATTGCGCACTGCGTGATGCCTGTGGTGCTGTAGGCTTGGCCTGCCGTGCCGCTGGTGTGGGTTCAACAGAGACTTGGAAGTTAGTGAGAACTATGAAGATCATTTCCAATAAATTGGCTTCGCTGCTGTCCCGCGCGGGCATTTTTGCGGGCGCGATGCTGGCTACTGCCGCTCACGCTGTCAATGATTTGCCGGGCGGCCCTTCGGTCAACCAGCTCAACTTTGCAGCGCCAGTGACCAAAATCGCTGAGCAGCAGCACTGGCTGCACTGGATGATGCTGATCATCTGCACCTTGGTGTTCATTGCCGTTTTCTCGGTGATGTTCTATTCCATCTGGAAGCACCGCAAATCGGTGGGCCACAAGCCTGCGACCTTCAGCGAATCCGTGACGGTCGAAATCTTGTGGACTGCAGCGCCTTTCCTGATCGTGATCTTGATGGCTTTGCCAGCGACCAAAGTGCTCGTGGCTCAAAAAGACACCACCAACGCCGACCTGACCGTCAAAGTCACGGGTTATCAGTGGAAATGGGGCTATGACTACATCAAAGGTCAAGGCGAAGGCCTGAGCTATATCTCCACGCTGGACTCGACGCAGCGTGCCATGTCCAACGCCGGCAAGCCTGAAGGCGACAACTACCTGCTCAAAGTTGACAATCCTTTGGTGGTGCCTGTGGGTCAAAAAGTGCGCGTGATCACCACCGCCAATGACGTGATCCACGCCTTCATGGTGCCTGCATTCGGCATCAAGCAAGATGCGATTCCTGGTTTTGTGCGTGACACCTGGTTCCGTGCTGAAAAAACCGGCGACTTTTATGGCCAGTGCGCCGAGCTGTGCGGCAAAGAGCACGCCTACATGCCTATCCATGTGAAAGTGCTGTCTGCAGAAGACTACACCGCATGGGTCGATGCCGAGAAGAAAAAACAAGCCGCCAAAGCCGACGATCCAAGCAAGGTTTGGGCATTGGACGATCTGGCCAAGCGTGGTGAAAAAGTGTATGCCGCCAATTGCGCAGCCTGCCACCAGGCCAACGGCAAGGGCGCTGGCCCGATCAAGCCACTTGACGGCGCGGCCGTTGTACTGGATGCAGACAAGTCCAAGCAAATCGCAGTTTTGCTCAACGGTCAAAACAACGGCACCATGCCTGCGTGGAAGCAGTTGTCAGACACCGAAATCGCGGCTGTGATCACCTACACCAAGAACAACTGGTCCAACAAGACCGGGCAGATCGTGCAACCAGCTGAAGTGCTGGCCGCACGCAAGTAAGTCAGTACCGCATTAAATAAGAGGAAATCAAGATGAGTGCCGT
>JACCDU011404693.1_pt1 | contig 39366 bp, 34 predicted proteins | sample 7446081 | NCBI WGS metagenome assembly JACCDU01 (sample SAMN15323447, study PRJNA562643) | freshwater metagenome | isolation source: river surface water | place: USA:Blue River Watershed | collected 2017-08-17
AATTAAAAAAAACATGTTAAAGAAAATCAATATCGTCCCAAGGTGGATTATATTTTTGCTTGACATTGGGGTAGCGAGTTGTTCTTTTTTATTGGCTTTTATTGTTAAGCAAAATTTAGCATTGACTGGATTTGCATGGGAATCCGTGTTGAGCACTTTGTTTTTATTGGTAATCACCAATGGTTTAGTGTTTACAAGTATTAAAACCTATGCAGGCATTGTTCGATATACTGGTATGCAGGATGCGATCCGTATCGCCCTGTCTATCTTTGTATCTTCTGCCTTGTTATTTTTGTTTTCTAAGTTGAGTTATAATTATAGAGAAGCATTTATATTAGACAATGTGATTATCATCTTATATGCGAGCTTTGCTTTTTTAAGTATGTTGAGTTACCGTATGGGTGTCAAGTTTTTATTTGCCTATGCCAAGAACTATAAGATGGTGAAAAAGAATGTGGTGATTTTTGGCGCGGGCGAAGCAGGCGTGGCCACAAAAAGAGTTTTAGAACACGATACGCATAATAATATTAGTTTATTGGCTTTTATAGATGATGACCGCAAAAAGAACAACAAAGTATTGGACGGCATCCCGATTATTAATTTTAGTGAGTTAGCTAAATTGGTTCAAGAGCAGGAAGTAGATGAACTGGTGATAGCGAGTTTTACAATTACACCACAAAGAAAAAACGATATCGTTGATTTTTGTTTGGACCATGATATTAAGGTGTTGAATGTGCCTGCTTATAGCAAATGGAGTGAGGGTAAGTTCAATAGTAAGCAATTGCAAAATGTAAAGATTGAGGACTTGCTGGAACGTGATCCTATTGTGATCAATAACCAACAGATAAGAAGTCAAATAAAAGGCAAGCGTGTGTTGGTGACCGGTGCTGCAGGCAGTATTGGTTCAGAGATTGTAAGACAGTTGATTGCCTATGCGCCGGAGTTAATTATTTTATGTGACCAGGCAGAGACGCCATTACATAGTTTAGAATTAGAACTACAGGAGAAGAAACATTTTGTAAACTGTATCCCCTTCTTGGCAGATATTACGAGCGAGCAAAGAATGGAGGATCTGTTTAATCAGTTTAAACCACATTATGTGTATCATGCTGCAGCTTACAAGCATGTACCAATGATGGAGCTTTGTCCAAGTGAAGCAGTGAAGAACAATGTGTTGGGCACAAAGCTGATGGCCGATTTATCGGTGAAGCATTATGTAGAGCGATTTGTAATGGTGAGCACAGATAAGGCGGTGAACCCTACCAATGTGATGGGTGCTAGTAAAAGATTGGCAGAGATTTATGTACAAGGTTTGTCCAAAGAGATTGCCAACGCCACTAAGTTTATTACCACACGTTTTGGGAATGTACTAGGAAGCAATGGATCGGTGATTAATCGATTCAAACAACAAATAGAAAAAGGCGGTCCAGTGACAGTAACGCATCCCAATATCACGCGTTATTTTATGACCATACCCGAAGCTTGTCAATTGGTATTGGAAGCAGGTAGTATGGGGAATGGAGGAGAGATTTTTGTATTTGATATGGGCCAACCCGTGACCATCGCTGATTTAGCAAAGAAGATGATCCGCCTGTATGGTTATATCCCAAATATCGATATTGATATTACGTATAGTGGTTTAAGACCAGGTGAGAAATTGTATGAGGAATTGTTAAATGATGCAGAGAATACCTTGAATACTTATCACGAGAAAATCATGATCGCCAAAGTAAGAGAAGTAGCGATGCAGGATATAGAAGCGAAATTTAATCAGTTTAGAACTTTGGTGAACACATCAAAAAACGAAAACGAATTAGTTGCGTTGATGAAGGCCTTGGTGCCAGAGTTTATTAGCAACAATAGTGTGTTTGAGCAGTTGGATGTAAATGCAAAAGTGGTTGGGATTGTTGGATAGAGATTAGTAATCTGTATTAGTGTGGTCCACTCGACCGATAGCTACTCACAGTAAGGTATAAATAGAAGGTAAGATATAAATCAAACACAATAACTAGTTGATTTTTTTAAAAGGGTTCAAATTTTACAAAGAAAAGTCACTCGGTGCGCAGTAAAGTGCGTATTTTTTAAGAATAACATAAAACTATATGGAATTATATAAAAATAAAATTGCAATTATCGGATTGGGTTACGTAGGCTTGCCACTTGCAATTGAATTTGGAAAAAAGTATCAAGTTTTGGGATTTGATATAGATTCAAGTAGAATTATTGAACTAAATAATGGACTAGATAGAACACTTGAAGCTGATTTAATTAGTATGGAGCAAGCAATGAAAGTTAGCAATACAAATGGGTTACGTTTTTCTAATAATATTTCAGAATTGAAAAATTACAATATTTTTATTGTAACTGTTCCTACTCCAATTGATCGATTTAAAAAGCCTGATTTAAACCCATTATTAAAGGCAAGTGAAATGTTGGGAAAATCATTAAAAAAGGGGGATATTGTTATTTATGAATCTACAGTGTATCCCGGTTGTACTGAAGAAGACTGTGTACCTGTTTTAGAAAAACAAAGCGGATTAAAATTTAATAATGATTTTTTTTGTGGATATTCGCCAGAAAGAATTAACCCCGGTGATAAAGTAAATACTTTGACTAAAATAAAAAAAGTTACTTCAGGCTCTACCACTGAAACTGCAAAGATTGTAAATGAGTTATATCTTAGTATTATTAATGCAGGAACTCATTTAGCTCCAAGTATAAAAGTTGCAGAAGCTAGTAAGGCAATTGAAAATGCCCAACGTGATGTCAATATTTCTTTTGTAAATGAATTGGCTTTGATATTTGATCGGATGAAAATAGATACTCAGGATGTATTAGAGGCAGCTGGAACAAAATGGAATTTTTTAAAATATCAGCCTGGTTTAGTTGGCGGACATTGTATTGGTGTAGATCCTTATTATTTAGCACATAAAGCTGAAAGTTTAGGCTATCATCCTCAGGTAATCTTATCTGGTCGCAGAGTAAATGACACAATGGGAATGTTTGTTGCAAATAAAGTTGTCAAGTTGATGGTACAAAAAGGGATAATTATTAAAGGTGCTAATGTTTTAATATTGGGTGTGACGTTTAAAGAAAATTGCCCAGATATTCGAAATTCTAAAGTCATAGATATTTTTCATGAACTTCAGCAATTTAATATGAATGTTGATGTATATGATCCTCATGCTGATAAACATGAGGTAAAAGAAGAGTATGGCATTGAGCTAATTGAATCTATCTCTAATAAGTATGATGCTATAATTTTGGCTGTGTCACACAAGGAATTTAAGGAACTTAATTTTGAAAAAATAAAAGCAGATAAATCCGCAATCTTATTTGATTCGAAAGCATTTTTGGATCGTGACATAGTTGATTCAAGATTATAAATATTTTTAGAAAGGGGGGAAATAATAAAATTTACTTAATGAAAAAGGCAATAATTACAGGTATTACAGGACAGGATGGTGCTTATCTTGCTGAGTTCTTACTAATGAAAGGATATGAGGTGCATGGTATTAGGCGTCGATCATCAATGTTCAACACTCAAAGGATTGACCATATTTATGAAGACCCTCACATACCTGAGAGGCACCTTCACTTACATTATGGAGATTTAACAGATGGAACTAATTTAATTCGAATAATAAAAGAAGTTCAACCAGATGAAATTTATAATTTGGCTGCAATGAGCCATGTGCATATAAGCTTTCAAACTCCGGAATATACTGCTAATGCGGATGGTATTGGAACTTTAAGAATACTGGAAGCAGTTCGTTTATTAGGATTGACCAATAAAACTAAAATATATCAAGCATCAACTTCTGAATTATATGGGCTTGTGCAGGAAGTACCACAAAGTGAAACAACCCCTTTTTATCCTAGGAGTCCATATGCTGTTGCTAAATTATATGCATATTGGATTACTGTAAATTACAGAGAAGCGTATAATATGTTTGCGTGTAATGGAATTTTGTTTAATCATGAGTCTCCGCAACGAGGTGAGACATTTGTCACCAGAAAAATCACAAGAGCTGCATCAAAAATTGCTCTTGGAATTGACAAATGTTTATTCCTTGGAAATTTAGATGCAAGAAGAGATTGGGGGCATGCTAAAGACTACATTGAAGGAATGTATTTAATGCTCCAACAAGAAAAACCGGAAGACTTTGTATTAGCAACAGGAATTACTACTACGATTCGTGATTTTGTCAAAATGAGCTTTGCTGAGTTAGGCATAGAATTGGCATTTAGAGGAGCAGGTGAATCTGAAGAAGGGTATATAAATAAATGCACTGGTGAATTTAAATTAGAAGAAGGGAAAGTTGTTATAAAGGTAGATCCTAAATACTATCGTCCAACTGAAGTAGAGTTATTGATCGGTAATCCAACTAAAGCAATGACTAAGCTTGGATGGAAACCGAAATATAACTTAGCCACACTTGTCAAAGAAATGGTTGCTAGTGATGTCGCATTATTTAGAAATCAGATGTTGAAATAGTATTTAAACCAATTATAAGTAATGAGTAAAACAGCTTTAATAACGGGGATATCTAGCCAGGACGGCGCATATCTAAGCAAATTGTTATTAGAGAAAAATTATAAAGTAGTTGGGCTAATTCGTAATTTGCAGAATCAGACATTGAGCAATCTTGTTTATTTAGGAATTAAAGACAATATTCAATATGAAGTAGGAAACTTAGAAGATGGCATTAGTTTATCCGGAATTTTAAATAAAATTAGGCCGGATGAAATTTATAATCTTGCAGCACAATCATCTGTTAGTCTTTCATTTCAATATCCCTTAAGTACCATGCAATACAATTGTATGTCAGTATTGAATTTATTGGAATTGATAAAGATATCGCATGGGAAAATCAAATTTTTACAACCTGTCAGTAGTGAAATGTATGGCGGAAGTAATATTTTGCCTGTAAATGAAATAAGCAATATCATACCAGCTAGTCCGTATGCTGTATCAAAAGCTATGGCTTATTGGGCTGTAAAAAATTATAGAGAAGCATATTCAATGTTTTGTTCAAATGCAATATTGTTTAATCACGAATCGTATCTGCGCAGCAACAATTTTTTTATAAAAAAAGTCATAAATAGCGCTATTCTAATCAAGAATAAGCAGATGAGCGATTTGAAATTGGGCAATATCGATGTAAAACGTGATTTTGGATATGCACCAGAATATGTTAAAGCAATGTGGCTGATTTTACAATCAGATATTCCAGACGACTATTGTATTTGTAGCGGGGTTTCAATATCATTAAGGGAAATTGTTGAGTATGTATTTGACAAGCTAAATATTAGCCGTGACAAAATCATTATTGATCCTAATCTATATCGCCCGGTAGAAGTATCAGATATTTATGGAGATAATAGTAAGATCAAAAACAATCTGAAATGGAATTATGAAATGTCGTTTTTTGATGTGTTGGATATTTTGATTTCCGAAGAATTGGACACTAAAAAATAAAAAAAGGAGTCATATAATAAATTCAAATATATATAAAACCAGATTTCTTTTGTTTCATTACAGGCTTCAAAAAATCAAAAATTTCAACTGTGGGTAGGAATAAATTAGCAAAACAAGTTTATTGGCAATCAAATTGCAGTTTTTTAGATTCGATTTTTATAAATAGCAGAATCGGATAATTAAAAGTAAGTTTATGCAAGCTAAAAAAGTATGTTTTTTTGCGAAAGTCGAAAATCAAGAATATTTCTCACGAGTAGGATTTTACAAGAATGATATAATTTTACTTCGTGAATTAGGTTACGAAGTTGAAACTGTAAATTTGTTAAATAAAATTTCATTTAAAGCTGATGCCTATTTTGTTTGGTGGTGGACATGGGCTTTTATACCAGTTTTAATAGGGTTGATTCGAAGAAAACCGGTAATAGTAACTGGTGTTTTTGATCATTATCTAAATAACAAATTTGTTGATTTCCCTAATCGAAAGCTACTGCATCGACTATTGATTCGATTTGCTGTTAAATTTGCTACATGCAATATATTTATTAGTGAATTAGAAAAGGAAATGATGATCGAGAAGTTCGGATTGAAAAATTATCAAGTTTCCAAACTATCAATTAATCATAATTTCTTTTCTTTTAAAGAATATTCGACAAGAAATAAATTAGATACTATTTTTACCATCTCATGGCTAAGCAAAGAAAATGTAGAAAGAAAGAAGCTGTGTGAAATCATTCGTGCTATACCTGCGGTGGCGAAAGAGTTTCCAAATATTAGATTTGTTATAGCAGGTAAGAAACATGATGGTTTCCCTATTCTAGAAAAATTGATTGATGATTTGAATGTTTCTGCCTACGTTCAAATAACGGATGCTATTTCTGAAACAGAAAAATTAAACTACTTGCAAAATTCTATTATCTATTTGCAACCTACAGTTGTAGAAGGTTTTGGATTAGCTATATTGGAAGCAATGTCATGTGGTACACCAGTAATTAGCTCTCCTGTTGGAACTGTACCTGAAGTATTAGGAGATGCTGGAGTTTTTATTGATCCAAATGATGAGTCGGGAATTACAAATGCTATCCTAAAAATACTTTCTAATCCTAAAATGGCAAATAAATTATCATTTGAGGGTCACAAACGATCTATAGAATTCAATGATATTAAACGTAGACAGGAAATGCAAAAAATTTTAAATAAATATATAGTATAATATGAAAGTTGTTCTTTTAGCAGGTGGGTTTGGCACAAGAATAAGCGAGGAAACGCTAATTAAGCCTAAACCAATGATAGACATTGGCGACAAACCAATTTTGTGGCATATTATGAAAATATATTCCAGTTATGGATTTAATGATTTTATCATATGCCTTGGGTATAAAGGATATTATATTAAAGAATACTTTGCGAACTATTTTCTTCATCAATCAGATGTTACAATTAATTTGTCTGATAACTCAATAACCACTCATAGCTCTAAAGCGGAGCCATGGAAAATTACGCTTGTTGATACAGGAAAAGATAGTATGACTGGAGGAAGAATCAAGAGGATAAGGGAACATATAGGAGATGAAACTTTTATGTTGACTTATGGTGATGGGGTCGGAAATGTTAATATAAATGAACTGCTTGCTTTTCATAAGGCCTCAAAAAAAATATTAACCGTAACAGCAGTACAACCTTCAGGAAGATTTGGGGCACTTAATATCAATCACCAAAATGAAGTGACCTCTTTCCTTGAAAAACCTAAGGGAGACGGTTCATGGATCAATGGTGGTTATTTTGTTTGTGAGCCGGATATATTTAATTATATCAGTGATGATAAGACCATATGGGAAAAAGAGCCAATGGAAAAAATTGCATCAGAAAATAAAATGGCTGCTTTCAAACACAATGGCTTTTGGAAACCAATGGACACTCTTCGGGATAAAATTGACCTTGAAACCGAATGGAATAGTGGAAACGCTTCATGGAAAATCTGGTAAATTTCTTATATGCTTACAAAACTTAAATCTTTTTACGAAGGAAAGAAAGTCTTTATCACTGGACATACTGGCTTTAAAGGGGCTTGGTTAACCTTTTGGTTATACTCTCTTGGAGCAAATGTGAAAGGATATGCATTAGCTCCCGTACGCAATCAAGATCTGTTCAATCAAATGAATGGCGATTCATTGTGTACATCTGTAATTGGAGATATACGTGATCAGAATAGGCTAGAAACTGAGTTGCTATCATTTCAGCCTGATATAGTTTTTCATCTTGCAGCGCAGCCATTAGTTATTCAATCTTATAGTGAACCCGAATTGACATACGAGACCAATGTTATGGGTACTGCATATTTATTAAAAGCTATAAAGGCGCTAAATAAAAAATGCACATGTGTTCTGATAACAACTGATAAGGTATACGAAAATAAAGAATGGTATTATCCTTACCGGGAAGAAGATGTTTTAGGAGGATACGACCCTTATAGTTCCAGCAAAGCTGCTTCAGAACTTCTGATAAAATCATATAGGGCTTCTTTCTTTAATATTAAGGACTTTGATAAACATAAAAAAGCAATTGCAGTTGCAAGAGCTGGAAATGTTATTGGAGGTGGGGATTGGTCAGACAATAGAATAATACCAGATATTATAAGGGCATTGATGATTAAGAATAAAGTATCTGTAAGAAACCCTCATGCCGTTAGGCCTTGGCAACATGTTTTAGAACCTCTAGGTGGGTATTTATTGCTGGGAATGAATTTAGATAAAGATCCAATTGCTTTTAGTGAAGCCTGGAATTTCGGGCCTCTTCTTGCAGATACATTTTCTGTTGAATCATTAGTTAAAAAAGCTATTGCTATTTGGGGAGAGGGGGTATTCGAAATTCATAATTCAGATATAAAACTTCATGAGGCGGGCTTATTACGACTTGATATCAGTAAAGCCCAGGCAATGCTTTCATGGAAACCTTCAATGACATGTGATCAGGCCATACAAATGACAATAAACTGGTACAAAAACATACAGACAGAAAACGCAATAGTGTTAATGGAGGCTGATATCAACCAATACCTAAATTTTTGCTAATGTCTAAAAATATTCTTGTTACTGGTGCCTCTGGATACCTGGGAAGTCAAATTGTAATTGCACTGGTTAATAAAGGGTTTAATGTAATTATTCTAAAACGAAAAACGTCTGCTCTTTCAAGGATAAGCTATGTTATTGAGCATATCAAATGTTATGATGTTGAAGACGCTGATTTCGAAAAGATAATAGCGGTTAATCGTGTAGACACAATAATCCATACTGCTACCGCTTATGGAAGAAAAGGGGAATCATTATCTGAGCAATTTCAAGCTAATGTAGCGTTTCCTATTGCATTGGCCGAGGCTGCCATTAAATGTAAGGTTAAACTATTTTTGAATACAGACACCTGCTTGCCTAAAGATTTAAATGCGTATTCACTTTCAAAATTCCAGTTCAATGAGTGGCTTGGTTTAATGAAGAATCAAATTAACATTGTTAATATGATTCCGGAATATTTCTATGGCCCGGAAGATGATAATTGGAAGTTGATATCAATGCTTCTCGAAAAACTAATAATAGGGCAGTCACATATAGATTTTACAGATGGCCTGCAAAAAAGAGATTTTGTTTTTATTACTGATGTTGTCGAGGCTTATTTAAAAGTACTTACCTTATCTTTTACATCAGAAACAAAAACATATTTAAATTTCGCCATTTCTACTGGTAATCGTATCGCTGTTAAGGATTTAGCTATTCTCTGTAAGCAACTTCTAAATAATACCATTACTGATCTTCGTTTTGGTGTATTACCCAATAGAAATAATGATTCTGATATAATTTTGTTAAACGATGATTTATTAAAAATAGGCTGGTTGCCATTGATAAATTTGAATGAGGGACTACAATTAACTATTGATTCTTTTAAATCTAAAATGAGATAATGTATGTTTAAAAATCTGGATGAAACATTAAAAAGCAGATTAGGAAAGATTGCTGAAAAAAATATTAAAAATATATATGTACCTGGAGTTGATTATTTGCCTGTTACGGGTAAATTGTTGGACACTGAAGACTTATTATGCGGAGTTGAAGCATGTTTAGATGGCTGGTTGACGAATGGACGTTTTGCAGACGAGTTTGAAAAACAGTTGGCTAATTTTTTCGGTAGCCGATATTCTTTTATGGTTAATTCAGGCTCCTCAGCAAACTTATTGGCCTTCTATTCATTAACATCTCCTAAGCTGGGGGATGATGCTATAAAGCAAGGCGATGAAGTGATAACAGTTGCTGCAGGATTTCCTACAACCGTGAATCCTATTGTTCAATTTGGAGCAATACCTGTTTTTGTGGATGTTGATATTCCAACTTACAATGCATTACCTGAAGTTGTAGAATCTGCAATTACCCCTAAAACAAAGGCTATTATGATTGCGCACGCACTAGGTAACCCATTTAATGTTGCAGCTATTAAAGAAATAGCAGATAAATATAATTTGTGGTTAATTGAAGATGATTGTGATTCGCTTGGTGCAACAATGGGAGAGAAAAAAACAGGGACGTTTGGTGATCTTGCAACATTATCTTTTTATCCTGCACATCATATAACTATGGGAGAAGGTGGTGCTGTGTTGGTTAATAATCCAAAGTTGAAAAAAATTGTAGAAAGTTTTAAAGATTGGGGAAGGGATTGCTGGTGTGCACCTGGAAAAGACAATACTTGTGGCAAAAGATTTGATTATAATCTGGAACAATTGCCATGTGGGTATGATCACAAATACATTTATTCCCATGTTGGATTTAATCTGAAAGCTACAGACATGCAAGCAGCTATAGGATTGAGTCAACTTAGGAAGGCTGATATTTTTATTGAAAAAAGAAGACAAAACTTCAAATTACTTTATGATCGAATGAAGCAGTTTGAAGAGTACTTTATTTTACCTGAACCAACTCCAGGCACCAACCCAAGCTGGTTTGGCTTTTTACTTACTTTGCGTGATGACGTTAGATTTAAAAGGACCGATCTCATTCAACATTTGGAATCAAATAAAATCGGTACCCGTTTGTTTTTTGGCGGAAACATAACTAAACAACCAGCTTATCAGAACGTGCCATTTAGAATTCACGGTGAACTTACAAACACGGATATAATCATGAATAATTCATTTTGGCTTGGTGTTTGGCCGGGACTAAATGAAAATCACTATGATTATATTGCTGATGTGATTTCTTCTTTCATAAATAAAAAAATAAATTAAAAATGCGATTTCTTATAACAGGAGGCTGCGGATTTTTGGGTAGTAACTTGGCGGCACATATCTTAAAAAACGGAGATGAATTATTTGTTTTTGATAATTTATTCCGTTTTGGTGCTTCTGAAAATTTAAAATGGTTAAGAACGCAAGGAGATTTTCACTTCTTTCACTCTGATATAAGATCATATAATGATGTTGAAACAGCAGTAATCGAAGCCCGGCCTGATATTGTTTTTCATCTCTCCGGCCAAGTCGCAATGACAACATCATTAACAAATCCCCGCCTTGACTTTGAAATTAATGTCATTGGAGGAAATAATGTTTTAGAATCTGTACGAAAACATGCTCCCAAAGCAATCGTCATATACTCTTCAACAAATAAGGTATATGGTGATCTTGAGAATATCAATTATGAAGAAAACGATACTCGGTTTATCGCAAGTAATTTCCCGTTAGGGTTTGATGAAACATTGCCATTACATTTTCAATCCCCATATGGGTGTTCAAAGGGAGCTACAGATCAATATATGCTTGATTATGCCCGTATGTTTGGAATAAAGACTGTGGTTTTCAGGCACTCCTCTATTTTTGGTGGCAGACAATTCTCTACTATTGATCAAGGGTGGGTAGGATGGTTTTGTAAGGTCGCAAATGAAATTAAGACAGGTCGATCAAAAAAACCTTTCTCAATATCTGGTAATGGGAAACAGGTTCGGGATATACTTTTTGCGGATGATTTAATTCGTTGTTATTTTTCCGCTATTGAACACATTGATATTACAAAAGGAAATGTCTACAATATAGGTGGTGGATATCAAAATAGCATGTCTTTGCTGGAACTTTTTACAGCCATTGAACAGGAATTGGATATCAAAATGATTTACGAACAGTTACCAGCCAGGCAAAGCGATCAAAAAGTATTTATTGCTAATATTGACAAAGCTCGGAGAGATTTCAAATGGCAACCCCAAGTCGGCAAACAAATAGCACTTAAATCAATGCTTAACTGGGTAATTCAATCAGCCAACTAGATGTTTAGAACTATAAAATTGAAATGGCCGATTGCCCCACATTTTAAAATTGCTTTCTTATCTAGTATCTCACGATTTTTATATGTAGCAATTACATTGTATACAATCAAAGTCATTACTGGCCTGATCACTGTAAATGAGTACGCTGTTTTTTCAATTATTATTAACGTATGTACATGGTATTTACTTGTAGATTTAGGAATAGGTAGCAGTTTACAAAATTACATCACCGAAAAAAATATTTTATCAGAAAAAATTGCAGATTTCGCTCTAATTGCATATATCCTTTTGATAATTCTGTCTTTCATTTGGATTATTTTTTTATTCTTCTTGTCTCCTTACGCTAGCCATTTTCTCTTCAAGCAATTTGAGATTAAAAATGGCGAATATCTTTTTTTTGTATCATCTCTAATCGGAATTCTCACAGGAGTAGGAATGGTTTCATATAAAATTTTGAACGCGCTGAAACTAAATTACCTGCCAAGTTTGTTTTCGGCAATCGGAGCAATATTCTCACTCGTAATTATTCTAGTACTTAAAAACAGAATTAACTTAAATCTGTTTGGGATATCCATAACTTATTTGAGTGGTACATTTCTGGCTGCTGTAATACCATTTATCTATTTTGCAAACCAATTTATTCAAACATTCGTAAAGCGAAATATAAAACAAATGTTTTATGAAAGCTCAAAGCTTATTCTGACTCGGGGTGTAAAGTTTTGGATTTTTAACCTGTTCTCTGCTTTGGTTTTGCAAATTGATTATATAGTAATGTCTCAATTGGTCTCTGCTGGTGAAATAACGAACTATAATATAATTATGAGAGTATTCGGTATAGGCTTCATGGTTTATACAATGCTACTAAACGCTGTATGGCCTTCATTTACTGAAATGAATATTTTAAACAAATCCGAAGAAATTATTCAAAAATGCTTCAGCTTTATTAAGATAGGTATATTAGGAACGATAATTCTTTCAGTTGGATTATTTTTCTTTCAGAAAAACATTTTTGCCCTTTTAGCCTCATTTCCAATCAAAGTCAGTTCTATAGTGATCATTTTGATAATGATATATTATATGATCAGGGTTTGGACCGATACTTTTTCAATTGTTCTTCTAAGTAGTAATAGTTTTAAGCCTCTGATAATATTTACACCGTTGCAGGCACTGCTGGCAATACTTTTCGAACTTGTATTAGGGGCTAAATTCGGGATAGCAGGTATAGTTTCCGGCCTGATAATATCATTTTTATGTACCGTTTCATGGGCGCTTCCATATTATTCATATAAAAAGAAAAAATAATTAAATGCTTTTGTCTATCTGTATTCCTACGCATAACCGAAAGGATTATCTTAAACAAACAATACAATCTATACTCTCTAGCATTCATGCTGGTAATAATCAGAATATCGAAATTTGTATTTCAGATAATTGTTCTACTGACGGTACTGACAGAATGATAAATGAAATTATCGCCACAAACCCTGTTTCTAAGATCTATTACAAACGAAATGATTCAAATATTGGCGCGGATTTAAATTATATATCTGTTATTAAAATGGCCAGTTCCGAGTATTGCTGGTTCTTGGGAAGCGACGATATTATATTACCTAATGGAATTGACGATGTTTTAAAATTAACGGCGGAATCAGGTTTTGATATTATACTTTTTAGCCGTATTAATTGTACTAAGGATATGGAAATAAAAGAAACAGAACACTTCCTTAAGTTAGATGAAAATGATAAATATGATTTTAATAATCAAAATGATCTATTTAGATACTTAAAAAATGCCAGGTCACTGGGTGCATTTTTTAGTTATTTAAGCAGTATTGTTTTTAAAAAATCAAAATGGGATGCTGTAACGTATGATCCAACTTTCACAGGTTCGGCTTTTTCTCATGCCTATATGTTGCTATCATTTATGCAATCGGGGTTAATCTTAAAGTATGTATACACTCCCGCAGTACTTAATCGTGGCGGAAATGATAGCTTTTTAGATGCAGGGAAATTCAATAGAGCTTTCCTAGACTTGAATGGCTATGTAACTCTTTTCAGGTATTTTTTTACTGATCCGGCAAAACTTAAAAAAGGAAAAAATTATTTAAAACGCCTCTCTGGATTTACATATTTATTTTATGTTAGCTTATATGCAAGCAATGATGAAGAATGGACAAAAATCGAAAATTTAAGTTTATATGTAGGCCATTCTAAATTTAAGTTGAGACTGATAAAAAAAATGAAACTTATTGGATTTGGATTAAGGGCCATCTACAGAATTAAAAAATTAATTTGAACTACTTTTCATACATAATTTCAATTTTTTTTCTGATTATTGTGCAGCTGTTTGTCGTAAAACTAAGTAAAATTAAACTGAGGAATAGCTTTGTTTTCATATTTTTTTTATGTCAAAATATCATGTATTTGTATTTTTCTCCATCATTGAGTCAGGCGGGAAATTCATATGATAATGTAAATGATTACTTTTTCATTCAAATCCTTTGTTTTTTATTTTTTTCGATTCCATTTATTATATTTTATTCTCAATTTCGCAGATTTTGGAAAAAGTCAAAAGAAGGCGTTATGTCAAGCATTGTTCTAAATCAACATAGGTACATTTTATTTAGTCTAGTTTTTTTTATACTAGGGATCTGTTTTTTTGCATACGTTATACAATCCGGCGTTTTAATTACCAGGATTGGATCGGAAGCAAAAGCGGCCATGTCTGTTGAGGCTGGTGAAAATTTATTGGGTATTCTAGCACGGTTATTTGAAAAAAATGCACTATTCTTTTCAAATGTCATACTTTTTTTCGTTCTTTATTTTCGTGTACCTTCTATTGTACGAATACTATTCTTTACGATTTACTTATTGTATTTATTCTTTGTATTGATTAATTCAAAGCTTTTTTTCATTGTCTTTTTAATAAATATAATTTGTATTATTAATTCAAAAAGGATTTTTAAAGGTGAGCCTGCTTTAAAATTAAAACCTTTTATACTTGGAGTAGGTTTGATCTACTATAGTTATGTTGTTTCAATGAATATCCGAAACGATTTTTTTTATAGTCAATCTTTTAAAATTGAATATTTCTATCCATGGAAAACACAAAAAGGTGACTCAGATGGTGAATCCCTCATAAAACGAATGGATGGTATTGATTTAATGGCAAAAATCAACGGAGACTTGACATTGAGGAGTATTAGTTATGGGAGGGCTTGGGAATCCCCTATTTTTCTTATTTACGGACCCTTAATAAACAAGGATAAAAGCGATGAATTAAAGTATACAGGAAATACAACTACAAAAAGGGCGCTATTGCAAAGGCACACAAGTATTGATACTTATGATTATTTTTCAAGCTGTGTATCGGATCTTTTTGGCAACTTCCATTTTATTGGACTTCTTTTTGGCTCATTCATATTTGCTTTGATAGTAAGCTATATTGATTCCATATTAAGTGCAACCCGAAAAACCACCCACTTTAATTTATTGCTTTCATTTTATTTACTATCGTATATTCTTTTTTTTGAGCAGGAATTCATCGGGATTATTGGATCGATAATTCAGTCGTTGCCTATTTTCTTTTTTTTCTGCGGTTGGCGTTTATTTCAATTTGCTTACGTAGATTACAAATTAAATATCGAAGACTGAAAATTTATAAAATCTGTATTTAAATAAATAATTCCTGACCCATATATGGTTAGGCGATTAAACAAAATAGTATGTGCGGGATTATCGGATCAATTAATAACATCGACTCCTTTTTTATTGAGAACTCTTTAAAGGCGCTAAGTCATAGAGGACCCGACGACAGCGGATATTACCATCAGGATAAATTATTCCTGGGACAAACTCGCCTTTCGATTATTGATTTGTCAAATAACGGACACCAACCTATGTTTAGTGAGGATGGCCGTTATTGCATTATATTTAACGGGGAAATTTATAATCATGAAGAGCTAAGGAAGAAGTATTTTCCTGAAAAGGTATTCAAGTCTACATCTGATACTGAGACATTACTAAATCTTCTTATTGAACAGGGAGTTTCTTCATTGAATCTGCTTAATGGAATTTTTGCATTTGCTTTCTTTGACAAAGAGACAGCCGAACTATTGATTGTTCGTGACCAGTTTGGAGTTAAACCACTTTACTACTATATATTCAATGATCTTCTGCTGTTTTCGTCAGAACTCAAGGCTATTAATACAAATCAGTTTGTTGACAAATCGATCGATTATAAAGGTTTGGTAAATTATATACATTTTTTATATTCTCCTGGTGAAAGAACGCCTCTTGAACATGTTAGAAAGCTTTTGCCCGGACATTACATTACTGTTAATATAAATGACCTCAGCTCTTTTAAAATTACCCAGTATTATTCAATTCCATTTGAAGGTGTTTATGAAAATTTTTCTGAAGAATCGTTGATTGATAAACTTGATAACCTGCTTGAAGCAGCGGTAAAACGGCAATTACTCTCTGACGTACCAGTAGGTTTTTTTCTATCCGGAGGTATTGATTCTAGCTTAATTGTTGCGTACGCGCGTAAATTATTTCCTGAAAAAGAGCTAGAGTGTTTTACAATTGATTCCGGTGAAGCTTCTAAAAAAGAAGGTTATGACTTGGATTTGATATATGCAAAAAAGGTCGCTCGGCATTTAAATGTTAATTTAAATGTGGTTCAGGCTGATGTAGATATTATAAGAGATTTTGATAAAATGATCTATCATCTGGATGAACCCCAGGCAGACCCGGCGCCATTGAGTGTACTGAATATTTGTAAATTGGCTAGAGAGAAAGAATATAAGGTTCTACTGGGGGGTACGGCTGGCGATGATGTTTTTTCAGGTTATCAAAGACACAAAATGTTGAGATTTGAAAAATATATTCAACTATGCCCCTTAGTGATAAGACGATTAGTGGTAAAACTTTCGAAAAGACTTAACAATTCAAATGGTTTTTTACGAAAATTTCGTAAGGCCGTTATAGACCTTCCTAAAACAAAACGTGAAAGAATGAAAGGTCTTTTTGCCTGGTTTCCATTGGAAGCAAATAAACAGTTGTTTAAATCCAATATTAGATCTGCTATAAAGGAGTATGATCCATCTGTTATTTTCGACGATTTGAGCAAAAAAATACCAAATGAAAAGTCAAATCTAAATGAGATGCTTTTCTGGGAGCTTAATACCTTTCTTGTAGATCATAATTTAAATTATACTGATAAAATGGGAATGGCGGTAGGTGTCGAGATTAGAGTACCGTTTCTTGATAAGAATCTGGTTGAATTTAGCACACTTATCCCTCCGCATTTTAAATTAAAAGGGGTTACAACCAAATATATTTTAAAAAAAGTCGCCGAAAGATATTTGCCCAATGATATTGTATATCGAAAAAAAGGTGGATTTGGTGGACCCGTAAGAACCTGGGTTTTAAATCAAATGGCACCATTTATCAAAGAAAGGCTATCAACTGAAGCGATAGAAAAAGGTAATATTTTTAATGCGAAAGAAATACATAAACTTATTGAAGCAAATAAAAGAGGTGATATAGATGCTGCCTACACTATTTGGTCATTGATGTCTATTAATAGTTTTATATTGAATATCAATAATACCACCATAGATTGTGGAAAGTCTAAATGAGTTAAAGATTCGGTAAGAACAACAATTAAGTCAAGTATACATACAGTCAATGAAACAAATAATACAATCGTTTAAGACAGGAGATACATTATTAGAAGAAGTACCTGCACCAGTAGTTTCAAAAGGTCATATACTGATACAAACCACTTATACACTTGTAAGTTTAGGTACTGAGCGTATGCTCGTAGAATTTGGAAGAAGCAATCTTATTTCAAAAGCACGACAACAACCTGATAAAGTTAAAGAAGTACTGAATAAGATTAAGACTGAAGGTTTACTTCCTACGCTTGAAGCAGTATTTAATAAACTCGGAGAACCTTTGCCACTGGGTTATTGCAATGTTGGAAAAGTGATTGCTATCGGTGAAGGTGTACAGGGATTTAGTTTAGGCGACCGCGTTGCCTCTAACGGACAACATGCAGAGGTGGTATCTGTACCTATGAACCTTGTTTCAAAAGTTCCGGATAATGTAAGTGATATAGAAGCAACATTTACTGTTATAGGTAGTATCGGGCTTCAGGGCATCCGCCTCGTAAATCCAACTTTTGGAGAAACAGTGGTGGTAGTTGGGTTGGGTCTTATTGGACTAATAACAGCACAATTGCTCGCAGCCAACGGATGTAGAGTGATCGGAGTTGACTTTGATCAATCTAAGTTGGATCTCGCTAAGAAATGGAATATCATAACATGTAACCCTAAGCAGGAAGATGTAGTAAAATTTGTACAGGGCCATACCGGGGGGATAGGAACTGATGCTGTATTGATTACCGCTTCAGCAAAAACAGATGAGATCATCAGCCAGGCTGCAAACATGAGCAGAAAACGGGGAAGGATTATATTGGTAGGTGTGATCGGTTTGAACATAAGTAGAGCTGAATTCTATGAAAAAGAATTGACCTTTCAAGTATCCTGCTCGTATGGCCCAGGTAGATATGATTATAACTACGAACAAAAAGGGATAGATTATCCGCTCTCATTTGTGAGATGGACAGAGAAAAGAAATTTTGAAGCGATCCTGCACAGCATTTCCAGCAGGCAGTTAAATGTTAATGATCTAGTAACCGAAATTGTTCCTCTGGAAGAATATCAAAAGATCTATGGGAAAATCGGCCAGACCGGTTCAATTGCTTCTATTTTAGAATATCCTGAAAAGACGGAGAATTTAAAGAACACCATTGTTCTTTTAGAAAAAAGATTTACAGGTCAAAAGGGAGTAGTCGGTGTTATCGGATCTGGAAATTTCACCAAAATGACCATGCTGCCAATGATGAAAGAATCGGGTGCACACTTTAAATTTATAGCCAGTAAAGGAGGTGTGACTTCTACTGCACTTGCCAAGAAATTCGGGTTTACACATAGCACTACTAATTACCAGGAAATTTTGAATGATGTTGATATAGACCTGGTAATGATTACCACAAGGCATAATCTTCATGCTTCCATGGCAATAGAAGTATTGAAACGGGATAAACATGTTTTTGTAGAAAAGCCCCTGGCGCTGAACAAAACGGAACTGGATGAGTTGATAAACGCTGTCAATCATTCAAAGGGAAGTATTACAGTGGGTTTCAACAGGAGATTTTCGTCCCATGCGATAAAAATCAAGCAGCACATCGGAACGGGGCCAATGAATATTATAGCAACCATGAATGCCGGTTTTATTCCTGCTGATGTTTGGGTACAAGATTTAAAAATTGGCGGAGGCAGGATAATCGGTGAAGCATGCCATTTAATAGATTTGTGCAGCTATTTCACTGGGGCTAAAGTGATCTCGGTCTGCATGAATGCAATGGGAGTATACCCTGTGGAAAATACTGATAACGCTTCGATTCTACTGAAGTTCGAAGATGGATCCAATGCAGTGATCAATTATTTTGCGAACGGCAGTAAAACGTATTCGAAAGAAAGGGTTGAAATATATAGCCAAGGAAGAACCGTTGTCCTGGATAATTTCCGAAGAACAACAGCTTATGGCTTTAGGAACTTTAGCGGCCTCAAAACATCTCTCGATAAAGGGCATAAAAATCAATTCCATTCCATTATTAAAAAAGTCCAACAGGGAGGAGAGCCTTTGATTTCTTTTGACTCATTAGTAAATACATCACTTGCATCTTTTGCGGCTATTGAAAGCTTGAAAGAACGAAAGTGGATTGATTTGTCTATATAAAACTTAATAATGAAAATAGATTTGATAGCTGGTGCACGGCCTAATTTCATGAAAATCGCTTCGATCATTGATGCTATTCATGTCGCACGATTAGAGAATAAGGATATTGAATACAGGTTGATACATACAGGACAGCATTACGATAAAAACATGAGTGAAAGTTTTTTTACTCAGTTAGCTATCCCGAATCCGCATGTGAATCTTGGAGCAGGGGGTGGAACACAGTCTGAGCAAACAGCTGCAATAATGATCGGCTATGAAAAATTGCTGATGGAAGTGAAAACAGATCTGTGCCTAGTGGTTGGAGATGTAAATTCAACCATGGCCTGCTCGATTGTAGCGCAGAAATTGCATGTACCGGTTGCACATGTGGAAGCGGGTATCAGGTCCGGTGACTGGACAATGCCCGAGGAGATCAACAGGCTGGTAACAGATGCGATAACGAACTTCTTTTTCACAACTACTCCTGAAGCAAGTGATAAATTAATAAAGAGCGGGATTTCTGAAAATAAAATATTTTGGGTTGGAAATACGATGATCGATACTTTACTTAAACACCGTAATAGATTTCAACAACCATCTTTTTGGACTAAGCTGGGCCTTCAGAAAAATGACTATTTGGTGATGACCCTGCACAGGCCTGCGAATGTTGATGAAGATGATAAATTAAAAGTGTTGATCAATGAAATAATAGCTAATTCACATGGACTGCCTTTAATCTTCCCTGCACACCCGCGTACAGCTAAAATTTTGACTAAGTTGAATATCAGCTATGAGAACCTGCATATAATAGAACCGCTAGGATATTTGGAGTTTAACTATCTCGTAGAAAATGCAAGAGCGGTAATAACAGATTCTGGTGGTATCACAGAAGAGACCACGGTAATGGGAGTTCCTTGCATTACTTTACGTGATAATACAGAGCGTCCGGAAACAGTAACGACCGGCACAAATGAATTGATTGGCACTGACCCGCGTTCTATTAAACCTGCCATGGAAATATTATTCTCAGGTAAATGGAAAAAAGGTGGAATTCCTGAGTTATGGGATGGGAAAGCCGGACAAAGAATTGTTAACACACTTGTTTCTCTCTTTAACTTATAAAAATAAATCTATCAATATTACTCATGCTGATCATTCATTTCTAGTCACGGATAAAAAGTTAAACCGTGATTCAAGATAATTTTTAAAATAAATTTTTATATGAAAAGAAAGTTGAGTCCTTCAAATCCATTTCCAATAAATGCAAAAGCCCATTTTTGGGAGATTTTGAATGATGATGGAAAATCTGAACTTCATTTGGATTTTGGAGCTCATGATGGGAAAGCTATTATAGACCTGGTCAAAACAGGCGTAGTAAAAAAAGCAATTGGATTAGATGCAAATAGCGAAGTTGTAAAAAGATCGCAGCAATTATTGCCAGCAAATGTTGAGCTGGTGACTATCACCGTAGGTGAAAAACTTCCTTTCCCAGATGAGACATTTTCAAGTGTCAGCCTTTTTGGAGTTTTAGAACATATTAATGACCAGGATAAACTCCTTAAGGAATTGAACAGGGTTACAAAAAAGGGTGGCTTGTTTGTTGTAGCGGTACCAGGTAGACATTTTTTTTCCTTTATGGATATGGGAAATTGGAAATTCGTTTTTCCAAGAATACATAGGGTTTTTGTAACTACTTGGAAAGGAAAAGAATATTACCAGGGCAGGTATGCTGCCAATAAAGACGGTTTGATTGGAGACATAGAAGCTGAAAAAGCATGGCACCAGCATTTTGCCAAAAAAGAATTAGCAACTCTATTGAGTAATTATTCATTTGAAACAGTTGCTGTTGATGGCTTTGGTTTTTTCTTTCGTGTTCTGAGAAATATCAGGTTCTTCTCTCCACAATTCTTACAGAAACTTATTGACAAAATGGTGTTAGCGGATCAGAAAATGTTCTCAAGTGCAGAGATCTGGGTGATTGCACGAAAATCATAGATGCTTTGACTATATAACAGACTCTCTATATTATTAAATATGTCCCTGCTAATTTTTTTTCAGACAATTATAAAACTGGGTATTTCCAATGTCTTAAGAGTTGGATTTTATAGGTTGTCTATAAAATATAAATTCAATCCTGTTTTAAAGATAAAGTCAGATCTTCTAGATGAACCTTTATATAGCACACCTAAAGATCTAAACCCTGGCTTGCCTGTTGTTGAAAGTTGGGAGAATAAAAAGATCAATAATAGTTTCTTCAGCTTAAAGTTACAGCAGCAGCCGCCTGATTGGCATTACAATCAATTTACGGATAAGGTTTCAGGAGATGCTGATAAATTATGGTCTCAGATCAAAGATTTTGACCCGGAATTAGGTGATATAAAAGTATTGTGGGATGTGTCCCGCTTTGACTGGATAATACCCTTAAGCCAGCAGGCATCTAAAGGCAATGCTGATGCTTTGTTGTTTTTAAATAACTGGTTGCAGGATTGGCAAAAAAAGAATAACCCATACCTTGGTGTAAACTGGAAGTGTGGGCAGGAAGCAAGTATTCGCGTGATCCATCTTGTGATGGGTGCTTTTATTTTGGACCAGCTTGAAGCACCCACACCTGCTTTGATAAACATCGTAACAGCACATTTAAAAAGAATAGAACTAACAGTTTCATACGCTATAGGTCAAAATAATAATCACGGAACTTCTGAGGCAGCAGCTTTATATATTGGTGGAGGATTTCTTGTAAAGAATGGTTATAAGAACGGAAACCAATGGCAAAAGAAGGGCGAAAAAATTATAGTGGAACGCGTATCAAAATTGATCGGTAAGAATGGAACTTTTAGCCAATATTCGCTGAATTACCATCGATTGATGTTAGATACACTTTGTTGTTGTGAATTCTTCCGTGATAAATTAAATTTAACATTATTGCCGGATGGTTTTTATCAAAAAGCCATTCTGGCCACTAACTGGCTGTTCTCAATCATTGATAGCATTTCAGGTGATGGTCCGAATGTTGGAGCTAATGACGGAGCCAAAATAATTCCTTTAACCAATAGCAGTTATCGCGATTTCAGGCCAACTGTTCAATTAGCTATGGCGTTGTTTAAATCAAAACGCGCTTATGCACATGGAGAGTGGGATGACCAGTTCCTCTGGTTGAAGTTAGCTATTCCCGATAAAAAAGAAGATACTCCGGCTTCCTTGATTGCTGATGATGGGGGATTTGCTATTCTTCGTCGTTCCGATGTTTTCGTTCTTCTTCGATATCCACGATTTAAATTTCGCCCAAGCCAGAACGATCTCCTTCATTTAGATCTATGGATAAAAGGCAAAAACATTCTTAGAGATGGAGGGTCTTATAGCTATAATGCCGATGCTGGACTCGTAAATTATTTTGGCTCTGTTTCTGCTCACAACACCATACAGTTTGATAACCATGAGCCGATGCAAAAAATAAGCAGGTTCCTCTACGGCAATTGGTCAGAAACTGATTGGATATCTAAATTTACAGACATTGACGGATGCCTATCCTTTGGAGCAGGATACACGGATAATTTCGGAGCAAATCACAAACGTAAAGTCAATTTTTTTGAGGATAAACTAGTTGTAACAGATGAGATAATAAATTTTAAAAACAACGCCATTTTGAGATGGCGTTTAATTGATAGCGATTGGGAATTGGTCGATAATGAAAAAGATGTAGTACTAAGATCAAATTCGCAAAATCAGATGATGCGGATAAACTGCACAGAAAAAATAACGAGTAGTAAGTTGACCGAAGGCCTTGAATCTTTATATTACATGAAGTCAAATAAACTTCCTGTATTAGAGCTTACCGTTGAAAAGAAATGTATCATAACAACTACCGTAACCTGGTAGCCTAAATTTATTTATGAAAGTATTATATATCACACAGCATTTTAATATCCCTACCGGATCTGCAGGTATTCGTTTGTATAAAATGGCAAAAGCTTTGGTAGACCATGGCCATGAAGTTACGATCGTATGCGGAAGCTATGATGGTGCCAAAACAGGATTGGACGGAGAATTCATTAATGGGAAAAGAACCGGCTTTTATGAAGGTATTGAAATTATCGAATTTGATATCAAGTACTCCAATAAATTCTCTTTTGTAAAAAGAACAGGGGTTTTTTTCTTATATGTATGGAAAACAGTAGGGCTTGCTTTATCTTATAAGTACGATATATTGTTTGCATCAACTACCCCTCTGACAGTTGGGATTCCCGGTATTTTCGCGAGATGGATAAGGGGCAAAAAATTTGTGTTTGAAGTAAGAGATCTCTGGCCGGAATTACCTAAGGCGATGGGTGTTATCAAAAATCCTGTCATACTATGGTTAATGAGTGTATTGGAATTCAGTTGTTATCGTTCAGCAACGAAACTGGTTGGTTTATCAGATGGTATTGTTAAGGGAATCGCTAGACGTGGTGTTAAACTTAATAAAATTGCAAACATACCAAACGGATGTGACTTGGATATTTTCAGCGCCAATGATGGTAAGCTTAAAATTAATGGTGTACAGGAAAATGATTTTCTGTGTTTATATTCCGGTACACATGGTATTGCTAACGGGTTGAATATATTGATAGATGTAGCAGCAGAGCTTACAAATCGTGGTAACAATACCGTCAAGTTTGTTTTGGTTGGCGATGGTAAACTCAAAATTGATTTGATCGCGAAAGCCAATGAACAGCATTTGGAAAATATTATTTTTATAGACCCACTTAATAAAGCCGATCTGTCCAAACTAATGAATACATGTAATATCGGAATGCAGCTATTGGCAAATATTCCGGCATTTTACTATGGGACTTCGCCGAATAAATTTTTTGATTACATTTCTGTCGGGCTTCCTGTATTGAATAATTACCCTGGATGGATTTCAGAGTTGATCACACAATACAATTGCGGAATCACAGTTTCGCCTGATAACCCGGTAGCATTTGCAGACAGCCTGATCAAACTGGAGAACGAGAAGTATAAATTGACTGAGATGTCTTTAAATGCTAGGAACCTTGCAAAAAATGAATTTGATCGGGTCCTTTTGTCTGATAAATGGGTAGATTGGTTAACAAGTTAATTTAATTCGTTATGAAAAATATTGTAGTAATTGGCGGAAATATGGGAGTTGGTTATGAAGTGGTAAAAGCCTGCTTAAAAAATGGCCATCGGGTTGCAGTTGCCTGCAAAGAATCCGCGGACTCTTTTCCTATTAAGAATAATGATAATGTTCTGGTCAGATCATTTGACCTAAGAGATACAGATAAATGTGTTCAGTTCATTGAAGAAGTTGTGATATTATGGCATAAGATTGACGGAGTTGTATTTTATGCAGGAATCACTCCATTTTCAGGGCTTGCTGATTGCACTCAAGAAATTTATGATAATATATTTGACATTAATTTGAAATCTACTTTTTTCATGACCCAAACAGCTTTGAAAACTATGATTAATCATGGAGGCAGTTTTGTATTCTTTGGAACTTCTCACATGGAATCAGGCCAGATTGACAGAGCTGCTTATGCAATTTCAAAAGGCGGTATAAAAATATTAGCAGAACACCTATCCAGAAGATATGCAAAATACCAAATCAGGGCAAATATCATTGTAATGGGTTGGACACCTACAGAAGGTGAGCTCGCATTAAGAGCCTCTTTGGGTGTTTCAAAAGAAGAGCTTGAAGCAGAAGCATCTCTATTTGTTCCGATGGGGCGCATGCTCACAGTAAATGATCCAGTACCAGCTGTTATGTATTTTTTATCTGACGATTCATGTATGGTAACAGGTTCTACATTACGCGTTAATGGAGGAGAATATATATAGAATGAAATATGATGTTGAACTCATAGTAGACCTAGGTGCCGAATTGCTTGAAGGGCCAGTATTTGATAAGGCAGCCAATTTTCTTTATTTCGTTTCTATTTTAAATTACCGTGTGTACAGGTTTAACCCTATAACTCGAGAGATGCTTTATATTCAATTGGCATCTCCAACAAGCTGTGTTTTCATATGCTCTGAAACTAGGATTGTAGCTGCGTCAACTCAAGGCTTTTACAATTTGAATTTTGGATCGTTAACTGCTGAAAAAATATTCGAAATAGCAATTCCATCCAATACGCGTTTTAATGATGGAACATTGGATGCTAAAGGACGCTTCCTGATTGGCACCATGGGCTATCCGCAGATAATTGATAATATTGGGTCTGTTCTGTCATACTCAAATGGTGATGTTAAATTGCTGATCAGGAACACAACTATTTCCAATGGGATTGTCTTTACTAAGGATTCAAAGAACATGTTCTTTATTGACACACCAGCCCGTACCATAGCAAAATATAAATACCACCTCGAATCTGGTTCATGTGAGTATATAAATGATCTGGTTCATTTTCAAGGCGCAGGAGTTCCAGACGGTATGGATATTGATGAAGATGGTAATCTCTGGGTTGCAGAATGGGGTGGATATTGTGTGTCGATATGGAATTCTTTTACAGGAGAAAATATTGGAAAAGTTGAGATCCCTTTAGAAAATGTTACTTCGGTTTGTTTTGATGATCATAAAAACCTCTATGTGACCACTGCAAGGTCACATACACAGGGAGAAGAAAAAGGTGGAGCAGTATTTTACGTTAAAATAAGAAAGGATGCTTAAGAACAAACCACGAATCAGTGTAATCGTACCTATTTATAATGTTGCTTCATTCCTGCCTAAGTGTATTGAAAGTATCCTTCAACAGTCTTTTGTTGATTTTGAATTGATTCTAGTTAACGATGGCAGTCCTGATAACTCTTATGACATCTGTTTGAGTTATCAAGAAAAAGATAAAAGGGTCAGTATCATAAATAAACCTAATGGTGGCTTACTAAGCGCGAGAAAGGCCGGACTGGAAACTGCACGTGCTGAATTTATTTCCTTTGTTGATGGTGATGATTGGGTTGATTTTGATTTCCTCGCAGCGATGTATAGGATCGTTGAGTTGCATCAGGTTGACTTGGTTGTCAGTGGCCACATCAGGGCTTTTGAGGGAAGGAATGAGAAAATGACACCTTTGTATAAACAAGGTGTATATACTTTTCGTGATCTTGCAGAGCTGCTCAATAATATGTTGAATAAAAGTACTTTTTTTCAACACGGGGTGTCAACTTATGTATGGAACAAATTATTCCGACGTGAATTACTTGCTGAAATTTTATTTAATGTTCCCAATGAAATTACAATGGGTGAAGATGCTGCCATTACATATTCATACATGCCACTCTGTTCGAGCATAGGCATCACACATAGTTGTAATTATTTTTACAGGCAAAGGGTTAACTCAATGGTCAAGGCTATCCAGAGTAGTGAGTTAGAGAGGAGCCACTTGATCAATTTAGTATCTTATCTTAATAATGCCTTATCAGAAAAACTTGATAAAGTAAAACTCAGGCGGGATCTGTTATACTATTTGTATTCGCAGGCATTAGTGCGTTTTGGTGGCCTGATCTCAGATTCAGAATCACATATACCTTTCAAGGGGCTGAAAAAAGGTGACCGGGTTTTGGTATACAGTTCCGGAACTTTTGGCCAGCGGTTGCTTGCATTCAATAAAATTCACAATGTCTTTCGATTAGCTTCATGGATCGATCTGGATCATATGGAAAGTAATGACCTGGGTTTACAGGTAGATTCACCGTTTTCTAAGATTGTGAAAGAATATGATTCTATTATTATTGCCAGTATTGATGGAAGCCAGATCGAACAGATATTAAATGTTTTGTCTCTTTATGGTTTTGATTGTTCCAAATACGTACCTTTAATCTTGGATAAAGAGTTTGTTATATCCTACTTAAGTTATATTGGATTCAATTTTAATTTTTTATATGACTGACAATGTTTTAAGTGAAAAAAGATTGCTGATCCTTGGTGGAAACCCTGAAACAGGGATATTGGTTGATATTGCCAACTCACTTGGTGTATACACGATTGTCGTTGATCCTAACCCAGATGCCCCTGCTAAACAAAAATCGAAGGAACATCATGAATTTGATGGTTTTGAAGTGGATAAAATCGTTGAGTTTGCAAGAGAGAAAAAAGTAGATGGCGTACTAGTAGGTGTTGCCGATATTTTAGTGGCTCCCTATCAGGCTATTTGTGAAAAGTTGAATATGCCTTGCTATGCAACAAAAGATATAGTAAAGGCATTTTGCAGTAAAGATGGCTTTAAAGAAGCTTGCAATAAATATGGTGTTCAGGATATTCCCGGCGTTTACATCAATGATGCATCACAGGCTTCTAGCCTTAACCTGGAATTACCACTGATGGTTAAGCCTGTTGATAATGGCGCAGGTGTTGGAATGCGTATATGCAATGATAGATTAGAACTTGAAGAAGCTATCATCAAAGCATTATCTTATTCCAAGAAAGGGGGGGTGTTGGTAGAGCAATACATGGACTGCGATGACATGTTTGCATATTATACATTTAAAGATGGAAAAGCATACCTATCCGCTCTTGCCGACAGGATTACAACAAAAAAACAGGGGAATTTAAGCCCCGTGTGTATAGGAGCAATATATCCATCTAAACATGCAAAAGAATTTATAAAGAATATAAATCCGGGAATGGTTAGTTTTTTTGAAAAACTGGGAGTGAAAAATGGTGTATTGAATGTTCAGTTTTTTACCAAAGACGGCCGCTTTTATGCCTATGATCCCGGTTTTAGATTGCAAGGTGAAGCTCCGCACATTCATATAGCAGCTGTCAATGGATTTGACCACAGGAAGATGTTGATTAATTTTGCACTTAATGGTTCATTAGGTGTTGCAAATCTTGAAGAGAGTAACGATTGTTTATTCCGAAATAAATATGGTACCACGGTTTGGGTGCTGTTGAAAAGTGGAAAGATTGGCGAAGTCATCGGGCTTGATAAAATAAAGAACGATGAAAGTGTATCTTTTTTGCTGCAGCGCTTTAATGAAAATGATGTTGTAGAGCCCGGTATGGTAGGAACAGAACGACAGGTATTCGCAAGAATATATGCCCAATGCGATTCGTTCGAACAACTCGGGGAAAAGATCATTGAATTTCAGAAAATGCTTACCATTAATGATGTTGATGGCGAAAACATGATCATAGATTGGGTAGATCCTCGAAAAATAAAAGATTATAGATCTTATGAAAACTGATTCAGTTCTTACTTTAACAGGCAGGACAGCTGTTGTAACCGGCGGATCAAGAAACATTGGTCTTTCGATTGCGAAGAAATTTGCAAAAAGCGGGATGAATGTTGCAATACTGAGTGTTTCTCAGGGTAGCGCGAATAAAGCTGCTGCTTCAATTACGGATAATGCAATTGGAATTCAGTGTGATGTTTCAGATGTTGCTTCTGTAGAAGCGGCATTGGCAAATATTGATAAACATTTTGGCTCAATTGATGTACTTGTGAATTGCGCAGGTGTTTTGGATATGGCTAAAATTTCCGAAATGACCGTTGAGCATTGGGATGAAGTAATGGCCATAAATGCAAGAGGAACTTTTTTCATGATCCAGCAATCAGTTAAATATCTTGAAAAAAGCAAAGCCCCTCGAATCATCAACATATCTTCTAATTCAGGCAGAATGGGTGGTTTTGAAAATGGTATGGCATATAGCGCATCAAAAGGAGCCTTAATAGCAATGACCTACGGTATAGCACGCCAATTGGCCCCCAAAAAAATAACTGTAAATTGCGTTGCCCCAGGTACCATTGAATCCGATATGTTGAATGCAAGGGATGAGGCAACTATAAAAAGATTACTGGGCAGGTTTCCTATCGGAAGATTTGGAACATCTGATGAAGTGGCTGCTGCAGTATGTTATTTTGCAAGTGAAGAAGCAGGCTTTACAACCGGTGCAGTCTTAGATGTGAATGGCGGTTTGTTTATGGGCTAAAAATTAATACTATAGAATATGTCAATAATACTAGATCAATTTAGTCTTTCAGGAAAAAAAGCAATTGTAGTTGGAGGGGCCGGAGACCTGGGCGTAGCAATGTCAGAAGCGCTTGTTGAAGCCGGGGCAGAAATTGTTATCATTGACCTTGATGATAAAGTCTTTAGTATCTGTGAAAATTTATCCAAAGAGGGATATATAGTAACAGCTATAAAAGCAGATGTAAGTGATAGGGCACAGATCAAAAGCTCTTTTGAAACCGCTTTAAGTAAATTGGGAGGAAGAGTAGATATACTGGTAAATAGCGCCGGCATACAACGAAGACATAAAAGTGAAGTATTCCCGGAAAAAGACTGGGACGATGTTATATCGATAAATCTAAACGCAACATTTTTTTACTGTCAGCTTGCAGCTAATGTAATGATACCAAATGGATGGGGTAAGATCATAAATATTGCATCCATGATGAGTTTCTTTGGTGGCATTACAATTCCTGCTTATGCTGCTTCCAAGGGCGGGGTTGCTCAATTATCAAAATGTCTTTCCAATGACTGGGCTGCAAAAGGTATTAACGTTAATGCGATCGCACCCGGATATATGGATACACAATTAAATGTCGCATTGATCAATGACCCAGTTAGAAATGCCGAAGCCTTGAACCGGATACCGATGAAAAGATGGGGAATAGGCACAGACGTGAAAGGGCTTACTGTATTTTTAGCATCCCCAGCAAGTGATTATATATCCGGAACCGTTATCCCTGTTGATGGCGGATACCTTGCCAGATAACAAACTTTCAATCGCTTAATATTTCAGTTTTATAATTTTTCACCCTTAATGATAGGATTTCTCCGGATTGTTTTTTAACACTAATAAGAATGTAATTATGGTAGATATTATTTCGCAATTGAAAGAAGCAAAAAAGACGATAGACTTACCACTCTCAGACAATGAAGTGTTCGATAAATTGCGGGCAAGCGAGCTTCCGCTTTTTTTGTGGGGTTGCGGCAATTATGCAGAGTATATCTATGGAATTTTAAGCAAAAATAAAATCGCCATAGATGGGGTCTTTATTGATACTGATCCGAAAAGCGGATTAGTATTTCATGGATACAAGGTTGTCTCATTTAAAGAGGTCGAGTCAAAATATCCGCGTATTAATATTATAAGGGGAAATGGTAATATAGAACAGGAAGTGAGATACAGGTCAATGCCGATAGTAGAGACCGTCTATAGTTTTTTTGACTTGATGGGTTTTGGGTGGCAGATCAATGAAGAAAGAATTAATATGTATGCGGATACGATTAATGCCATGTACAATGTTTTTGATGACAATACATCGAGGGAAAGTTTTGCTGCTTATTTAAAGTCAAGATATTTTGGAAGCTGGATATATATACAGCCATATGTATGTGAAAAAATGTATTTCCCTGATTTTATCGAATTAAGCGGTCATGAAACATTTATTGATTGCGGAGCTTTTGACGGGGATACCCTCAAGTTGTTCTCAAACAAAACCAGTACATGGGATAATTATTTTGCTTTTGAACCCAGCATAAAACCATATGATGCATTGTGCAAATATATTGCTGATAATAAATTAGAAAATGTTCACACATACAAAACCGGTGTATGGAATAAAAAAACAACATTAAGTTTTGTTGAAGGGAATGACATTTCGAGAATTGTTGAGGGCGAATATGATGGTGGTATCAAAATAAAAGTTGATGCGCTTGACAATATCTGCGAAATTGTACCGGTTACTTATATTAAGATGGACCTGGAAGGTTCTGAACTGGATGCTTTGGAAGGCGCAAAGAATACGATCCTAAAAAATAAACCCAAGTTGGCGATCTCAATTTATCACAAAAGGTCTCACCTAGTTGATATATATAAATTTGTATCCGGGTTGAATTTGGAATACAAATTCTATTTTAGAATTCATACCAAGGTTGGCTCTGATGCAGTATTATATGCTGTGTAAAAAAAACAGTAATGGCAGAAAAAAATAAAATTTGGCTCTCCTCCCCGCATATGGGAGGCACAGAAGAAAAGTATGTAAAAGAAGCATTTAATACAAATTGGGTAGCACCATTGGGGCCAAACGTCAACCAATTTGAAGCGGCTATATCTGAATCACTCTCTTCATTCATACTACATCATACAGCGGCTTTAACTTCTGGAACAGCCGCATTGCATTTAGCACTAAGAATGCTGAATGTTGAATTCGGAGATATAGTGATGGTACAGAGCTTCACCTTTTGCGGAACTACCAATCCGGTGAGTTATCAAGGTGCAGAAATCGTATTTATCGATTCTGAACTAGAAACTTGGAACATGTGCCCGGATGCATTAGCAAAGGCAATGGCAGAATATGAAGGGAAAAAAGTAAAAGCTATCATTCCGGTTCATTTGTACGGTATGCCAGCCAAGATGGATCAGATCCAAGCTATCGCTGATCAATACCAGGTGCCTGTTATTGAAGATGCTGCTGAAGCTTTAGGTTCTACTTTTAATGGACATGCCTGTGGAACTTTTGGATTGATGTCCGCTCTAAGTTTTAACGGTAATAAAATTATTACAACCAGTGGAGGAGGTGCCTTGGTATCCAAAAATATGGACTACATTGAGCGGGCCAGATTTTTAGCAACCCAGGCAAGAGACGAAGCCCCTCATTATCAGCATTCACAAATTGGATACAATTATCGTATGAGTAACATCGTAGCTGGAATTGGCCGTGGACAAATGGAAGTATTGGCTGAGCGTGTAAAAAAACGTAGAGAAAATAATCAACGCTATAGGGACTTCTTTAAGGACATAGTAGGTATTACTTTCCAAACGGAACCCAATACTAACTACTATAGCAATTATTGGCTCACTGCCATTTTGATTGATCCGGCATTAACCGGTGGTATTGGCAGAGAAGAGGTGCGACTTTCTTTGAATTCCGAGAATATCGAATCACGCCCACTTTGGAAACCAATGCACCTGCAGCCAGTAAATAAAGGAACTAAATTTTATGGCACAGGTGTTTGTGAAAGATTATTTGAGCAAGGTTTATGCCTTCCAAGCGGATCTAATTTGACAGAAGAAGAATTCGATCGAATCTTCCTTGCTTTACGTAAAATCTTCAATTAATCATTTTGCAGATCTATAAGAATATACTGAAACCGATAACAGATTTCTTCGCTGCTGCGATACTTCTCATCGTTTTATTTCCTATTATCCTTGCTGTAATAATACTCTTAGCTATCGTTAATAGAGGTTCCGTATTTTTCTTGCAATCCCGTCCTGGCTTTCAATCAAAACCATTTCATATCATTAAATTCAAAACTATGCGTGATGCATTTGACGATACTGGTAAACCACTTCCAGATCAAATTCGTCTTACAAAGGTTGGACAATTTGTTCGTTCAGTATCTTTGGATGAGCTTTTACAGTTAATGAATGTTTTAAAAGGAGATATGAGTTTAGTTGGGCCAAGACCATTATTAATGCAATATCTTTCGAAATATAATCAAGAACAAGCTAAGAGGCACAATGTAAAACCTGGTATTACAGGTTGGGCACAAGTAAATGGTCGAAATGCTATAAGTTGGGAGCAGAAGTTTAAATATGATGTTGAATATGTAAATAATCAGTCTTTTCTTTTGGATCTTAAAATTCTTTGGATGACATTTATTAATGTAACATTAAGAAAGGGTATCAGTGCAGATGGCCATGTAACAATGGAAGAATTCAATGGATAAATATTTGATTTTAATTTTATAACTTCACACTTTACAACAACCATCTAAATAAAAGAATATGCCTTATTTATTTACTTCTGAGAGTGTTTCTGAAGGACATCCAGACAAAGTAGCAGATCAGATTTCTGACGCGTTAATCGACAATTTTTTAGCCTTTGACCCTCAGTCAAAAGTAGCTTGTGAGACTTTAGTAACTACGGGTCAAGTGGTATTGGCCGGTGAAGTAAAATCTAAAGCATACTTAGATGTACAAGAAATTGCTCGTGGTGTAATACGTAAGATCGGATACACTAAGAGTGAGTATATGTTTGAAGCAAATAGCTGTGGTATCTTATCTGCTATTCATGAACAATCTGCAGACATCAATCAAGGTGTAGACAGAAAGAAAAAGGAAGAGCAAGGTGCTGGAGACCAAGGGATGATGTTTGGTTATGCAAGTAATGAAACAGAAGATCTTATGCCATTGGCTTTGGATTTGGCGCACAAAATTTTAATTGAATTAGCTGCATTAAGAAGAGAAAACAAGCAGATCAAATACTTACGTCCTGACGCAAAATCTCAGGTGACTTTAGAGTACAACGACAAAAACGAGCCGGTAAGAATTGATGCGATAGTGGTATCTACACAACATGATGATTTTGATAAAGAAGGCAAAATGTTGGAGAAGATCAAAAAAGACATCATTGAAATCTTGATCCCAAGAGTTAAATCTAAGTACAAGAAGTACGCAAAGTTATTCAATAAGGATATCAAGTATCATATCAATCCGACTGGAAAATTTGTAATTGGTGGACCACATGGTGACACTGGTTTGACTGGCCGTAAGATTATCGTAGATACATATGGTGGTAAAGGTGCGCATGGTGGTGGTGCTTTTTCTGGAAAAGATCCTAGTAAGGTAGACCGTTCTGCTGCATATGCAACAAGACATATTGCAAAAAACTTAGTAGCTGCAGGTGTAGCGAGCGAAGTGTTAGTGCAAGTTTCTTACGCGATTGGTGTGGCTAAACCTACATCTATCAACGTAAATACATACGGCACAGCTAAAGTGAAAATGACAGATGGTCAAATAGGTAAATTAGTAGAAGGTATCTTTGATATGCGTCCTTACTTTATCGAACAAAGATTAAAGTTAAGAACACCAATGTACAGTGAGACAGCTGCTTATGGCCACATGGGTCGTAAGAATGAAACAGTAACTAAAACATTCACCACTCCAGATGGCAAATCAAAAACCATGAAAGTGGAGTTGTTTACTTGGGAGAAATTAGATTATGTCTCAAAAGTCAAGAAGGCTTTTGGTTTATAATAACAATAAACAAATCCGAGCCCTGTTTCTACAGGGCTTTTTTTATGTCCATACTAATTAGAATACTTTGTTACAAACATCCCTAATCACCTTTGGCTTACCCAAAGTATAATAGTGTAAAACCGGCACCCCCGCTGCTTTTAACTCCTTGCTTTGTTGAATTAACCACGCTGTACCAACTTGCTCACAGTCTGCATCCGTCTTGCATTTATTAATTGCATTAGATAGTTCGGTTGGTATGTCTACATGGAATATTCTTGGCAGAATCGTTAATTGTTTCTTGTTGGTGATTGGCTTTAGACCTGGAATAATCGGCACAGTAATTCCCATATCGCGACACGCTTTCACATAATCCAAAAACTTTTGGTTATTGAAAAACATTTGTGTCATGATATAGTCTGCTCCTGCATCCACCTTCTCTTTGGTCTTTAATAAATCTATCTCGAAATTAGGGGACTCAAAATGTTTTTCTGGATAGCCGGCTACACCCATACAGAAATTGGTTTTGCCTCCATTTAAAATGTCTTCATCTAAATAAATACCCTGATTTAATTGTCCTACTTGTTTTAATAAATCAATTGCATATTTATTTCCACCTGGCTCTGGTTCAAAGCTGGACTCGTTCTTAGCAGCATCTCCTCTTAAAATAAGCGCATTGTCGATGCCTAAAAATTGTAAATCTATTAACGCATCTTCTGTTTCACGCTTGGTAAATCCTCCACAAATAATATGTGGAACCGCATCAATATTATAATGGTTCATGATGGCAGCACAAATTCCAACGGTACCTGGTCGTTTACGCACATCTACTTTTTCAAATGTGCCATCTGTTTTTTTCTTAAACATCGTTTCACTTCTATGATACGTCACGTTAATCCATGAGGGTTTAAATTCCATCAACGGATCTAAATGATCATAGATAGAGGTAATCGTTTTGCCTTTTAATGGCGGCAGGATCTCAAATGAGACCAATGTGTCTTTTGCTTTCGCTAAATGTTCTGTTACGTGCATGTGCTTATTTTTCTCTTTGCCAAATTAAATAGTTTACAAAAATACTTATTATTAACAACAACCATTGAAATAGTAAAACATCTACTGAAATTTATAAAATAATCTTCCAATCACTTCTCTTATTCCTGTGTCTATTAATTTTAAGCTAGTTACATCTAGTAAAAAGTCCATCCTTACCATTTCTTTATTTTTCCCTGCTTTATAATCAACTATTTAAGGAATTACCTTAAATCCTTATTTTTCAAATAGTCTTTTATCTCTGTACATATGAAAGGCGGATGTTACAAGTATATTTTTTTACTAGAGCTTATTTATTCTTTTACTGATAAAGCTTCATCGGCTGTATTCTTTTTGATACAAATATTTTCTCAGATTGTATATTATTTGAAATAGTGCAATTCATTTAGCAATTCTCCTTCCATTTCCTTAGCCTTATTCCAAGGCATTTTAACGCCAGTAAATACTAACTTTTGAGCTTTACCAGATTTATGTAAGGCTATCCCTCCAAAAAACCTATCAGGGTATCTCCATTCTATATAGGTTGAATCTCCCAATTCGTTTATTTACAACATTCCACTTAGCACAAAAGTTGCATCTGCGCTCTCAATAGCGCTAATGAGCTTTTTCTATTCATTACCTTCTAAAAAATTAAAGAAGTTATTTAAGAATATGGAAGTTGATATTAATTATAGTATTCCTATTGCCAAATAGATAAGCCTTTTTCTTGTTTAATCTTATGAGTATTACTAATAACACTAGCATTATTGGAAGAAAGAACAAGGGTAAAATTATGTTTAGATAGATAATTTTAATTCAAATTAAATATTTTAAAAGCAGTTATTCATATAGTTATCTTAATTTTGATATTAACAAAGTTTAATATGAATAAAGATAGTAAAATATATATTGTTGGGCATAATGGTTTAGTAGGTTCTAGCTTAGTGAGGAAATTTACAAAAGAAGGGTTTACAAATATTTCTGTTGAAACGTCAAAGGTTCTTGATTTAAGGAATCAAATTGCGGTTAATAAATTCTTTGAAATAAATAAACCTGAATATGTACTACATGCTGCTGGGAAAGTAGGTGGAATCTGTGCTAATAATACCTATCCTGCTGAATTCATTTATGATAACCTAATGATGGAAGCCAATATCATTCATGCATCTTATTTGAATAAAGTAAAGAAGTTATTGTTTTTAGGCTCATCCTGCATTTATCCTAAAATGGCTCCACAGCCTTTGAAAGAAGAGTATTTGCTAAGTGGTTATTTAGAGTCCACCAATCAGCCTTATGCTATTGCTAAGATAGCTGGTATCGAAATGTGTGATAGCTATCGCGCTCAATATGGATGTAATTTTATTTCTGCAATGCCAACTAACCTATATGGAACCAATGATAACTACCATCCCGAAAACTCTCATGTACTTCCAGCTTTAATACGTCGTATTATTATCGCGAAAAAGAATAATGATCCAGTTGTTACGATATGGGGTACTGGAACCCCCCGCCGCGAATTTATGCATGTAGACGATTTAGCCGATGCTTGTTATTTCCTATTACAAAACTATAACGAATCAGGGCTAGTGAATATTGGTTGGGGGGAGGATATTTCAATTAAAGAATTAGCCAATATGATTGCCTCTGAAGTGGGGTATACTGGTTCACTTGAATTTGACACTTCTAAGCCAGATGGTACGCCTCGAAAATTAATGGATACAACTAAAATTAATAACTTAGGTTGGAAGCCATCTATAAAACTACATGAAGGGGTTAAAAGGACTATAGAAGAGGTAAAGGAAAAGTTCTAAATCCATCTCAACTTTAAATAATTTTACTTGCCCGACGCTCCGCGCCGGGTTTTTTGTTTTAAGATTCAGTATAAATACTGAATGATAGGTTTAGATAATATTCTAATTTCAATCATTAAAATATTATTAGATGAAAAAATTGTCTTCCTATTTATTACTTGTATCATTTTCAACTCTTATGCTATCAGCCACAACAATAGTAACACCAAAGTCAAAGCACAGTGCAACATGTACCGGTTCGAAAAATTGTAATGCGTGCAAGAATTGTAAATACTGCAAGCATTGTTCTAAGGATGGTGGGAAATGTGGAGTTTGTAAGTAGGTAATTATTAATGAAAAGACAATGAAAGGTTTTGTTCTTAAAATCATTTTTCAATAAAATTCAATATTCTTTTATGAGAATTAACTTTAATGAATTATTTGAAATCAAAAACGGTATGATTTCTCCTAAGTTTCAAGTGCAAATAAATGGCATAACTATGAGTCCAGGTGTTTCTTTTGGAAATGGTGTTTCTTTTGGCGGCATAGATTTAAGCCAATATATAAATAAGGATTTTGATATTGAAATACAAAATGGTGTTTATATAATAATTGGTGTGTTTAAATAAATATTTAAAGCTTACAAGTTATGTTCACCAAGCAAAGAGCTTATAAAAGAAAGCACTAGCAGATAGTGATGAAGAATTATTAGTTCTTGCAAAACTATTCCGCGCGCCGCTCATTCTGCTCCAATGAATACTTAAAAGGAACAGACCCCTTAGTTATTATGACTATAAGTGGACACAAGTCTCATAAGTCATTCATGCGCTACATAAAAGTGTCAGGCGACGAATTTGCAGACAAGCTAGCGAAAATCTGGGCAGCAAGGGAGTCGAAGGCAATATAAAATTATTGATATGAAAATACTCGAATTAGAAGTCAGTACCAAAACTCAAAACTTCATAAATGAGTTGGAAAAAAATTTGGGAGCAGCCTTGAATGTTTCTTATGGAAAAATGACAATTGGTGCAAATGAAACATTAATATGTTCAATTGTTGATAATAGACCAATAATAATTGTGAAAGAAAATTCAAGATTGACTGAAGAGAATTTAGTCCATGAAATATGGCACCTTTTTATGAAAAGTAAAACAGGTATTTACAATTTTGCAATTGACAATCCTTTATTAAAGTATTTACTTAAAGAGTTAAACTCCAGTTCCCTAATGACAATTTTAGCAAAATCTCATTCAATACTTCAACATAAATATTTTTTTGACAAAATGCTTACAGAAGGATATTACCCCTCAAAATATATTCTAGATGGTTTTGCTAATGTTCAGAATCATTATCCTAATCATATTGGATATGAGAGTGCAATGATTTATCATGTTGCATTGGATGTAGCTCATATTTCAATCGGAATCAATGAGGATGAAAAAAGAGTTAATCTATTTTTAGATACAATAAAAAATAGATTTCAAAAAGCATATGAATTGGGCATGGAATTAACTGCACTTTTAAACGAGTTTAAAAGTGTTGAAGAAGAGCCCGAAATATATTCAGAAATATTAAAGAATTTATTTAACTATGGAGAGAAAATTAAGTATAGAATGGAAGGCAATGATTGCGTTTATTATTGATTTACACCACATTACAAAGTGTGCAATTTGGTGTGCAGGAAAAATTTAAGTAATTGATTTTCAATTGATAGTACGTAAAATTTATGTGTGCTCCACACTAATTACAAAGCTTTAGTGTATTCAAATTTATATAATGTGTCATAAAAAGGACAAAATAGTCTATATTTGTCCTATATAAGACACATTATATGAAACACACGCCCGTTTTATTGCCAAAAAATCTTAAAATTCTCAAAAACTTAGGGGAGCACATTCAACTTGCTCGTTTACGTAGGAAATTTAGTGCAGAGCAAATTGCAGAACGAACTGGGCTGGGCAGAAAAACGGTTTATAATATCGAACAAGGTAGTCCAAGTGTTGCCATTGGTAGCT
>JACCDU010072230.1_pt1 | contig 39343 bp, 40 predicted proteins | sample 7446081 | NCBI WGS metagenome assembly JACCDU01 (sample SAMN15323447, study PRJNA562643) | freshwater metagenome | isolation source: river surface water | place: USA:Blue River Watershed | collected 2017-08-17
ACGCCGTTCTTCTCATAAGTCCCATCAGGACGTAATGTTAAGCCATATTGCTGTGCCGCTTGTGAAATCTGAGCTGGGTTTACAGCGCCTTGTGTGCCATACAATGAAGCAATCAATGAAGCCAAGCCTGCGATTTGTGACAATGGGCTCTGTGCAAATTGACCTTGCTGACCTGGCGCAACTTGTTGTTGCACTGTGCCAGTAGGAATATTGTAGCCTTGCAACAATTTAGAAAACTTCTCCGTTTGTGTCATTGGATAGTCAAGAATCTTTTGACCTTGAGCTTGTTGCAATGCACCTAAATCGCTCAACTCTTTTAAGCCTGTTACAGAGATGTTTTGTTGTTGAGTTCCCAATCCACCAAGCGCTTGACCAGCCTGTAATTGACGAGCTAGGTCAGTTTGAGCGCTAGTCATCGCTGTGTTAAAGCCTGTGTTTAATGCTTGGTATTGTTGACCAAGCAAGTTTGCTTCCATATCCGCTAGAGTCTGACCAGTCATACCAGCTTGACGTGAAGAGCCAAAACCACCTGTCGCAACACCTGCCGCACGAAGTGCTGGCAATACGTTACGTTGAATGTTTTGCTGTTGTTGACGTGCAAGTTCATCCACCACTGTTTTAGTGTATGGGTTCATGTAGCTACTGATAATGTCAGGGGCAGATGTAACACCTGACATGCCCGCTAATTGGGCACCAGCGCCTACAGTTCCTGTCCCAGAGAATGCTGCCTCTGGAGCCATTTGGAATGCTTGTTGTTGCAATGGGGAGAACCCAGCAACACCACCAGTGGTGACTGCATTCTGACCTAGGTTAGCAATATCTTGTAAGTAGTTAGTATAAAACTCTGGCGCAACCTGTTGTTGCGACGTCGTGGTAATCGATGAGGGCAGTTGTTCGCCTTGTAGTAAGTCAGCCATTATTTAGCTCCCTTCATGTATGAAAGCGGTGATTTCGCTTTTGGAGGAATACTATCGAGCTTACCAGAACGCTTATGTTTTCTAATGTTCTCACGCATCTTATCTAGTACTTTTGCCCCTGCTTTGTTTGAACCGTTACCTAACGCTGATACAACTTCTGAATCAATTACATATTCGCCGTCAGCTAACATGGCTGGAATATCGTCTGATTGACCGTCACCAGCGCCTTCTACATATGAACCGTTACGATAATCTTTACGACCAGCTAAGATAGGTACATTAGTATTTACTGGTTGACCACCCATCGCTAGAAAGTCTTCTGGGCTTACAACTTGTCCGAATGTGTAGTAAGGGCTAACAGCACCACCATCAGCTTTCTTCAATGGATTTCTACCAAACATAGCGAGTGGTGATACAAGCGGTTGGTATCCTGATACACCTAAATCGCTATAAAGCTGGTCATAAGCTGTGCCTGGTGATGGAGGTGGTGTACCGTATGAGCTGTAAGGCACATAAGCTGGAACGCCCATGCCAAAGCTTGTTGTACGTGGGTTAATCACGCCAACTTTAGACATGTCCACACCTTGATTCACACCACCACTTGATGAGCTAGATAAAAGCTGTGACAACAAAGTACCAATTAAAGCACCTTGCACACCGCTTCCTGATAGATAACCCATTACAGTGTCTAAGAAACCGCCATCAGCCATATGAACACCGTCTGCTTTTACATTGCCACCTTTAGCGTACATAGGGGTAGCTAAACCGCCTTTTTTGTACCATGATGGACCAATTGAAGTATCAATAGGTGTGTAATAAGAAGTGTCATCTGAAGAGCCTTGACCCCAAGGACTTAAATCACCCTCATAGTATGTAGGGGTGTAATAGCTTGTAAATTCTGATGGAGTGTAATCAGCATATGGGTCATAGTCTGTACCATACAGACTTGTGTCAGGTTGAGAGAAGTAGTCTTCAGTGTCAATATAATTGATTGACTCACTTGGCAACCCACCAAACAATTGGTCTGTGCTGAATGTAAGACCGCTATCTGCATTAGTCCAAGTATTTGAACCTGAACTTACATAGTAAGTGTTACCTGCTTTAACAGCGTACAAATTACCGTTAGGGTCATAAATGTTACCCGCATCGTCTTGATAGTAAACGCCACTTGCTTGAGATGTCTCTTGTGTTGGCTGACCTAAAGATAAACCACCCATAGAGGGAGGCAATGTTGTTGTAGCGCTTTGAATGGCTGTATTTGCAGTACCGATAACATTACCAGTGCCCATATCAATACCAGAGACAACTACATTTGATTGACCATTAGTTACACCATATTTGGCGTCAAAGTCAGCCTGCGTCGCACCCGCTGGCATTTCAAATCTTTGAACAGAACCAATATTACCTGTTGGCATAGATTGTGTTTGACCAGAGCCTGACACAGCGTTTCTAACTGCTTGGGCAACTTGACCTAAAACACCTTGACCAGAACCACCACCACCGCCTAACATTGAGCCAATAACACTACCTGCTACGGCAGGAAGAACGGCAGAGCCTAAGCCAGAACCTTCTTTTCTTGCGCTAAGAGTAGGATTAGGCATTGTTGAAATGCCAGAGCCCACATTAGTAATAGGAGCTCCTGTTGTTCCAGCTAGTGCTGGCTTTGCGTCTGTGATTGTTGGTGCGAACTTTGCCATGATATGCCCTCTATTGTACCTTTAGTCCTAAAGTTGATATGTCGACAGGTTTTAATTTGCTTACATCAACCTTTTGTGCTGGGACGTTAGCAGCTGGCAATACACCAGTACTTGGTTGATTTGTAACACTACTTGGCTTAGATTGCAAGACCTGTGTCAATGAAGTTTTACTTAGTGGTGAAATATTTGTTGATGGTCGAGCCACTTGTGCAATATTTGCTGGTCGAGATGGAATAATTGTTTGTCTTAATTGGTCTTCTAAAGAACCAATGACTGGCCTTGTAAGCCTACCAATAATTCCACTTGTTGGAAGCCCTGATTTTTCTACAAGATAATCTGAAAGAGCATCCACACCAGCGCTAGCGCCATAACCTAGTAAACTATCAGAAACATCACGCCCAGTCAGAGCACTGCCAGCAATTGTTTTAGCGGCGCCACCAAGCAGTGGTGAGCCTGTCAAGTTAGTCACAGTTGACCCTGTAGCACCAATGCTAGCACCCATCAAAGCTTGCTCAGGTGTTGCGCCACTCAACAAGGCACCTGCTGTATTAGCGGCTGTACCACCTAATAGTCTAGAGCCAAAATCACCCATTGCAGGACTTGTTAAAGTCGTTACTTCTTTACCGATAACCCCAGTAGCTGGTCCAATCAAGCTACCTTTCAATGATTGTTCTACATCACCACCAGTTGTCACCATGTTAGTGCCAAAGTTAGTGATTGACCTTTGTACAAGTGGGTCTGCATTTGGAGCAATTGTCTTGCCAATCGTATTCACAAAGTCATCAAATTGAGAGCCTAATTTTTCAGCTGTTTGATAGAGACCTTTTGCTGAATCCCATGCTGTAGAGAAGAAGTTTGTTGAGTTAGTAGGTACTATAGAGCCATTAGTCGCTTGTGAAATAGCGTTTGAAAATGACATGCCAGGTGAATCAACTAAAGAAGCGGCTTGTTTAGCCTGTGTAAACATGTTTGAACTCAAATAATTTGAGTCGAATGCCACGGTTGGAGAGTTACCCATCACTGTAGATGCGGCAGTTTGTGTTGGGTTAAACATCGCTAAATTAGAACCTGTTGCGTCTAAGATAGATGTCCCGAAATTTGTAGCTTGTGTTATTGATGGGAAAGCAAAAGAATCTGCCATCAACCCACCAGCTGATGTTGCAACACTTCCTAAATATGTTGATGCTGGCAATAAAGTTAATCCGCCAGCTAAAGCTCCACCACCAAGAACACCAGCACCAGCCCCAGTTGCAGCCGCGTATGAAGCTAACGCCGCTGGCGTAGCCCCTGCCGCACCCATTAGAGTCGGGCCAACTAATCCCATACTAGAAGCGCTAACACCAGCGCCTGCCGCAGCTGTTGTTCCTACCCCAGCTACTGCTGAACTTGACATTGCACTCAAAGCATAGGGAGATGCAACAGCCGCCGCTAAAAGCAATGGATTATCAGCAACAACTTCTACAACGTCACTAACGACATCAACCGCTGCTTCAGCAACTGAACCAACTGCATCTACTACACCGCCAACTGCATCACCGATTGCACTGACTACGCCACCCATTATATGTCTCCTCTTGACTTGCCAAGTTTCAGAGTCACTTGATAGCCACCATCATTGGTATGTTGTACTGCATAGCCCATATCGGCTGGCTTGTCTCTACCAATAATTTTAAAAATGTTCATGACTGTTGGGTCTTTGAATTGAGTCACTAAGTAATCAAGACCAATCTTGTATGCGGCGGCAATAAATTTACGACTGTTTTCTACATAATTTTGAGCGGTATCTGCATTGAGTGCTCGGAAGTAACCAAAGCCTGGTTTAGCTGACTTATGAACGATAAAGAGGGTGTTACCCTCTCTACACTTCCAAATTTGCGGTTGTGATAGCTCCATCTGGAGCATCTGAACGACCTCTTCCAAGGGTCGGTTTACACCCGTACTCTTGGCGGCCTCTTCGATAATCTCCAACACCGTTAACATTTTTTGTTTGCTATCTACAATCATAACGCCTCCAGTATTGCCGCAGAATAGATATTGCCCATGCCTGCCGCAAGACTCAATATATAACCACTGGGCACTTTTGCATCTTCAGATAGGAAAACGGTGTCTTGTTCTGTTCTGTTTTCAATCTTTGGCACTATGCCATTTTTCATATCATCTAATAGTAAGCAAGTCTCTAATAGACCACTTGCTCCCATCGTATGACCAATCTTTTGTTTGTATGATGTCGCCACAAACTCTGGAATCATCTCTAAAGCATTCTTTTCAGCTTTATTGTTAGACTCTGTTCCAGTTCCATGAGTCTTAACAATCTTAATGTCTTCAGGAAGGGCATTTGCTAGCTCAAGAGCGCCTTTTATTGCCTTGGCATACCCATCACCTGACTCAAGCTGTCCAATCGCATTGGTGGACGATTCTGAAGCACTGAAGGCACTCATCAACATGGCATGCCCTATTGCACTTCTCGCTTTCTCAGATTCAAATATCGCTAAGACAGCGCCTTGTCCAACATTAAAGCCTTGGTTCTTACTATCAAAAGCTGAAGGTATTCCGCCCTCTTCCTCTTTTTTGGCAGTCAACACAGCGTTAGACTCACCAAAAAACTCTAAAACAGTATTTGTGACGCTATCCTCTACTGCTAGGATGATTACACGGTCATATCCGTAAAATCTAATCAGCGTTTGCACGTCCATCAAAGTCTTTAAGCTCGATGCACATGCACTTGCATCCGTTGTGACTAAATCCATCTCGCCAAATTGTTGTGCAGTTCTACCTGCATACACTTGCGTTAATGTAAACGGCAAGAATTTGTACGTGTAGTTCAGTCTATTATCAATCACTGGTCTATTGCCCAATCCCGCAAAGTGAGCATTGCCACCAGCTAAAATAAAAGCCGTTTTACCGACCTTATTCTCTCTAATCTCTTTCATAAGCGCTGGGTCTAGAACCTTTTCAGCTAACTTATGTGGCACATAAAACATGCCTGTCTTAACCCTTGCATAGAGCTCTGGAAACCAGTGCACCTTCTGTGGGTACGCTACGTCTTCTAGTAGCTCTTTGTATGTAGTCGATGCTGTTCTATAGTGTGTTAAATATATTTTCACGAAATAGTCCTAATCGCTTCTTCAATGGATTCAGGCTCTTTTGTCTTGTTTGTCATGATAAGTTCATGAAACTCACTTATCGTTGTAGGATACCAACCCTTAGTCATCTCTGGGTCAATTCCGTATATCTCACAAAAGAACATCATCACTAACAGCCCATCTAGACTGTCAATCCCGATTTCCGTCATTTTATCATCCAATGATTTAACATTGTTAAAATCTGGATACATCGGTTTAGCGACTCGTACTACTTTGTTAAACAACTCAATAAAATCTATCATCGCGGATGGTTCACTATGTTTACAACCGCTTCCGCCCACTCATTCCAACGTGAGAATGACTCTGGAGTCGGAATCGCGTCGTTATTAAACAACCCAATCGCCAACATACCATTTGCAAAATCTTGCCAATTGTTTTCTGTTAGCCCCATTTGCAACTGTTGCGAAGCATAAGCTTCTATCATCAATGAAGACCACGATTCAAACGTGTGTCCTCTTGGGTCGTAAACTAGACCTAATTCCATTAATAACCTCGGACATCACCGACATCAACTGTTAGAATTAAGTAACCCACTTGATAATCTCCGCCTAGCGTATTACTTACAAAACGCAGACGCATCTCACGTCTTTGCTCACGCATGTCAATTTTATTCGTATTAGGGCTAAAAGTATATGGGGCAGACACTTCATCTTGTGACTGAGCATAAGGTCTACCTGTTATATATAGTTGCATATCGCCAGATTGTACAAAATCAGGCTCTAGTCGCTCACATCTAATCCAATAGTTGTCACCCATTAAGGATTGTTGCGCTGGCCCACCATTGACCCAACCCAAGTTGTTGGTCTCAAAGTATGATTCAATTGCAACTTGATTTGATTTATATACTGCATTTGTTCCAATCTCATGCTGAAACAATGATACATAGTTCTGAACAGTCTCTACAGTAAGAACAAAGTTAGAGCCAGCTGGCAACGATGGAGCGGTCAATTGGTCAGACTCAGTATAACCAAGACCTTTGTTAGTAATGGTGACACTTGTCACAACTCCGCTAGCAACAACAATCTCTGCTTGAGCCCCACTTCCTGTACCCCCAACAAGGTCTACATAAGTATAAGTGCCGTCTGTGTATAAAGTACCGCCGTTAGCAATTGCTACAATACCTATTGCGCCAGTATCGTTAATCTCATATCCAGCGTTAATTGGATAATGGAATACTTGGGAGAAGTATCCAGCTGAACGGCGAGAGCCTAAAGCCTCACCAGCGTCATACCAACAGTTCTCACGCACATTGTAGATAATTGCGTCATTACACTCTTCAGAGTCTCCACGAGGATAGAACCACCAAATCTCACCAAAACGAGGCACCTTGGTAGCATAAATCTTTTCTCTTGCTTGATAGTTTAAGTTATCAAAGAAGTAGTTCTGATTCATAGCGTTTGGCACTTCTTTTACTACGCCGTTATACATTAAGAAGCGGTCAACACCAATCCAATAATAGATACCGTCATACTCAATTACACATTGAGATGAAAGGATAGAGGATTGACTAGAGATAACATCGTAACGCCAATAGATAGTTGAGTTTGTGCCACCAATCGTCACTGTCGTTGGATTGTATGAAACACGAATCAATGAATCTAATGCCCAAAATAAACCTGATGGAGCGTTAGAACCACCACGAACTGGCAAACCTTTTACAATCTTTGTGGACGCTACGTTAGTCTCATTGGCATCAGGAGATGCCCAGTCATTAGGATTTCCAGCACCAGAGTTCTTAATGAGTCCATTGTTGCCATAAACAAAAGTGTAAGGATGCAATACAACAACACCACCTGAAACATCAATGTTGTTGTCAAAAGTGATTGTATTAGAGGCAGTAGTTCCAGTAGCAGATTGGGATAAAACAACAGTGGTACCTCCAGTGACCGAGACTACAGTAGTTCCAGGCGGAATGTCCCCAGCGGAATCAGTAACTGTTTGCCCAGCTGCTACCAAAAAGTTAGCTGGAGATAAAGTAATGGTTGCTGTTGAGTTTGTGGAACCTGCGGTACTAAATACGCCAATCTTTGAGAATGTATTGCCAGCGGAATCTCCACCTAAAACTGGCGTATTCACTTGATTATTGATGTTAGATAAATTTATGCCTGGATGAGCAAGAATAATTTCTTGGTTTGTTCCACCAGAATCGAATAATGAATCAAATTGCCATAAGTTATCTACATCAGGCGTAAAGTCATTTAATGTTAAATCTATAACGCCAGAGCCGATACCCTGATTGTTAATCTCAACAGATTGAAGTCCGCTTGAATGTCCACTATAAACTTTATTGAAATCGTCTTGTGGGGATAGATAAATGCCACGAGATGGCCCAGCGAGATTATCCACAATCTCACGATAGCCAAGAATCTTACGAGGTCTAGCACGCTGGAAACGAACCCAACGTCCATCGGTATAGTAATTTCTGTCTGTTACAGTGCCATCGCGTTGTACGCCTGGCTGTGTATCAAGACCAAAAACCTTTTTTACCATTAGAAGGTGCCCCCAGTAATACCACCAAGGAATGTGCCGATGCCAGTTGTGCTTACTGTACCAGTGATAGCCACGCCTGTCGCTGAAATATTAATCTTATTGCTTCCTAATACAGAGAAACCAATTGTGCCAGCGCCAGGTCGATACATACCTGTGTTTGCTTCAGCACCAAAACTCAATGATGGCGCGCTTACAGTGCCGTTTGTTAAACTGATTGTTGTTGCGCCAGCTAAAACAGTATTAGCGTTCAAGAAGTTTACACCGTCACAAATCAATGTTGCTTGCTGACCAGCTGGAATTGTAGCTGTTGCACCGCCAGGAATACCTGTAGTGATAGTTAAGCTATATCCAGCTGCTGTTGTTTGATTAGAGACAACATACAGTGAAACCACTGGAGGATAGGTAACGGTTACGTTGCCAGTCAATGTGCCTACATACTCTTGGATAACTGATGATGCCTCTGATGGCGTCAATGAGTAACTGCCACTTGCCACAGCCTTGGTTAACGCTGTAAAAGCAAACAGATTGCTTGTACCATAACCTACAGTGATGTAACCAATACCATCACAGATAATGAATGCTGATTCGTTTGGCTGGAAGTCTTTAGAAGACTGTCCATCAATCATATCTAAACCAGAACATGCCAATGTAACAGTGCCAGTACCATTGTTTTTAAATAGGATGAACCAATTATCGCCAATAGTTGCGGCTGAATCTAAGTTTAGTGTACCTGCACCGCCACCCCAAATTTGAGTTAATGCTCGGTCATTAGCGCTAAATGTGTAGTTATTTGCTGGTGCTGATGATGGATGGCTTTGATTTAATGTGTTTGAAATCGCTACCAAACCATTACCTGCAAGCACTGAAGCATTCGGTGATGATGTGCCAATGCCTAGGTTAACAATACCCCAAACGCCAGCAACGCTAGAGTTATCTGTTACGTAGATGTATCTAGATTCACCTGTGGCAATCGCAACGATTGTATTGCCAGCATTGTCGACCACCGTGAAGGTATCAGCTCCTAGATTGGTAATCATTGCATCCTGACCAACAGAGATTTGGTCTGCTGGAGGCATGTAGACTTTTAATCCAGTTACTGAAGCCGTGATGTCCATCACTCTAGCTGCAATATCACCTACATTGCCGTTAACAGGCCATTCAAGTTCCAAGTCAGTTGATATGTTATATGCAATATAACTTACGTCGGTAGGTTGTACGATGTCGCCACTGAACGGAGAATTGTATGAGGTCATGATTATGTATCCAATACAGTTGTTTGTCTGTCGCCAACACGTTGAACGTCTTCGTTCTTAAGTGTTTGCATGATTGCCGTGTATTGCTGTTGCCACATCGCTATCCGTTCATCGTTTTTAAGGAATGGCATTGCTTGCAATAGTGAGCCGTAAAGTAACGCTTGTGGGGCGTATACGGTAAACCAGTTAGTTTGATTGCTTGAACTTAGGGGCTGTACTCGTTGATAGAATAAAACCTCAAAATCGTATGGAGCATCAGGGGTAGGCGCTACAAGCCAGTGCTCATAATCGTAATCACAGTAATATAGAGGCTCATCAGTTTGAGTATCATCAGGCCAGTACTCTCTTAAGTACTCATATTTGCGTAGAAATACAGGCTTCTTTTTTCCATCAACAGTAACATTCATAGAAACTGTTTTGCGCCATCTAGCAGGCTTTGGAATGATTGCTTGACCAGTCACCATGTTTGACGTGCTAACATTTAAGTTGCCTAGAAATTTCAACTCTGCGGCGATGACTTGTTCCGCCAACATAATGAATGTTGGAATCTTTTGAATCGTAGCTTGGTCGGTACGCTCTAGATAAGACGAAATGTCCGCTGCTAAAGAGTCATAAGTCATTGCAACTGGTGCTGTCATATCAAATCCTTTACATTAACAACAGTCTTGCTTCAGCCTGTCTTCTTAGAGTTAATCCCCTTAACTCTCTAAGAACCCCAGTTCTTGGGTCTCTTGCCTTATTATACTTCAAGAGCGACCTAACAGCCCCCTCAAAATCGCCACGATTAACCTTTTGCCTAATTGTACTTCGCTGGAGACATCCAAGGCCAAGATTGAAAGCAAAAGATACCAACGAATCGAATTGAGGCTGGGTAAGTGGGTAAGTAATAAGTCTTTTAACTCCACGCTCCTTACTCCTCAATTCTCTAGCTAGCATATCCTTGCACTCTTGCAAGCTGTACTCTCTATTAGCGCTATTAGGTAAGGTTCTACCATCGCCTATTAGAGAACCGAATCCAACCGTCCAAAGCCCCGCTGGACACTTATAAGGCACATAATTACCACTTTTTGTACGCCTGTGGCATCCTTCAAAGTAAGTAATAAGGTCTATGCCTTCCTTGCTTGTTCTCATCTTTTACTAAAGGCTTGTGTACCAAACCAGAACGCTACAATAGAAGCCCAAATTGTTTGTGTGTCATGATTCCACAACATCTTTAATACAAGCTCAAACTCTGACCCACTACGAACTGCGTAATAGCATCCAAAGAGCTCCACAAACAGAAAAATAGTAAAAAGGCCGAAAGTAATAGTAGGGCGTACCATAGCTCTAAGATTAATAACCCAACGACTTGCGCCTCTTCCGATTTCAACATCGTGCTGATACATTGCTTGGCGTTCTTGAACCATTGTTTGCAGTTCAACTTCTTCAAGCTTCACCTCCTCTAGCTCTTTTTGAGCTAAGTATCCAGCTTTTTGCAACTCTAGTTGCTGTCTAAACTGAATCTCTGTCATTGCCAATTCATGTTTCTTATCACTTCTGTCTTGAAAGAAATCTAGAAGCTTAGGGAGACCGCCAGTAAGAAAACTGATAATCGTACTAAATAGTGTCAACATTATTTGTCCACCTTCTGTTTAAGTTCATCAAATATCTTACTAAGCATCTCTTTGATGTCTTTCATATCCTCGCGGTAATCATCCTTGACGATATAGGTCTTAGGAAGCTCCTCACGAAGCTTCGATAAGTCCGTTTTTAAGTCTTTCACGGCAGTCCATAGTTCTCTAGCAAACCATCCAGTAACACTAGAAACAAGCGCCAAAACAATGTTAATAAGGGTTTGTGAATCCATCAATCAAACCCTCTCAATGTCTTCGCTAAACGAGCACGTTGACCCATCTTGCCTGGTTTCTTAGCTGCGGCTTCTAGTTTCTTGGAAGGAATCTTTTCGCCAGCTTTAATGCCTAAAGACTTCTTTAAAGCGCCTGGTTTAGAAATTGCCTTCTGAATCCACTTCTCTGCCATGATTGACCCTTTCTTTATTCCTCGACTTTGCTCAATGAGTTTTTAAGCATGTCAACAAATGCTTGTTTACCCACTGATAATTGGTCAAGATTGAATTTAGTGTTGTTTACTTTGCGGTCTAAGTCCGCAAGGTGATTGACTAGCGTTTGTTGCTCCGTAGTCATGTCCTCAAAGTAATAAGTTACATCATCAATTACTACTGGCGTTTTCTTTTGTTCTGCCATTTTGTCTCTCCATTTGTTGTAACCTAAGTCGGTAGGTTACTTACCGTTTTCTAAAGCCTCAATTCTAGCAAGAAGGTCAGCATTTTGTGCGGACAATTCTTTCACTGCATTGATTAGAGGCAATACAAACATCTCGTTTGATAAACCTTGCAAGCCATCTGCTTCACGCACGTTCCAACCACCAAAGTGTTCGTAACCCAATTTATCCATTGCAGCTTTAACATCTTGGGCAATCATCCCATACATAACAGCTTCAGTATCTTGTGTGTTTTCCTCAGAGTAGCCGATAATATCTTCTGGGATTTCATATGAAGGACGCCAGTTATATGATTTAACTTTAAGCTCGTTGATAAAGTCTAAGCCGATTGGCAAGTCTTGAATGTTTTTCTTGATGCGTTCGTCAGAGGCCTTAGTCCAAGTGGCGTTAGTATTAAATTGGTTATAAATGTAGTTAGTTGAACCTGCGCCAATTGATACAAAATTATTACCATGCCCAATGTTATTTTGACCAATAACAATTTGATATGTGCCTGTAGCAGATGAAAGCCTTGTAAAGTTACCAATGACAGTATTATTTGAGCCAGTAGTTAAATTGTTTGTGCCGTTGTTACAAGCCGCTTGACCAATAATTACGTTGCCTGTACCTGTTGTTGCTTGAACAGCCGCAGATTCACCAATAATTACATTGTATGAACCACCATTTATTGAATAGCCAGCCGAAGTTCCAATAGCTACATTGCTAAGACCAGTAGTGTTTAAGAAAAGAGTTCCTTGCCCAATAGCCGTATTATTTATACCAGTAGTGTTATTTGCTAAAGATTGATAACCAATAGCAACACTAGAGCTTCCAGTGGTATTAGATGTTAAAGCGTCATATCCAACTGCTACGTTATTGCTTCCAGTAGTATTTACGTCTAATGCGTAATTTCCTACAGCAACATTATAGAAGCCTGCTGTATTGGCAAATAAAGTATTATGCCCCAAAGCTACATTATGTATACCTGTGGTATTGCTATACAAAGCAGTTCTACCGACGGCAACGTTTGCGTATCCAGTAGTATTTAAAAGCATAGCCGCACTACCAATAGCTACATTATCTGTTCCAATAGTATTGGCGCCTAAAGCATTATCACCGAGAGCAACATTTCTAGAGCCAGTAGTATTTGCGTCTAAAGCAGAAATGCCTATTGCAGTATTATATTCTCCAAAAGTGTTGGCATACATTGCTGACCATCCAACAGCTACGTTTGAAACACCTGTTGTATTTGAATATAGAGAATTATAGCCGATAGCAACATTGCCAGACCCAGTAGTATTGCTTCGTAAAGCCGCCGCTCCAAACGCATCGTTTGGTGAGCCTGTTGTATTAGAAAGTAATGCATCTGCGCCAACCGCTGTATTTACAGAGCCAGTTGTATTGCTTGTTAATGCATAGTGCCCAATAGCTGTGTTATATGAGCCTGTTGTATTAGCAGCTAAAGATGATTTACCAACAGAAGTATTCGCTACGCCAACAGAATTTGTATAAAGCGCAGCATCACCTATAGCTACGTTATTTGTGCCTGTAGTATTAGCAGGTAAAGCATTTAATCCAGCCGCCACATTAGACGTAATATTTCCGCCACCAAACCCAACGGATAATGGTGAGGTGATAACTGAATCTCCATTGATGATAACTGGCATTATAGTGCTCCTATCGCTTTAATATATTCCATAAAATTACCACTGTACTTTTTAGTACCTACGTGGTTACAGGTCATAGTTGGGTCTACAAATACTTTACCGCCAAGGTCATGCCACTTACGGCAAAATACAATGTCTTCACTGACTAAGTGTCCATTTTGCACTTGAATGTCAAACACCATGCGACAATTACGCCCTTCGTTTGTGTATTCTGTCGATGCATCCCATACCTTCTTGAGCGCATCACGGCTAATCTTTAAGAAGCCTGTTGGTAGTCCATCCACCTCAATCAAGCCGTTTTCCTCTAGCTTCATGCCATCTTTTAATGCATGCACTGGGAATTGTGGCGCGTCAGTCTTCTTCGGATACACACCACCTACAACGTCTTCTTTGTACTCTAACAGCTTAAATACCCATTCAGGGTTCCATTCAACGTCAGAGTCGATGAAGATTAAGTCATCGAAGTCTTCCTCAATCGCCAAGCGGACAAGGTCATTTCTTGCCCTCTGAACAAGAGAGTCATACGCCATATAAACAGGTACTACAATCGTATCTTTTTCATACGACATACGAATAGTGTTGACTAGGCTGTTCGCAAACCATACATCTACAGTTCCACTATACGCTGGGGTACCTATCAAAACTTTTCTAGTCATTCACTTCATCCGCAGGTTCTGGTTGATTGCCTTCTTCAAGCCATGCTTTAAATTCTGGATAATCTTCTGTACAAGTTAGACGACATAAACCATCATCGTCAATACGAGCATAGATTGTTTTACCTGAATCATTACTTCCAATGATTTTATAAATCATAATTCAGCACTCCATGCTAGATATGTAGTTACTCCACTAGCTGCACCTACAAAGTTTCCTTGTCCTGCTGTTAAACCAGAAGCAACAGTAAATACAACACGAGCATTTGAAGCGCTTGTATCATCAAATATAGGGACTGAACTACACGTTACTACTGATGGCGAAAGAACTCTATAATTAGAAGCTGTCCCTGATTGTTCTAAAGCAGTTGGCGCTGTTCTCATAGTAACTGGGAATACAACCATACCTGCTGCGCTAGTTGTTGAGTTATTGTATCCACTACCAAAAGGTCCGCCAGCAGCAGAAGTCAACTTGTAATAATACCTCTGACACAAAGCTAACTCTGTACCATAAGGTCTATAGTCAAATGATGTAGCTGTAGAGCCTTTTTCTAGTTGAACGCCTGTGATGTAGAAGGTAGCACCGTTAGTGCCGACTACAGATACTGAACCAGTTGGCTGAACAATATTAGAGGCAGACCATGAACCAGCAGTGCCACTAAATGAAGCGCCAGACCCAAGCCCAAATCGAACTCTTAAACCAATGCTATTGGTTGTTAACCATGTTCCAGTTGTATCACCAGGAACAGTTATATTAATTTGCGTCCAAGTATTTGCAGAGGAAACAGTATAATTAAAACCATACGTCCTATTGCCAACATCATTGGATATTGAGCCACCAAATGTTCCTGTTAATGAACTTCTCACCCAAAATGACAGGGTAATAGTTTGTGCATTTGCTGTGCCAAATCCCAAATCAGAAATATTTAAACCTTCTATTAATTGCTCAACAAGAAATGAATCTGTTGAAATAACTGAATATGCAGATGACGAAGTGATACCTAAATAATTTATGAATCCAGCAGGAGGCGTAACAGACCCTGCATTTCTTTGAAGTGTAAATTTACTTGCTTGTGTATTAATGCATGACCATCTATCAAGAGTATAGTTATTATTTGGAGTAACACTAGCCCCAGCATTACGCTGGTCAATCATCATCGCACCGTTAATGATACGATTCTTGAAGCTGTAGTAGCCTGTCGTAGTCCCTGTGCCGCCATTAGCTTCGGCTGTTATGCCGTTTGTACCTGCGATAAGAGTGCCACTTGTTGTAGGCAAAGTTAATATTGGAGAGCCAGCTACGTCAGGCGCACGTAACGTCGCTGTTCCGCTCGTGTTTCCACTGATAATTACGTCTGACATTACTTACCTCCTTTTAATGCTTCTACATCTGCTTTAAGTTGTTCGATGATGGCTTGTTGTTCTTGGATGGCTTTAACCATTACAGAGCAAAGTGCATCTAGTTTAAGTGATTGAATTTGATTTTCTGCATCTTTTTCACCATCTACAGCACTTGGAATAATCTCTGCTAATTCATGAGCAATAAAACCTTCACGAGCAACACCATCTGCTTTCCAATTTAAATCTTCATTATCTGCATAGGTATATGTAACTGGTTTTAATTGAGCAATTCTATCAATAGCTGTTAATGTTTGAGCTTGAATATTTTTTTTAATACGATAATCTGAAGAAACTGAAATAGAACCTTGGTCAACAGTATCAATCCATAATCTTGCAGCAGAACCATTCCAAAAAATATTAAATCTATTATTGCCAAATGAGCCTGCTGTTCCGCTTCTACTTATATAACCAGTAGTGCCAATAGCTGAACCTGCTGCATAAGAACCAGGGCTGGTTACCCCAACCAACACATTACCACTAGTATCAATACGCATACGTTCTGTGCCAGAACCGTTTTGCCACATAAATTCTGCAACGGAAGGTGATGCTCTATCTGCCTGAAAAATACATCCCCAGTTAGCATCAGAATAAAGGCGACCATTGCCACTTGCGCCCCAATTTATATTGCTGTTGTTGCTAACATCTCCACTTACTGATAATTTTCCAGAGCGAATTTGAGATGTAGTACCAATCCCTACATTACCACTTGCATCAATTCTCATGCGTTCTGTATTGTTAGTGTATAGGCGTAAATTACCTGTAGTGGTAGCACATTGAACAAACGCATCAGCCCCTTCTGCCCCCAAAGTGGCAGTCACAGTAGAGCCAACTGATGCTTGATAGTATGAACCTGATGTTCCACTTAAAGTGATAAAACGATAGTTTGTAAACGATGAAGGACTACTTGTACCAATCCCCAAGTTACCGCTTGCATCCATCGTCATGTAGGTTGTACCTGCTGACTGGAAGCTTAATACTCCAGATGAGTCAGGGGTTACTGAAAATCCACCACCAGCACTTGTGATAGCGTTTAACTGAACAGCCATTATGCTTTCTCCTTAATATTCATTACAACACTACCCAACGGCTACCAGAGCTGACAGTAACGCTCATGCCTGATGGAATTGTAATTGGGCCGACTGAACTTGCACTGTAATTTGCAGGCACTGTGAAGCTTGCAGGGATAGTTTGAGGGTTCAAATAGAAACCACTCTGTGCAATAAAAGTCGTTGATTGAAATTCACCAGTAGAAGGCTTGTAAAGTAACTTCGCATTTGAAGTGTAAACAGTCGTCGCATTACCTGATGTGGCATTTGCTAACAACGGATAAATGTTGCTTGATGTTGATGTGTCGTTTGTAATCGCAGCGCCACCTACAGTTGTCCATGCAGAGCCGTTGTAGCCTTCAAATGTTGAAGTGTCCGTGTTAAAACGCAAATAACCTGATACGCCAGTAGGTTGCTGTGCAGTTGTACCTTTTGGAATCAGAATAGCGTCTGTGCCTGAAATAGCTACTTTAACCGCTGGAGTGTTAGTGCCAATACCTAAACGATTGTTTGAAATATCCCAGAAGAAGTTAGCAGAAGCACCGAATACCCCAGAATTGTTGAATTGGACTTGTCCACTTGAGCCAGCAACAATGCCAGTGCCGCCTGCACCAGCTATAACCTTAACTGTGCCTCCAGAGTCTTTGTAAAACAACTTACCATCAGCAGTGTTAATAGCTAGTTCGCCAGCGACGAGGTCAGTCGCTAACGGAACATTAGTCGTCGTTGCACTGTAATAAAGTTGTATTGGGGTGTATCCTGTTTGTGCCATTTTAGAAAGTACCTCCTGAAATACCACCAGTGATAGCCCCAGTGGAAGGATTACATTTTATTGATGAGTTTACATATTCTGCTTGATTTCCGCTAGTAGCACTTACAAAAGTCAAGTAAAAATCTGCGTTTGTTGTTGATGAAGTAACTGCTACATTTGCCGCGTTTGTGGCATTCGTTGCACTGCCTACACTCAATGTAGATTGCGCTACGTATTGAGGAGCGGATGCGCCTGCCGTTAAAACATAGTTTGTAGTGCCTAGATTTAAGAATGTTGTTGCGCCAGCACCAGTGTTATAAACAAGTGCGCCCGCTGTACCACCAGATACATTAGTCGCTGCTCCTACTGACAATGTAGATTGAGCAACATATTGTGGAGCAGTAGCACCAGCGGTCAACACAAAGTTTGTTGTTCCTAAAGACAAGAACGTCGTAGTGCTAGCACCTGATTGATAAGGAACTGCTCCTGTAGTACCGCCTGCTAGGTTAGTAGCCGTCCCTACTGAAAGACTAGATTGTTGAGTCCATTGCGGTGCAGTACCGCTAGACGTCATTACATAGCCATTTGTTCCTATAGTCAGCTTGCTTAATGTCGTAGAGCCAGTGGCATAAATCATGTCACCTACAGCGTAGGAAGATTGTCCTGTGCCACCATAAGCTTCACCAATTACGCTTGCGTTCCAAGTACCTGCGGTTAGCGTTCCAACACCTGTAATGCCAGTATATGAGCCACTGATATAAGAAGAACCTACAGTGCCTGATGTAATTTGGCTACCAGCAATTGCAATGCTTGTATTCGTAGCAGAAGTTAACTGCCCTTGAGCATTCACTGCAAACACAGGAACTTGAGATGCGGAGCCATAAGTAGACGCAGAAACACCTGTATTTGTGATACTAAATGTAGTGTTTGTTAAAGTTAAACCAGTGCCTGCGCTATAAACTTGTGCTGAAGACACTTGCACGAAGTTAATCGGCGTAGTGCCAAAGGTAATCGTGCCAGTAGTGTTGCATACATAAGTCTCGCCAGCGCCTGTGTTACCTGAACTAACAAAGAATGCATCGCCCCCACCTAAAGCATTAGGGTCTTTTAATCCATAAGAGTCTGCATCCGTTGTACGTGTTAATACCCAGTTAGTTGAGCCACTACCTACATCTGTAACCTCATAAACACCATTTTCATAAGCATTTGTTTGATTGTAGATAAGGATTCTATCGCCAATAGAAGCAATAATGCCGTCTGGAGTGAAGGCTGTTTGAGTACCAGCATTCGTTAAAGTAGCGCCTACACCACTTGTTCCGTTGTTGTAAGTTGCAGTCAAGTTACCAGTAGTATTTGGAACTTCATATTTAACTGGCGTGTGATACGTGATTCCTGAAGAAACCAAAGTATCAACATACTGTTTTGTCGCTAATTGCAATGCAGTAGCTGGGTCTTGTGTAACTTCAACAGAAGTCAATCCACCTAAAGTTAATGAAGAACTACCCAAACTAATAGCAGTTGTGCCTATAGTAATAGAGCTGTTCGCTAAAGAACTGTTCTGAATGTTAGTTAGCGTGTTAGTCAGACCATCAATAGTCTTATTCGTTAATGTGTCAGTTGTTGCTCTACCAACCAAAGTGTCAGTAGAGATTGGCAATGTAAGCGTGCCAGTGTTCAAAATTGACGAGATTGTTGGCGTGGTAAGGGTAAGACCCGCAATCGTTGTTAAAGTCCCACCTAGGCTTATAGAACTGCTTCCTATCGTGATAGATGAGTTATCTAAAGCACCGTTAGGGATATTTGACAATGTATTTGTAGCGCCACTGATTGATTTATTAGTCAGTGTTTGACTGCCTGATAATGTTGCTACAGTAGAATCAATTGAAATAGTTTTTGCAACAGAGCCATCAAATGTCGTTCCGCTATTAAGTTGAAGCCCTGTTCCAACAGTCAACGCAGCAGTTGTTGCCGCTGTAATAGTTCCTGAAGCACCTAGGGCGACTGTTACACCGTTATAAGTAACTGAACTATTCGCTAATTGAGAATTAGTGATTGTGCCACTCAAGTCAGTAGTAGGAATGGTCGCGCTTGCAGTAAATGCGCTAGTGCCATTCCCTTTTAAGTAACCAGTCAATGATGTTGCGCCAGTACCACCGTTTGATGGGCTTAGTGTGCCACCAAGCGTAATAGTGCCAGCAGATGTAATTGGTCCACCACTTGTAGTTAACCCTGTAGTTCCGCCCGAAACATCTACAGAAGTGACACCAGAGCCTGTAACAATAGCTCCCCACACGCCATTTGCCTTGCCTTCAAAAGTCTCTGTGTCAGTGTTATAGCGCAATGTGCCGTCAGCGCCATTACGTTGTGAAGTGCTACCAGCAGGAATAGTCATGCCGTTAGTGCCAGGCACGATTGGATTGTCTGCTAGGCTAACAACAGGTGCAATTGATGGATTAACTACATTAATTTGGTCTACAGTGCCAGACACTGAAGTGACTGTTCCGTCACCAGAGCCGAAACTTATCCATGTGCTGTTGTCATAGAACTCAAAGTTATTAGAGTCTGTGTTGTAACGCATGTCACCATTTGTTGGCACAGTAGGTCGTTGTGCAGTAGTTCCACTTGGAATCTGCATCGCTTCAGTGCCAGGAATGACTGGATTGTTAGCAATATAAATGGTTGGATTGCCACCCACCCCTGTTCCGTTAGAAACCCCAATCTGGTTGGCTACGCCTGTGATTGTTACTGGAGAGAGGCTAGTCCCAGAGGATAGCGATAACAATCCAGAGCCAGTAGCTTGGGCTAGGATAAGTGGCAATCCAGACAATCCGATAGTTGGATTTCCTGCAATGCCATCACCATTTGAAACGGTGATACCTGCCCCTGTGGTTTGTATCTGTCTAGGGGTAAATTGTAATGAACCTGTTTTTACAACAATACCTGCCGACATTGTATTTAATGTCGTAATTGCGCCATTCAATCCTATTACTAGCGTTGATTGAGGGCCATTATCTGTAAGCGTTAAGTTTGCATCAGTTGAAAAATAACGACTGTTAGCCAATGAAGGCTGATTTGTCACAGTTAAAAATGTTTGAGTCAGCGCAGGACCTGAAGTAATTGCCCCTACTGTTGTCTGTACAGTTACGCCATTTTGCACAATAGGCACTGATTCAGTACCAGTTAATGTCTGCGCCTGTGGTAGTTGTGTTATTTGTACATTAGCCATTATCGCCTTCACTCGTAGGAACAGGGGTTACTAACAATCCATCTAAATTGCCGTCATTTTGCACAATATTATTGTTGCCTTCTGTAGAGATTATATAACCTCCATACCCACCAGTTTCTAAATCATGTGGATTTGTTGCAACGCTAACGTCAGGACGAGCAAAACGAAGGTTAATTCTTTCTGTTTGTCTTGCTGGCAATCTATATGGGTCATATTGGTCTCTGCAACCTTGATTGCATACTCTAAGCCCAGGAAAGTTTGGGTCTGACCCCAAATCCACATAAGCCCTTTTCATCTTGCAACGGTCACAAACGCCAATTGCAAGACTTGTATTACCTCTAGTGTCTAACCACTTCGGCATAATTACCTCGTGTAAACAGCAATGTTAGGACGCAAGTAGATAGGACTGCGGTCTCTTTCTTCCACTTCAGCTACATTCAAGTAGTCATTTGCCATCTTCTCTAAATATTGAATCCTGTCCATAGGAACTTGTGGCAAAGATAAAGCCATTCTATGTGCTAACATCATTTGCACAGCTTCAAACCAACGCTGAGGTACCTCTAACTCTCCATCTAGGTCGCCAACGTCCATAATTTGACGTGAATACCAAACAGTCATCTGTACAAAAGCATTGCTTGGCGTAGGCCATAAATAGATTTTTGGCTTTGGAATAGTGCGGTCAAACCAAAATTGATAAGGCTGATTTGCTGTAAAATTCTTATTAGGCAAGTTTGTATAGTCATCACGGTTCAAACGCGCCATCATGACTTCACGGCTATTATTTCCGAAATATAACTCACGTATGTTTAAAGTGGTGCCATTTGATGCCTTTAAACGATAGTATTGGCAGTTTTGACCTGGGTCAATGTCAGTCCAAATCCATTGCTTATCTGTAACTACGACAGCGCCAAGGTCTGTTAATGTATTCCAAACAATACCATCGGAAGACCATTCATAGGCAATGTTCCAAGTTTGACTTCCACCACCAGCAACATAAGGCATCAAGCCGATAGAGCCAATATAATTTAGATTATCAGCGCCATAATTAACACCCATATACCCATCAGCAACTGATTGAGTTGTCCATGTATCAATGTTTCCGTCAAAAGCATTGGCAATTTGACCTGTACCAGCGCTATATAGATAAGCACCATTAGCCGCTGGCGTTGGTCTATCCATTTGGCGATAAAGTACATTCAATGCATCATTAGCGCCTAAAGGAAGCTCATAAATGTATTGATTTGGATTAAGACCAATAACGGTCTTGTTGATAGCCCAGTATTGAATACCAATGTTGATTAAATTTGATAACAGATAGAATAGAGAGCGCTTTGCTGAAACAATCTGCTCTGAAGTTAATTCTTCTGCAAGCTTTCCTGCTCTTCTTGCGCCCTCGTCAATGAAGTCTTGGACTCTGATGACTGTGGTTCCAACGGTTCCTGAATAAGCCATAAATTACCACCCTGGACATTTCCATCGTTTTAATGAGGCTTTGGCTCTTGGAGCCTCGCCCTTCGCATTCTTTACTACTCCGCTCATTCTAGCACAGAACGAGTCTTTCCTTGCCCCTCCTTGGGGTTGTGGAGCCTTCAAATTTGAGCCTGTTTCACGGTTATACTTAGCACGACCTTTAGCAGTCAAACCTGCTCCTTGAGAGACTGGTAATTTCTCACCACGACCTACAGACAATGATACACCGCCAGACTTCATTTTAGCTGTTTTAGCGGCTTTCTTGAATGCCTCTTCAGTTGGTGCACCTTTAGCGCCGACTTTACGCATACTTTCGCCACTACCCTCGGCAATTCGCTCGCGTTTGGCATGAATGTTTGCGTATAAGCCTTTTACCATTGTACTGGCCCACCTTTTTTAAGTTTTGATAAGTCAGTAGCCTTACCTTCATGACGTTGCTTGTCATGCAATTTAAAGGCTTTCTTGATGAGTTTCTTGTCTTGCGCTACATCATCATGCATTGAACCGCCTTCAGCCTTCTTAGCGCGTCTAGCAACGCTGTATGCAATCGCCACAGCTTGCTTCTGTGGTTTGCCAGCTTCAATTTCAGTTTTAATGTTCTTTTGGAACGCTTTTGGTGATTTGCTTTTAACTAATGGCATGATTAACTCACTTGGTTAACGGTTAGAATTACTGCTGGAGCCGCAGGGTATCCAGCGCCTGATGGATAAGTCACAATAGAACTATTACCACTTTCTGATAGCCATTTTAATGTCAATTTATTAGATGTTGTTAAATCCAAGAATAAATTAACAGTAACAATTGTTGACGCTGGTGTGCCAGTGTTTGAACGAGATGCAACAGTCGCCCAACTTGCAGAAGATGCAACATTTGCACCATCTAAAACATACCAAATATTGACTAAATCTTGACCTGTACTTGGGTTAAATACTTGTACGCTGTATTGAATATTGTATGTGCCATCAATTGCAACAGAGATTTCGGAAGTTGCTGTGTCTAATGTCACACCATTGCTCAAGTCTGTCGTGTTAAGTTGCAATAATGTTGGTGTATTTGCGGCTGATACAACTTGTGCGCCGCCTACCGCTGTGCCATTTGTATGAGATGCTTGCGCTGAACCATTTGTGTGGCGTGTGCAACCTGTAAATGATGTTGCTGTGATGCTAGTATAGGTAATGATTTCATTTTCAATGATAATTGCACCAGAATTTGAAAACCCTGTTGTTGAAGTAACAGGAATCGTTGTAGCACTGTTGTTAATATCCGCTGTCAATGCAGTGGTGTAATCGTAGTGGAATGCACCATATTGAGTATTGATGTCAGATGGGTCAATCACATCCCAACTAGGGGCAGAAGAAGCAGAACCTGTGCCTTGCTGTCTCAAAAACTTGTTTGTAGTTGTGGTATTACCAGCCAACTTTGAAATTGTATTGGTGTTTGACGCATAAAATATGTCGCCAAGCGTGAATGATGATAAACCTGTACCACCATGCGCTGTGCCTAATACGCCAGTTAATACTGATGTTGGAATAGTGCCGCCTGTAATTGCAACCGCATTTGAATTTTGCGTTGCCATAGTGCCAAGACCAAGCGATGTCCTTGCAGTTGCTGGGTCAGCTTGAATGGTTTCATTTACTACGGTAGTCAAGTCGGTTTGAACATTGCCGCCTGATTGCACTAAAGGCACAATTTCAGTGCCGTCTAGCGTTGCCGCCAATGTCATTTGGGTAATTTTTAAGTCAGCCATAATCTATTCCTCAAGTCGATGCTTGTGTGTAAATCTTAAATGAATCTTCTTGGAGAATGTAATCGCCGCTCTCCAATATGATGTAATAACTGGTAACAGGTGGAGGTGGCGCCAAGCATGAGTAAGTATCTACTACGCCTGAACCGCCATCATCATCACCATAGCCGTTATTTGCATCCGCAACAACGCCACTAGCACAACCAGGAGTCGTTTGTGCTTGATTGGCTACATTTGTGTAACCAACGTAAGCCATTATGCAATACCCGCTTGTACCAAGCTAAGAGTAGCTGTGCCACCACCAGAGTTCACTGTTAGACGAATACCAGTTACAGGGAACGCATAGTTACCATCCTTGTTTGTAGATTGCGCCGCAATCGTTGGATGTGGGAACCATGTTGTAAAACCTGTTGCTGGGTCATCAAAAGTGTGCTGAATAGTGTAATCAACAGTACCGCTTACCACTACGCCAAAGCCAATGTTGCATGGATTTGTGTTGGTATTTACAACAATCGCTGATGTTGAACCAGCTCCTGTTTTTGATACGATTTGCACTTTCATAGTTAATCCTTAAAGAAAGTGGGGGAGCGAACTCCCCCGATTGTTACTTCTTAGCTTTGCCACCATGTTTGCGTTGAAGTGGAGGAGTTACTGTACGAGATACTGTTCTTTCTGTATCAGTCACTGCACCCTGACCACGCAATGAACGTTTAGCAAGTTCTTTAGCCGCTCTTGGTAGAGAAGTTAAAGCATCAACCATCGCTTCGTTAGAAGCACGTTCTCTTTCACTTACTTGAGCAGCGCCACGGTTCATCGCTCTACGCATTCTCATTTCACGTAATTGCTCACGTGGAGAAGCGAAAGACTCATCAAATGTCATTTCAACATCTGACCTGCCACCATCAGCCATCTTCTTACTAGCTTTTTGATATTTGCTGTATTTAAGATTTGAATCAGCTTTTGCTGCTTTCATTGCAGGCGCATTCTCTTTCTTAAATTCAGCTTGAAGAGCTTTGCTAGTAACATTGCCACCCTTTTTGAAAGTGCCAGAAAGCTTGCTAATAGAAACAGGACTAGAAGGTGTTTTACGACCTTGAGGCATGCTAGTGGCTTTGCCAGAATCATTTACGCTACCACCACTAGCATACGCTTTTTTTGCTTTGCCGCCCTTCTTGTAGCCACCGCCATTACCTAGCTTAACATCGCCAGTTTTTGCTGGTGAGTTATTAGGCGTTGCTGTTACTACTTTGGTTTTGCCTGAAGTAGAACGGATAATGCCACCTTCAGCGTATCCACCTTGACCCTTAACTACGCCACCAGTTTTGTAACCACCTTGGCCTTTTACAACGCCACCAGTTTTCATGGCTTTGCGACGTGCCGCCATTGAAGGTTTAGCTGGAGTAGCAACCTTTGCATTAGCTACATTTTTAGCAAATGATGGAGCCATGCTACGGAATTTGTCAGCAAGACCAGCCAACATGCCACCGCCAATAGCCATCTTTTTATGACCAGTTTCTTTGCATGCGCCACCAGATTTCATGGCTTTGTGACCTACGGTACCACCTTTTTTGAGCTTCAATTCAATTGAAGGCTCTGTGGTTTCCATCTTCACCATTGGTTTAAATTCACCCATGATACGCTCCTAATTAAGATGCTAAGTTTTGGTTAACGCCAAGTGCGCCAATACGTGTTGCATTTGGACCTACTGCTAATGCTGGCAACAAGATACCTGAAACAAGACGCTTAGAACCATCAGCGGCATTTGCTGGAGCGTATGTACCACGAACGTCGCCAGTTGTAGTTGTTGCAGTTGCTGTGTCAGCTACAGTGAATGTGCCTGCTGCACGCGCTAGAGCATTGTTCCAGCCTAGAGTACCTACATAACCTAGGTTAGTTACACGTACTGGGCAACCAAAGATGTCAGCTGTACCAACTGCTAGAGTGCCACCAACTGTGTTAGCTACGTTAACGCTAGCAACTTGGAAGAACGCTTTCTTACCGTTGATAGTTGTTGATTGTGTAGTACCAGTTTGAATAACTTCGCTCATGCGTTGACCGTAGAAGTCAAAACCAGTTACTGTCACAGCGCGGTCAGAAATAGTACCTGTACCGATTGTGATAGAAACAGCACGTGGGCAGTCTAATTGAATTACAGTTGTGCCATCTTGACGGACTACAGAAGTAGTACCAGTACCTGCGGCTAAAGTTGCATTACCACCGCCTGTGTATGTAGCGGCAGTAGAAATGTTGTTCGTTTGCAATGTCAGTGGAACTAAGTCCCAAACATAGATGCGGCCTAATGGACCAACACCCAAAGACATTTCGGAAGGGTCGTTAAGCGGATTATTCGCATTGGTTCCCATATAGGTTGCAGCTGAACCTAAAAATAAATCATCACTAAATTGAGGCATGATTTGTATCCTTCTTGAAAAGTTTTACAAAGTTTAAGTAAAAAAGGGGGCTTTTACACCCCCTTTGTGCGTCAATTAAACGCCTGGTGTACCGTAAGCAGCACGCCAGTCTGTCCAGCCTAAATCGTAACGCTCTGTTGCTTTGTAACGCATTGAGTCTGTTTCGAAGTCGCCTTCCATAGTTTTTTCCAACTTGCGACGCATTAAGAGCTTCAAGCCCTCTGGTGCATCTGTTTGAACCCACCAAGCTGTTGATGAAGTCAAACGTGACAATACTGCCGCGCCTTCGTCCAACAAACCGATTGATTTAATTGGGTTCACATCGTTGTTACCTGTACCAGCACGCAGTACAGATTTCAACAATACTTCAGCTTGGAACAAGTTGCCTGGAGCCACAATCAATTGACGTGGAACTAGACGGATTTTCTTACCGTTATTGTCAACTGCTTGACGAATTTGGATAAGCATTTGTTCTAGTGAAGTTTGTGACAAGTTAGCTGCTGTAGTTAACAAGTTTGAAGCAGTACCGTTAACGATTGGGTGAGCGTTAGAGTTCAATTGAACGCCGTCGCCACCAATGTAGTTACTGTTAAAAGCGTTGTTAAGTACATTAGCTGCAAGCGTTTCCTTAGTTTCAATCAAAGATTGAGCTAAGTGACGTGCATACACTTGACCGATACGGATATGGTCGCCGTCTTCCACCAACACTTTAGTCAAGGCAAATGCCAAGCCGTACACTTTGTATACGTAGCGTTTTAGGAAGAGTACACCACCTTGTTGATAGGTCACTGGTGTGCCATCAGGCAATTGTGGTGCTGCGCCGAAGCCATACAATACTGGTTCTTCGTGGTAGTTACGTGGAATACCTTCTTGTTCACGGAAAACACGTGACCATTCATCGGTACGTTGGTCATAGACACCGTCAAAGCATTCGTTGAGGATTGGTTCAACAATACTACGGAAGTCCGTACTTCTCATTGGAGCTGCCATTTGTCATACCCTCCTATTAGATGCCTGGTACTACAGCGGCGATTTGACGTTTCGCTACTTGTACACGGACGATTGTATAAGCATCACCCCAGTCATTACCTGGATACGGAGCGATGTCCAAAATTTGCACTTGGCCTTGAACGCCAGTAGATTGAATCGTTGCACTCATTGTGCATTGAGACAAACCTGTTGTTGTAGAACCAGCTGTCAAATTAGTAAAGTTTGCTTCTAAGCCAACTGAGGTTTGAGCCACAGAGCCGTCTGCTTGAATTTCATACACAATGTTAGGGTCATTGTAGAAATACGCTACGCATGAACCTGTTTGGTATGCTGTATTAGCAGGCCAGTAGTTAGAAACACGACGACGACCTGTAGTGTCAGTCCACTCTACACCAGCGAAAGCGCCAGAGAAAGCTTCTGTACTTGTTACAGGTTGAATAACGCCACTCGCGGCAACATACTTGACAGGTTGACCTTTCAAGATATCGCTAGAGTAGCCGCTTACAATACCATTTGCCAACGCCTGTGCGCGGTCTAATCCAGAAGGATGAAACGCAGGGCGTAAACCAAATGGAGCATTAGTTGCAGACATAATTTACTCCTTATAATCCCTTCCTAATTAAAAATAGGAGCAGGGATAGGTTTATCTAAAGAGCCAATTCCGTCGCCTTCGACTTGTCCAAGAGACTTACCACTAGAGTCGCGTCCACCTTGAACATTCTCTGCGTTCATTTTGATTTTCTCTGCTTCTTCCAACGGTGCATCATGGTGGAAGTGTGTCATGATGTCCTGATAAACGTCTTCAGGAATCTTGAACAAGAGCATCTCATTACACGCAATGTAACCTTCGTAATCGCCAGCTTTTACACGCCAATTTTCATATCCTGGAATTTCATCAGCCTTAACTGGTGTATATCCAAGACGAATACGTTTATCAATACTGTCGTAACTGTTGGTTGTCGAAAGCCAACAAACGTGCCAACCTTTCAAGGCTGGTACCATTGGCAATGCGCTTTGTGTCCACTCGTCATTCCACATCTTGCGACGTTCATTTGAGCTTGGGAACTTATCCTCTGGTGCCTCACGAGCTGAGTCATGATTAGCGCCTCTGTTTGTGCGCCCACCACTAGATAATGATTTTTTTAAACGTGAATCCATTTCATCTCTCCTAAAAAATTAGTTGCGTTGTTGGCGTGCTTCTTGAGCATACCGTTTAATCATACTTTGGCGTTTCACTGGGTCATCCCACATCCCAGCATCCTTCATTGCCCTTACCTGCTCTGGAGACAGAACAAATGTGTTCTTGCCACCAGCAAAGCTCTCCTTGCCAGTACTTGTTACAACGCTACGAGGTTTTCTAGGTTTCTGAAAATCTTCATCGATATTATCCTCATTATAACGATGAGGTAAATATCTTTGCAAGCGGTTATCGAGCTCTTCCCAATATTCTTCTGTCGCTGGATTCCAGCCCTCATCAACCAAGCTTTGGTCGACTCTTTGAGCGATTTGAGAATCCATGTCAGAACCACCTGCTTTGTACCAAGACTTGCCCTTCATCCAATTAGCCGCTAATAGCTGAATCATTGGGTCTGGAGCCTGAATAGGTTGCTGTGCTTTAGGCGACACAGCTTGTCTGCGGACATTATCCAAAGCCTCATAATCACGCTTGGCTTCGTACCACATCTCCTGTGCGCTTGCTAACAAGTCACCATTACCAGTCTCGGTAGCTTCTTTAATCTTGTTCTTGGCAAATAAGATTTTTGCCTCTTGCTCCTTCAATTGCTCGTTAATACGTGCAACCTCTGAGCCATGAGTGCGACGCTCTACTACTGACAAACGCTCCATCAACTCTTGATTTTGGCGTTGCAATAACTGTAAGCGCTGGTCTTTCTCTTGCTGAACTTGTTTGTGATACTCCTTGCGAGCACGACGTTTTTGGCGTTTTGCTTCACGGATTGCTTCAGTATCATCGGCGGAATCAGCATACTCATCACCGCCAGTGGCATCATCCTCTTCGGCACTAGCCTCGCCACCTTCTGCTAGTTTTTCTTCTTCAGGAGCCTGTTCAGGCGCCATATCTGCTGGTAATTCAACGGTAGCAGAACCGTCTACTGCTTCTTCGACTTTCAAATTTTCTTCAGCCATTTGCTTTCCCTTTCACGGTAGTTGCGTTAAAAATGGTTAGACGTATGCCTTAACCTCTAATGGATTGCCTTCTACAGCGCCGATTAATTCATGGTCATTCATAATGAAAAATTCAACGACTGTGTCTTTGTCAATCTGCTTTTCAAACCTATCGCCAGTCCAGCGGGGCACTCTAACAAAGTCACCAACCTTTGCCCATGTACCCTCTGGCCATGATTCCATCGTGTCTCGGTTCTTAAATGCAAGAGGACCGATAGCGCGAATAATACCAATAGGTGTTTGAGCCCTTTCAGTATCTCGGCTGTCATCAGGCAAAATGATGCCAGACTTTAGCTTTTTCTTAGGCAAACGCATTTGCACTACGATACGACCACCAAAAGGTCTAAACTCAGGGTCTACAAGAGGAAATGCCTCCTCTATATCAGCGGAACTAACCGCTACCTGCGTATCACTCATCTTCTTCTTTCTCCAGTAAGTTGTTGATGATGTCTAAAGTACGCTCCAGTCCTGCATGTTCACCAACGAGGCGTTGATACGTCTCCCAGTTAGATGCATGCCCTGTAGCAAGAGAATTAGCTATCTCACTCTGTCTAGCTTTTACAGCATGAATGATGTCGCTAATATGCATTAAGCGTTGTCCTTACGGATTGCGCTCTTTACGTTGCCGTGGTCGCTATTAGCTTTAGGCATAGTTGCTGAACCGCTCTCTTGAAGCTTTTCACCGTCTACCCAAGCGCCAGTAGCCATGCGTGCATGTTGACGCACTGCTTCGTTTTGTTGGTCTTTATCTGTTGTTGCCATGTTAGTCTCCTAAACTTTGTTGTACTTCACGATTTAATGCAGTCACAGTTTTTTGCTGTGCCTGACGTAATTTAACCTCGTCTACTGTTACATCCGCGGCTTTAATACGTTCATTTGTGAGATTGTCTTGAGTATTCATAGCAAATTCAGCCTGACGGTCTTTTTCAGCCTCTTCAGCCTCATGTTGCAACTCAAGCATCTTACGATTGCTTTCATCTTGCTGTTTCTGTAAAGCCAACTGAGAATCTTGTTGGTCTTTTGCCGTTTTGCGCTGTGTTTCCATCTGTGCGGCTTGCAATAACGCCATATCTGAACCATCCATTTGTGGTTTAGGCATGTATTGTTGCATTGTTTGTTGCAATTGTTGGATAGCAGGCATCAATTGAGCAAATGTTTGCTGTGAATCCATCGCTACGTGCTGTGAAGCCATCGCAACAATCTTGTCGATTTGGCTAACCATCTTAGATTCAGCGTATTTTTGCAGATTCATGTCAGTCCCATGCGTTGCATAACCTTGCATTTGGCTTGTGTACCACAAAGTAATGTGCTGTTTGATGTGTTCTAGAACTTGCGGAACTAACGTAGGAGCGATAATTGGATTGCCACCTAGGTTAGGGTCTAACGCAAAGCTTAAATGCGTCTGAATGTGCGCTAAATGGTCTTGGCGAGGGTATGCAAAGGCTGGTTTACCTAAAGTCATGCTTGCATTCTCGTTAGCGGCATCCATTTCGACAGGAGAAATCGCTGTTGGCATCAATTCTTTGATTGCTGGTACCTTCATTTGCTTCAACATGCGCGTCATTACCGCTCTCATGTCAAATAATTGAGGATATTGACCCGCCAACTGCAAAACTGCCTGTGTTTGAGCCATTCTTTGCGTTTCTGAGAAGATATGAGGGTCAGAAACAGGCAAAATATCGCTATTTTTCTTGAAATCTTCAGGCGTAATAGGCAATTCAGCGACTTCTTCGCCTTTTTGCATGTCTTCCAAGTACCAACGATTGATACGAGCAAGTACTTGAAGCACTCTACGCTGTGAATCATGCAAGCGTGAGTGAATTGCACTGAATACTTTTGCACCTTGCTCAATCAAAGCTTGTGCAGTACCCACTGGCATGTTGTTTGTAGCGTCTTTAATCTTCTCTTCAGAGGTAGAAACTACACCTTTTGCGGCATTATCTAGCCATCCAAGCAATTGGAATAGCACTGCGCTAGGTGGATTAAATGGTAATGGCATCGCAATCTTACGAACATCATCAACACCAGGCGCTGCTTCTATCTCCACAACTTGTGTAACGTCGATTCCCTCGCTTTGACCGCTGACTTTTGCTCCTTTGAGCTTGACCATTGTTGCTGAGTTGTTAATGTGTGCAGTATCGAGCAAAGCACGTAGAGCACCAGTAAGAGCGGCAGCCAAACCGCCAATAAGATGAGGCAAACCAATAGCATAAGCACCCCTCCAAGGAATAAATTTGAACTCGATAATCCAATCAAGCTTGGTCATTGTCTCGTCACCGTCTTCCCAGTTACGATACAAACCAACAACTTCATTGCTTAGTTCATCAATCATTAAAATATAAGGCGCTCTCTCGCCCTTGGAAAATGCATCATCCTCTAATTCAAGATAAGTGTAGATGTGGAATACACGACGCACACCATCATCGTTCTCTTGCCATTGCTTTCCTTCCACTTTGTTAGATGCTTTGGCAGATTGAGTCTCATCAGGCTCTTCTGTAGCACGAACAAAGCTAATATCACGATACAAGCCAGAGTTAATGCGGTTCTTAAACTCTTCACCAGTGATGTCGTGAATCTCTGTTACACGCTGTGATTCATAGAAATTAGTTGATGAGAATGGCAATAGAATGTTGTCAATAGGCACGAACTCTGCACGTGGGCGATGTTTCTGTTCGTCGTACCATAATTTGATGAATTGTGAGCCACCAAGTGGTAGCTGGGTAAGCATTTGCTCTTCTTCTTCCTTAAACTCTGGAATTTGATAGACCAACTGCCAGTTCATGTAGTCGCGCTTACGCTCGGCTCTATCTGTTTTCTGTTCAGTAGCTTCGCCTTGTATGTTAGTACGTACTGGACCATCTACTGGGAATAGTTCTTTAATTGCGTTAGACGCAAAATCTACGCAAGCCTCTGCCATCACTGGGTGAACTACACGACTTGCACCTTCAAATGTTGCACCACCTGGCGCATCATCACCTAAACCTGTACGGCGAATGCCTTCTTCATACTGCTTGTCACGTTTTGAGCGAGCTTCTTTGTCGTTCTTGATGTACTCTTGGTACTTCATTGAGATTTTGTCTAGTTCCCAACCCTCGACAATCTCAGAAAGGTTTTGATAGAAGTCTTGGTCTTCCATTGGGCCAACGCCTTCATCAATGGTGACTACAGCAGAACCATCAGGCTGTTCTTCTACTTCAAGCTCATCCTCATCAGGCAACTCAACCTCTAAGCCTTCTGGCATCTCGGTCAAACTATCTAGACCCTCAATATTGCGGTCATAGTCCTGTTCAATGGGCATATCTAAAGGCTGTCTTGCCATACGTTACCTCTTGTCGTTTAAACCTTCTAATCCAATAGCGCCTACCGCTGGCAAATACTCGCCACGTTCAAGCGCACGTCTTAAACCTTCTACACCTTCTCTTGCAAAAATCTCTCTAGCGTTCAACACATCTTTACGTGGAGCGCCTACACCATACTTCGCTGGTGCTTCAATATCTCGTATATTCATGCTTTCCATCAACTTTTGCAACTCTGTTGATGGTTTTTGTGCATAAAACTCTGCAAGCAATGGGTTCTGTTCTGCCGCGCCGCCAAGATAATCCATGAACTGACGAGTCACTTCACCCTTACCTTGAGGCGCTTCCCACTTGCCTTCGTAGCCTGGGTAATCACCTTCACTCTTCACCATCTTAACACCCTTAACACGATTACCGAGTGCTTCCTTAACATCTGCCTCGAATGCAGACTTCATTTTCTTAAGGTCTTTCAAGCCATAGTCAAAGTTAAATCCTACAAACACACCGCTCTTGCCTAAATCGCTAGTGCCATAGAATCCGTACTTGTTCTGTATCTCGCCAAGCTTCATCATCTCTTCTTGTGTTGGCTTGCCATCAACAACAACATGGAACGCATTATATTTACGCTTACCGCCTTCTGAAGGTCTCACCCAAGGCGAAGCACCTTGCACATCAAAATAACCTCTCGTTGCGCCAAGTGCATTCATGTTTGCTTGAGACTCTGGCGTCATCTCGTTACGCCATCTGCGTTGCTGTTCTGTGTCAATCTTTGTGCGGGTGCTGACTTGTGGGTTCATCTCTAACGGCGCACCTTCAATCGGTGGCTGATACAATCCGATACCCTTTTGTGAAGGCTCTGACTCTTGACCAAGATAGCGAGCTAACAAGTCTTCGTTCTTATCCCAGTTTGCTTCGTTAGTGAAGTCTAGTTTCTCTAGATAAGACTTCTCAGGCATACCCTTTAAGTGGTCTGCGCCAGCATAAGGGACTTGCTCATAAGTGTTATAGGCAACGCCACGCTTGAGTGCTGGCTCTGACTCTCCAAACTCTTTAGCTAGCTTTTTGATAAGACTCTTAACTGAACCACCACCTGCCATTTGAGGCTCCTCAGGGTTTTCGTAATACTTGGAATAGCTTTGCTCTACTGGTCTAGCTTCTCTGTTTCTCAAGTGCTGAAGTATGTCTTCTTTTGTAAGATAAGTACCTTGCAAGTCTTCTACTTCTCTCTTGAGCATCTTAAAGTTGTCTATCAATCTGCCATGCTGACCTTCAAACAAGTTAACGCCAGTAGAACTTACTTCCATTGGATAAATGCGGTTAAGCTCGCTAAGAACTTCATTGCTAGCCTTTGTGTCCATGTCAGGCAAGTAGCCGTACTCTTTCATTCTTGTTGCATCAATCAAGTCGGTGTTCTCAAAGTCATATATTTTTTTCCAACCACCACCGATAGGTGGGTTCTTCACAAAGTCCTGCACGAAAGGCAAATACTTAGCGGCTGGCTTCTCATTGCCCTTGCCCTTGATTTGATTGATTACAAAGTCACCCTCTGGAATACGAGGCTCTATGCCAAGCTCACGCATCTTGCTAATAAGCTTGCTATTGTATTCAGCATTACTATCAGCAGTATCATTGATTAATTCATGATAATTGGCTAACTCAGGATTTGAGTTAATAAAGTCTCTGTTTGCTTCATACAGAGATGGAGAATCCTGCGGGGTCACTTCAATAGTCACATGAGGTTTACCTTGAGGGTCACGCAATGAGAATATCTTTGTGTCGCCAGACATAACATCCTCACAATAAGCGCCAACGCAGTGACCCATTGACTCGCCTTCGTACTTCAATGCGGCTTCAGTCTTCTCTTTGTCTGTGGGATGCTTAACCTCTACCCACTTGTAGCCTTCTGGATACTCTCTGTGCTTAGGCAGGAACTCGTCTTGTCTAGCAATCGTTTCTTCTGCCTTCTTAGCCATCTCTTGGTTGTATTGATGTGTGCGCTTTGCCGCGTCCTCAATACTGACCTTGTTCAATTGTTCTGGGCGTAACTTGCCTTCTCGGATGTCATTCTTCAGCACATCAACAATATGGTCAAAGCCTAGTGAGCGTAATGTATCGCCCTCATACCCTCTTGAGCTTAATCCATACACAACCTCTTCAGGCGCTAGTTTTGATGCCCAAGGAGATTGGTCAATCAGCATAGGCGACTCTTGAATCTGTCTGGCAGTTTTTGGATTAAACGCTAAGTCTGATGACATCTCCCATTTAAAGCCTTCAGGAGTCTTTGCGTGTGTTGCACCACTAGGATACTGTGAGCGAATCTTCTCCATGTAAGCTGGCAACTCTTCCTCTTCTAGAGTCATTGGGTAGCCAGTGATTGATTGTGGTGGCTTGTGATAGATACCAGCGTCATAGAGCTTACGAATCTCATCACTCTCTGTACCCATGCGGTTCATGATGTACTTGCGAAGCGGACCACGAATCCAGCCATTGATTGCCTTATTGAGTTCTGCATTAGTATCAGGCATTGCTATGCCTTCAAGCTCTTTGTCTAGTCGCTTAGTCATCCACTGCCCACCGACTGGCTTAATCGACAAGCCCGCTGGTGCACCTTCAAACTCTTTGACTAGGTTCTTAATTAGATTGCGTCCTGTCTTACTTGCTACAGCACCAACAGCGGGTGCAACATCTAAAGCACTGAATGCAACCTCACCTAACTGCTCTCCGCCTCTTTGCATCATTTCACGACGCTTCTTCAAGCTAGGCTCTAACTCATAACGTCTTAGCGCAAAGTCTTTGATTGCGCCATAGTCAACATCTTTCAATGCCCTAGCGCCTCGACCTAATGTGTAAATTGGGTCAATCTCTTCTAGAATAGAGCCTAGTTTCCATTGATTCTCAGGATTAGCGTATTGACCAGCAATCTTTGCCTCCGCTGGAGTAAGCTTGCGTTTAGTGTCAAGCGCTTTAATCACAGCCTTTGGAATCAGTCTAGGCTCTGCAATCATGTTAGCCTTCTTGAACTCTTCCTCTAGCTCTGCCTTACCACCTTTGGCAAATACCTTGGGCAGTGGCAACTTCACATCTGGGAAAACTTCAGGCGACACTTCTGGGTCAAGCCCTAAGTGTGCATTAATTGCGTCAATGTATTCTTCTTGTGAGCGTCTTTCAAATGGCTCACGCATACCACGGCCAGGCAACATTTGAATCAGAGTCTTCTTATCGCCTCGTTTAGATAGTGCGCGGGTGCGGTGTCTGCCTTCATGTCCTGTTACTTTAAAGCCATCATCACCCTTGTCAGCAATTTCTAAATACGGAATGTCTCTGAATCCACCCTTTAGCCCAAGTAAATAGTCTAGGTATTCGCTGTAAGACATCCCCTCTGGAATATCCTCTGGCATAAATAACTTGGATGAGTATTTTCCAGGTCTAATAACTTGCGGAGGTAATGGCTTGGCATACTCCTCAAAGTGAGCTGGGTCTAACACCATCACGCCTTTTGCATTATCTCCAGTGAATGCTCTGTACAAAGCCTCTTCATTGAATTGCTTCTCTAAGTCAGGCACTAAGTCAGCCGCCTTCTCTACACGCTCTGCACCGTACTTGCCTTTGCTCTCTAGCACCTTCTTAGCTACGTTCTTAATCAGTCCACCACCAGCGGCATTAACATCACCGCCCTTCTTGAATCCACGAATCTCACGCAAGCGTCTGTAGTATTCGCTCATCTGGTCAAGCTGTTGTTGGTCCATTACTTGGTGTGGGAATACCTTCTGAATCGTGCCAGTGAAATCTTGTGGGCGCTGTGTTGCTCTCACATAATCTGTCACATCAGGGAACGCTAACTCAAACGGTGCAAGCTCTGGTGCCTTACCCATAGAAATGCCAGGTATTCCTACTTCATACGTAGCGTGGTCGGCAGTATCGGTCAGACTTGCTTCAGGCACCATCTTGCCTACAGAGTGACCAGTGAGGTTGATTTCCATGTCCCTCAGCGCAGGCTCAGTGATTGCCCACTGAATATCCTTACCACTAGGCAATCCAATATCGGTTGTGTACTTATCCACCTTCATGCGGTTGTTAAACCACTTACGAAGCGCTGGGTCTTCCATCATCTGCAAGTACGCTTCTTCAGGATTCTCAATACCAACGAAGTGTGGCAGTTTTACTTTGTTACCTCTAGGGTCGATGAATCCATCGCGGATGACCTTGTTGAACTCTCTGATAGCCTTCTTGCTCGGTTTGGAGTTCGCAATAGCTCGAAGGTTAGCGTCAGCAAAGTGCATGGCATAGTTGTTTGCCACCTCGCCCATCGCTAAGTGATAAGCCATGACGTCATCAGTATTGTACAAGTGAGACAGTGCAGTCACCTTGTCTTGGAATTGCTGTGCGATGTCTTCACCCGATGCCCAGAACAATGGGTCTTCTAAATGTAGTTTGCCTTCACCATAGAGTGAGCCACCTTGTTGGGTCGACTCAATCGGCAGACCGTTCACATCTAACAGACGCAAGTCTGACACTGTTTGGTCGCCAGGCAATGCAATGTTTACATCACCGACCTTGCCCTCATACGTTGGAGTCGGACGCAGTTCTCTTGTAGGCTCTAGCGTGTAGTCAATCTTCTTGAGACGCTCAACCTCTTTCTTCGAGCGACCTGCTAGGTTCTGCGTGTCTTTTGGATTGCCTGTTATCTCAGACTTTCTGACAAACTCTCCAGACTGTTGGCGAGCTACACGGTCAGCATGTTCTGTTATCTCTTGCTTTGTGAGTGGCTTTGCACGTTTTAATTCGATAGGAAACTTGTTAGCGAAAGCTTCTATTGCTTTCTTGGCTAGCCCACCGCCTGCATAGCGTGGAGGGTCTTTGGGGTCATTGTAATAACTCACTGAGCCGTACTGAGGGTCGCTGGTAATTATGTTGTGCAATCGGAACTGACTCTCTAATTCGCTTTTTTTCATAGCGTCCTCATATGGCGTAAGGGTTAGACTTAGACTTCCTGAAGTCGTCTTCATAGTCATCATACGCTGGAGGCGGGTCAATGTCTAGGAAGCCTGCATCGCGCAAGTATCTCAGTGCTTGCGTACATGCGTCAACAAAGTCATCATGCGTTGAATCGGGGAACGAACAGATTTGACTCACAAAGCCTTCTGCCCAGTCCCTTACATAGCCCTTGCGGTTAGTAGACTCTGGTATCCATACACGTCTAGAGGCAATGATGTTCGAGACAATCGACAGACGCTGTATCTTGTCAGCACGACCAGGGTTATACGCTCGCACTGGAAGATGAGCTCTCTGTAAGTCCTGAATCAAGCTGATACCTGCCGCCTTGTCTTCCACTAGGATGAGGTCAACCTTCTTGCCTCCGATGTAGTTAGTCTCGTCAGACTCTTCGTCAGCGCCATAAGAGACTTGATACTCTTCAATGACTTTCGGTCTTAGGTCAGGATACTGCAAGCGCTCTTGCCAACAGTCGATAATCATGACAGACATCGGTCCATCTAATGGCTTGAACACTCCGAACACAATACAAGCAGTTGGGTCGTTGAATGTCTTTTCTGTGTAGGCGCAGTCGTAAGATTGTAGAATGAACTCAAACTTGGGAAACGGTTTATCCGCTGGCCACAGTCTGAACATATCTCGCTTGACGATACCACTCTCTTCGGGGTCGATAATCTCCGCATAAATCTCTTGGCGTCCGAGCTTTGTGCCTTCATATTGTAGAATCTGCTTTCTAAAGGATGGGGCAAGGTTGTCGATGTTTGCATACGTGGAGGCAGTCGTCAGCACTACATCGTCTCCCTCCCTGCCCACAAGTTCAATGATAAGGTCTTTTGGCTTTGGTGTGGTAGTACATATTAAGCGAGTGTGAGTGCCGAGACGGATACCGAATTGAATCATGTCCCATGACTCTTGCAAGTAATCCCATGCCGCTAACTCGTCTAGCCATCCACCATGAAACTGCGGACCACGGAAACGCTCAGGCTCACTCGCAGGGATGCCCTTAATGAATGAGCCATTGACTAGCTTCAACTCATGCAATGCCTTGTTATAGTCAGCAATGAGCTCTTGAGGTATCACAGACAACAGCCCTGAGTCACCCTCGAAACATGTCTGCCTTACGTCACCGCTAGTCGGTGCTGATACTAGCCAGCGGGTGTTAGGTTCACTCCACGCCCACCAACCAATCTGTTCTGCCGCTGTTCTAGTCTTGCCTGCACCCCGACCTGCAAGTAGTAGCCAGATATTCCACCAATCCCCTACAGGCACTATCTGATGGTCGTGCGCTTGTGCTAGCCACTTCATACGCCAAGCATAGGCAAGCTGATTCTCTTGTGGCAGGTTTAGGAATGCCTTCTTGGTCTCTGGGTTCTTGAGGACTTCAAGCGCTTGCATCAGTATCCCTCTGGAAGCCTATAACGATTAAGCAAGCCATCTAGCGTTCTGTCCTTATGCAGGAAGGCATGCAGTCTCAAGTCTTCTATCAGCTCACGGCTTATGAGGCGCTGGTCAGTCTGCTTGAGGTAGTTCTCTATCACGTCCCATTCTGCTGATGTACAGAATACAGCAAAGCGCCACGTGCGAATGCGGAAGCGCCATCCCTTCATCTTGTGTGAGGCTGGCGTATACCAAGCCCAGCAAAGTGTAATCCAAGGCAACCAGCCTTTGTTCACGCCTACCGTGATGTTGAGTCCAATCCCTACTGACTGACCTTCTCGCTTGTAGTGAATCATGGCTAGCCCTTCTTGTAATC